>ERZ1645187.579-NODE-579-length-35934-cov-21.190418_pt1 | contig 35934 bp, 41 predicted proteins | sample MGYA00575352_ERZ1645187 | MGnify/ENA primary metagenome ERZ1645187 (study PRJEB40837, sample SAMN11349314) | freshwater sediment metagenome | isolation source: river sediment | host: Sediment | place: India: Wazaribad , New Delhi | collected 2017-02-21 ... | reverse complement strand
GGGGGTTGCCGCTGCGCCGGTCGATGGTCCAGTACCGCTCCAGGGCGGCCTCGTCGGGCGTGGCGTATCGACCGCACATCGGGGGTCAACTCCTGGGGAACCGCGCGGATGAGGCCCCGGGACCGATCGCAGCCCGGTGACGCGCAGCACCCAGATTGAGATTAGCCGATGAGGGCCACCGCCTTCACCTGCACCCACACCCGTTTGCCCGGGACCAGCCCCAGCTGGGCGGTCGAGCGCCGGGTGATGCGGGCGATCACGGGGGAGTCCCCCACCTGGACCCTGACCAGGGTCAGGGCCGGTTGGGTCTCTCCGCGCACCTCCGCCACCTGGCCCGGCAGCAGGTTCTGGATGCTGGTGTGCTCGGGGCGCTCCAGGGCGAGGCTCACGTCCCGGGCGAGGATGCGCACCCGCACCCGCCTTCCGACGGGCAGGCCGGTGTCCTCCACCCAGAGGCCGCCGCCGGGGAAGTCGGCGCGCGCCAGACTCCAGTCGGAGTCACGCTTGCCGATCACCGCCTCCAGCACCACGCCGGCGTCCTCGCCGAGCCGGACCGGCAGGTCGAGCCGCGCCAGGGTCTCCGTGAGGGGTCCGCTCGCCACCGCCCGGCCCCCGTCCATCACCACCACGTGGTCGGCCAGGCGCGCCACTTCGTCCGGGGCGTGGCTCACGTAGAGCACGGGCACCGTGAGCTCCTCGTGCAGGCGCTCCAGGTAGGGCAAGAGCTCCCGCCGCCGGGCGTGGTCCAGGGCCGCGAGCGGCTCGTCCATCAGCAGCAGGCGGGGGCTCACGGCGAGCGCCCGGGCGAGCCCCGCCCGCTGGCGCTCGCCCCCGGAGAGGTGGTCCGGCCGGCGGTCCAGCAGATGGCCGATGCCGAGGAGCTCGATGGCGCGCTCCAGGGAGACCCGCCGCTGCGCCGCGGGCACCCGCTTCAGGCCGAACTCCAGGTTGCGGCGCACGCTCAGGTGCGGGAACAGGCTCGCCTCCTGGAACACATAGCCGAGGGGCCGGCGGTGGGTCGGCACGAAACGCTCCCCGTCCTGCCAGACCTCGCCGGCGACCGTGAGCAGGCCCCCGGGCGCCCGCTCGAGGCCCGCCACGCAGCGCAGGACGGTGGTCTTGCCGGAGCCGGACGGACCGAAGAGGCCCGTCACGCCCCGGCCCGGCAGGGTCAGGTCGACGTCCAGGGTGAAGCCGGGCCAGCCGAGCCGGAAGACGGCCCGGATCGCGTCCGCGCCTAGCGCTGCCATCGGCCCGGCCGGAAGCCGTAGAGAGCGAGCAGGACCACGAAGGAGAACGCCATCAGCATCCCGGCCAGCCAGTGGGCCTCGCCGTATTCCAGTGCCTCCACGTGGTCGTAGATCTGCACCGACACCACGCGGGTGACCCCGGGGATGTTGCCTCCGATCATCAGCACCACCCCGAACTCGCCCACGGTGTGGGCAAAACCCAGGATGGAGGCGGTGATGAAGCCCGGGCGGGCGAGCGGCAGGGCCACGGTGAAGAAGCGGTCGAGCGGCGATGCGCGCAGCGTGGCGGCCACCTCGAGCGGGCGGTCGCCGACCGCCTCGAAGGCGTTCTGGACCGGCTGGACCACGAAGGGCATGGAGTAGACCACCGAGGCCACCACCAACCCGGGGAACGTGAAGGGCAGGGTCCCGAGGCCGAGCCACTGGGTCAGCTGGCCAACCGGACCGTGGGGACCCATCGCCACCAGCAGGTAGAAGCCGAGCACTGTCGGCGGGAGCACGAGCGGCAGGGCCACCACCGCGCCGACCGGCCCCTTCCAGCGGGAACGGGTGCGTGCGAGCCACCACGCGACCGGCGTGCCCACCAGCAGCAGGAGCACGGTGGTGACCGTCGCCAGCCTCAGCGTCAGCCACACCGCCCCCAGGTCCGCGTCACTGAAATCCATCGCGCGATCAGTCCTCAACGGCCAGGATGACGTGCGAGGCCTTGACGAGCGCGCAGGCCGACACGCCGACCGCGAGCCCCAGCTCGCGCACACTCTCGTTGGTGACGATGGCGGTGACCGTCTTGCCGCCGGGGAGCTCGAGCACGACCTCGGAGTTCACCGCCCCCTCCACGCAGCGGCTCACCTTGCCGCAGAGCCGGTTGCGGGCGCTGGTGCGCGGAGCGCCCTCGGCGCTCGTCAGGATCACCCAGGAGGCGCGGAGCTCCTCCAGGAACCGCCCGTACTCCGTCTCCATCGCCCGGAAGGCGTCGACGACCCGCCGGCCCTCCTCGGTCAGCACCGTCCCGCCGCCGTGGTGCCCCCCCGTGGTCCGCACCACCAGGGGGGTGGCGCTCAGGTTGTTGACGGCGTCCACCGCGTCCCAGGCGGCCTTGTAGCTCATGCCCATGGCGCGGGCGGCGGCGGAGATCGAGCCGGTCTCGGCGATGCGCTCCAGGAGCTCGATCCGGCCCCGGCCGAGGTAGGGCCGCTCCCCGACCTCGAGCCACACCCGCCCGGCCACCCGTAGCTCGTCGCGCTGCGCCTGCCCCATACCGGTGCCGCCTCCGTGCCTCCGTTATATAGAGGCCTATATAACCAGAAAACGTTGCCCTGTCATCCCCGGTCGCCCGGGGAGAGGCGTCGGCACGACGGACCGCTTCCCCGTTCAGGTCTCGTTCAGCGCCGTATCCCTAGTCTCACTGCGCAGGCGAAGCCAAACGCCTTCGCCAGGACAGAGGAGAGCAGACAATGAACCGCATCCAGTACACGGTCGTCGCCCTCGCCGTTGCGACTCTGGGACTGTCCCACTTCGCGGAGGCCCGGGACCACACACGCGGAGACGCTGGCCCGCAGCGCGGGTTCACGGAAACCCGTGCCCAGCCGCGCGGGCTCGGGGATCGCATGGACCTGCGTCAGCACGACCGGCGTCCGGAGGCCCGCGGGGGCAGTGCCGGTCACCGGATGGACCGCGCGAGCCACCATCGCTACGACGGCGACCGCGGTCACCCCTCGCTCCGGCACAGCGCGAGGAACGACCATCGCGACGGCGGGCACCGCGACTTCCACCCCCGCAGGGACCACAAGCGCGACCCCAGAGGCGGCCGTTTCTCTGGCGGGTGGTGGTAGTCCACGGTCCGCGGGACGGGGCGCAGCCGCCGGAGGGCTGCGCCCTCTCCGGCTACAGGTCGTAGCCGAAGGCCCGGATCACGGCCCGTGCCGCGTCGCCCTGCAGATACTTCAGCAGCGCCCGGGCAGCGGCGCTGTCCGCACCGGGCGCCAGCAGGAGCGCGTCCTGGCGAATGGGCGAGTGCAGGTCGGCGGGAACGACCCAGGCCGACCCCTTGGTGAGCTTGCCCTCCTTCCAGACCTGGGCGAGGGCGACGAGGCCGAGGTCGGCGTTGCCGGTCGCGGCGAACTGGTAGGTCTGGGCGATGTTCTCGCCCTGCACGAACTTCGGCTCGAGGGCGGAGAGCAAGCCCAGCCGCTGGAGCGTCTCGACCGCCGCGGCGCCGTACGGGGCGAGCTTCGGGTTGGCGATGGCGATCTTGTTGAAGCGGTCACTCTCGAGCACCTTGCCGCCCTGGTCCACCAGGTCTTCTTTCGCCGACCAGAGCACGAGCCGGCCGGTGGCGTAGGTGAAGCGGCTGCCCTTGACCCCCAGCCCCTCGGCCTCGAGCTTTGCCGGGGTCTCGTCGTCGGCCGCGAGCAGCACCTGGAACGGCGCGCCGTTCTTGATCTGGGCGTAGAACTTGCCCGTGGCGCCGGTGGAAACCAGTGCCTTGTGCCCCGTCCCCTTCTCGAAGCCGGCGGCGATCTGCTGCATCGGGCCGGCGAAGTTGGCGGCCACCGCCACCTGGACCTCGTCCGCCTGTACGCTCGCAGCCGCGAGACCGAGAACCAGCAGATGCCATGTGCGAAGCGTCTTCATCGGATGCTCTCCCGTGGGTCGATCGTCGCGCCACGCCTGCCCCAGGTTGGGGTGGGCTGCGTTATATAAATCTATATATAACCGAACACGAGGACCCGCGGCAAGGTCCGAGGTGGCGTGAGTCTCAGAAGCGCGCGAGCAGCGGGTCGGGCACCCCGGCCTCGGCGAAGCCCTTGGCGCGCAGCCGGCAGGAGTCGCAGGCCCCGCAGGGACGCCCGTCGGGACCCGGGTCGTAGCAGCTCGAGGTGAGCCCGTAGTCGACCCCCAGCGCCAGGCCCCGGCGGATGATGTCCGCTTTCGTGAGCGCAAGCAGCGGGGCGTGCACGGTGAGCCGCTGGCGCCCCTCCACCCCCGCCTTCGTCGCCAGGCTCGCCATCGCCTCGAAGGCGGCGACGTACTCCGGGCGGCAGTCCGGGTAGCCCGAGTAGTCCAGCGCGTTGACCCCGATGAAGAGGTCGGAGGCGCCCAGCACCTCGGCCCAGGCCAGCGCGAAGGAGAGGAAGATGGTGTTGCGGGCCGGGACGTAGGTGACCGGGATCCCCTCCCCCATCTCGGCGGGGCTGCGCCCCTTCGGCACCGGCAGGTCGGCGGTCAAGGCCGAGCCGCCGATGGCCCGCAGGTCGATGTCCACCACCACGTGCCCGGCCACCCCCAGCGCCTGCGCCACCCGCCGGGCGGAGTCCAGCTCCACCGCGTGGCGCTGGCCGTAGCGGAAGCTCATGGCGTAGGGGGCGAAGCCCTCGGCCTTCGCCACCGCCAGCGCGGTCGCCGAATCGAGGCCGCCGGAGAGCAGCACGACCGCCCGCGGGAGCCCGCTCATGGGCCCTCCCGTTTCGTCCCGGTCACCTTCTCCTCCGCCCCGCCGGCGTCAGGCGACCCTGCCCGCCCTTCGCCGCGGTTCCCGGCGGGGGCGCAGGTGCTCTCGAGCCATTCTCTCGATGCGGCTCGCCGCCTTCGCGACGAGGTCCAGCGACACGTGCTCGGGCACGGGGCCCTCCCCCAGGTGCCGCGACACGTACTCCGCTCCCGTCCCCTTCAACCCGATTCGGGCCGAGACGATGTACACGGTCGCCTCGGTCTCCACTTCGACCGTCCGATGGTCCAGCTCGCGCCGCCACGGCCACCAGTGGTCGGGGTCACTGCCGAAGTGCCCCAGGTAGACGTGCGCCAGCTCGTGGCAGAGCACTGCGAAACGGCCCGGCTCGTCGAGGCCGTCGTGAATGCGAATCCTCATCTTGTGGCCGCGATCTCCTGCCGCGATGGTGGAGTGCCCGGCGAGCGTGGAGGAGAGGGCCTTGAAGTCGACCTTGATCCTGTCGTGCGTCTCCGCGTTCTCACCCAGGCGCGACAGCCATTGCGGGTGCCATTCGCCCTCGAGCTCCTCGAGCTCCAGGGACTCCTTCGGGAAATGGCGCCCGCTGGTCTCTTCCAGATCGTAGACGAGCAGCACGGGGTGCCGCGGGGCCAGGATGAGCATCGGTCTGGCGTCTTCCCGGGGAGTGCGCCCGAACCGTTCCCGCCAGTCCCGCTCGGTGGCGTAGTAGCGGCACTCGGGGCTCTGGAGGCGCACCAGCATGTTGTTGAACGGCGCGTACTCCTTGAACCGGGCCATGAAAGTCACCGTCTCCTCGAACTCCGCGCGGCCTCGATAGGCGCGGGTCCGCCTCAGGCGGGGGTCGATGGTGGAGACGATTTCCTTCTCGGGCGCACCGCTGCCGGCAAGCGCCTCCTTCAGGTCGGGCGACTGGCCGACCAAGCGGCAGTACTCGCGGCACCCCGTCGTGAGGGCGCGGTCTTCGGCGAGCTCTCCGAGCGCGTCCCGCAGGTCCCAGCGGGCCAGCCACTCGACCTCTCTCTCCACCGACTCCAGCAACTGCCGGGGCGATGGCTGGAAGCCCGCGCGCAACAGGGCGAGCACCACGCCCTTCACGCGCCCGATGCGGTGCGGGTGCAGCAGCACTTCACCAGCGGGCTCGGGTCTGTCCGGGGTGTTTTCCACGCGGGCCTCCTCGTGCGGGCCTTCCCCGTAAGGATAACGTACCCGCGCGGCCCCGGGCGGGCCAGGCGGACCGGGCAGGCCGGGCAGGCCGGGCAGGCCGGGCGGCACGATACAATCCGCGCCATGTCCCCCAACCCGCCCGCCCCGCACGAGCGCCTGAGCGGCAGCATCGAGCGCGTCACCTTTCACAGCGAGCAGTCGGGGTTCTGCGTGCTGCGGGTGCAGGTCAGAGGCCAGCGGGACGTGGTCACGGTCATCGGCAACGCCGCGGCCGTCTCGGCCGGCGAGTACATCGAGGCCCACGGCGAGTGGGTCAACGACCGGCAGCACGGACTGCAGTTTCGGGCCGATCGGCTGACGGTGGTGCCGCCGACCACCCTGGAGGGGATCGAGAAGTACCTGGGCTCCGGGATGGTCAAGGGGATCGGCCCCCATTTCGCGCGCCAGATGGTGCGGGCGTTCGGCGAGGCGGTGTTCGACGTCATCGACCGGACCCCGGAGCGGCTCGAGGAGCTCGAGGGGATCGGCCCCAAGCGTCGGCAGCAGGTGGTCGCGGCCTGGGCCGAGCAGAAGGTCATCCGCGAGATCATGGTGTTCCTGCAGTCCCACGGGGTGGGCACGGGCCGCGCCGTCCGGATCTACAAGGCCTACGGCGACGAGGCCATCGTCAAGGTCACCGAGAATCCCTACCGCCTGGCCCTCGACGTCTGGGGGATCGGGTTCAAGACCGCCGACCTCATCGCCCAGAGCCTGGGGGTTCCCCGTGACTCCCTGATCCGCGCCCAGGCGGGCGTGCGGCACGTCCTGCAGCTCTGGTCGGAGCAGGGCCACTGTGCGGCGACGCCGCAGAAGCTGAGGGAAATGGCAGTCGAGCTCCTCGAGATCCCGGCGGAGATCGTCGAGCAGGCGCTCGCGAGCGAGCAGGCCGCCGAGAACCTGATCCTCGACGGGGACCTGCTCTATCTCGCACCCCTGTACCGGGCGGAGCTCGGCTGCGCGGCCCACGTGCAGCGCCTGCTCCGGGGGCCGCCCCCCTGGGGCGCCATCGACCCGGACCGGGCGCTGCCCTGGGTGGAGGCCCAGACCCACCTCACGCTCTCCCCGTCCCAGCGGGAGGCGGTCACCGTGATGGTGCGGAGCAAGGTCTGCATCATCACGGGTGGGCCCGGGGTGGGGAAGACGACGCTCGTCAACAGCCTGCTGCGGATCCTGCGGGCGAAGCGGGTCTCCGTCCTGCTGGCCGCGCCCACCGGGCGCGCCGCCAAGCGCCTGAGCGAAACGACCGGGGTCGAGGCGAAGACGGTGCACCGGCTGCTGGAGCTCGACCCCACGAGCTTCCAGTTCAAGCGCGACGCCGAGCATCCCCTCGACACCGATCTGCTGGTGCTCGACGAGGCGTCGATGATGGACACGGTGTTGATGAACCAGCTGCTGCGCGCAGTGCCGGACCGCGCCGCGCTCCTCGTCGTCGGCGACGTGGACCAGCTGCCGTCGGTCGGCCCCGGCGCGGTGCTCGCCGACCTCATCGATTCGGGGGCAGTGCCCACGGTGCGCCTGACCGAGATCTTCCGCCAGGCGCTCAGCTCCCGGATCATCACCAACGCGCACCGCATCAACCGCGGGGAGATGCCCCAGGCACCGGAGAAGGGCGAGGCGAGCGATTTCTATCTGATCGAGGCGGCCGACGCCGAGGACGTCGCGGCCAAGCTCTACGCCACCGTCACCACCCGCATCCCCCGGCGATTCGGCCTCCACCCCATCGAGGACGTCCAGGTCCTGGTGCCCATGAACCGGGGCGGCCTCGGCGTGCAGGCCATCAACCTGGAGCTGCAGCAGCGGCTCAACCCGGCCGGCGAGCCGCGGGTGCAGAGGTTCGGGACGACCTATGCGGTCGGCGACAAGGTGGTGCAGCGGGTGAACAGCTACGAGAAGGAGGTGTTCAACGGCGACATCGGCCGGATCTCGGCGATCGACCTGGAGAAGCACACGGTCACCGTGGACTTCGACGGCCGCGCGGTGCCCTACGAGGTCGCGGAGCTCGACGAGCTGGCCCTCGCCTACGCGACCAGCATCCACAAGTCCCAGGGCTCGGAGTACCCCGCGGTGGTGATCCCCCTGGCGATGCAGCACTATCGGCTACTGGAGCGCAACCTGCTCTACACGGCGGTCACGCGCGGGAAGAAGCTGGTCGTCGTCATCGCCGAGCCGAAGGCCCTGCGGACGGCGGTGCGCCGCCACGAGTCCCGGCGGCGGATCACCCGCCTGCGCGAGCGCTTGGCAGGGGAGGCGCGACCTTGACGACGGAATTCCTGGTCCAGCTCCTGCTGCAGGTCTGGCTGCCCATCGCCCTGCTGGTGGCCGCGGGCGGCCTGTGGACCCGTTACCGGGCCGACGCCTTTCCCGCCGCCAGGCTGCGGGTCGACCTGAACCGCCTGGTGGTGGACGTGTTCGCCCCGCCCCTGCTGTTCGCCCTCGCCGCCCAGGCCCAGGTCGACCGGCAGATGCTGACCGTGCCGGTGATCATGGCGGCCGGCATCCTCGTCGGCCTGGCCCTGCTCCACACCCTGCTCTACCGCACCCGCCTGGGTGCGGGCCTGGGCCCCGAGTCCCGCGCCGCCATCCTTCTGGCCGGGAGCTTCAGCAACGTGCTCTTCATGGGGTACCCCACCCTCACCTTCCTGTACGGCGACGCCGGCGGCACCTACGCCGCCTTCGCCGACGTGCTGGCCTCCACCCCCCTGCTCTGGACCCTCGGGGTCTGGATCGCCACCGGCCTGGGCCACCCCGGCGGACGGGCCCACAGCCTCTTCCGCACCGTGCTGACCCTGCCGCCGGTGTGGGGCTACGTGCTGGGCTTCGTGGTGAACTTCGCCGGCCTGGGGCTGGATCCCCTGGTGAAGGCCGCCCGGTTCATGGGCCAGGCCACCATCCCCGTCATGCTCTTCACCCTGGGGCTGTCGATTCCCTGGGGCGACCTGAGACCCACCCGCCCGGTGCTGGCCGCGGTCGCCGTCAAGCTCGCCGTCGCGCCCCTCGTCGTCTGGGGCCTGACGCGGCTCGCGCTGGGAGACCTGCACCCCGCACAGAACGCCGCCATCCTCGAGGTGGCCATGCCCACCATGGTCATGGCCGCCGGCTTCGCGGACCGCTTCAACCTGGACGTGCGCGCCGCGGCGCTGACCGCCAGCTGGAGCAGCCTCGCCTTCCTGGTCACCCTGCCGGTGTGGATCGCGCTGCTGAGCTAGCCGGAACCCGGGGGCGCACGGGCTTGGCCACCCCGTGGATGCCGGACACGCTCAGTCCGCCGCGCGCCTTTCCGCCGCTCGCTGCGGGCCCCGGAGTTCGGGACCGGCGGCAGCCCGATCACCAGGTTTCACGATGAGCTTTTCGATCTGGCCGGTGAACCGGAACGGCACGTCGTAGGAGTCGGTCACCGGAGTGCCGGTGTCCCGCCCCACGTCGAACGTCTCGTCGAGCGAGATCCGGAACGGTACCGTTTTTTCGATCCGGCCCCGCGCCACCGGCTCCCCGTCCACGCTGAGCGTGCCGGTGCCGCCCTTGCCGAGGCCACCCCCGTCGTGCGCGAAGTCGAAGACGATGCTGTGCCGGCCGGGCTGCAGGGCCTTTTCGGCGGCGATCCGGTAGTGCGCGACGCTCGCAAAGTTGTAGTGGAACACGGGCCTCCCGGCCTCCAGCATCAGCGCGTACCCCGCGCTGATCCCACCCTGCGTGACCAGGACCCCCTCTTCGCCCCCCCTGGGCAGCACCACGTCCGCCTCGATGCGGAAGGACCTGTTCTTGAGGTCGGGGGCCGCGGCTTCCGGTATGCGCGCGATGCCTCCGTGGTAGACGTACTCGCTGCGTCCTGCCTTCAGGCTCGGCCGGATGGAGACGTCCATCCGGTACATCCGGTCGTGGTCCAGCGGCAGCACGTCGTACCGGGCGGCCTCGGCGTAGAAGAGGAGCTGCAGGTCGCGCAGCCTGTCGGGATACCTGTCCGCGAGGTCGACGGCCTGGCTGAAGTCGTTTGCGACGTCGTAGAGCTCCCACCGGTAGCCGTCGATGACGTCGACGGTGGGGTCCCTCGGATCCCCCACCGGCGCGAGGGGCCGCGTGCAGGCGACCCAGCCGTCATGGTAGATCGCGCGCATCCCGAACATCTCGAAGTACTGGGTCCTGCGTGCCGACGGCGCGCCGGCGTCGGCGAAACTGTAGGCGATGCTCACGCCCTCGATGGGCTTCTGGGCCACCCCGTTGACGACGGATGGCTGCTGAAGCCCCAGCGCTTCCAGGATGGTCGGGGCGACGTCGATCGTGTGGTGCCACTGGGGGCGGATTCCGCCCCGGTCCGTGATGCGGGCGGGCCACGAGACGACCATCCCGTTGCGGGTCCCGCCATAGTGCGAGGCGTACTGCTTGAGGTACTGGAAGGGCGCGCACATCGCGTGGGCCCAGCCGACGGGGTAGTGGTTGTGGGTCTTCCACGTGCCCAGCTCGTCCCTGCGCCGGAGCATCTCCTGGACGTCCTCCGGGATTCCGTTGAGGGAGGCGATCTCGTTGAGTGAGCCGGCGATGTTGCCCTCACCGCTCGCCCCGTTGTCGCCGACGATGTAGATGACCAGGGTGTTCTCGCCCAGGCCCAGCTCGTCGATGGCATCCAGGACCCGGCCGGCGTTGTAGTCCGTCTGGGAGAGGAAGCCGGCGTACACCTCCATCATGTAGGCGGAGAGCTCTTTCTGATCGGCGCCGAGGGTGTCCCACGCGGGGACCTCCGGGTGGCGCAGGGTCAGCCGGGTGTTGGCCGGGACGATGCCGAGTTTCTTCTGGCGCTCGAGGGTCTCCTCGCGCACCCGGTCCCAGCCCTGGTCGAACTTGCCCTTGTATCGGGCGACCCATTCCTTCTTCGCGTGATGGGGGGAATGGGTGGCGCCGGGCGCGTAGTAGAGGAAGAACGGCTTGTCGGGGGCCACCGCCTTCTGGTGGCGCACCCACTCGATGGCGTGGTCCGCGATGTCGTAGTCGAAGTGGTAATCGGGGTTTCCGAGGTAGGGCTCCACGGGAACGGTCCCGTCGAAGACCGCGGGCCGCCACTGGTCCGTCTCGGCCCCGATGAACCCGTAGAACTTCTCGAAGCCGAGGCCCGTGGGCCAGAGGTCGAAGGGCCCGGCCTGGCTGGTCTGCCAGTCGGGCACGTTGTGGTTCTTGCCGAACCAGGCGGTGTTCCAGCCCTTCTGTCTCAGGACTTCCGCGACCGTGGCCGTGTCCTTCCCCATCAGGCTGTCGTAACCGGGGAAGCCCGTGGCCGTCTCCATGATCGTGCCGGTGTGGGCCGAGTGGTGGTTGCGGCCCGTGAGCAGCGCCGCGCGCGTGGGAGAGCTGAGCGCGGTGGTGTGGAATTGCGTGTAGCGAAGACCGTTCCGGGCGAGGCGCTCGAGCGTCGGGGTCGCGATGGGCCCGCCGAAGGTGCTCGAGGCACCGAATCCCACGTCGTCGAGAAGGATCAGGACGACGTTGGGGGCCCCCGGGGGGGCCTGCACCGGTCGGGGGAAATCGGATTTCGAGTCCTTCACGCCCAGCCCGATGTGCCCCTGGAACGGGGCGGGCGGCGCGGGCAGGACCTCCTGGGCGGCGGCGTCGCCGCCGAGGGGGGCCGCGGCCACCGCCGCGCAGGCCGCGCCGAACGCGAGGCTGATGGGGTTCTGTGAGGCGTTCCTCGTCATGGTCGACCTCCCTGGCCGTCCGTGACCGGCTCCGTAACCTCGTGGAGAGGCTCAGAATGCCGCGACGGCCCGCATCCCGATGACCCAGCCCTTCACCGCGGCGCCGTCCTCGTAGTCGTCCCGCAGGTATTGCACGTCCGCCGTGAGCACCAGGTGTTCGCTCAACCCGAGGCGGTAATAGGCCTCGACCACGTGAGTGCGGTCCAGGTCCAGGTTGCCGCCCCTCAGGTAAGCGTAGCCGAGGCCGAGCCGGTCGTTCTCCCGCCCCCAGGCGGCGCCCTCGAGGCTCAGCCCTCCCGAGTACATCGCCCGGTGGTCGACGGCCGCGTCGTCCCGCTGCCAGGCCAGGCGCAGAAAACCGCCCACGAACTCGCCGAAGGCCTGGTCGAAGGAGAGCCCTCAGCCCAGGCGGGGCTCCTGGTCGACCCCCTCGGGGTCGAGGAAGTCCCGGCTTGCGCCGGTCACGATGAACCGGTAGTGGCCGGTCCCGAAACCCGTCTCGGCCTGGTAGCCCGCCTGCAGGCCCCAGAAGTCGTAGTGGCTGCCGTCATCGTTCTCGCCCACGTTCATGGCAAGCGCGCTGGCGGACCAGGCGCCGCCCTGCCACTCGACCGCGGCGCCGGTGTCGTAGGACGGCAGGCCGTAGGTCCCGGCGTTCACGAACGCCTCGTTCATGAACTGGCCGTACTCGTCGTTCGCGTACTCGTTGCCGTCCAGGTAATCGGTCGCGTCGAGGATGCCGAAGCTCGTGGCAAGACTGCCCTCGCCGGCCCATGCGAAGGTGTGCCGGTACCAGGCGGCGAGCAGGTGGTCCCGGTTGCGACCGTTGATGTCCTCGACGTCGTCCTCCAGGTCCGCCGCCCAGGGAGCAAGCACGAAGGGCGAGGCAGAATTCAGGGCTTTGCCCGCCGCAAAGCCGAGCTTCACGAAGAGCTCATCCGCCCCGGTCGGCCGCAGGCTGAGCTCGAGTTGCAGCGGCACCGCCCCGCGACACCCGTCCGTGGCATCGCCGCCTTCGGCCACTTCCTGGCACTGGACGGCACCGGCCAGTGTCGCCCCGATCGAGAAATTCTCGTTCACATCGTAGGCCCGCGCCGAGACCCCGAGGCCGAGCGCGAACGCCGTCACCAGCACGTGTCTTGCATACATCTGCCGTCCCCCATCAGCTTGTGGGGGGACTGGTCGGGTCGTCATGGGGGGCACCGGGTTCTGGTCGAGAGAAACGATAATCAGTCGCATTTGCATTTGCAACAAGGGAATTGATACTCATCCACCCCCCCCGGGGGGGAGCGGGGGGTGTGACCGGGACGGTGAGCGAGCCCGGCGCGCGGGCGGGGGGCGGGGGGCGGGGGGCGGGGGGCGGGAAGGGTCTTACGTCAGGAAATGATGCGTGGGTAGACCCAGCCGGCTATGAAGACCAACACCAGGAGGACAGCGCCCAGGACCGCGTAGTCGACGGCGAGACCCATCGCGCTGTGGGCGCCGACCACGGTCAGCGCCCGCAGACCGTCGACCTCGTAGGTCAGCGGGTTGAGGTGCGCGATCGTCCTGAGCCACTCCGGCATGATCTCGGTGGGATAGATCGCGTTGCTGCCGAAGAAGAGCGGCATGGTGATGACCTGGCCGATGCCCATGAAGCGCTCCCGCGTCTTCACCAGGCAGGCGATGATCAGCGAGAAGGTCGAGAAGAGGGTCGCCCCCAACAACACGAACGACAGCACACCGAGGAGCGCCACCGGACTCCAGTTGATGTGCACACCCAGGGCAAAGGCCAGCAGGTAGATGAGCGCCGCCTGGGCAATCGCCCGCACGCCGGCGGAGACGGACTTGCCCAGAACCAGCGCGGTGCGCGGCGTCGGGCTCACCAGGAACTTGTGGACGATTCCGAGATCCCGCTCCCAGATGATCGAGATGCCGTTGAAGATGGCGACGAACAACACGCTCTGCGCCAGGATCCCCGGCATCAGGAAATCCATGTAGCTCAACGTGCCGCTCGGGATGAGATGCGTACGGCTGAAGACCTGCCCGAACATGAGCAGCCACAGGGCCGGTTGCACAGCGCGAGTGAGCAATTCCGTCGGGTCATGGCGCAGTTTGCGCACCTCCATCTCGGCGACAGCAAGCGTCTTCGCGAGGAAACCTGCGGGCGTGGTCCTCATGGCAGCGATCAGCGGCCGAGTTTCCGGGTGGCCCGGCGCATGGCCGCGGTCTCCAGATAGGCGCTGTTCTCCTCCACCGTATCCACCGTGTCCCCCGTGTAATAGGTAAAGACTTGATCCATGCTGGCGCCCGGATTGCCGGTCGCCGCCTTGAGCGCGCCCAGGGTGCCGATGGCCGTCAGTCGACCCTGGCGCAGGATCGCCGCCTGCGTGCAGGAGTGCTCGGCCTCTTCCATGTAGTGCGTGGTGAAGAAGATCGTGGTGCCGTAGTCCGCGCGTAATTGAGCCACGTGCTCCCAGACCGATTCGCGCGCCACCGGGTCCAGCCCGACGGTCGGCTCGTCCAGGAACATCAGCCGGGGATGGTGCAGCATGGCCTGCGCGATCTCCAACCGCCGGATCATGCCCCCCGAGTAGGACTTCACCATCTTGTCCTTGTGCTCGATCAGGTTCATGAAGCCCAGGCTCTCCCGGATGCGCGCCTCCCGTTGCGCGCGCGGGATGTCGTAGAGCGCGGCGAATACGCGCAGGTTCTCGTAACCGGTCAATTCCCCGTCCGCCGACAGGGCCTGCGGCACGTAGCCGATGAGGCGGCGGACCTCGGCGGCTTCGCGGACGACGTCGAAGCCCCCGACCCGCGCGGCACCGGCGCTCGGCAACAACAGGGTCGTGAGCATCTTGATCAGCGTGGTCTTGCCCGAGCCGTTGCGCCCGAGCAGACCGAAGACCTCGCCCGCCTCGACGCTGAGGGTCAGGTCATCGACGGCCACGACGCTGTTGAACCGGCGGGTGAGGTGTTCCGTGGCGAGGATGGTTGACATCGTCGGTCTCGTGCGGTGCGCGCCCGGGTGAGGGGTGGTGGTGAGGAGCGGTCTCGGAGTCTACACGGCGCACTGATGATACGATCTCGCCCAATGGCGCCTCTCGTTCACTTCCTGGACCTCACCGGCACCTTCGTCTTCGCGCTGTCCGGCGGACTCGCCGCGGCAAGGATCCGCCTCGACCCGTTCGGCTTCGCGGTGGTCGCCATCGTGACCGGGCTCGGCGGGGGAACGCTGCGCAACCTGCTGCTCGACCTGCACCCGGTGGCCTGGATCGCGGACCCGTCCTACCTGGTCGTCTGCCTCTCGGCCGCAGCCTTCACCTTCCTGGGGGCGCACCTCCTGGAGTCGCGGCTCCTCTGGCTGACGGTCGCCGATGCCCTCGGACTGGGCCTCTTTGCCGTCTCCGGAACGCAGGTCGGACTCGCGGCCGGCGCCCAGGGGGAGATCGCCGTCATGATGGGAGTCACAACCGCGATCGCGGGCGGGATGATCCGGGACGTTCTCTGCAACGAAGTCCCTCTGGTATTGCAGAAGGAAGTCTACGCGCTGGCGGCACTGTTGGGCAGCGGCCTGTACGTGGGGCTCGACGCCATCGGGGTCGGCCCGTGGCTCGCTGCCGGGGTCGCGTTCATCGCGAGCACGGGGCTGCGCCTCGCCGCCATCCGCTGGAACCTTTCGCTCCCGCCGTACCGTCGCTGACCACCCCGGAGAAGACATGACAGACGTCTGGCTGCTCGCGGCCCTGTGGCTGGGGCTCGCCCTGACCGCGGCGCTCGTTTCCATCCACCTGCGCATCGCCACCGCACTCTCCGAGATCGCGGTCGGGGTCGTGGCCCAGCTCGCCATCGGACCGACTACGGCAAGACCGTCCTCGCGGCCTGTTTCATCACCGACCTGGGGACGGTGGTGGCGCTCGGTCTGCTGTTCGCGCCCTTCAGCTACCGCACGCTCGTGTTCCTCGCCGTGAGCGCCGTCGCCTTCGCGGTCCTGCCCTCGGTGACGCCGCGCTTCTTCCGCCGCTTCGGCGACCGGCCTGCGGAGCTCGAGACCAAGTTCCTGCTGCTGGTCCTGTTCGGGCTGGGTGGGCTTGCGGCCTGGGCGGACAGCGAGGCGGTGTTGCCCGCCTACCTGGCCGGGATGGTGCTGGCGGGCACCGTGGGCAGGGAGCACGCCCTCATCCGCCGCCTGCGCACACTCACCCTCGGCCTGCTCACCCCCTTCTATTTCATCCGCGCCGGCTCGTTCGTGTCCCTGCCGGCGCTGGCGGCAGCTCCCGTCGCCTTTCTCGTGCTGCTCGGCTCGAAGATGGCCACCAAGCTCTTGGGGGTCTATCCGGTGGCGCGCCGCTACGGCTCGCCCCACCGCCAGGCGACCTACACCACCCTGTTGATGTCGACCGGGCTCACCTTCGGCAGCATCTCGGCGCTCTTCGGGCTCTCCCACGGCATCATCGACCAGGACCAGTACTCGCTACTCATCCTGGCGGTCATCGGCAGCGCCGTGATCCCGACGCTCATCGCCAACGCCTTCTTCCTACCCCATCACCTGGTCCCGTCGTCTTCCGGCTCCCCGGGAACCTCCGCGTGAAACCGGGCGTCCGCGTGGCGCCGGTCCATGCCGGGGGCATCCAGCCAGCCGGCGCGGGAGCCGGGGTGGGCGTCGAATTCGGGGACGTAGGGCTTGATGTCGAGCAGGGGGGTGCCGTCCAGGGTGTCGATGTCGGCCACGTGCAGGACGTTGCCCTCGCGGCGCAGCAGGCGGACCACGGACATGCCGATGGGGTTCGGGCGCGTCGGTGACCGGGTGGCGAAGAGCCCGCGCTCCCGAATGTCCCGGTAGGGAATGACCTTCGGCCGGAACGCCTCCACGCGGTCCATCCAGTAGATGAGCCAGATGCGATCGAAGCCGTCGATGTCGTCCAGGGCCGGGGAATACTCCTCGTCCACCACGACCCGGGCCTCGATGCCCTCACCGTAGACGGCCTGTATCGGGGTGCCGGACGCCTGGGGGAAAGGCGTCCGGATGGTTCCGACCACCCGGATGCTCACCGGTCTCGAATTCTCGCGTCTCGCGGACATCAGCGTGGGGGAGTCTTTCCGGGACGGAGCGGACGGTGCGGACAGTCCGAGCGCTCGCAGTCCCCGTAGAGGATGAGGGAGTGGCCGCGCACGGTGAAGCCGGAGCGCCGTGCCACCTCCTGCTGGGCGCGCTCGATGCCCTCGTCCACGAACTCCTCGATGCGCCCGCATTGGTTGCACACGATGTGGTCGTGATGGGCTCCGGCGCTCGTCTCGAAGGTCGCCTGCCCCCCTTCGAAATGGTGCCGAATCACGATCCCGGCGGCCTCGAACTGGGTGAGGACACGGTAGACGGTCGCCAGACCCACGTCCTCACCGGACTCCAGCAGCATGCGGTAGACCTCCTCCGCCGTCAGGTGCCGATCCGGGCTCGTGGCCAACAGATGGAGGATGCGCAGCCGGGGCTGGGTGACCTTCAGCCCGGCACGGTGCAGGTCTTCCGATTCCACCATCACCCGTCCACTCCGCCCGACTGCCAACGCGCGAGGCCCCAAGTCTACGCCCTGGCGCCGCGAGAAGGTGCGCGGGGGTGCCGGCCCCCGCGGGCCGCTGGTTTCTCCCGCCGCATCCGTCTAGAGTGCTCCCGCGATCGGGCTGAGGGGGACGCAGGAAATGGCAAATCTCCGGGAAGTGAAGCGCCATGACCAGAGCATCTGGCTGGACAATCTGACCCGCACCCACCTGCGGGAGGGCACGCTCGGCAGGCTCGTCGAACTGGGCGTTTCCGGCATCACCTCCAACCCCACCATCTTCCACAAGGCGTTGACGGAGAGCCCGTACTATCGCGACGCCCTGGCGCGACGGAAGGGCTCGGAGCCCGACCCCGAGCGCCGCTACGAGGCGCTGGCGGCGGAAGACGTGCGCGCGGCCTGCGACATGCTGCGCCCCGTCTACGACGCAAGCCTCGGGGACGACGGATACGTGAGTCTCGAGGTCGCGCCGCGCTTCGCCCACGACGCGCCGAGAACGGTCGCCGAGGCGAAGCGCTTGGCGGCGCTGGTCCATCGCGACAACCTCCTGATCAAGCTGCCCGGCACGCCGGCGGGGCTGACGGCCTTCGAGCAACTGACGGCCGAGGGTCTGCGGGTCAACGTGACGCTGCTCTTCTCACTGCGCCAGACGGTGCAGACCTTCGAGGCCTACCTGCGCGGCGCACGCCGCTGGGTCGAGGGGGGCGGCGAGCCCCGGAGGCTGAAGGCGGTGGCCAGCCTGTTCCTGTCGCGCGTCGACACCCTGGCCGACCAGGCCCTGGGGGCCCTCGACAATGCGCAGGCGCAGGGTCTGCAGGGGAAGACGGCCGTGGCACTGGCCAAGGTCGCCTACCAGCGCTACCAGGAACTGTTCGGGGGTCCAGCCTTCGCGTCGCTGCGCGCCGCCGGCGTCAGGCCGCAATACCTGCTGTGGGCGAGCACCGGCACCAAGAACCCGGCCTACCCCGACCTGCTCTACGTGGAGCCACTGATCGGCCCGCAGACCATCAACACGCTGCCGGACAAGACCCTGGACGCGCTGCTCGACCACGGACGGGTTGCGCCCACCCTGGAGCTCGGCGTACCGGAGGCCCAGGCGCACATGGCGGCGATGGACTCACTGGGGCTCGACGTCGCCAACCTGGGCGACACCCTGCAGACCGATGGACTGCGGCTCTTCTCCGAATCCTACGACAAGCTGGTCGAGGCCGTCGCTTGATTCGCTCGGGTGGGTGCGCGCTGTCGGGCGCACCAAAAAAACGGGGGCACCCGAAGGTGCCCCCTTATGCACACCGGGAATGGGTCCCGTTACTTCGTCGTCTCGGCCGGGGCCACCGGGGCTACCGGCGCGTAGGGCAGGCCATAGCCGTAGGGATTCCCGTAGTAGTACGGATATCCGTAGCCGTTCCCACGGCCCCAGCCGCGCATCGAGAAGCTGAAGCTCATGTCGCCGAACGCGTCACCGAAGCCGTTCCAGGGCCCGCCACCGTAGCCGGTGTTGCCCCACGGGCCCCACCACGCCTGGGCCGGAGCGGCGGATGCAGCGGCAATCGCGACAGCAGCCAGTGTTTTCGCAAGGGTCTTCATTTTCAGTATCTCCTGGATGTGAAGGTTGGTTAAGGTTGGTTGGGGTTTCTGGGAGCCCGTGGGCCCTCTGTGAGTATTAGTATATTAGTAACTTCTAATACTTCAAATAAAAGATTCCTATCGACAGGCCATTACCCATAAACCCCTTCTATCAGGCCCTTTCCATCACCCCTTCTCCCACGCCTCCGCGCCAGCGCCTACACTCCGTCTGTCAGTCCGAACACAACCCGCCCGCGAGGACCCCGCAATGGACACGCTCCTGATCTTTCTCCTCGGCGCACTCATTGGCTGGAACCTTCCCCGCCCGCCCTGGGCGGTGTCCCTCCAGGACCGGGCTCTGCAGATCTTTGCGTCGCTCGCCACCCGGGCCTACCAGTGGCTCCGGCGGACCCTGCTGCCCCCCGACAACTCGGACCGTCCCCCGGGCCCCTGACCCGCCCCGGGCCTAGGTAATTTGACCTAGATCAAAAAACCAGAGGCTCCGGATTGTCGTGTCCCCGGGAGCACCCTAGAGTGATCCCGCTTCGTCATCCGGCGAGCCCTCGTCGGGGGCGGCCATGTCCTGCCCGCAGGCATGTCACTTGCGCGCGGCAAGCCCCAACGGCGCCCCCGCAGTCTTCTGGCATTTCCACCCGCGAGGCGGAGCCTCTCCTACGAACGTGGACGATTTCACCGGCGCCAGGGACTTTTCCGACGCAACACCGGAAGGGTTGCCGGGGGTGCTGCGCTCCACACCACTCTTCTCGGCCTTTAGCGAGGCAGACCTCGATACGGTCTGCGCGTTCTCCAGAAGGACCGAGCTCGCGGCGAAGGAGGTCCTCTTCCACGAGGGCGAGTCCTGCCACGCCGTGTACTGCGTGGTGAGCGGTCTGTTGAAGCTCTACGTCTGCGGGCCCGAGAAGCGGGAGAAGGCCCTGGCGTTCATTCCACCGGGCCGCACCCTGGGGGAAACGGCGCTGTTCTCCGGCCAGGGCTACGTGGCGAGCGCCATGGCGCTGCAGGACACGAGCGTGGTGGCCATCAACGCCTTCTCCCTGCTGCGCTTCCTGCGCCAGCACACGGAGCTCAGCTGGCAGATCCTGGCGGTGATGAGTCGCCGGCTGCACTACGCAGTCGACCAGGTCCGCAGCGTCACGCTGCACAGCGCCGAACAGCGCCTTGCGGCCTTCCTTCTGGACAACCACGACCCCGACGAGCCGGGGAAGGCCGTGACCCGGCTACCGGTCCGGCGCTCGGACCTGGCATCCATCCTGGGGGTCACGACCGAGACCCTGTGTCGTGTGGTGGCCAGGTTCCGGCGCGAGGGGTGGATCCTGACGGCCGACCACGACATCCTGGTTCGCGAGCCCGAGGCCCTGCAGGGACTGCTCACCCAACCCCGCCGCCAGGTCGACGGGTAGGGCGCAACGCCCCGCCCTCCTCGGGAGGCCGCGCGCGGGGCGCTCCGCAGGGGGTGTTGCCGACGCTGGTCCTGCGCGTCACACTCTGGCGCGCGTCCCGCCGAGCGACAGGAGTGGCCATGATGAGGATACGCAAACCCCGGGGGCTGGCCCTGGCTTTGGCCCTGGCCCTGGCACCGCTCGGCGTGCTGGCCCAACCCGGGGGTCCGGTCCCCGCGCCCGAAACGTCGGTGCCCTCCCCCGCCCGCGACCTCAACATGGGCGCCTCGGTGCAGCAGCTGCTCCGCCAGGACCCGGACCCCGAGTGCTCGGCGATGCGGCGGGAGCTGGACCAGCTGCACTTCCAGCCCCAACGCAAGGCGGCGCTCTGGGAACGCTATCAGAAGGAGTGCCGGCAACAGCCCGACCCGGGGCCTCCTTCCACTCCCCCATAACCCTCCCCCCCACCCGCCGCGAGTAGCGGCGCCGAGCGGCAGGCGGCCGCCCCCCTCACCACGAACGTCGGGAGCCCAGATGGCGAGCGTGCTGTTCCAATCCCACCTGCACAGCCTGCCGCTGGTGGCCCGCGGCAAGGTGCGGGACATCTATTCGGTCGGCGAGGACCTGCTCCTCATCGTCACCACCGACCGCCTGTCGGCCTTCGACGTCGTGCTCCCCACCCCGATTCCCGGGAAGGGCGAGGTGCTGACGCGGATCTCGGATTTCTGGTTCTCGCGGCTGGGCCACCTCATCCCCAATCAACTGACCGGCATCGCGCCGGAGTCGGTGGTCCCGGCGGAGGAACGCCCTCAGGTCTCGGGGCGCTCCGTCGTGGTGAAGAAGCTGAGGCCCCTGCCCATCGAGGCGATCGTGCGCGGGTATCTGGTGGGGTCCGGGTGGAAGGAGTACCAGCGCCACGGGAGCGTGAGCGGCATTCCCCTGCCTCCCGGCCTGCGCGAGGCCGAGAAGCTGCCCCAGCCGCTGTTCACTCCGTCCACCAAGGCCGAAGCGGGCACCCACGACGAAAACATCAGTTTCGAGCGGGCGGAGGAGATCGTGGGCAGAGCCATCGCCCGTCAGGTCCGCGACGCGGCGGTCGCCCTGTACCGCGAGGCGGCCGAGTACGCCGCCGGCCGGGGCATCCTCATCGCGGACACGAAGTTCGAGTTCGGGCTCGACGAGTCAGGCGTGCTCTACCTCATCGACGAGGCCCTGACGCCCGACTCTTCCCGCTTCTGGCCGGCCGAGAGCTATGCACCGGGGGCGACCCCCCCCAGCTTCGACAAGCAGTACGTGCGGGACTGGCTCGAGAGCATCGGCTGGAACAAGCAGGCCCCGGGGCCGCAACTGCCCCCCGAGGTGGTCGCGAAGACCAGCGAGAAGTATCGGGAGGCGCTCCATCGCCTGACCGGTACCGCCTGACCGGCGTCACCTGACCGGCAGCGCCTGACGAGCAGGGTACACGGCGCTTCAGGGAATGGTGGGGCGCAGGGACTCGCCGATGTTCTGCAGCGGACCGAGGGGCTGGCGCCTCACCTCGTAGGAGTGGAGGCGCGGCTGACCACCCGTGATCCGGTACACGACCAGGTCGTCGACGAACACGACCAGCGCGTTGAAATTCCAGCCTGAGGATTCCGTTTCCCGCTTGAAATTCAGCAGGTCCAACCAGAAGTTGCCCACCCGCTTGCTGCGGACCTTCTCGGCCTTGACCGCGTAGGCCGCGCAGCGCTGCCCGGCCCGCAGGCAGTCCTGGATCCCGCGCTCGAAGCCGTTGGGATCGGCCAGCGCGCTGACGGAGAAGCGCTGCAGGATGTCGGCAAAATTGAGGATGGAGACGGTCGAGTCGGTCTTCGGGTCCAAACCGGCGGCGTGCACTTCGTCCCGGGTGGTCCGGTACGGCTCCACGGTGGCGAGGACCGCCTCCGCCTCCTCGAAGCTCGCCCAGCCTGACACGACCTCGGTCTTTCCCGAGGGCATCAGGAACTGACAGCCGCCGAGGACCGTGCCGGCCACCGCTACGACCGCCAGCACCGCACACTGGAATCGATTCATGCCCGGACCCGAGGACGCCGCGCGCTCCTCTCCGCCCGTCACCCTACCATAACGGGCCGCCCCCGGGGCCGGTCTCCCTTCTCAGCCCTCCCGCTGCCGGCAGGAACACCGGTTCAGGGCCCGCACGGCAGCGCCCAGCATCACGAAGGTGGCAAAGAACCCGAGCAGCAGGACCAGCGTGGTCGTCATGGCACCTCCTGGAGGGCAACCGGCGGGGTTCGGGTCCCGCCAGCACCCCTCGCGGTGGAACCGGGACCAGCGGACTCGCTTAACCTACCGCAAGGAGGCTAGCCCACCCGGGGGCACCTGCGCCATAAGGATATCCTTATCCCTTGGGCCTGCCTCAGCCGCCGAGGCGGTCGATGACCCATCCGGGGAAGAGCGCGATCAGGATGGCAGGAAGCAGGCACAGAACCGTGGCGGCCAGCGCCAGGCGGCTGGGGGCGCCCTCCCCCTCCGCCGCCGACGCCTCCTCGGCCGGGGGCGGGGGGGCCATGAACAGATACTGGATCACCCGCAGGTAGAAGTAGAGGCCGAGGTAGCTGCCGACGAGGCCCAGGACCGCGTAGACCGGATAACCCGCCGCGACCACGTTCTTGAAGACGAGGAACTTCGCGACGAAACCGGGGAACGGGGGGATCCCGGCCAGGGAGAGCATCGCCACCGCGATCATCCACGCGGCGTACGGCTGGCGCTGGAACAGTCCCTTCAGGCGCTCGAGACGATCCCGCGCGACGTCGTCCCCGGCCGGCGGCAGCGCGGCGAGCACCAGCACGTTCATCAGGCCGTAGGCGAGGAGGTAGAACGTGACGGCCTGGAAGCGGCCGGGACCGTCCCCGAGGAACGCGTAGAACAGATAGCCGGCGTGGGCGATCGAGGAGTACGCGATCAGGCGCCGGAGGCCGTCCTGGCGCATCGCCGCCAGATTGCCCCAGACCATCGAGGCGAGTGGCAGCAGGGCGAGGAGGTCGACGAGGGGCCGCTCGGCCGGCGCCAGGGCGAACAGGCGCAACACCGCGAAGAGGACCCCGGCCTTGACCACCGCCGCCATGTAGGCCGTCACCGGGACGCTGGCGGCCTCGTACGCGTCGGGGGCCCAGGTGTGGAACGGCACCACGGCCGCCTTCAGAAAGAAGGCGGAGAGCACGAGCACGACGCCGGCGGTGGCCAGCACGTCCCGGGAGCCCAGCGCCGTACTGAACGCGGAGAGCGCGAGCGACCCGCTTCCCCCGTAGAGCAGCGAGACCCCGAGCAGGAACGTGGCGCTCGCGGTGCCACTCAGCACCAGGTACTTCAACGCGGCCTCGGCGCTCTCCTCACGCTGGAAGGCGAGCACGACGAGGACGTACACGGGGATCGACATGAGCTCGACCCCGAGGAAGAGGGTGAGGAAGCTGTCGGCCGACACCACCAGACAGACACCGAGGAGCGAGGAGACCAGAAGGGGGTAGAACGGCCCGCCGGGGAATTCGCCGCGCGCGAGCAGCAGGACGGGAACCGCCAGCGCGAGCACGACCGCCTTGGCCGCGAAGGTGTCGGGGCCGACCGAGTAATGACCGGGGAACGGGGCCGCGGAAGATCCCCCCGCCGAGAGCCACGCCGCAGCGGCGGCGGCCGCCGCCACGGCCAGCAGGGAGACGGCGAAGGCACCCCGGTGGCGGGGGACTGCGATCTCCAGACCGATCAGCAGGAGGAGCCCGGCCAGGAGGAGAACCTCGGGCAGCAACGCGGTCAACACCGTCTCCGCGCTCACGGGGTCTTCCCCGCGGTCTGGCCGGCGGGCCGGGGCGGTCTGGCCTCCGGCGCCCGCGCCGGGCCTCCCGCGCCCACCCCCCTGGCGAGCAGTTCCTGGTACTGGCGGGCCGCGAGCTCGCTCTTGCGCAGGGGCTCCTGGGGGTAGAGGCCGAGCGCGAACACCCCGGCCACGATCGCCCCCAGCACGAGCTTCTCGCGCAGGGCCAGGTCGACCACGGGCTGGTGGGGAACCCTGGCCTCCCCGAAGAGGAGGCGCCCCGCGAGCCGAAGCATGTAGAGCGCCCCCAGCACCACGCCCAGGACCGCCGCGCCGCTCAGGGCGAGGGGCTGGACCGCGCCCAGCTCGTATTGCTGCCAGGCCGCGCTGAAGGCGCCGAGGAGCACCAGGAACTCACCCGTGAAACCGCTGGTGGTGGGAAGGCCGATGGCGGCGAGGGTGAGGATCATGAAGAACACCGAGTAGACTGGGAGGATCCGGGCCAGACCACCGTACGCAGCCAGCTCCCGGGTGTGGCAGCGCTCGTAGATCATCCCCACCAGGAGGAAGAGCCCACCGGCGGTGAGCCCGTGACTCACCATCTGGAGGATCGCGCCCTGGATGCCCAACAGGTCCGCGCTGACGAGCCCGAGCATCACGTACCCGAGGTGGCTGATGGAGGAATAGGCGATGACCCTCTTGATGTCCGTCTGCACCAGGGCAAGGCCGGCCCCGTAGAGGATGCTCACCACCGAGAGCGTCATGATCGCCGGCGTGAACAGCCGGGTCGCGTCGGGGAAAAGCGGGAAACCGAGCTTCAGGAAACCGTACGTCCCCATCTTCAGCAGGACGCCGGCGAGGATCACGGAGCCCGCGGTCGGCGCCTCCACGTGCGCGTCCGGCAGCCACGTGTGGAAGGGCACCATCGGGACCTTGATGGCGAACGAGAGGGCGAAAGCGGCGAGCAACACGGTCTGCGCCGGCACCGGGAGCGTCGTGCGGTACAGGTCGGCGAAGGCGAAGGAGCTCACCCCGCTCCCGGCGTGCGCCGCGTAGGCGAGGTAGATGACCGCCCCGAGCATGAGGATGCTGCCGAAGGCGGTGTAGAGCACGAACTTCACGGTGGCGTAGACGCGGCGCTCCCCGCCCCAGACCCCGATGATGAGGAACATGGGGATGAGCATCGCCTCCCAGAACAGGTAGAACAGGAACAGGTCCTGGGCGAGGAACGTCCCCAGCATGGTGAACTGGAGGAGGAGCACCATCGCGTGGAAGAGCTTCACGTCCTTGCGGATGGCCGTGAACGCGCCCGCCACCACGAGCGGCCCGAGGAAGGCGGTGAGGAGCACGAGCAGGACGTTGAAGCCGTCCAGCCCGATCTGGTAGGAGACGCCCCAGGAGGGGATCCAGGGCAGCCGGGTCTCGAACTGCAGGCCTGCGACCGCGGGGTCGAAGCGGGCGTAGAGGTAGGCCGTCAGCAGGAACTGGAGCCCCATCACGGCAAGCGCCAGCGCCCGCGTCAGGTCCTCGCGCCGCACCGGGATCGCCGGCAGCGCCAGGGCGCCGAGCACGGGCAGGTAGAGCACCAGGTTCAGGACCGTCGCGTCAGACATGGCGCAGGCTCCACAAGAGCCCGGCCGCGATCCCCGCCAGCACGAGGAAGGCGTAGAGCTGGAGGTTCCCGGTCTGCGCCCGGCTCAAGCGGGCCGCGCTGCGCTCCGCGAGCGCCGCCAGGGCGTGCAGGGAGCCGTCGAGGACCCTGCGGTCGGAGAATCGCAGGAACACGCGGTCCGAAACCCAGTACAGCGGGCGCGTGACCCAGCGCTCGTAGGCCTCGTCCACGAAGTACTTGCCGGCCACCAGCCGGTGCAGCCCGGGGAAACGCCGGCGAAACACCTCGGCCGGGTCCTCCCCGGCCGCCAGCACGTACGCGGCCGCGCCCACCCCCCCCACGGCCAGGAGGACCGAGAGCAGGACGAGCGGGGTCTCCAGGGCGTCGAGCCCGGGGCGCACCTCGGGGAGCGGCAGCAGGGGCTCCAGCAGGTGGGGCACGCCCACGAAGCCTCCGACCGCCGAGAGCGCCGCCAGCGCGATCAGGACTCCGGTCATGGAGCGCGGCGATTCGTGCACGTGGCGGGCGGTCTCGGCGTCCACGCGCGAGGGGGCCAGGAACGTCAACCACAGGAGCCGGGCCATGTAGAAGGCGGTGAGGAACGCCGTCAGCGCGGCGAGCGCCCAGAGCCAGAGCGCCCCTCCCGACCGGCTCGCCAGCGCGAACCACAGGATCTCGTCCTTGGAGAAGAAACCCGCGAGCGGCGGGATCCCGGCGATGGCCGCCGCGGCCACCGCGAACGTCGCGAAGGTGGTCGGGACCCGGCGCGCGAGCCCCCCCATGCGGCGGATGTCCTGCTCGCCCCCGAGGGCGTGGATCACGCTCCCGGCCCCGAGGAACAGGCAGGCCTTGAAGAAGGCGTGGGTGTAGAGGTGGAAGACGGCCACGCCGTAGGCCCCGACCCCCAGGGCGAGGAACATGAGCCCGAGCTGGGAGATGGTCGAGTAGGCGAGCACCTTCTTGATGTCGTTCTGGGTGAGTGCGACCGTCGCGGCGAACAGGGCCGTCAGCACCCCCACCGCGGCGATCACCGCGGAGGCCTCGGGCGCCTGCCCGTAGATCCCCGAGAGCCGGGCGACCATGTACACGCCCGCGGTGACCATGGTGGCGGCGTGGATCAGCGCGGATACCGGCGTCGGGCCCGCCATGGCGTCCGGCAGCCACACGTGCAGCGGGATCTGCGCCGACTTTCCGGTCGCACCGACGAACAGGAGGACGCCGATCAGGCTCGCGGAGAAACCGGCCGGGGCGCCGGTCGAGAAGACCGCGTTCACCCGGTCCATCTCCAGGGTGCCGGCGGCCTGGAACAGCACGAACATCCCGAGGAGAAACCCCGCGTCCCCGACCCGGTTGGTGATGAAGGCCTTCTTCCCGGCGCGGGCCTTCTCCGGGTCCTGGAACCAGAAGCCGATCAGCAGGTACGAGGCGAGCCCCACTCCCTCCCAGCCCACGAACAGGACCAGCAGCGAGCGTCCCAGCACCAGCACCAGCATGAAGAACAGGAAGAGGTTCAGGTACGCGAAGTACCGGGCGTACCCCGGGTCGTCCCGCATGTACCCGGTCGAATAGACGTGGATGAGCGACCCGACGCCGGTGACGACGAGCGCCATGACCACGCTCAGCCGGTCCAGGTAGAAGGCGACCTCGAAGGAGTGGTCGCCGACGGTGGCCCAGGTGAAGGCCGTCTCGACCCGCGGCTCCCCACCCGCCGCCGCGAGCGCGATGGCCCCCGCGACGGTCAGCGTGAACGACCCGATGGGCAGCCCGCAGCCGACCAGGGAGACGGCCCGGGCCCCGAGGCGGTCGCCGGCAAGCCCATTGAACAGGAAGCCGGCGAGGGGCAGAAGGACGATCCAGACGAGCAGGTGAGACACCGTCTAACCCTTCAGGTCGGTGTAGGCGTAGAGGTCCACGGTGCGCTTGCGCCGCACCAGGAGCAGGGCGATCGGGATCGCGATGGCGATCTCGGCGGCGGCCACCACGAAGATCAGGAACACCAGGACCGCGCCCAGGGGCGACCCCTGTTCGTGGGCGAACGTCACCAGGCTCAGGTTGACGCCGTTCAGCATGAGCTCCATGCACATCAGCATGATGAGGATGTGCCGGCGCACGACGACGCCGAGGAACCCGATGGCGAACAGCGCCACGGCCAACGTGAGCAGGACCTGCGCGTCAGTCATGTCTCCCCCGGTGCACCTGGATGACCGCGACGGCGGCGACCACCGCCACGACGAGCAGCACCGAGGTGAGCTCGAAGTGCAGCCAGTACTCCTTCAGGAACGAGGCGGCGAACTGGCGCAATTCGTACACCGACCCGTACGCGCCACCGGCGAGGGCGGGCGCCCCCGCCCACACCACGTAGCCGAGCACGCCCACGAGCAGCACGAAGGCCACGACCGCGGGGAGGACGAGGACCGAGAAGCGCTCCGCGCACGAGGGGTCGCGCGGGTCGAGCATCATGATCACGTAGACCATGAAGACCATGATCGCCCCGACGTAGATGAGCACCTGGAACGCGGCGATGAAGTGGACCCCGAGCAGCCCGTAGATCCCCCCCAGGAACACCATGGCCGAGATGAGGGCCAGGGCGACCCGCATCGGTTGGCGCAGGACCAGCATCAGGAGCGCGCTGACGAGCGCGCCGGCCCCGAAGACGTAGAGGAGCAGACGGTCCAGGTGCTCCAGCAGCCATTCCATCAGTGCGCCCCTCCGGGCCTGACCTGCTCCCCACCCGGGGGGTAGGGCTTCGCGACGTCGCCGCGCGGGCTCCAGTCGAGCAGCTCCTCCCGGCCGATCCACATCCGGTCGCGATCGTGTCCGGGCAGGTCGGGGACCTCCGGGAGCATCCGCAGGGCGTCCTCCGGGCAGGCCTCCACGCAGAGCCCGCAGAAGACGCAGCGGGAGTAGTCGATCTCGAAACGCAACGGGTACTTGGGGTGTGCCCGATCGTCGGGGTCGAAACCCGCCTCGATCTCGATGACCCGGGCCGGACAGACGGTCGCGCACAGGTTGCAGGCGACGCACTGCGGCCTGCCGTCGGGGCGCCGGGTCAGGATGTGCTTGCCGCGATTGGCGGGGGCGTAGTCGGCGCGGGTCTCTTCGGGGTAGAACGTGGTGACCGCGCCCTTGCGTCCGGTCGCCCAGCGCCACAGGTTGGACAGGAACACCCCTCCGGTGATGGAGAGGCCGCGCACGATCTCCGGCAGGTACATGCGCTCCCACCAGGACATGGTGGGCTCGTTCCAGTAGACCTTCCGGCGGTGGCGTCGGGTGCTCACGCGGCCCCCCCACGGATCGCCCACACCGCGAAGGTCGTCACCACCAGGTTGGCCAGGGTCAGGGGGAGGAGGAACTTCCAGGCGAAGTGCAGGACCTGGTCGTAGCGGAAGCGCGGCAGGGACCAGCGCACCAGGATCTGGAAGCTGCACATCAACAGAACCTTCGCCAGGAACACCAGCAGCTGCGTCGCCACCACGGCGCCGTGGCTCATGGGCAGGGCGTGCCCGCCGGGGAGCACGAAGCCCGAGTCGGTCATGAACGGCAGGTTGTAGCCGCCGAGGAAGAGCGTCGTGAAGAGGGCGCCGATGATGGCGATCTCGATGAACTCGGCGAACATGAAGAGGCCCATCTTCATCGCGCTGTATTCGGTGAAATACCCCGCGATGAGCTCCGACTCCGCCTCCGGCAGGTCGAAGGGAATGCGCTTGTTCTCCGCGATGGCCGCGGTGAGGAAGAGGATGGCGGCGAAGGGCTGGTACACGATGCCCCAGGCCGGGAGGAAGCCGAGCGCCACCCCCGACTGCTGGCGCACCGCGTCCCCGAGGTCGAGCGTGCCGTAGACGAGGACGAGCCCGAGGAGCGTGAGGGCGAGCACCAGCTCGTAGGAGATCATCTGGGAGCCGGCGCGCAGCGCCCCGAGCAGCGAGAACTTGTTGGAGGACGACCAGCCCGCGAGCATCGCCCCGATGGTGGTCATCCCGCCGAACGCGAAGACGATCAGCAGGCCCGCGTCCACCCGCGCGATCTGCATCGGGTAGCTCCTGTCCCCGAACCACTCGGCCAGGCTCGCGCCGAGCTCGCCCGGGACCAGCGTCCCGCCGAAGGGGATCACCGCGAACACGAGCAGAACCGGCGTGAACACGACCCACGGCGCCACGGCGTAGGCGTACCAGTCGTGCGACCTGGCCTTGAAGTCCTCCTTCAACAGCATCTTCAGCCCGTCGGCGAGACCGTGGAAAAGGCCCCACCAGACGAGCTTCACCTGCGTGAACGGGATGCGCAGGTAGGCCCGGTTGGCCCCGAGCCGGTCCGACATGATCGCCGCCTGCTTGCGCTCCACCCAGGTGAGCAGGAGGCCGAACAGCACGAGCACCGCCATCGCGTAGGCGATGAAGACGACGTGGATCACCAGGTCCTGGATCATGGGGACGGCCCCGGGGGCGACGCGAGCGCGGCGAAGAGCGACTCGGCGTGCGCCACCGAATCCCTCTTCGCGAAGCAGGGCTCGAAGGCGCTCACCACGCCCTGGAAGTTCGTGTAGTGACCCGCCCGCTCCGTCTGGACGCTCACGGGCAGGAACACGTCGGCGTGGCCGTTCTCGGGCTGCAGGTAGGCGTTCAGGCAGATGATGGGCACCCGGGTCGGCAGGCGGGAGAAGTCGAGCCCCTCGCCCCAGACGAGCAGCAGGTCGGTCCCGTCTTCGAAGGCGGGTGGCGCGTCCCCGAAGAGCGCCCGCGCCGCGGCCGTATTCGGGTTCTTGTCGGCGCGGATCAGGAGGTCGTCCTCGACCGGCTCCCCGGGGGCCGGCGAGAAGTCCTCCTTGACGAAGGCCCTCACGCGCCCGCCGAGCGCGCGCTGGAAGGCCTCGAGCTCCTCGTTCGAGCCCCAGTTGGACACCAGCGCCACCGGCCGGCGCGCGCCCTCGAGCAGCCGGCGCGCCGCGTCGACGGCGGTGCCGAGCGCGACCGGCTCACCCTTCAGCATCGCCTGCGTGGCCCGGGGGCGCTCGAAGATCCGGGCGAGGTCCCGGCCCTTGTTGCAGATCCACGGACCGTTGACGGCGGGGTTCTCGCGGGGGGTGACCCGCGCGATTGCCTCGTTCTGGCGCCCGTCGAGCGCGTGGAGCGCCCAGTCGGGGCGGCGGTGCCAGATCCGCACCGTGCACCCGCGCGCGCACCCCGGACACACCGAGGGCGTGGCCTGGAGGTACCAGACCCGGTGCCGGTAGAGCAGCGAGGGCGAGAACAGCGCGCCCACCGGACAGAGGTCGATCACGTTGTCCGAGTAGGGGTCATCCTCGAAGCGGCCGTCCTCCGATGCCCGCACGAGGGAGGAGTCGGCCCGGTTCTGGATGCCGAGCGCCCGGGAGCGCGAGACCTCGTGGGTGAAGCGCACGCAGCGCGAGCACAGGATGCAGCGCTCGTTGTCGATCAGGACCCGCGCGGAGAGCCGGAAGAACTTCGTGGCGTGGACCTTCGGCTCCCGGGACACCGAGGGCTCGCCGTTGTACTCGTAGTGGTAGTCCTGCAGCGTGCACTCGCCCGCCTTGTCGCAGATGCCGCAGTCCACCGGGTGGTTCAGCGTGATGAACTGCATCATGCGCTTGCGCCACGCCTGGACCGCTTCGGAGTCCGTCAGCACCCGCATCCCTTCGCGCACCGGCATGTTGCAGGCGATGTCCAGGTCCTCGCCCTCCACCTCCACGGCGCAGATCCGGCAGTTGCCCGAGACGGAGAGCGCGGGGTGCCAGCAGAAGTACGGGATGAAGAACCCGTGGGCCAGCGCGGCCTGCAGCACGGTCTGGCCCTTCTCGGCCTCGACCGGGTGCCCGTTTATGAAGATCCGAGGCATTCGAGGCAACCGTCGTAGCGTGAGCGCCCGTGCGCGATGAAGTACTCGAACTCGCAGCGGAACTTGTCGAGGATACCGACCGTCGCGTAGCCGGCGGCGTCGCCGAGGCCGCAGATCGTGGTGCCGTCGTTGGCCCGGGAGATCTCGTAGAGCCGGTCGACGTCCTCGGGCCGGCCCCGACCGGACACGATCCGATCGACGATGCGGTGCAGCCAGCCCATGCCCTCGCGGCAGGGCGTGCACTGACCGCAGGACTCGTGGTGGTAGAACCGCAGCATCACCTGCAGCACGCGGACCATGCAGGTGCCTTCCGCGATCACGATCATCCCGCCCGACCCCAGCGAGGAGCCGGCCGCCTGCAAGGACTCGCCCTCGAAGACGAGGGGCTCCAGGTGGGGTATCCCCGCGGACTGGGGAAGCACGCGGCGGTCCTCGCAGTCGCCGAAGTGGCCGAGACGGTGCGGCTCGATCTCCGACGCGGTCAGGACCTTGGTGGAAATCCCGCCGGGGATGACGGCCTTCAGCGCCCTCCCCCCGAGCACCCCGCCGCAGTCCTCGTGGATGAAGCGGCCCACGGGGTAGCCGTGCTCGACCTCGTAGACGCCCGGGCGGGTCACGTGCCCCGAGACGGAAACGAGCCGCGTCCCGGGGCTCTTCGTCGTCCCGAAGGTCCGGTAGGCCTGCGCGCCGTGGGCGATGATCCAGGGGATGTTGGCGAGCGTCTCGACGTTGTTGATGACGGTCGGCTTCTGGTAGAGCCCGCGCACCGTGAGCCGCGGGGGCCGGTTGCGCGGGTAGCCCTTCTTGCCCTCGATGGACGTGATGAGCGCCGAGGCCTCGCCGCAGACGTAGGAGCCCGCGCCGCGGACGACGAAGACGTCGCAGGAGAAGCCGCTACCGAAGATGTCCTTCCCGAAGAGGCCCGCCCCGTACGCCTCCTCCACCGCCCCGGCGAGGCGGCGGTAGGCCAGGTCGAACTCGCCCCGGATGTACACGAAGCTGTGCCGGACCCCGAGGGCGTACGAGGCGATGAGCATCGCCTCGAGCAGGAGGTGCGGCGCGTTCTCGAGGACCCAGCGGTCCTTGAAGGTGCCGGGCTCGCCCTCGTCGGCGTTGGCGCAGAGGTAGTGCGTCTCGCCGTCGTCCGGGCGGATCACCGACCACTTGCGCCCCACCGGGAATGCGGCGCCGCCCCGGCCCTGCAGGCCGGACGCGGTGATCTCGCCGGTGACCTCCTCCGGCTTCATCCCCAGCAGCGCCCGCTCCAGCGCCTGGTACCCGCCGCGGGCGCGGTACTCGCCGAGCGTGTGCGAGGTCGCCGTCACGGCGAAGCCGGTGATGAGCTTTCCTCCGCTCACGCTACTCGAGCCCCTCAAGGAGGGCGTCCAGCTTCTCCGGCGTCATGGACTCGTGGTAGACCTCGTTCACCACGAGCACCGGCGCCGTCCCGCACGACCCCAGGCACTCCACCGTCGACAGGGTGAAACGCCCGTCCGGCGTCGTCTGCCCGGGCTCGATGCCGAGGCGCTCCCGAAGCCGGTCCAGCAGGCTCCCGGCGCCCCGCAGGGAGCAGGAGACGTTGTGACAGGCCTGCAGGTGCCAGCGGCCGATGGGCTGGCGCCGAAACTGGGTGTAGAAGCTCAACACCTCCTCGATCTGGACCCGAGGCACCCCGAGATACTGCGCCAGCGCGTCGATGTCGCCGTCCGCGACGTAGCCCCGCTCTTCCTGAACCCGGCGCAGGCACGGCAGCACCAGGGTGGACTCGAACCCTTGCGGCAGGCGCGCCTTGAGTGCCTCGCACTCGGGGATGAGGTGCTTCACCGATCGCACTCCCCGCCGACCATGTTCACCGATCCGAAGGTGGGGACGAGGTCGGCGAGCTGATAGCCTTCCAGCATGCGGTGCAGGCCGCCCATGTGCACGAAGCTCGGGCCGCGCACGTGCACCCGGTACGGCGTGCCCTCTCCCGTGCTGACGACGTAGAAGCCGAGCTCGCCGTTGGCCGCCTCGTGCGCCACGTACACCTCGCCGGCGGGGACCCTCGGCCCCTCGGTGATCAGCTTGAAGTGGTTGATGAGCGACTCGATCTCGGAATAGACGAGCGGCTTCTCCGGAAGCACGCAGCGCCGATCGTCCACGTTGACGGGGCCGGGGGCGAGCCTCTCCATCAACTGCCGGATCATGTGCACCGATTCGTCCATCTCCCGCATGCGCACGTAGTACCGGTCGTAGTTGTCGCCCTTGATCCCGACCGGTACCTCGAAGTCGAGCTCCCCGTACGCGAGGTAGGGCGTGTCCTTGCGCACGTCGCGCGCGACCCCGGTCGAGCGCAGGACGGGACCCGTGAAGCCCCAGTGGATCGCCTCCTCGGGGGACAGCACGCCCACGTCCCGCGTCCGGTCGATGAAGATCCGGTTGCGGTCCATCAGGCCGTGGATCCGCCCCACGTACACCTCGTACTCCTCGAGGATCTCCTCCAGTCGCTCGAGCCAACCGTCCGGCAGGTCGCGCGCAAGGCCCCCGATCCGGCCGTACGTGTGCGTGACCCGCGCCCCCGTGAGTGCCGCGGTGTGCTCGTAGATGAAGTCGCGGAGCGTGACGAGATAGAGAAAGGCCGTCATCGCCCCCATCTCCATCAGCAGGGCCGCCACGCACGTGAGGTGGTCGGCGATGCGAGAGTATTCCGCGAGCAGCGTGCGCAGATGGCGGCAGCGGGGCGTGATCTCGATCCCGAGCAGCGTCTCCACCGCATCGCAGTAGGCGAATTCGTTGAGCAGCGGCGAGGAGTAGTTCAGGCGATCGACGTAGGGAATCACGTTGTGCCAGGTGTGGCACTCGCATTCCTTCTCGAAGCCCCGGTGCAGGTAGCCGCAGTGCACGTCGGCGCGCACCACCTTCTCCCCGTCCAGCTCCGCGATGATCTGGACGGTGCCGTGCGTGGCGGGGTGCGAGGGCCCGATGTTGACGATTAGCGCGCCCTCGCGAGAGCCGACCTCGAAGGCCGGTCGCACGGGGCTCGGCAGCGGCCCGCTCACGGTTGCTCCTCTCGGGTCCGGGTGGGCACGAGGGGCTGTTCCCGGTCCTTGGGGTAGTCCTTGCGCAGCGGGTGGCCCACGAAGCCTTCGTACAGCAGGACCGGACGCAGGTCGGGGTTGCCGCGAAAACCGATCCCGAACATGTCGTGGCACTCCCGCTCCATGTAGCCGGCCGAGCCGTAGAGCGAAACCAGGGAGTCGACGACGGGCTCGCCCTCCGCAACGCGCGTCTTCGCCCGCAGCCGCACGCGCTGGCGCGCGGAGTAGAAGTGGTAGACCACCTCGAAGCGCCGCTCGTTGCCCGGCCAGTCCACCGCGGTCACGTCGAGGAACAGATCGAACCCCAGCTCCTCTTTCAGCCGGCGCGCCGTCTCCAGGAGCCGCCCGGGCGCCAGCGTGAGGACCGGCATCCCGTGCGCGAGATCGAAGCGCTCCACGAGAGGCGCCATGACCTCCCGCACCCGCTGGAGCAGGTCTTCCCGCATCGTCAGAAGTCCTTCGTGAGAATCACGTGTTTCGAGCGGGCGATCCGGTCCTGGAGTTTCATGATGCCGTCGATCACCGTCTCCGGGCGGGGCGGGCAGCCGGGGATGTAGATGTCCACCGGGATGATCTTGTCGATGCCCTGCAGCGTCGCGTAGTTCTGGTAGAACCCGCCGCTCACGGCGCACGCGCCGAAGGCCATGACCCACTTCGGCTCGCACATCTGCTCGTACACCTTCCGCAGGATCGGCGCCTGCTTGTGCGTGATGGTGCCGACCACCATCAGCAGGTCGGACTGGCGCGGCGAGAACCTCGGCAGCGCGGCCCCGAACCGGTCGGTGTCGTAGGGGGTGGCGCTCACGGCCATGAACTCCATGGCGCAGCAGGCCGTGACGAACGGATAGGGGAACAGCGAGAATTTCCGCGCCCAGCCGACGAGCTCGTCCTTCCTCGTCGAGATGTACTCGAAGGCCCCGGTGCGTCCCGACGAATCGGGCTGCGGATCCATCGTCACTCCGTGACGCCCTCGAGGAGCCTGGACCTGTACACGTAGAACAGGATGAGCAACAACAGGAAGATGAAGAAGGCGAAGGTACCCACCATGAAACCGGTCAGCGGCTGCGCGCCGAGGGCCCAGATGTAGAGAAAGACCGTCTCCAGATCGAAGAGGATGAAGACGATCGCGACGGCGTAGTACTTGATGGGGACGGCCTTCAGATTCAACGGGTCCACGGGCGTGGCGCCGCATTCGAAGGGCTCGAGCTTCATCTCCGAGGGGACCGGCTTCGGCCCGAGCAGCCGGTTCAACAACAGGGTGACGCCGACGAAGCCCAGGATCGCCAGGAGGTACAGCAGGAAGACGACGTATGGATTCATCCTGGCGCGCTGGCCTCGCCAGGGCGCGTCGGCAGCGCGATGACCCGCCCCACTTCCGCGGGGCGCGCAAGCGTCGCGTGCGCGGCGGCGAGGCGCCCGATGCGGTCGCGCACCCCGGCAGGCAACGGGGACGACTTTCGCGCGGTCAGGTCCACGTGCATCAGCATGAGCTCGATGGTCGCGGCCTGGTA
>ERZ1645187.578-NODE-578-length-35985-cov-6.678876_pt1 | contig 35985 bp, 31 predicted proteins | sample MGYA00575352_ERZ1645187 | MGnify/ENA primary metagenome ERZ1645187 (study PRJEB40837, sample SAMN11349314) | freshwater sediment metagenome | isolation source: river sediment | host: Sediment | place: India: Wazaribad , New Delhi | collected 2017-02-21 ... | reverse complement strand
AGTCGCATGATGAAGCTCCGCATACTGGCCGTGATGGCAATTTCTTCTGCTCTCTGCCTGCCTGCATTAGCCAATGAATGCACGGAAACCTGTGAACAGGAATACCAGGACTGCAAGGCAGTGGCAGAATCCGCAACCGCAAAACAAGCGTGTGATGATGATGTAGCCCAGTGCAAGGCAGATTGCCAGTAAAACCTGCCCGGCCCCCATCCCGTGCCGTAGCGCCCTGCCTGCATACGGCACGTCTTCTTTGCCCCATTGCCAGCCCCTTTGGCTAAGCATTGGCGGTCTTATATAATTCTCCCTTGTCTAACCCGCCCCCTCCCGGATTCCTATGTTGCGTATCGCCCACGAAGCCCTGACTTTCGATGATGTCCTGTTGCTACCCGGCTACTCCGAGGTCGTGGCCAAGGATGTGCGGATAAACACCAAGCTGACACGCGATATCACGCTGAACATCCCGCTGGTATCCGCCGCGATGGATACGGTGACGGAAGCCCGACTGGCCATAGCCATGGCCCAGCAGGGCGGTATCGGCATCATCCACAAGAACATGACCGTCGAACAGCAGGCGCAGCAAGTCAGGCAGGTAAAGAAATTCGAGAGCGGGGTCGTCAAGGACCCCATCACCATTGAATCCAGTGCCAGCATCCGTGAACTGATAGCCCTTACACGCGAACACCGTATCTCGGGTGTGCCGGTGATGCAGAATGGCCAGCTGGTCGGAATCGTCACCAGCCGCGACGTCCGCTTTGAGCCCAACCTGGACGCCCCGGTTGCCACGATCATGACCCCGAAGGATCGGCTCGTGACTGTCAGGGAAGGCGCCTCGCCGGAAACGGTCAAGGAACTGCTGCACAGGCACCGGATCGAGAAAGTGCTGGTCGTGAATGACCAGTTCGACCTGTGCGGCATGATCACTGTCAAGGACATCAGCAAGGCCGAAACCTACCCGAATGCCAGCAAGGATGACCAGGGTCGCTTGCGGGCGGGTGCCTCGGTTGGCGTTGGCGGCGACACCGACCACCGCGTCGAGGCACTGATCGCGGCGGGCGTCGACGTACTGGTGGTCGATACGGCACACGGCCATTCGCGCAATGTATTGAGCCGCGTGAGCTGGATCAAACAACACTACCCGCAGGTCCAGGTGATCGGCGGCAACATTGCCACCGCAGAAGCCGCCAAGGCGCTGGCCAAGGCCGGTGCTGATGGTGTCAAGGTTGGCATCGGTCCGGGCTCTATCTGCACGACGCGGATTGTCACCGGCATCGGCGTGCCGCAGATCTCTGCCATCGCCAATGTTGCAGCAGCGCTCGAAGGCACTGGCATACCGTTGATCGCCGATGGTGGCATCCGCTTCTCCGGCGACATCGCCAAGGCCATCGCCGCCGGAGCCCACTCGGTAATGATGGGCAGCATGTTTGCCGGTACGGAAGAAGCGCCTGGCGAGGTGGAGCTGTACCAGGGGCGCACTTACAAGGCCTATCGCGGCATGGGTTCGCTGGGCGCGATGGCGCAATCCCAGGGCTCTTCCGACCGCTATTTCCAGGATGCCAGCCAGGGAGCCGAAAAACTGGTGCCGGAAGGGATTGAAGGCAGGGTGCCCTACAAAGGGCCAGTGTCAGCGATCATCCACCAGATGATGGGCGGCCTGCGTTCAGCGATGGGTTACACCGGCAGTGTTGATATCGAGACCATGCGGACCCAGCCCCAGTTTGTGCGCGTCACCAGCGCCGGCATGAATGAATCGCACGTCCATGATGTCGCGATTACCAAGGAAGCCCCCAACTACCCTGTCCGCTAAGGCCAACATGCAGAATATCCATGCACACCGCATCCTGATCCTCGATTTCGGTTCGCAATACACCCAACTCATTGCACGTCGCATCCGTGAAGCCGGGGTGTATTGCGAGATTTATGCCTGGGATTGCGGCAGTGAAGCCATAAAGCAGTTTGCACCGCGCGGCATCATCCTTTCAGGCGGGCCAGAATCAGTGACTGCAGGCAATGGCCCCCGGGCCGATGACGCGGTATTTGATGCAGGGGTGCCGGTACTCGGCATCTGTTATGGCATGCAAACGATGGCCGAGCAGTTTGGCGGCAAGGTTGAAAGCTCGGAACTGCGCGAATTCGGCTACGCCAGGGTCCAGGTCACAGCTGAATGCGAGTTCCTTCGCGACATTGTCGACCATGAAGACAGCACGGGTCGTTACCTCGACGTCTGGATGAGCCATGGCGACAAAGTCTCAGAGCTACCTCCAGGCTTCACCGTCATGGCATCAACACCCAGCTGCCCGATTGCAGGCATGTGTGACGAAGGCCGACAGCTCTATGCCGTCCAGTTCCACCCGGAAGTGACCCATACGCACCAGGGAGAACGACTGTTTGCGCGATTCGTGCATGAGATATGCGGCTGCGACCGGCTTTGGAGCCCAGCCAATATTGTCGAGGATGCCATTGCGACCGTGCGCGCAAAAGTTGGTAGCGACAAGGTATTGCTCGGCCTTTCAGGCGGCGTTGATTCTTCCGTGGTTGCCGCTTTGCTGCATCGCGCCATCGGTGAGCAGCTGACATGCGTTTTTGTAGACAACGGCCTCTTGCGCAAGAATGAAGGCGACAATGTCATGGCCATGTTTGCGGAACACATGGGCGTAAAGGTGATCCGTGCCGATGCCGAGTCAATCTTTCTCGACAAGCTCGCTGGCGTCAGCGACCCGGAACAGAAACGCAAGATTATCGGCAATACATTCATTGAAATATTTGATGCCGAAGCAGCCAAACTACAAGGCGTGAAATGGCTTGCCCAAGGCACCATCTATCCCGATGTCATCGAATCGGCCGCCAGCAAACACGGCAAGGCCCACGTCATTAAGTCACACCACAACGTCGGCGGCCTCCCCGAAGACATGGCATTCGAGCTGATCGAGCCATTGCGCGAACTATTCAAGGATGAAGTGCGCAAGATTGGCCTGGAACTCGGCTTGCCTTATGACATGGTATACCGCCATCCATTTCCCGGACCAGGATTGGGTGTACGTATACTGGGCGAGGTAAAAAAATCTTACGCCGATCTATTGCGTGAAGCAGACACCATTTTCATCGAAGAATTGCAACAATCGGGCTGGTACCACAAAGTCAGCCAGGCTTTCGCCGTGTTCCTGCCCGTCAAATCAGTTGGCGTTGTAGGCGACGGCCGCCGCTATGAATACGTGGTGTCGCTACGGGCTGTAGAAACCATCGATTTCATGACTGCTCGCTGGGCGCACCTCCCCTATGAGCTGCTGGAAAAAGTTTCAAACCGCATCATTAACGAAATCAGCGGCATTTCCCGGGTAACGTATGACGTTTCCTCCAAGCCGCCGGCCACTATCGAGTGGGAGTAATTTTTTCTTAAAATAAAAACCCAATAAAAAAGGAGGCCTAAGCCTCCTTTTTTATATCTTCAACCTAACATCAGAAGTTGTACTTGATGTTGAAGTTGATGTTGTCGCGGTCAACCCAGAGGTTGTTTGGACCACTGAAGTTGTTGTAGTAAGCAGCAAAACGCCAGTTCTCAAGATAGGTAAACTCGGCACCGATACTCCACCACAGGCTCTTCTCGTTGAAGTTGAAGGTAGACATGCTGCCTTCGATACCGTAGTTGACAAAGAACGGGATCACAAGATCCACGCCTTCAAACACGTTCTTGTACTCCGGCATGAACTGCGCACTCATTCCAGCACCCTGCTTGGTGAAAGCACCCAAATGGGCGAACTGCAGGTTTTCATTCTCAAAGCCGCCGATGTACCAGGTTCCCAGCTCAGCCACGAGGGTGGCAGCATCCCAAAGCGGGGTAGGCTGCGGAATATAGGTAATACCCATGTTCAAGGTATGCACTTCGGCTCGGGTCGGCCAGCTTACCAGTGCATTCTCGACACCTTTTGACGGATAGAAAGGCAACTGACCCCGGTCAAACGCCAGCGCATAATAGAAAGGGTCTTTACAAGTCAGCGCCTTCATCTGCTGTTCCGTACAAGCCGGCACAATCGGCGCATTCGCACGATAGGCATACTCGATACCAGTCTGGACATTGCCAATAACGGTATTCAGGGTCATGGCGTACATGCGGATGTTATCGAAATAACTGATCGAGTAAGGATGGTCAGCATCAAGCTTGCCATCGAAACCGTCATAGTTACCGGTACCATTGAACGCCCAGAACATCGGGTACTTGTCGTGATAGTTCACGAGATAGAAAGCGGCTTCCGTACCTTCACCCAGCAAATAGCGCAAACCAAGACCAAATTGCTTGTCATTGTCCGGCTCACGGGTTGTGCGGCGCGACATGTAGCCAGAGCCCAGGGAGCCTGCCGCATGGGTCCAGAAGGTATCACCGGTGATGAAGTCCTGAGTGTTCCAGTATGAACCGGTAGGGAACAAGGTACTCGGGATGAACTCGTACATCCAGTAGGCTTCGACAGTCAACTGCTCCGTGGCATTGATCGAGCCATAGACCGCACCGGTAGGCAGGAAGATTTCCTTCAGCTCAACACCTGGCGCCGTGGCGGCGGCGGCGTCGTTGCGGTTTTGCGCAAAAGCAATACCACCCTGCAGCATCAACGCCTCACCCCAGCTGATCACCTGGCGGCCGATACGCACATCCAGGGTGCTGTCGCCGATGGCAAAGTTGCCGTAAACGTAGGCATCGAGGAAGCGGGCCTCGTAACCCATCACTTCCTTGTAATCATCGCCAAAATGGCCTGACTGGTTGATTTCGTGAGTAAACCACGGACCCCAGTTGTTCAGGATGCCGCGGCCATTTTCATAGCCCGGCGCATACAGGCTCGGGTCACATGCATATTTGCAATCCCAGCTGCTCCCCTCAAACGGCACTTCATCATAGAAAATCTGCGGGCGCACGAACAAACCGACATTTTTGTAAGCGATCTTGATATCAGAAACAATCGAATAGCGGCTGCTGACTACGTCCCATTTATCATAGTTCCGGGTGCCGTCGTCAGCGTTGGTGCGCTGCACCACTTCCTTGAAAGCCTGGTTGAACTGGCCAGAAGTCAGGCTGGTGCCCATGTCACCATAGGTCAGCAGGCCCTTGTCCCGGCCTTCGACACGGTACATGCGACCATAGGTCAACTGGGTATCAATATTGACATTCAGGTCATCGGAGATTGTGTACTCCAGTGCGCTGACCTGCATGGCTGCGGGAAGCAAGCTGATTGCCGCCGCCGCCCTGACCGCCCTGCCGAGCTGACTCTTTGTTTTCATCATCTATCCACCTGTGTTGGTTTTGGTTTTATACCCTGAGGGCCCACAAAGCCCTGCTCTTCCCGCGCAGAACGCAGAGGAAGAGCCATGGTCGCGAATTGGAGCAGAAAGATCTGTCAAAAGCAATGCCAACCATATACATGGCCCCTGATAATGCAGAGTTCTACGACATATAGCTTATGTAAATTTCCTCTCATCCCGCTGACAACACATGCCGCCAGCCAGAAAACCCCGCACCTTCGGGAAAAGCGGCCCGTCGGCCTGCTTTTTGTTTATGATAGCGAGACAGACTTTGCCGCCAGACCGCCATGAGCACACGCATCATCATTGCCGACGACCATCCCCTTTTCCGCAACGCATTGTGTCAGGCCGTCAAACAGGTGGTTCGCGATGCCAGCATTACTGAATGCGACAGCATCGGTTCGCTTGAAACCCTCTTGACCGGTATGTCCGACATCGACCTGATCCTGCTCGACTTGCGCATGCCGGGCGCCAATGGCTTCTCTGGGCTGGTGCTGATCCGGCGTGAGTACCCGGATATCCCTGTCGTCGTGATATCTGCCAGTGACGAGCCCCTGATCATGCAGCGCGCGATTGAATACGGGGCTTCCGGCTTCATCCCGAAGTCGTCCGACCTTGGCCAGATTGCGACAGCCCTGGAAACGGTCATGGGCGGCTCCCTGTGGTTACCGGCACCCGTGCACCAGCAGACCACCAGCCTGGAAGAACATGAATTTGCCCAGCGCCTGAAGACACTGACCCCCCAGCAACTGCGGGTTTTCATGATGCTGACCAAGGGCCTGTTGAACAAGCAGATCGCTGGCGAGGTGAACGTATCCGAAGCCACTGTCCGCACGCATATGACCGCCATTTTCCGCAAGCTGGGCGTTCGCAACCGGACCCAGGCGGTGCTCGCTGCCAACTACCTCAACATAGACGATAGCGAACGCTGATAGCCGCAATAAGCGGGACTATTGCAACAGCGCCGACATTGAGGCCCGCAGCCGCGCCGGCTTGACGGGCTTGGCCAGGAACAGGTGGCCGCGCTCCTCGCTGAGGTGGCGAATGTCCTCGGTATTGTTTGCCGTCACGATAATCACCGGCAATTCCCGGCCAGCAGCAAGATTGAGGCTTTCAACTACCTGCAGGCCTGTGACGCCCTCGTCCAGCTGGTAGTCGGCCACCACCAGGTCCGGCATCCGGCCACGCAAGGCCGTCAGGGCTGACACCTCGTCAGTCGCAACCGAGACAACACAGCCCCAGCCTTCCAGCAATGCCTGCATGCCAGACAAGACGCTCCGCTCATTGTCGACACACAGTACAGCAACCCCTTCCAGACCACTGGGATTGCCCGCTTGATGCAGGGGGGCAGATGGCTGCTGTTGCAGCTCGCCCATCGGTACATCAACTGAAAATACCGAACCGCGGCGCAGCCATGAGCGCAAGTTGATCGGGTGATTCAGCAGGCGGGAAATACGCTCCGCGATGGCGAGTCCCAGACCCAGCCCTTTTTCAGCCTTGTCATATTCCGGCGTTTTCAACCTGCGGAATTCCTGGAAAATTTCTCGCCGTTTGTCCTGCGGAATACCAGGGCCGGTATCCCAGACCTCGATGCGCAAGACGTTACCGCGGCGGCGACAGCCAAGCAGAACCCTGCCACTGCCCGTGTAACGCACTGCGTTGGACAGGAAGTTCTGCAGTATGCGGCGCAGCAGGTGGTGATCACTGAACACTGCCTGGCGAGTCGCCACCACAGTGAACGCCAGGCCGCGCTGTTCTGCCAGGGCGGTAAATTCCCGCCCGAGTTGTTCAAACAACTCGCTGAGCCGGAATACCTCCAGTTTTGGCGCAACCACACCAGCATCCAGCCGGGAAGCCTCGAGCATACTGTTGATCAGCGCGTCAGCCGCCTGCAATGACAGCACTACATTCTCGGAAAACTGCCGCAACTCCTCATCCTGGGTTCTCTGCAACAGCGCCGAGGCAAACAGGGAGGCAGCATTCAGCGGCTGCATCAGGTCATGGCTGGCAGCCGCCAGGAATTGCGTCTTGGAAAAATTGGCCTCTTCGGCCTCAAGCTTGGCCAATTCCAGTTCACGGGTGCGCTGCTGGACCCGCAACTCGAGGGTTTCGTTGGCGGAACGCAGTTGTCGCTCCAGTTCCTTGTGGACGGTGATATCGGTGTAACTGGTAACGAATCCGCCACCCGGCATGGGATTGCCGCTCACCTCCAGTACGCGACCTTCCGGGCGATAGCGCTCGAAATTGTGCGGACTGCCTTCTTTGAGGTAATTGATACGCTTTGCAACTTCGGCATCAAGATCCTCCGGACGACAACCTGTACGCTCAAGGTTAAAGCGTATCAAGTCAGCAACAGGGCGGCCGGTGCGCACGTAACCGTCCGGATATTCAAAGAACTCCAGATAGCGCTTGTTCCAGGCCACCATGCGCATCTGCTGGTCAACGACACTGATGCCTTGCGAGATATGCTCGATGGAAGACTGGACCAGCTCCTGCATGAACTCGAAATAAAGGCGAGCACCCTGGATGATGCTCAACACATCGTCAATCGATATGGCGCCACGCTCTACAAAAGCGCGCACCATATTGCCGATGGACAACGACTCCATGTTGCCAACCGAGCGACTGATAATTTCCTCAGCCACTGAAATATCAAAATCATTGGCGGGACGCTCCAGTGCCAATACACGCCCGGCACCGGCATAGGCCTCCCGGAACTGGACCATTGCCTCTTCCGGCGGCATGAAACTCTGGGCAAATCCTATCAATTCACCCAAGGTGACCGGCGTGTCGCCCACGTTCTGCTCCGCGAACCCGAATAGTGCCCGCTCAGAGTTTCTCTGGAGGCAACCTGCGTCCAAGCATCATATCGGCACATTTTTCGCCGATCATGATGGAAGGAGCATTGGTATTGCCGCCAATCAACGTCGGCATAATCGATGCGTCGGCAACCCGCAGTCCTTCCAGGCCACGAACGCGCAGTTCATGATCGACAACCGCCTGCTCATCATTACCCATCTTGCAAGTACCGACTGGGTGGTAAACCGTCTCACAAACTTTCCGCAAGAATTCGCGGATACGTTCCTTGTCCGTCAAGTGCGCCGATGGCCTGGAAGGTTCACCAATCAGGCCATCCCAGGCTTTGGCCTGTGCGATGTCGCGAACAATCTCGTAACAACGCTCCATGACCTTCCAGTCAGCCTCATTGTCCAGGAAGTCATAATCAACCAGCGGGGAAGCCAATGGGTCAGCATTGGCAGGCAAGACGGTACCCCTGCTCTGTGGACGCAAGTTACAGGCGTGGACCGAGACGCCATGCTGCTTCGGGATCGGATCAATCAAGCCGTGCATCAGGATAGGGATAAAGTGCAACTGTATATCAGGGATAGCCATTTCCGGAGCTGACTTAACAAAGCCACCAGCTTCAATCAGGTTGCAAGCAGCAATCCCTTTACCTAGTACGAAATATTCAAACGCAGTCTTGGCCTGTAAATGCAATCGGGTTGCCGCTGCATTCATGGTGATTGGTTTAGTGCAGGTAAAATTGACCAGGATATCCAGGTGCTCCTGCAGGTTATGACCGACACCCGGCAGCTCCTTCAGCCGCTTGATGCCAGCGCGCTCCAGGTCCTCACGCCGGCCGATACCGGACGTCTGCAGGATATGCGGCGACTTGATAGCACCTGCCGCCAATACTACTTCCTGTTTTGCCCCCGCCTGGCGCAATTTCCTGCCCTGCTTGTATTCAACACCGGTTACACGGTTACCACTGAGAATCAGCTTGGTGACATGGGCGCCGGGGATGATGGTGAGATTCAACCGCGCGCGCACTTCCGGCCCAAGGAATGCCGCTGCCGAACTACAGCGCTTGCCATTGCGAAGGGTGGCCTGGTAACGGGCAAAACCTTCCTGCTCTGCACCATTGAAGTCATCTGTAGGCTGATATCCGAGCTCAAGACCCGCTTCAATGAACTTGTCGAAAAGGATGTGCTCACACGGCGCGTTAGAAACCTTCAGCCCACCACCAGCACCATGGTAGAGCGATGCGCCACGCTCGTTATCTTCCGAGCGCTTGAAATAGGGCAGCACGTCTGCATAGGACCAGCCGTCATTACCCAGCTCTTGCCAATGGTCATAGTCCCACCGGTGACCGCGGATATAAACCATACCATTCAGGCTGCTGGATCCCCCCAGCAGTTTTCCGCGCGGCACATAGAGCCGGCGGTTATCCAGTGCCTTCTGCGGCACCGTGTACATTTGCCAGTTCATCTTGTTGCTTTTGAGCACCTCGGCAGCACCACCAGGCATATGCACCATGGGATGTTTGTCATTCGGACCTGCCTCAAGCAGCAATACCTTGTGTTGCGGATTTTCCGACAACCTGTTCGCCAGTACACACCCGGCAGAACCTGCCCCTACAACAATGAAATCAAACATTTTTTAACTCCAACCCTGAAATCAGCACCTAAAACAGAAATCTTGAAAACAAAAAGCCCGTGAAATGCACGGGCTTTTTGCTGGCACACCATCTACCCCACGCTGTCAGCTCTCCGACTTGGCAGAAGCCGTAGCTGGGATCAGGAAATGCGCCAGAGCTGGCAAGAGCGTCAATGCGCCCACCATGTTCCAGAGGAACATGAACACAAGCAGGATACCCATGTCCTTCTGGAACTGGATATCCGACCAATACCAGGTAGCAACACCAAACGCCAACGTGAGACCCGTGAAGCTGACTGCCTTACCTGTTGTCTTCAAGGTAAGCAGATAGGCATCCTTCAATGACTTGCCTTCGCGGAAATAGGTTTCCATCCGCGCATAGATATAGATGCCATAGTCAACGCCAACCCCGACGCCCAGCGTGATAACAGGAAGTGTCGCCACCTTCACGCCGATACCCATTTTTGCCATCAACGCCTCACACAGTATGGAGGTCAACGCCAAGGGGATCAGGATACACAACATGGCCCGGATAGAAGGGAATGTGAAAAAGACCAGCGCAGCCACCACACCATAAACCATCCACAGCATCTTGTTCTGGGCTGCATGGATTTCCTGGTTTACTGCAGCTGCAATACCGGCATTGCCGGTGGCAAGACGGAACTGGACATCCGCATTGTTGTTCTTGTCCGCGAAATCCTTGACCACCTTGGCAACACGATCGAGCGTAGCCGCCTTGTGGTCCTTGAGGAAGGCAATCACAGGCGCAAAACTGCACTTCTCATTAGCAAGCCCCATGTCGGCAATCAGGGTGAATGAACCGTCAATGGCTTCCTGGTTGCGACCCAGCTCCATCCATTTGATGTGCCCTTCCGTCAAACCGGCAATGAAGTTTTTCGCAACAAACGCAGCGGACGCAGTAGCCTGCACTCCCTCTGTGTTCTGCAGGGCCCACTCCAGGTTATCCATTGCCTCCATGTTTTTCTGCTTGAAGCAGTCACCCGGATTGGTTGTGACCATGACCACAAACAGATCCGAACTCGTGGCGTAGTTAGAGGTGATGAACTTGTTATCCTTATTGTAGACAGAATCAGGGCGCAGCTCCGGAACACCCTCATTGATATCGCCAATCTGCAGGTTCTGCCTTTCATAAAGACTGTAAACACCGAGCGCAGCAGAAAGCACAATAGCCACCACAGCCCATCTGGCCTCGGTAAACTTGGCAAGAAATGCCCAGTGCACCGGGTTGTGATGCTCCTTGAGCTGCATGTGACTCACACCGCCTTGCGTAATACCCGAGTATGACAACAGAATCGGCAGCAACATCAGCTTGAGCACAATCAGAACCGCCGTACCGATACAAGCAGTGATAGCCAGCTCCTTGATAGCAGAAATCGGTATCAGCATCATCGTGAGAAAGCTGAAAGCATTCGCCAGCAGCGCCGTAATACCGGGAAGGTAGTTCGAACGGAACGCGCGGCGACAAGCCATCAGCTTGTCATGACCATGGGACATCTCGATAGCCATGGCATTCACGAACTGGACACTGTGGCTTACGCCAATAGCCACCAGCAGAAACGGAACCAACATGGAGAACATGCCTATACCGGAAAAGACCTCGATATTCTGGCCACCCACGAGAACATTGCCATAAGGAACCTCGAATTCAGCCATGACACTGAGAATACCCAGCATCCACACTACGGCAACAATGGAGGTAAACAACGGCATCAGGGCGGCACGCCAGCATCTTGCGTACATGTAGAGCAGGATGATGGTGATAACCATCGCCACAAAACCGAACTTCACAATCTCGGTCGAGCCTTTGATGAAGTCACCGATCATTTTCGGCTCGCCGATGATGTATACCTTATAGCGGCCGTTATATTTGGCATTCACATCTGTACGAATTGACTCGAGGATATTGCCGAGATCGTCAAAATCGACCGTAGCACCGGCTACATGCCCCCTGGCTTCGTCGTTATTCGGATAGGTGGAAAAGATATAGGCTTCAACGATCGATGACTTGAAGTTATCGGAGATCAGGCGGCCGATTTCGGTAGAGCGAAGGACGTTGATACGAACCCTTTCAAGGCTTTCTGCGCTACCGTCATATTCACCCGGAATCAGGCGATCGCCTTCAAAACCCTGCGGTGTCACTGCCTGCCAACGGACAGAAGGAGCCCACATCGAGCGCAGGGTCGTCTTGTCTACGCCATTGATATAGAAAACCTTGTCATGAACCTCCTGCAATACCTGCAGGTACTCGGCATCAAAGATATCGCCCTGGGTATTCTCGATGGCGATCTTGAATGAAAGACCCTTCTGGGTCAGGTCTTCCAACCTGCTGAACATGTTCTGCAGGTACTCATGATCCATTGGCAACATTTTCTCGAAGCGCGCATCCACCTTGATGCGCGTCATCTCGAAGGCAAAATAGACTGTCAACAAGGCAATGATCACCAGCCACATGGGGCGGCGATTGAAAATCAGTCGCTCCATCACCTTTTCTTCGTCACCGTAACGATACGGCTCACCATACTGACGACTTGCACCGGCCATACTGCTAACCCCTATACCCTTGAACTTTTCTTGTTAATTGACTGAACAGAACGACTGCTTACAGGCTTTCCGGCACCACAATCTGGACACCGCCGGAGCCAACAAGGATGTAATTGCCATCCGCCGCTTCCACGACCGAAGCTATGGTCAGCCTGTTCTTGCGCACATGGGAAAGGAAAGTCCGGCCGCCGTCCCGGCTACGCAAGAAAGCGCCATCATTGCCTACAGCCAGCACGGTGTCATTGCCGGCAAAATAAACACTGTTCATATTCTTGTGCAGGTCTTCCGGAATCTGCTTCCAGCTGTTACCGCGGTCGCCGGAGCGATACATGGCGCCGCGCAATCCAGAAACCAGCACCTCATCCGGCGAAATGATATTGACTGCGAAGAAAGAGCCATTTTCCGGATCGGGTGACTGAAGCAGTGACCACGTATCACCACCATCATCGCTGCGATAGATATAACCTGACTCACCGGCGATATACATCAGGTTACCCAGCCCTGCGACGGCATTCAGGTGGTGACGATCTTCGTTATCAAGGCTGCCAGCCACACTCTCCCAGGTTGCCCCGCCATCTTCGGTCTTGAGGAATTCACCAAAAGCCCCGACAACAAAGCCGTTGTCGGCATCCCTGAACCAGACATCCATCAACGGATTAGCCACTGTATTTGAAAGGGACGCTTTGGCATCATCCAGCTCACCTTCCAATGTGGAAAGATGATCATCGAGATCTGCCACAAGGTCTTCGTACGGGGTAAGGTCTTCCTCACCATTGGCTTCCGCTTCAGCCAACTGCTCTTCTGCCGCAGCCTTGTCCTTTTGCAAGCTCTTGATCTTGTCTTCCAGCGCAGGGATCGTATCTGCCATCCGCTTGCGGGTGAATTTCAGTCCATCCAGCTGGATTGCCCAGGTTTTGCCACCATCAGCGGTATTCAGCACCAGCCCGTCATAGCCGACTGCCCAGCCTTTCTCGGCAGAGACAAAATACACTGCCGTCAACATCGCGCGTGTGGGTACATCAGCCTGCTGCCAGCTTTTGCCATTGTTGTCGGAATAAATGATGTGGCCCCGCTCCCCGACAGCCACCAGCCTGTCCCCATTGCGGATAATGTCCTGCAACAGTGACTCGGATGCCTTCTTGCTCTTGATCGAAGGCAATTGGCTGGCTACATTCGCATCCTGTGCGGACAGCGACAAAGGCCAGGATACCGCCATACTGACTGCCACCAACACCAATGATTTGAGACCAGTAAAAAAGCGGCTGGAAACTGTTTTTCTATTCATTCTGTAAGCCCTGGATTCTTCACACGGACAGCTTCAGGCGGTTGTCCCGCCTTTCGGGAAGCCGGGAGACAAGCCCGCATAAGCGCGCCGGGTGTACTGCTATCAGCATCAACGATGAATCGTAAATCTGCTTGCTTGTAATTAATTAGGTAGCCACACCTGCAGCCAGCCTTCCTCCAGCCACAGGTGAATTGGCATATTACCCTGTCACCCATAACAGGTAAACCGGATCACCCCGGGAACAGAATCAGCAAAAGGGATGGAAACCGGATCAGGAACGGCGGGCCGACAGGACAGGCCAGACAGCCAGAAGCGCCAGAACAACCAGGGCGAATGGCAGCCTGGGATGCCACTCAAAGAGGTAACCGCCCAGCAGCGGCCCCAGCACATATCCCAAGGCCGGGCATGCTGCCAGGAACCCGGCAATTGCCCCCTGCTCCCCAGGCTCAACACTCAGCGATACAGATGCCGAGAATCCTGGCCCGGCAAGCCCGAGACCCAGCCCCAGCAGCAGGGTGCCAGCGACCAACTGGTAAAGGCCGGCGGCGCTCGCCAGCAACACGAACCCTGCGGCCATCACCGGTATGCCCGCCCGCAACAGGCGCATTGGCGCCCAGCGCAAGCGCTGCACCAGCACCAACTGCCCGAATACCGTGGCACAAGCCATAGCACCCTGCACCAGACCCAGTGGCGCCGCTGCCCTGGCGGCCTCAAGCTGTAACACCGCCGGCAGGTAGAAGCCCATCATCTGGGTAGACACGGCCATACCCAGGTAGACCACAATGCCAACCAGCAGGAAACCGCGATATCGCCTGTCAAAATATCCCAGCCGAGCAGACCGGTGGTGCGCGGAATGGCCGGACACACCATGCCGGTCAGGCTCAACCAGGTACACCCCAACCAGCACCGCAATCAGCAGGGCTATTGCCACTGCCACATAGAGCGGAGCCAACAGGTGCCAGACCGCCAGGGTCACCAATGAGGGGCCGGCAATGGCACCGATGCCATGGGCTGCGCCGGCCTGGCTGAGACCCACAGCCCTTTCTTCAGGCGTTGTGATATCAATGACATAGGCAGTGATCGCCGGCAACATCGCTGCAATCAGGAAGGCTTGTAGCAAGCGGCTGGCAAATAACCCGGCATAGAGGCTGTCACTCGACAAGCTGCCAGAACGGCTGAGACTGAACAGCAGCACCAGCAGCAGCGCGGAAAAGCAATAGCCGCAAACCCCGATCAGGATCGACAAGCGTCGCCCCCACTGGTCACTCCTGCGTCCCCACCAGGGACTGACCAGGAACACCATCAACGCAGCACAACTGCCAATCAGGGTGATCTGTGAGGCGCGAAAGCCGAGCTCAATGCCGATCAGGGGCAACAGGCTGAAAACGACGTTATTGACCACCCCGTAGGAGGTCACCGTCAGCAACAGCACGAAATAGGAACGCGGGTTGGGGCAGCGCGCCGTAGGGGCCAGGAGCTTCAACGGCTCATCTCCGTTGGCTGTTTCATTAACATCACTCCCATAAACGGCAAAAGCCGCTCAAGGCGGCTTTTGTCCATAAGCAAGAACCAGAGCCAGGGTCAGGCTGCCTGAACCATCTCGAAATCATACTTGCTGACACCACACTCCGGGCATTCCCAGTCATCCGGCACATCTTCCCACCGGGTACCCGGCGCAATGCCCTCTTCCGGCAACCCTTTTTCTTCATCATAAATAAAGCCACAAATGACACACTCAAACTTTCTGTAGGCCATGATGCCTCCTCATAAAGTTGCCGCAAAAACCATGCTGGCCCTCCGACCGGGAGCCAATACTGCATAACCCGCACTGACGATTCAATAGGTACTCGCCCTTTGCCACGCCATTGTATGGCAGGAAAAAGATTTTTTCCTGATCTTTGTCAATGCCAATTTCGCCTTTACACTGCCGTGCCTAAGCTATTCCTCTAGGGTTGCCCCCATGACCAAGAAGCTGCTGACCATCGCCTGCCTGACCTGCGTTTCTGCAGCTTCACTTGCAGGGGGACCAGCCTACCGCGTCTTCCCTCAGCTCAATGCACTTTCGGTCAACTACCATGTCCTGAGTGGTGAGATCAGCACCACCCTTTATGCGGTGAACCACGAAAACTTCGCGATTATTTGCGATGCAGTCATGAACAACAACAAGCAAGAGAAAAACCGCGGCCGCGAGACACGCGTCGAACCTGGCAATACTGCGGCATTTACCTTCAAGCACCGTCGCTGGATAGAAAGCATCGAGCTCTACCTGATTTGTGAGCGCGCAAAAGACGCCCCCCCTGCAACGAGCGGGCAACAGGCGGCCGGCACACCGCCCGTCACCGGCAGTGAAGTCCCGGTTGAGGATCTCGGCTCACCCTGAGCAATATTCTGGCCTGGCAAAATCCAAGAGACTGATTTCATGCATATCAATGGCAAACACTACCGCAGTATCTGGCACGACACGAACACTGATGCTGCCTGCATCTTTGACCAGACATTGCTGCCTCATGAGCTGAGAGTGCTTGAACTGAACAGCGTAGGCGATGTCTGTCACGCGATCGCCAGCATGCAGGTCCGTGGCGCACCACTGATCGGCGCCTGTGCAGCTTACGGCATGTACTTCGCCTTGCGCAGCGACCCATCTCCTGCGCATGAGGAATCAGCCGCTGCACAACTGGTTGCCACTCGCCCCACAGCCATCAACCTGCGCTGGGCCGTAGAGCGTGTGCGGCAGGCCATCGCTCAATGCGAAAATAAAGACAAGGCTGCAGTAGCGCTGCAGGAAGCCATGCGAATCTGCGATGAGGATGCCGGCACCTGCTCACGCATCGGCGATCACGGCCTGGAACTGATACATCTCATGCACGAGAAAAAATCAGGCAATGTCGTGAATATCCTCACGCACTGCAATGCCGGCTGGATTGCGACCGTTGACTGGGGAACTGCACTGGCGCCAATTTACAAGGCACACCTGGCAGGCATTCCTGTCCATGTCTGGGTCGATGAAACCCGTCCGCGCAACCAGGGGGCACTGACTGCATGGGAACTGCAGCAGGCAGGTGTTCCGCACACCTATATTGCAGACAACACAGGCGGACACCTGATGCAGCACGGACTGGTTGACCTCTGCATCGTCGGCACTGACCGCACGACCACACAAGGCGACGTCTGCAACAAGATCGGCACCTACCTGAAGGCGCTGGCCGCCAGGGACAACAGCATTCCTTTCTACGTTGCATTGCCCACGTCAACGATTGACTGGACGGTGCGAGACGGCATCAGGGAAATCCCGATCGAGGAGCGAGACAGCTTTGAGCTGACCCATGTGCAGGGCATCCATGCCGATACCGGATCCATAGGCAACGTGCGGGTGACGCCGGCGCATTCGCGGGCGGCAAACTATGCGTTTGATGTGACGCCTGCCCGGCTGGTGACTGGCCTCATTACCGAGCACGGTGTATTTGAGGCCAGCCCGAAAGGGCTACAGTCAATCAGGCAGGCAATGGCCACGCCACGCTGATCACTGCAAGACTGCCGCACCATCAAGCCCTTCGCGCTCCATCAGCTGCCGCAACTGGCGCAGGGCCTCCACCTGGATCTGCCTTACCCGTTCACGGGTGAGGCCAACCGCCGCACCGACTTCCTCGAGCGTACCGGCCTCATAGCCCTGCAGGCCGAAGCGACGGCAGAGCACTTGCTGCTGGCGTTCACCGAGAGTGGCGATCCACTGTTCCAGGTGGCCATGCAGGTCTCTCTCCTGCAGTAATGCTGACGGGTCACCGACCACCGGATCAGGAATGGTCTCGGCCAGCGTCTTGCCGGCATCCTCGCCCAGCGGCAGATCAGTCGATGTGATGCGCTCATTCAGTCCGAGCAGGTGCTGGACATCTGACACCGGCTTCTGCAACAAACGGGCAATATCCTCTGGCGACGGCTCATGGTCGATTTTCTGCGCCAGCTCACGCGCTGCGCGCAGGCAGGCATTGAGCTCCTTCACGACATGCACAGGCAGGCGTATGGTGCGGGTCTGGCTCATCAATGCCCGCTCAATCGTCTGGCGGATCCACCAGGTGGCATAGGTCGAAAAACGGAAACCGCGCTCCGGATCAAACTTCTCCACGGCATGGATAAGGCCGAGGTTGCCCTCCTCGATCAGATCCAGCAGCGGCAAGCCGCGATTGAGATAGCGCCGGGCGATCCTAACCACCAGCCGCAAGTTGCTCACGATCATGCGACATCGCGCCGCTTCATTGCCCAGCAGCGCCAGGCGCGCAAAGTGCACCTCTTCCTCTGCAGTCAGCAACGGCGAGTAACCGATTTCTGCCAGGTAGCGCTGGGTAGGGTCAGGGCCGGGAGAAAACATCCTGTCGCAGGGTTGGCGACTGATGGCAACAGATGCTTCTTCGTGAATGGTATCGTCATGGCTGGCATCATCCATTGCCAGCAATTCGTCGGCTGCTTCCAGTGCATATCCGCTTGACAGGCACAGTGCCGTGTCATCTTGTTCCAGCAATCCCTCGCCGGTGTCGTTGTTGATCAGGTTCATGGCCGGAGTCCTCCTTGCAGGAAATTGTCCATAACGCAGTGACGGGATTGCCGCCGCTGCTTCCATTTCCCCTTCCCATGGCCAAGAAAGATACTGTCCGGTCTTGCTTATCGTTTTGGCAGGTACTGCAACGGATCAACCGGTTTGCCATTGCGCCGAATTTCAAAATGCAGCTTGTTGCTGTCCGTGCCACTGGATCCGATCTCGGCGATCTTCTGCCCCCCGCGAACAGTATCGCCCTCTTTCACCAGCAGGACACTGTTGTGGCCATAGGCGCTGAGGAACTGCTCGTCGTGCTTCACGATCACCAGTTGGCCATAACCTGCCAACCCACTACCGGCATAAACCACACTGCCCGCACTTGCTGCCAGCACAGGCTCACCCAACTTGCCCTCGATATCAATCCCCTTGCGCAAGGGATCCGTTGCCAGGAACGTCTGCAGCACACGTCCGCTGGCAGGCCAGCGCCAGCTACCACCGTCGGTGGCTGCCGCTGCCGGCATACGTTCCACAGATTGTTCCGCAACAGGTTTCACGGTTTCGGGCTGGGGCAGCGCCGGCGGCTCACGGACTGCATCCACCGGAGTGACCTCGGTAACACCACCGACCTCGGTCACACCACCGGTTCCGCTATCCGGCACAGCGACTATCTCTGTCCCCGGCGACACGGTGGTCACATAACGGCCACTGCGCGCGCCAGATGAATCGTCGCTGATGGCCAGCTTTTGCCCGACATAGATCGTGTAAGGCGGGTTGATCGTGTTCAGCCTGGCCAACTGGTGGTAGTCCATGCCGTACCGCCAGGCGATCGAGTAAAGGGTGTCGCCGCGGGAAACCGTGTGGTGGTTCAGCTTGATGGCCGGCGGCTGGTCAAACTGTTCGATCGGGGCCAGCCGGTCATTGCCCTTGCAACCGACAACCATAGCCGGCAGCGCCAGGATGCCGGCGAGGCAAGCCCAACGAGACAGCTGCCGCAAAAGTGTTCCACGCAACAAAACCATGTTATCCCCATTAACAATCTGAATTAGCGCCAGGCGGCTATGCCAAAAAAATCTAAGCCCTGCCGACACCCGGTCGGGATGATGGGGTCAGCGCATCACGCCGCGAACGAAAGGCACAAACCGTGCGGGCTCGATGTCCTGCTGCTCATAGTCCCCTGTTTCCGGGTCGCGGTAGACCATCACCAGATGCTGTTCGTCGCCGCCCACCGGGCTGACCAGCACACCGCCGGGCGCCAGCTGTTCCAGCAACCTGGGCGGTATCTGCACCGGGGCTGCAGCAGACAGGATGGCATCGAAAGGCCCGGCTTCTTCCCAGCCTATCGCACCATCTGCGTGGCGCAGGAACACATTGTCATGGCCCAGCAAGCGCATGCGCTGGCGCGCCTTGTCGAGCAGAGGCTCTATGCGCTCAATGCTGTAGACCTTGCTGGCCAACTGGGCCAGGATCGCCGTCTGGTAACCGGAGCCCGTACCGATTTCGAGTACGCGTGTGCGCGGGCCGCGCGACAGCAGCAACTCCGACATACGGGCTACCGTGTACGGCTGCGACAAGGTCTGGTTGAAGCCAATCGGCAGCGCATCATCTTCATAAGCCCGGTGTGCGAGGGCTTCATCAACGAAAATATGCCGTGGGGTTTCGCGAATGGCGTTGATCACATGGAAGTTGCTGATGCCCTGATCCATCAAGCGCTCGATGAGACGATCGCGCGTACGGCGCGACGTCATGCCAATACCATCGAGATCGAACCTGTTCACAGCGTCCCCCACCGTCCTAAAAGTAAGGGAACTATATCACAAGCTGTGGGTCGCCTAGATTCACCAGACACTACCGGTTGTGGTTTTGCGGGGATTCCAGCGCCAGCAACTCCCGCAGCACGGCCGTGGCATAAGTCCCTGGCGGCAGGGAAAAACCCAGCACCCAGTCATTCCCCTCGCGACAGGCAGAGGCATCCGCCGGCAGCAGCAACAGCGGGCGCCGCTCCTGCTGCAAGCCGACGTGCTCCAGTTTTTCGCAGAATGCGGCATAAGGAGCCAGCAGCCTGTCTTCCCGCTCACGCAAAGCGTCACTGCTGAGTGGCCGGCCACGACCCCACAGCGGTCCACTGGCGAGCGGTTGCGGTTCACCGGCAACGGCTTCGCGCCAGTCGCCCGCCTGCACACGGTCAGCCAGCACAGCATTGAAAAGCCATGCGCGAATGGCAGAAACCGCAAACTGGTTTTTCCTTTCGCGCCACTGGCGGGCATGTAACGGCAACAATTCGCTGGCGCGCAGCAGGTTGCTGCCGCCACGGCCAAAGCGCTGCTCGCCGAAATAATTCGGCACGCCCATCCCGGCGATCTCATACCAGCGCTGCTCGAGTTCCGGCAAGTCGCCCTCGACATTGCGCAGGCGAATCACGAAGCGGTTGCCGGTGTGCTGGCCTGGACGCAGCTTTCTGTCATGGCGGCCGGCAGCGAGGATGGTGCAGCCATCCAGCCGCAAGCTTTGCCAGTCGAGTTCACGCTGCCCCAAGTAGAGGGAAAACCACTGGCGCGTCACGGCGTGGCGATCCTTCAGGCCGCAATAGCCGACATCCATCTGCCGCAACCCGGCCTGTTCGGCCAACTGCTTCGCCACGGCAACGGTATTCTGCTGCCGCTTCTCGATATGCAGGCACAGGTGCTCACCATCACCAGCCAGGGCAAACCCCAGCTTTTCATCGACGAAAAAATCTTCCGGCTCACTGCGGAATGCGGCCCTGGCATCAAGGTTCGGCCAGGCGCGGGGGAAATCAAGTCCGAACTGCAGCGACAAGTGTCAGGCCTGCTGCAACAGCACGACGGCCTGTGCCGCCACACCTTCCTTGCGCCCTTCAAAGCCGAGTTTTTCTGTGGTGGTGGCTTTGACACTGATACGGTCGAGATCGACTTCCATCACTCCCGCCAACCGCTGCTGCATCTGCTGGCGATAAGGCAGGACTTTGGGTGCCTGGGCAATGATCGTGATGTCGGCATTGCCGAGTTGCCAGCCTCGCTGGCACACCAACCCGTAGACATGCCGCAACAACAGCGTGCTGTCCGCACCCTTGTAGGCGGCATCCGTGTCCGGAAAATGCTGGCCGATATCGCCGAGGGCCAGCGCACCCAGCAGGGCATCGCACAGCGCATGGATGGCGACATCGCCATCAGAATGGGCAACGAATCCCTGATCGTGCGGCACAGCCACGCCGCACAACATCACATGATCACCGGGACCGAAACGGTGCACGTCATAACCCTGGCCGATACGGAATGTCATGCCCTGCCCTCCTGCTGCAGGAAAAAGGCGGCGAGTGCCAGATCCTGCGGATATGTGACCTTGATATTGCTGCGTGAACCTTCCACCACTTTTACCGGATACCCTCTCGCCTCGATGGCTGAGGCCTCATCCGTCACCGGCTGGCCGGAGACCAGTGCGGCTTGCAGGGATTGCAACAACAGTCCATAGCGAAACATCTGTGGCGTTTGTGCCTGCCAGATCTGTGAACGGTCAACCGTCTGTTCGATGGTATCGCCGCCCACTTTTTTCAACGTGTCGATTGCCGGCACCGCCAGAATGCCGCCGACAGCATCGGCATGCAGCACCCGAACCAGATTCTTCACATCTGCCGGCAGGAGGCACGGCCTTGCAGCATCGTGCACCAGCACCCAGTCATCGGCTTGCGCCGGCCCCTGCAAAGACAACATTGCCTGCAGCACAGAGTCAGCGCGCTCGGCACCCCCGGTGACAAACCGTATCGCAGGATGCTGCAGGAATGGCAAGTGCCGGGCCTGCGTGTCCTCGGGATGCACTGCGATCACAACACCTGCCATGTCACAGGCCAGCATGGCGGATACACTGTGTTCGAGTACCGTGCGGTCGCCGATACGCGCATACTGCTTCGGGGTGCCGGTGGCCGCAAAACGGGCGCCGATCCCGGCGGCGGGAACGATCGCCCACTTGGCTGGCACCAGGCTCATTTCTTCGACGCCTTTTCCTGCTCGTCAACAATCAGCACGAAGGTCTCGTCCTTGCGGATCATGCCCATGTCGCGCCGCGCACGGTCTTCAATGCTCGTGCCTTTTTTCAGCGCCTCGATCTCGGCCGCCAGCGCCTGATTGCGTGCACGCAAATGGGCGTTTTCCAGCTGCTGTTTCTGGATATCGCGCTTGAGCTGGGCAATCTGCGCCAGGCTGCCTTCACCGACCCATAGCCGGTACTGCAGGAAGCCCAGCAGCAGAAGCAGAACCAGCACGACCCATTTCATGTTGGCGTGCTATCGGCTCAGGCCCTGAATTCAGCCCGACCGCGATAAGGTGCCTTGCCACCCAGCTCGGCCTCGATGCGCAGCAAGCGGTTGTACTTTGCCACGCGATCCGAACGGCACAGGGAGCCGGTCTTGATCTGCCCGGCAGCCGTGGCGACAGCGAGATCGGCAATGGTGCTGTCTTCGGTTTCACCGGAACGGTGCGAGATGACCGCCGTATAACCGGCTTTCTTGGCCATCGCGATGGCATCGAGGGTTTCGGAGAGTGAGCCGATCTGGTTGAACTTGATGAGGATCGAGTTGGCGATACCTTTCTCGATACCTTCCTTGAGGATTTTGGTGTTGGTGACAAACAGGTCGTCGCCAACGAGTTGCACTGTCGCACCGAGTTTCTCTGTCTGCAGTTTCCAGCCGGCCCAGTCGCTTTCGTCCTGGCCATCTTCAATCGAGATAATCGGGTACTCCTTGCACAGGCCTGCGAGGTAATCGGCAAAACCGGCAGAATCAAAACTCTTGCTCTCACCCGCGAGCACGTATTTGCCGTCCTTGTAGAACTCGGACGATGCACAATCCAGTGCCAGCGTGATGTCCGTGCCCAGCTTGTAGCCGGCATTGGCCACCGCTTCCTTGATGACTGCCAATGCCTCGGCATTGGATGAGAGGTTGGGCGCAAAACCGCCTTCGTCTCCCACCGCCGTGCTCAACCCTTTAGCCTGCAGTACTTTTTTCAGCGCATGGAAAATCTCGGCACCCCAGCGCAGGGCTTCGGCAAAAGTCGGCGCACCCACCGGCTGTACCATGAACTCCTGGATGTCGACATTGTTGTCGGCGTGTTCGCCGCCATTGATGATGTTCATCATCGGCACCGGCATGCTGTACTGGCCCGGTGTGCCGTTGATGTCGGCAATGTGCTGGTACAACGGGATGTTCTTCGCTGCAGCAGCGGCCTTGGCGGCAGCCAGCGACACAGCGAGGATGGCATTGGCACCGAGGTTGGCCTTGTTGTCGGTACCGTCGGCATCGATCATCAACTGGTCGAGCGCACGCTGGTCGGCGGCATCCTTACCAAGGAGCAGGTTGCGGATCGTGGTGTTGACGTTATTGACAGCTTTCAGCACACCCTTGCCCAGGTAGCGCGCCTTGTCGCCGTCGCGCAATTCGAGTGCTTCGCGCGAACCGGTGGAAGCACCTGACGGCGCGCAAGCGCTGCCGACATAACCGCCTTCCACTGTCACTTCCGCCATCACGGTCGGGTTGCCACGCGAGTCCAGCACTTCGAATGCCTTGATATCCACGATCTTGCTCATTGGGGGATCTCCTCAATTTTGTGTTTTTGTTTACGCAATGGTCAGCGCCGGTAGGCTCTTGACCAGATCATCCACGGCCTTCATCTGGCCGAGAAAAGCTTCCAGTTTGTCCAGCGGCAGCGCGCAAGGACCGTCGCATTTCGCATTATCCGGATCCGGGTGTGCCTCAAGGAACAGGCCGGCAATGCCCTGCGACATGCCTGCGCGACCGAGCTCGACCACCTGCTGGCGACGGCCGCCAGCAGAATCAGCGCGGCCACCCGGCATCTGCAGGCTGTGCGTGACGTCAAAGATCAGTGGGTAACCGAACTGTTTCATGATGCCGAAGCCGAGCATGTCGACGACGAGGTTGTTGTAGCCGAAGCAACTGCCACGCTCACAGAGCATCAGCCGGTCATTGCCGGCCTCGTTGCATTTCTGCAGGATGTGTTTCATCTCGTGCGGCGCGAGGAACTGCGCTTTCTTGATATTGATCGCTGCACCGGTTTTCGCCATCGCCACCACGAGATCCGTCTGCCGCGACAGGAATGCCGGCAACTGGATCACATCACACACTTCAGCGGCCGGGGCACACTGGTGCGGCTCATGCACATCGGTAATCACCGGCACACCGAAGGTCTGTTTGATTTCCTGGAAAATCTTCAGGCCCTCATCCAGCCCGGGACCGCGAAAGGAAAACATCGATGAGCGATTGGCCTTGTCGAAAGACGCCTTGAAGACATACGGGATGCCCAGCTTCTGGGTCACGGTCACGTACGCTTCCGCCACCTGCAAGGCCAGGTCACGCGACTCCAGCACATTCATGCCACCGAACAGCACGAACGGCCGGTCATTGGCCACGGCAACGGCATTGCCGACAGTAATGGTCTTCTGCATGGCTCAGCCCTTGCCCTTGCTGTAGGCCAGGGCGGCCTCGATGTAATGGCGGAACAGCGGATGGCCGTCGCGTGGCGTGGAGGTGAACTCCGGGTGGAACTGGCAGGCGACAAACCACGGGTGATCCGGGATCTCGATCATCTCGACCAGCGTGCGATCTTCCGACAAACCGCCAAAACGTAAGCCGGCCTGCTTCAGTTTTTCAAGGTAGTTGTTGTTCACTTCGTAGCGATGACGGTGGCGCTCGCGGATCTGGCTTGCACCGTAGACCTTGCGCGCCAGTGAACCCTCGATGAGATGGCAGACCTGTGCACCGAGACGCATGGTCCCACCCAGGTCGGAGTTCTCGTCGCGTTGCTCGACCGCACCGGACGCATCTTTCCACTCGGTGATGAGACCCACCACCGGATCCGGCGTATTGCGGTCAAACTCGGTGCTGTTGGCCTGCTTCAGGCCCAGCACGTTGCGCGCATATTCGATGACAGCGACCTGCATGCCGAGACAGATGCCGAGATAGGGAATCTTGTGTGTACGGGCAAAATTGACTGTCAGGATCTTGCCCTCGACACCGCGGATGCCGAAACCGCCCGGCACCAGGATCGCATCGACATCGCCGAGCAGGCTATCGACGGATTCCGCTGTCACGGTTTCCGAATCGATATAGCGCACCACCACTTTCGTGTGCGTGGCGATGCCAGCGTGGATCAGCGACTCGTTCAGCGACTTGTAGGCATCCAGCAAGTCCATGTACTTGCCGACCATCGCCACCGTCACGGTCTGCTGCGGATTCATCAGGCCTTCGACGACCCGATCCCATTCAGCGAGGTCACAGGACTTGCACTGCAGGCCCAGCTTCTCGACGACGATGTCATCCAGGCCATGCTCATGCAGCAGGCGCGGCACGGCGTAGATGGTCTTTGCATCCGGCAGGGCAACAACGGCGCGGAACTCGACGTTGGTGAACAGCGCGATCTTGCGCCGTGAATCCTCGTCCACCTCGATTTCGGAGCGGCACAGCAGTATGTCGGGCTGCAGGCCGATCGAGCGCAGCTCCTTCACCGAGTGCTGGGTAGGCTTGGTTTTCACTTCGCCGGCTGTGGCGATATATGGCACCAGCGTCAGGTGCATGAGCAAGGAGCGATTGCTGCCCAGCTCCACCCGCAGCTGGCGCACAGCTTCCAGGAACGGCTGCGATTCGATGTCGCCCACAGTGCCGCCGATCTCGACCAGCGCGATATCGGCATCACCGGCGCCTTCGAGCACGCGGCGCTTGATCTCGTCCGTCACATGCGGGATGACCTGCACCGTACCGCCGAGGTAATCACCACGGCGCTCTTTGCGCAGGATGGTTTCGTAGACGCGGCCGGTAGTGAAGTTGTTGCGCTGGCTCATGCGCGTGCGCAGGAAGCGCTCGTAGTGGCCCAGGTCCAGGTCGGTCTCGGCGCCGTCTTCGGTCACGAACACCTCGCCGTGCTGGAAGGGGCTCATGGTACCGGGATCCACATTCAGGTAGGGATCCAGCTTCATGATGGTGACCTTGAGACCCCGTGCCTCAAGCAGCGCACCGAGTGAGGCCGAGGCAATGCCCTTGCCAAGGGAAGAAACCACGCCACCGGTGACAAAGATAAAACGCGTCATAAAAAATCCTTACATCTCCGACACTTGCAGCATCGGAGCTCGCCTGCGGGACATTAAAAACTGGTTGAACGGGTGGCCGGCTGCAGGGCAGAAAACACTGCTCCAATCACCTCTGGGACGGGAAGCCAGACTACCAGAAAGGGCTTATCCAGACAACGAATCGCCCCGTCAGGGACGGTGCTCCCGTGCCAGATATTCGTGCGATTGCATCTCCAGCAAGCGGCTCTGCGTGCGCTGGAACTCGAAGGTCAACCGGCCGCCGCTGTAGAGGTCCTCCAGCGGCTTTGCCGCCGAGATGACCAGCTTGACGTTGCGGTCATAGAACTCGTCCACCAGGTTGATGAAGCGGCGGACCTGGTCGTCGATGCCGCTGTGCAAGGCCGGCACATTGGACAACAGCACCGAGTGGTACTCCTTCGCCAGCTCGATATAGTCATTCTGCGAACGCGGGCCGTCGCAGAGGGCGGCAAAGTCAAACCAGGCCACGTCATCGGCCTCCTTGCGCGCCCGGATGGTACGGCCCTCGATCTCCAGCTCGACATCGTCATGGCCAGCCACTGGCGACAGCGCGGCAAAACTGCGGGCCAGTGTCGTGTCTGCCTGTTCATCGAGCGGCCAGTGGTAGAGCTCGGCCTGTTCCAGGGTGCGCAGGCGGTAGTCGGTGCCGCCATCGACATTCACCACCTCGACATGGGCCTTGAGGATGGCAATGGCCGGCAGGAAGCGCTCGCGCTGCAGCCCGTTCTCGTACAGGCGGTCCGGCACGATATTTGAAGTGGCCACCAGGCTCACGCCTCGCGCGAACAGCTTCTCCATCAGGTTGCCGAGGATCATCGCATCGGCGATGTCCGAGACGAAGAATTCGTCGAAACAGAGCACACGCGCCTCACTGGCCAGTCGATCTGCCACGATATCAAGCGGGTTCTTCTGGTCTTTCAGTGTGCGGATTTCCTGGTGCACGCGGCGCATGAAACGGTGGAAATGCAGGCGCAGCTTATGGTCAAACGGCAGCGACTCGAAAAAGGTATCCATCAGGTAGGTCTTGCCGCGCCCTACCCCGCCCCAGAAATAGAGGCCCTTGCAAGGTTTCCTGCTGCGCCGGAACAGGCCTGCCAGCAAGCCGCCGGCCGGTTGTGCCAGCAGGTCGTCGTACAAGCGCTGCAAATGGTCCACGGCCATTTTCTGGGCGGGGTCGGCGACAAAATCCGGTCGCAACAGGTCCTGCTGGTAGCGCTGCAAGGGCGTCATGGCCAAAAACCGCAAAGAGGATCCAGGGGGGAAGCAAAGCGGGGCCACTCTAGCCAGCAGGGCCGGCTTTGGCAATCAGGGAGATACCTGTTCGTGGATGCGGCTGCCCGCATAGGGGCTGTTCAGCTCCAGTACCGGATTGCCATTGATAGTCGGGAAGGGATCATTGCCATCCAGCAGCCCATCGCCATCCGTGTCGATGGCAGGCTTCGGCAAACCGCTGATCTGACGGGCAAATGTTTCGAGATGGAATTCGCCGAGGTTGGTCAAGCCATCGCCATCGATATCCCCGGAGGCATCGGCCGGATTGAAACGGTCAAGCCCCCAGAAGTGCTCGAACCAGTCCGGCATGCCGTCGCTGTCGCTGTCGTCGGAAAAGCGTGGCAATTGCGCCGCGATATTGTTGATCGCCTTGACGGCATCAGCACCGTTGCTGAGCGCACTGTCGACCCCGCACGATTTCGGCACACCGCTCTTGCCGGTACAGGTAGCAGCCGGCGAGGAAAAAACCGGCAGGTAACTGCAACAGGCCAGCGGCGGCGGATAGCCCTTGGTGGACGCCAGTATCGTGTTGAAATCATTCGCGACCCTGTAGCCGGAGGCATAGGGGTAGGACTTGCCGACATTGGTCTCCCCTACCGCATCGCGCGAGTGCACCAGGCCCATGATGTGGCCCAGCTCATGCGCCAGCACAAAGTCATAACAATTGATCGAGACATGGGCGTAGGCATAACCGCCGAGCGTCCAGTAATCGGTCGCCGGATTGGCCACGTCGCCGACAAAATAGGCCTTGCCGCAGACCGAGGCATCAGCTTTCTGCGGCCGCACCAGCACGACAAAGTCGGCCTGCGTTTCCATGCGCCGCTTGTTGACGCCCATGAATGCCGGGTGCGTCTTGTTGCCGAGATGGCTGAACGCGGTGGCCGTCGTGTTGGCATTGTCGTAATAGACCAGGTCTGTTGCCGCCTTCACGATGCGCAGGTCAATACCACTGTTGCTATAGGCCGTGTTGGCAAAGCTGACGATCAGGTCAATACGGCTCTTTACCGCCGCCTCGCTGCCGTATAAACGCACGGCATCCGGCGTGTAGAGAAACAGGATGCTGATCTCGTAAGGCGTTGTGGTAGTGGACTGCGCGCCGGCCAGCTGGCCGGCAGACGGCACTGCCACCGGCGCCGGCGGTGGCAGCAGCATCGGCTCGGCCATGTCACTGAGCTCATGGGCATCCTGCGCGCGCAGTGAACCCCCTCCCAGGATGAGCAGGGTCACAAGCAACAACCGGCACAGGACGGGATGGGCAAACATGACTGCAATACTGGCTGCGATGATTGATCCTATCGCATCCCGCCCGGTCCGGGCGACCGGTCGTCAAGCCGCCTGGCGCTCCAGCAGCATGGCCCTGACGAGATCCAGCGTGGAAATGAGGCCGACCAGCCGGTCCTGCTCGACCACCAGCACCCGGTGTATCTTGCGCTCGACCATCAGGCGGGCGACTTCCTCAACGGGCGCAGCTGGCGCTACCGTGACGACCTTCTCGACCATGATGTCGCCCACGCACAATTCACGAACCCGCTCGAAAGCCGGCTTGACGTTGCGGGAAGCGGCTGTCATCAGATCGATCAACGATCCGCGCGGCACCTCGGGCGCACTGGCCGCCTGCACAGTTTCCGACAGTTTGCGGCTGATGTCCGCACGTGACACGACACCGCGCAACTTGCCCCCTTCCACCACCGGCGCCCCGGATATCCCGCGCTGCAGGAAGGCGCTGTCCATATCGACCAGTGACATACAGGGAGTCACTGAAAACACATCACTGACCATAATGTCGCGTGCACAAAGATTCATTACCTGCCTCCGTTATTCTCGTTCGCCTGCCGGCGAATCTCTTCTCTAGCCACCTTGATTGTGCCGGCTGGCGGGGCAGTGGTGTTTGATCTGGCACAGGGATCTATAGCGTGACGCGCCCGACTGGCACCGGGCATTCGCGACGAGCGCGGTAGTCGCGGCGCAAGCGGTCAAAACCCTGTGCGCCGCTGGCGGGATAGGCCTGCCGCAGCGCAGCATCATCAACCCCCACATCATACGGTTCGACGATGCCAGCCAGCCCGACCGCCACGTCCGCCGGGTCAACACCGAGAAAACGGCACAGGGCTTCGTACACCATCCGGGTGCCGCGCAGCTTGCCCTCGGCACTGTAACCGGCGATATGCGGCGTACCGATGGCAACCTGGTCGAGCAAGCCACCATCGATTGCGGGCTCGTTTTCCCACACATCAAGCACGACACGCAGGTCGGATCGCTGCTGCAGCCGGCGCAACAGCGCAGCATTATCGATCACCGCACCGCGACCGGCATTCAGCAGCACCGTGCCGGGCGACAGGCTCGCGATCACGGCCTCGTCGAACAGGTGAAACGTAGGATGCGGGCCGGAACGGGTCAGCGGGGTATGCAGGCAAATCACCTCGCGCGTGAGTACCTGTTCGAATGGCACGAGTGGCAGCGCAGTATCTTTGAGAAAAGGGTCGCAACCCACAACCTGCGCTCCTGCCTGTTGCAGGCAACGCAGCAATTGCCCGCCGACATTGCCGCAGCCGACGACACCGATGCGGCTGGCCAGCATATCGACGCCCAGTGCCAGCAATGAGGACAACACATACTCGACCACAGCCCGTGCATTGCAGCCGGGCGCATGGGCGAACGCGATGCTGTGGGCATCCAGCCAGGCAGTGTCGACATGGTCGGTGCCGATCGTGCAGCTACCGACAAAGCGCACCCGGCTATCCGCCAGCAATGCCGCATTGACCGGCGTGACAGAACGCACCAGCAACACATCAGCCGCGGCGATGTCGGCTGCCGCGATCAAGCGGCCCGGCAACAGCACCAGTTCCCCGAGGGGCGCGAAAAATTCCCGGGCAAAGGCGATGTTTTCATCGGCAACAATTCGCATGTTCAGTCCAGGGCGGCACGGGTCAGCCGCAGTGACGGGATGTCGGGCGGGCCGCCAAAAGCAACAGCAAACGCCCGGTACAAGGCCGCAGTGCGCTCGTTAACGCCCTCGCACACATAACGGCAGGCCTGGTGGTAAACGCGGTCCCTGAACTCGCACCCGTCACCGGCATGTTCGCCCAGGTTATCCAGGCTGACGCGGAATCGCAGGCCACAGGCGATATGCAGCAGCCATTCCAGCGCCTGCGGCTTCACTTCCACCTGCTCGAACTGCTGCTGTTGTTGTGTGTTGCGGCCATCGGGCGCGTACCAGTACCCCCAGTCCGGCAGCAGGCGGCGCTCCGGCCCAGCAACCAGCCAGTGCGCTATCTCATGAAGGCAACTCGAGGCAAAATCCTCGCGATAGAACAACCGGTGACGCGGATCCTCGTCGTCTGCGGGCCGGTAGAACGGCTCGTCAGCACCACCGACCAGCACCGTATTCAGGCTCACGGCAAACGTCGCGTTGAAAACACGCTCGATGTCATGCGCTCGGGGCGCACTTGATAGTGCAGGATCAGGCCGCATATATAGTGGGTGAACGCTTTTTTGGGCAGCAGCTATTGTGGTTTCCGACGTGAATCGATACTGTAAACAAAGACGGGTGACATTCTACAGGGCGAACCCGGTCCGGGTACCCGCCATATGCCCCATCCGTTCAGGAGGCCGTCCATGAGCACGCCTGACCGTCCCGATACCGGCAACAACAAGCCGGATAACGTCATCGACCTGTTTTCCCGCAAACCCCTCAGCGAACTGGCCAATGCGCCGTTTATCCGCCTGTCGCCCGAATTCGACGGGCTGGAAATGCTGTACAGCAACAAGACACATCCCGGCAAATACTTTGCGCTGAAGATCCTCTGCTGGGGCCTGCGCGACAGCGGTGAGGTGGTTGGTCTCGTGCCCTGGATGACCGACATCGTGCCCTGCACCGACATCGAGGACCCGCTCGAAGGCCAGTTCGAGGGTTATTACGACCCGGGCATCGACGAGATTTTTTTCGATCCGCCCGAGCACAAGATCATCGAACTGGAAACCAGCGCGAGCTATTACCAGTACCACTGCACGAACCCCGAGGAAGTGCTGCAGGAAATCCCGGACAATATCGGCACGCATGCCGTGCTGGCATCCAAGCTGCCGAACACGCTGATGCTGACAGAAGTGATCAGCTGGCAGTTGCTGTGCGACGGCCGCATCCTTGCCATGCTGGTGGATGCCGGCCGCAGCCAGAAGACTCCGGTACTACCCGGGGACGACTGCCTCTACAGCGCGCAGGACCACCCGGATTTCCGCTATTTCTTCCAGCACACCATCGCCAACAAGCTCAAGCAGCAGGACCCGGAGGCCCTGGCTGCCATTGCCGCGCTGGTCGAGAAGACCTGATCAGCGCAGCTTGCGGCCCTTCAGCGCCTGGATGCGCATGCGCAGCGCATTCAGCTTGATGAAACCTTCGGCATCCTTCTGATTGTAGGCGCCGCCATCGTCCTCGAAAGTCGCGATCGTCGCATCGAAGATCGAATCGTCAGACTTGCGGCCAGCGATCGTGACGTTGCCCTTGTACAACTTCACGCGCACTACGCCATTCACGAACTGCTGTGACTCATCAATCATCGTCTGCAGCATCAGGCGCTCGGGGCTCCACCAGTACCCGTTGTAGACCAGTGACGCATAGCGCGGCATCAGGTCATCCTTCAGGTGCGCCACTTCGCGGTCCAGCGTGATCGACTCGATCGCACGGTGCGCCTTCAGCATGATGGTGCCACCCGGCGTTTCATAGGCGCCGCGCGACTTCATGCCGACATAGCGGTTCTCGACCAGGTCGAGACGGCCGACACCGTGCTTGCCACCCAGTGCATTGAGCTGCGCCAGCACTTTGGCCGGCGACAGTTTCTTGCCGTTGATCGCGACGATGTCACCTTTCCTATAGGTGAACTCGATGTACTCGGGCTGGTCGGGCGCCTTTTCCGGCGACACGGTCCAGCGCCACATATCTTCTTCCGGCTCCCACCACGGGTCTTCCAGGCCGCCGCCCTCGTAGGAAATATGCAGCAGGTTGGCATCCATCGAGTACGGCGACTTCTTGCCGGCCTTGGCGAAATCGACCGGGATCTTGTGCTTCTTCGCGTAGGCCATCAGCGTTTCACGCGAATTGAGGCTCCATTCGCGCCACGGGGCAATCACCTTCACGCCCGGCTTCAGGGCATAGGCGCCCAGCTCGAAACGCACCTGGTCATTGCCCTTGCCGGTGGCGCCGTGGGAAATGGCATCGGCACCGGTTTCGTTGGCGATCTCGATGAGTCGCTTGGCAATCAGCGGGCGCGCAATCGAGGTGCCGAGCAGGTATTCGCCCTCGTAGATCGCATTGGCGCGGAACATCGGGAAGACGAAATCCCGCACGAATTCCTCGCGCAGGTCATCGATGTAGATCTGCTTGATGCCCATGGCTTTCGCCTTGGCGCGGGCCGGCTCCAGCTCCTCACCCTGGCCGATATCGGCGGTGAAGGTCACCACCTCGCAGCCGTATTCCTGCTGCAGCCACTTCAGGATGATGGAGGTGTCCAGGCCACCAGAATAGGCCAGCACGACCTTGTTGATGCCGGATTTACCCGCTTTTTTTGCTGATTTGCCGCCTTTTGCTGCCGCCATGTTCGCCTCTCGATAGCCCGGGCCGGATAAGGATGGCGCGCATTGTAAACGCGGCTGCCTGCAAAGCCTACCGGCAGGGCGGGCGAAGACAGGATCAGAGCAGGACTTCGACATCCTTCGCAATCGCTTCCGGCGAAGTAGCCGGGGCATAGCGGGACACCACCCTGCCCTCTCGGTCTACCAGGAACTTGGTGAAGTTCCACTTGATGCCCTCACTGCCGAGCAGGCCCGGCGCCTCGGCCTTGAGGTGGGCAAACAGCGGGTGCGCATCCTTGCCGTTGACCTCGATCTTGGCAAACAGCGGGAAACTGACACCGAAGTTCAGCTCGCAGAAGCTGTTGATCTCGGCCTCAGTACCCGGCTCCTGGTGGCCGAACTGGTCACACGGGAATCCAAGCACCTCGAAGCCGCGTTCGCGGTACTGCTCGAACAGTTTCTGCAGGCCCTTGTACTGCGGGGTGAACCCGCACTTGCTGGCCGTGTTGACGATCAGCAACACCTTGCCGCGATAAGCCGAGAGATCAACGGGTTTGCCATCAATACCCGCAGCCGAAAAATCGAAAACCGTACTCATGCATCACCCTCCTGACGCGCCACCAGGTCCAGTGACGCGGAGTTGATACAGTAGCGTAATCCGGTCGGCTGCGGCCCGTCGGGAAATACGTGGCCAAGGTGTGCATCACACCGGCTGCAAACCACTTCCGTACGGATCATGCCGTGGCTGCTGTCGCGGTGTTCAGTAATGGCCTGCTCGACCAGCGGCTGCCAGAAACTGGGCCAACCGCTGCCGGAATCGTATTTCGTCCTGCTGTCGAACAATGGCTGGCCACAGCATACACAGCGGTATATGCCGTCCTCCTTGCAATCCCAGTACTTGCCGGTGAAAGCGCGTTCGGTGCCTTTCTCCCGGCAGATGTGGTACTGCTCCGGCGTCAGCTTCTCATTCATGGGCCACTCCCGCGTTATGGCGCAATTGCCTTGCCGTTGATGACAGCGACGGAACCCGTATCCTTCACCAGCTTCGGCTTGTTGGCCGTGCCACCGGGCAGGTCATCGCCCTTTGCACCGATGACAGCATCACCGGCGCCGTCGTTGTTCACGTCACCACTCGCCACAGCCCAGCCGAAGTAATCCTTGGCCGCGTTGCCATCGGCTGACCAGATCTCGCTGCCATCGGCACCGGAGAACAGCTGGACGCGACCGGCGTCCGCCAGCTTCTTGCCCGTTGCGTTGTCGATGACATCTACGCCGGGAGAGCCGACGAGAATATCGTTGCGACCATCACCATCGACATCAGACACACCAGCTACGGCGCTGCCCATTGCATCACCCGGCAAATCCCCTTCCATACTGCGGAGAAAGCCGATCTGGCTGAGGTTGCCCGTACCAAGGAAAATGGCGGCACCACCTGCCTTCTTGTTGGCATAGGGATACCCGACAATAAAATCCGGGATACCGTCGGCATTGACATCACCGGCTGCGGCTACGCTAGCGCCGAAACGGTCACCAGCTGCCAGGCCAGGCAGATACTGGTTGTGATAACCGTTATTCACCGGGGTCAGGATATCCACGAAACCCGAATCCTTGCCTTCATCATCCGCCAGCGGGGCACCGGCAATGACATCCTCATAACCGTCACCGGTGATGTCGCCAACCCCGGCCACTGCCGCACCATAATTGTCCTTGGCGCCACCGTTGTAGTAAGCCGCAATCAGCGACCCGGAACTGACTTCAACGACGTAAACCGCACCTGCGTCCTTGAACAGGCTGATGGAATCGGTGGTGTCGACACCGGGGGCACCGATGACAATATCGCCGTAACCATCATTGTCGATATCACCGGATCCGGCGACAGCCGAACCAAAGCGGTCGCCGGCATAATCCCCCACAAAGGCATTGATGTACGCAGCGCCGGTAAACGGGTCGAAATCGAACACGCTGTATGCCAGCACAAGGCCGACATCCTTCACATAACGGTAACTGCCGTAATCAAACGGGTCATAGCCCGGCACACCTACAACAAAATCAGCTACACCATCCTTGTCGAGATCGGATGTCGCTGCGACAGCCTTGCCGTAGAACTGCCCCTTGTTGTCACCGATGTTGTACCACAACACGCCACCGGTCTTGCCGGACACCACTACCACGAAGCCGATATCCGGGTAACGGTAACGCTGGTATTTGTAGTCATAGTTCGGCGCGCCGATGATGATGTCATCATAGCCATCGCCATCGACATCGCCGCTGGCCACCGCGGAACCGGCCAGCGCCTTGGCGCCATCACCGCGGTTGAACACGGTGTCATAGGCAACCAGGCCCAGCCAGTCGCCGTCTGTCGGCAGCGGGTCGTAGGAATCAGCGATGTTATCACCGTCGGTATCGGCATCCTGCGGGTCGGTGCCTGCAAAATATTCCTGGCGGTTGCTCAGGCCATCGCCATCCGGATCTTCACTCGCATCGTTGACTGACGGATTCAGGCCATTAGCCGCCTCCCAGTCATCATCCATGAAATCACCATCAACATCGGTAACCGGCAACGGGCATTCGACACCGACCGTCTGGAAAGCTGCCTTGACCGCCTGCTTGTCATAGGCCAGGTCGCCGGCAGCACTCAGCACACCGCAGGCCGCATCGACAAAATCCGAGCTCGGCACCCAGTAGTTCACATTGGCGTAATAGAAAACCTTGAATGCCTTGGCGGGATCCCAGCCAGCCGTATTGGCCAGCAGGAAATAGGCGCGATTGAAAACGCCACTGGAAAAATGCACATCCATGCCATCGTAATAGTCGCCGGCATGCCCAATAGAGGATTTGTCCAGCGCGGGGTTTTCAAAAAAACGCAGTGCCTTCTTCTTGCCAACCATCACATCGGCGCCGACCAGCCAGTCCACCGTGCCATAGGCAT
>ERZ1645187.577-NODE-577-length-35989-cov-36.261312_pt1 | contig 35989 bp, 37 predicted proteins | sample MGYA00575352_ERZ1645187 | MGnify/ENA primary metagenome ERZ1645187 (study PRJEB40837, sample SAMN11349314) | freshwater sediment metagenome | isolation source: river sediment | host: Sediment | place: India: Wazaribad , New Delhi | collected 2017-02-21 ... | reverse complement strand
CGTCGCCCTTTCACGGCGAAAACAGGGGTTCGAGTCCCCTTGGGCGCGCCATTTCCGACGCCACTCAAGAGAGAACTGCGAACATCAGGCTTATGGCGTCGGCTTGATTGGCGGGCCATTGAAAACGATATCTTTGATCTGGCCATCGAATTGCGCGATGACCATAACAAAGCGCCGGTCGATGTTAAGCGCTAGCGGCATCTTAGGCACTGGCGCTAGTTCGCGCCCCTCGACGATCCAGTTCTCGTCTTCCGCTCTGACGGTCAGCGGCTCCTGTTCTTCGGCTTGTTCGTCAAAATTATCGTGAAGAACACGCCTTGCCAGTTCCATTGCGGTGTCGGCAGAGATAAAATTCGTCTTCATCGCGCTGTAATAAAGCATCGATGCAGAAAACAAATGGGGTTCCATGATCAGGCCCGTTTGTACAGATTGGCTAGGACTTGCCACATTTTCAGTTCAGGACGGATCGTGTCATAATAAATCTTCTTTCCACGCACCCATCCGACGTCGATGGGGATCGGTGGCAGTGGCGCATTCGCAGTGAGGATCAATGATCCAATGCGATAATCTGTGCTGATTACCCCTGCGCCTCCGATCACATGCGGATATACGATCGCCTGTCGCACGGTGAATGTCGGATCTTCTCCGGTCTTGATCTCAAGCCCCCTGACTTCACCCGTCGGCGATCGGTGCATGATATCGATAATGGCCGTAACCGGCGGATTTCCAGGAAGGGTGAGCGGAAGCTCCGTGATCACCGTATAGCCTTTGGCTTCGAGGTCCTTGGCGACTTCAGCTACGACATAGTCGTGATATCTGCCGTTGTAGCCCGCTGGCTCTATCAGCGGCAGCGCATCGAGGTAATCCGGCAGGATGTCGGCGCCGCCGCCAGTTGATGTCCAGCGCCCGTGATCGTCGCGGGGTTGATCCGGATTGAAGCCGGCTTTGAGCATCGTTTGCTTCAGTCGCCGAAACGAGTGCCGAAACGTGATCTGCCGAGAGGCGGTATCGAAGGCGCTGGATGGCGGTCTTCGTGTGTTGCAGGGGGAGGTGTGCAAGGTCCATAGCAATCCCCGAAAAGAACAAAGCAAGAACATTTGCGCCGGCATTCTTCCGGTTGTCAAGCTAATTTTGAACCTTGCCGACGGTCTCTTCCGCTATGAGAATTTAGAATCAATAAGATAGGCGTCGCGGCTTTATCCTGTGCGGCGCGCCGCTTTTCTTGAAACCGACGCTTCGCTTCCAAAATGCTTTGCGTCTGTCCGGCGGCGCGCGCCTACAGATATTTGGCCAGATCTTTTGCCGCCTCGGCGGGCGGGCGCGACATGTTGAAGGCGCCGATGAAGCGGCCGCGCTTGTCCATCAGATAGACGATGGCCGTGTGGTCCATGGCGTAATCCTCGCCACCCTTCGCGTCGGGAATTTTTTTGGCGTAGACGCGATAGGCTTTTATCACCTTGTCGATTTCCGCGCGCGGGCCGGAAAGACCGATGATGCGTTTGTCGAAGCTCGACACATAATCATTGACGATTTTCGGCGTGTCGCGCTCGGGATCGACCGAGACGAACAGCGCCGTGATCTTCTTGTCGTCGCCGAGCGCGCGCAGCACTTCCGACATTTCGAATAACGCCGTCGGGCAGACGTCGGGGCAATGCGTGTAGCCGAAGAAGACGAGAAACGGCTGGCCGGCGAAATCGGTCGGTTGCACGATGGCGCCGTTCGGACCTTCGAGGCGGAACGGCCCGCCGATGCCGCCGCTGGCCTCCTGCTGAGGCGAAAAGGCGAGGTAGGCCGCGCCGATCAGCGTCGCGACTCCGACAATGAACACGGCGATCGGCAGGGCGAGGCGGCGAATGGCGTCGTTCATGGAAAATCCCGGCTTAAAAACAGGTCCACGCCGTCTGGAGCGCCGCAGCGAAGACTTCGCTTCCATAGCGCATCCACAACAGCCCGGCCGCAGCGACAAGCGCGGCGCCGCCAAAAGCCGCAAGCCTCAGGGCGCGGTTCGAACGGACGTTCTCTGCTGCCATTGTCGGGGCCAAAGAGGCCTCCCGTTGCGATTGTTTCAGCGACAAACGCAGCCCGCTTGTCTCGTGCGGCGTTTATAGCGCCATTTTTTGGCGCTGTCCCTGTTTCGCGACGCTATTATTGTTCACCTATGCGCGACGAAGGGACGTCTTCGGCGGCAAGGAGAGCCATCATGTCCAGCGTTGAGGTCGAAAAACAGGCGCATCGCTATGTCGCGACGGTTTCGGGCGCGCCGGGCGAGGCCGAACTGACCTTTACGATGGCGGGGCCCGATCTGATGACGGCCAACCACGCCTATGCGCCGCCGAATTTGCGCGGGTCCGGCGCGGCGCTGGCTCTGGTCGAGCGCATGGTCGCGGACGCCCGCGCCGAAGGCTTCAAGGTGCGGCCGTTGTGCTCCTACGTGCGCGCCAAGTTCCGCGAGCGCGACGACTGGCGCGACGTGCTCGCATAAATCTCGACACGCGCGGGGAGGCGTTGCTACCGTCCTGACGAACAGGATGTCCCATGCCGAAATTCTCCATTCTCGATCTTGCCCCCGTCGCCGAAGGCTCCACCACGGCGCAGGCTTTGCGCAACACGCTCGATCTTGCGCGTCATGCCGACCGCTTAGGCTACGAGCGCTATTGGCTGGCCGAACATCACAATATGGTCGGCATCGCCAGCGCCGCGACGGCGGTGTTGATCGGCCAGGTGGCCGCCGCCACCACGCGCATCCGCGTCGGCGCGGGCGGAATCATGCTGCCCAACCATGCGCCGCTCGTCATCGCCGAGCAGTTCGGCACGCTGGCGGAGCTGTTCCCGAACCGTATCGATCTCGGCCTCGGCCGCGCGCCGGGAACCGATCAGATGACCCTGCGCGCCTTGCGCGTGAACCCGGCCGAAGCCGAGAATTTTCCGCAGGATGTGCTGGAATTGCAGGCCCTGCTTGCGCCGGCTGGGTCCAGCCAGACATTGCGCGCCGTGCCGGGCGCGGGGACGAACGTGCCTCTGTGGATGCTCGGCTCAAGCCATTTCGGCGCGCAACTCGCCGCGATGCTGGGGCTGCCCTACGCCTTCGCCTCGCATTTCGCGCCGGATGCGCTTCTGTCGGCGCTGGCCGTCTATCGCGAGCGTTTCGAGCCGTCGGAGCAATCGCAGAAGCCCTATGCGATGGTCGGGATCAATGTCTTCGCCGCCGAAACGGACGCCGAGGCCCGCCGTCTGTTCACGTCGGCGCAGCAGCGCGCGCTCGGCATGGTGCGTGGTAAGCGCGGGCTTCTGCCGCCGCCGGTCGATGATATGGCGAGCCTCTGGGCGCCGGCGGAAGAAGCGCAGGTGAGCCGCATGCTGGCGTGCTCGGTGGTGGGCGACCGCAAGTCGGTGCGCGCCGGCCTCGAACGGCTCATGGCGCAAACCGGCGCCGACGAGTTCATCGTCGCCGCCGCCATTCACGATCATGCGGCGCGCCTGCGCTCCTATGAAATCCTCGACGCTGTCATCAAAGAGGCGGGCTGGTCGTGAGCAACGCATTCATCCGCACGGAAATTTCCGGCCCCGTCACGACGATCGTCATCGACCGGCCGGAGCGCCGCAATGCAGTCGACGGGCCGATGGCGGCTGCTCTGCGCGCCGCATTCGAGACATTTGAAGCGGATGAGGCGCAGCGCGTCGCCGTGCTGTGGGGCGCGGGCGGAAATTTCTGCGCCGGCGCCGACCTGACCGCTCTGGAGGAGCCTGCGCGCGCCCACAAGCTCGATCCTGAGGGCCACGGCCCGATGGGACCGACGCGCATGGCCTTGTCGAAGCCGCTGATCGCCGCCGTGTCTGGCCATGCGGTCGCGGGAGGGCTGGAGCTTGCGCTTCTCGCGGATATGCGCGTCGCCGAAGAGGATGCGGTGTTCGGCGTTTTCTGCCGGCGCTGGGGCGTGCCGCTGATCGATGGCGGCACGGTGCGGCTTCCGCGCGTCGTCGGCATGGGCCGCGCGCTCGATATGATCCTGACCGGGCGTCCCGTCGCGGCGCAGGAGGCGCTCACCTTCGGCCTCGCCAATCGGCTGGTCGCCAAAGGCGAGGCGCGCGCCGCCGCCGAGGCGCTGGCGCGCGAAATCGCCGCTTTTCCACAGGCTTGCATGCAGACCGACCGCGCCTCGGCCTATGGGCAATGGGGTTTGCCGCTCGCCGAGGCGTTGCGTCGGGAAGGCCGCGACGGCTCGCCCATCGTGGCGCGCGAGGGCAGGGCGGGCGCCCGGCGTTTCGTCGCCGGCGCCGGCCGTCACGGAAAGTTTGGAGATTAGGCCGCAGGGCTGTAATTGCTTGGCGGAGGACGCGGCGATCCGATCGCTGCGGCCATCGTCATCTGCGCGACACAGCGTCCTGACAGGTTCCGGTTCGGGATTCGAGCGAAATGAACTTTTTCCAGCGTTTCACCTTTCTCTTCGCCGCGCCGAACTTCGATTCGGAAGACCTTGAGGGCCTGCGCCTCAAGCAGATCGTCACCGCCATCGAGCGGATGGGCTTCGAGGTCGTGCGCGCCCGGCGCATGGAGGATGCGGAAATCGCCGTCCAGACCGACGCCGCCATCGGCTGCATGGTCGTTGATTGGGGCAAGAAGGGCCTCGAAGGCAAGACGGCGGCGCTCATCAATCTCATGCGCCGCCGAGGCCTCGAAATGCCGATCGTGCTGCTCGTGCGCGGCAAGCGCTTCGAGGACGTGCCGGTCGAAGTGCTCGACTTCATCGACGGCTACATCTTCCTTGCGGAGGAGACGCCGGAATTCATCGCCAAGAACCTCGTCAGCCGCCTCAAGCAATATGCCGAGACGCTGAAGACGCCGTTCTTCGGCGCGCTGGTCGATTACGCCGAAGAGGGCAACCAGCTCTGGACCTGCCCCGGCCATAACGGCGGCATTTTCTACAGCCGCAGCCCCATCGGCCGCATCTTCATGGAGCATCTCGGCGAAGCGGTGTTCCGCGACGATCTCGACAATTCCGTGATCGAACTTGGCGATCTGCTGACGCATGAAGGCCCGGCCTTGCGCGCGCAGAAAGAGGCCGCCGTCATCTTCGGCGCGGAGAAAACCTATTTCGTGCTCAACGGCACCTCTGCGTCCAACAAGGTGGTGCTGTCGGCGCTGGTCGCGGAAGACGATCTCGTGCTTTTCGACCGCAACAATCACAAGGCGGCGCATCACGGCGCCTTGCTGTTGGCGGGCGGCATTCCCGTCTATCTGCCGACGGATCGCAACGCCTACGGCATGATCGGGCCGATCCGCCATGACGCCTTCGAGGAAAGCTATATCCGCGAGGCGATCCGCCGCAATCCGCTGATCAAGGATCCCGACGCCTGGAAGCGCGAGCGCCCGTTCCGCGTCGCCGTGATCGAGCAATGCACCTATGACGGCACGATCTACAACGCCGAGGAGATCGTGGAGCGCATCGGCCATCTCTGCGAATACATCCTGTTCGACGAGGCCTGGGCCGGCTTCATGAAGTTCCACCCGATCTACGCCGGCCGCTTCGCCATGGGCCTGCGCGATCTGGGGCCGGATTCGCCCGGCATCATCGCCACGCAATCGACGCACAAGCAGCTTGCGAGCTTCTCGCAGGCCTCGCAAATCCATGTGAAGGACCGGCATATCTACGGCCAGCGTCGCCGCGTCGAGCACAAGCGCTTCAACGAAAGCTTTTTGCAGCACGCTTCGACCTCGCCCTTCTATCCGCTCTTCGCCTCGCTCGACGTCGGCGCGCAGATGATGAAGGGCCGCTCGGGCGAAGTTCTGTGGGACGACACGGTTCGCCTCGGCGTCGAAATCCGCAAGAAAATCCGCGCCGTCCGTCGTGAATTCGAGGAGAAGGAGAGCGATCCGCTGCGGCGCTGGTTCTTCGATCCCTTCGTGCCCGATCGCGTCACGCTGACGGACACGGCGCGCGAGGGCGGCGGGCATGACGTGGCGTGGGAGAGCGTCGCCACCGACGCGCTGGCGAGCCACGGGCGCTTCTGGGAATTGTCGCCGGGCGCCGGCTGGCACGGCTTCACCCATGTCGCGCCGGGCTACGCCATCACCGATCCCAACAAGCTCATCCTGCTGACGCCGGGCTTCGACCGCGCCACCGGGCAATATCAGGACCACGGCGTTCCCGCGCCGGTCGTCGCGCAATATCTGCGCGAAAACCGCATCGTGCCGGAAAAGAACGATCTCAACTCGCTGCTGTTCCTGCTGACGCCCGGCGTCGAGTCGAGCAAGGCGGGCACGCTGGTGTCCGGCCTCGTCGCCTTCAAGCGTCTGCACGACGACAACGCCAAGCTCGAGGATGTGATCCCGGAATTCGTCGCCAAGCGGCCGGGCCGTTATCGCGGCGTTCGCCTGCGCGATCTCTGCCGCGACATGCACGCCTTCTACCGCGACGCCAATGTCAGCGCGCTGCAGAAGGCGCAGTTCACGCAGGAGCATCTGCCCGAGCCGGCGCTGACGCCGCGTGAGGCCGCCAAGCAGCTCACGCGCAACCGCGTCGATTATCTGCCGATCGATCAGCTCGAAGGCCGCATCGCCACGACGCTCTTCGTCGTCTATCCGCCGGGCATCGCCTCCATCGTGCCGGGCGAACGCATGTGCGCCCGCGCCCGGCCGATGATCGACTATCTGAAGATGTTCGAACGCTGCGCCAATCTGTTCCCCGGCTTCGACGTCGAAATTCAGGGCATCTATCGCGAGATCGACGAGGCCGGAAAGGTGCGCTTCTTCACCTATGTCGTGCGGGAAGACGAGCGGACATAACCGTGATGAGCGGAGAGGAAACGCCCTTCGTCATTCGCCCGACCACGGAGGCCGACGTTGAGCCGATGCTGGCGATCTATCGCCATCATATCGAGCGCGGCGTCGACGCCACCGCGATGCGCGACGCCGAACTGATCCAGCCGGAGGAGATGAAGCGGCGGCGCAAGAACTTCCGCAATCGCACCCTGCCGCATCTGGCCGCCGTGCGCGACGGCGTGCTTATCGGCTACGCCTATGTCGTGCCGTTCAGAAAGCGTCCGGCCTATCGCTACGCCGTAAAGCATTCGATCTACGTTCACCCCGACTATCAGCGCGCCGGAATCGGCCGCCGCCTGCTGCCGGCTCTGATCGACGCCTGCGCGGCGGCGGGCTATCGCCAGATGATCGGCTATATCGACGCGGCGAACGTCGCCTCCCTCCGCCTGCATGAGAAGTTCGAGTTCCGGCAGGTCGGATATCTGCCCGCCGTCGGCTTCAAATTCGGCCATTGGACCGATGTCGTGATGGTCCAGCGCTCGCTCGGCGCGGGCGGCGCGACGCTTCCAGGCGCCTGGTGAGGCCCAATCGTTAACCGAACGTTAGCCATGCCGGCCTAATGCTCGACCGAATGCGCGGAAAAGCCGCGCCGAGTCGCGAGCGGTCGGGAGGCCAAATGAAAGTCGTGATCCTTGCCGGCGGCCTCGGCACGCGGCTCGTCGAGGAGACGACCGTGCGGCCCAAGCCCATGGTCGAGATCGGCGGCCGGCCGATCCTCTGGCACATCATGAAAATCTACTCGGCGCAGGGCTTCAACGAATTCGTCCTCTGCCTCGGCTACAAGGGCTATTATATCAAGGAGTTCTTCGCGAACTACTTCCTGCACATGTCGGACGTGACCTTCGATATGCGCGAGAACAAGATGGAAATCCATCGCCGCTCGGCCGAGCCCTGGCGCGTCACGCTCGTCGATACGGGCGACAAGACCATGACCGGCGGCCGTCTCAAGCGCATCCGCGAACATGTGGCCGATGACGAGGTGTTCGCGCTGACCTATGGCGACGGCGTCGGCGATGTCGATATCAACGCCGAACTCGCTTTCCATCGTTCGCATGGCAAGCTGGCGACCGTGACCGCCGTGCGCCCGAAGCGTCAATTCGGCGAAATCAATCTCGACGGCGACCGCATTCTGTCGTTCCGCGAAAAGCCCGAGAACCGCACCGACTGGATCAGCGCCGGCTTCTTCATGCTGTCGCCCAAGGTCATCGACCGCATCGAGGGCGATCAGACGATCTGGGAGAAGGAGCCGATGTCGAGCCTCGTCGAAAGCGACGAAATGCGCGCCTTCTTTCATCACGGCTTCTGGCACCCGATGGATACGCTGCGGGACAAGATGTTCCTCGAAGAGGAATGGGAAACGGGTCAGGCGAAATGGAGAAAATGGTGATCTCCTCCGCTTTCTGGAATGGGCGTCGCGTCTTTGTCACTGGCCACACCGGCTTCAAGGGCGCATGGCTGTCGCTGATGTTGCAGCGGCTCAACGCGCGCGCCGCCGGTTATGCGCTGGCGCCGCCGACGGCGCCGAGCCTTTTCGATCTGATGGATGTCAGCGCCTGCATCGACGACCACCGCGGCGATATCGGCGATCTCGATCGGCTGCGCGCGGCGCTTGTCGCCGCAGAGCCCGAGATCGTCATTCACATGGCCGCGCAGCCGCTGGTTTTGCAGGGCTATCAGGATCCCGTCGAGACCTATCGCGTCAACGTCATGGGCACGGTGGCGCTGCTGGAGGCCGTGCGCGCCGCGCCCTCGGTGAAGCTCGTTCTCGTCGTCACCACCGACAAATGTTACGAGAACCGCGAATGGGTCTGGGCCTATCGCGAGACGGACCGCCTCGGCGGCCGCGATCCCTATTCCAACAGCAAGGCCTGCTCCGAACATGTCGTCACCGCCTATGCGCAGAGCTTCCTCGCCGAACGCGGCGTGAAGGTCCTGACCGCGCGCGCCGGCAATGTCATCGGCGGCGGCGATTTCGCCGACAACCGCATTCTGCCGGACGCCGCGCGCGCTGCGCTCGCCAAGGTTCCCCTGCGTGTGCGCAGCCCCAACGCCGTGCGGCCATGGCAGCATGTGCTTGAGCCGCTTTCCGGCTATCTCGCGCTGTGCGAACGCGCCATGGCCGACGAGCGTGTCGCGGGCGCGTTCAACTTCGGCCCCGGCGTCGAAGGCGAATGCAACGTCGCGCGCCTGCTCGATTTGTTTTACGACGGCTTTGTCGGGGCCCCCGGTTGGGAGCGCGACGGCGCAAATCATCCGCATGAAGCCACATTCTTGCGCCTCGACACTTCGCGCGCCCGCGCCGCGCTGGGCTGGACGCCGCACCTCTCGCTGGAGGAGGGCGTCGCCTGGACGGCCGATTGGTATCGCGCCTTCGTCGCGCGCGAGGACGTCGCGCGCCTGACCTACGAGCAGGTGGATTCTTACATGGGCGCCCGCGTGCGCCTGACTTCGCCCTTCTCGCAGGGCTCGCAAACGACTGAGCGCGATGAACAGCAAATCCAAAAAGGCCGATACGCCGCAGCGTCCTGAAGAGCTGCGCGCCGCCATCCTCGATCTCGTCGGCCAATATCACGCGGTCGCGCATCATCGCGCGCCTTTCGATCCGCTCAAGCCGAACGTGCCCGTGTCGGGCCGCGTCTACGGCGCGCGCGACATGCAGATGCTGGTCGATTCCGCGCTCGACTTTTGGCTGACGACCGGCCGCTTCAACGCCGAATTCGAGGAGAAGCTCGGCAAGCGCATCGGCGTACGCCATGCGCTGACGGTGAATTCCGGCTCCTCCGCCAATCTCGTCGCCTTCTCGGCGCTGACTTCGCCGCGTCTGAAGGCGCGGCAATTGCTGCCCGGCGATGAGGTCATCACTTGCGCCACCGGCTTTCCGACGACGGTCAACCCGGTGTTGCAGAACAATATGGTTCCCGTCTTCGTCGACGTGGATATCCCGACTTACAACATCGACGTGAACGCCATCGAAGCCGCCATCGGCCCGCGCACGCGCGCCATCATGGTCGCGCATACGCTCGGCAATCCGTTCGATGTGAAGGCCATCCGCGCGATCTGCGACAGGCATGGCCTGTTTCTGATCGAGGATTGCTGCGACGCGCTTGGCGCGACCGTCGGCGGCAAGCATGTCGGCACATTCGGCGACATCGGCACGTTGAGCTTCTATCCAGCCCATCACATCACGATGGGCGAGGGCGGCGCGGTCTTCACCAACAACGCCAACCTCAACAAGATTATGGAATCCTTCCGCGACTGGGGTCGCGATTGCTATTGTCCGCCGGGCAAGGACAACACCTGCAACAAGCGCTTCAACTGGAAGCTCGGCGATCTGCCGAAAGGCTACGATCACAAATACGCCTATTCGCATCTCGGTTATAATCTGAAGATCACCGACATGCAGGCGGCCGTTGGCGTCGCGCAGCTTGAGCGTCTCGAAGGCTTCATCGAAACGCGCCGGCGCAATTTCGATTATCTGCGCGCCGGCCTCGCCGATCTGCAAGAACATCTGATTTTGCCTGAAGCGACGCCGGGAACGGAGCCGTCGTGGTTCGGCTTCCCGATCACCTTGCGCGAAAAGGCGGCGGTTGATCGCCATCGTCTGTTGCTTGAATTACAGGCGCGCAATATCGGCACGCGGCTTTTGTTCGGCGGCAATCTCGTGCGTCAGCCCTATATGGCGGGCCGCAATTACCGCATCGCCGGACCATTGACCAACGCTGACGTCATCGTCGATCGCACCTTCTGGATCGGCGTCTATCCCGGCCTCGGCGAGCCCGAACTCGATTTCGTCATCGACTCCTTGCGCGCGATTTTCACGCCGAAATCGAGGAAACGCGCATGACGCCGGCCGATCCCGCCCGACGTGCGCCGGACGCCGAAGACGGCGCCGCGACGCAGCTCTGGCGGTTCGGCGCGCGCATGCTGCGCGAACATCGCTTCCTGCGCTTTCTGTTGGTCGGCGGCCTCAACACGGCTGTCGGCTACGGGCTTTTCCTGCTCTGTCTGGCACTGGCGCCGACGACGCTTATGGCTCTCATCGCCGCCAATATTCTCGCCATCCTGTTCAACTTCGTCAGCACTGGATCGCTCGTCTTCGGCCAGCGCGATCCGCGCCTGCTGGCGCGCTTCTTCGCCGTCTATGGCGTGGTGTTCGTCTACAACGCCGTCGGCCTCGAAGTGCTGGAAAACATGGGCGTGAAGCCATGGCTGGGCGGCCTGATCCTGCTGCCCGGCGCTGTCGTGATCGGCTATCTGCTCAACCGCAATTTTGTCTTCGGAGGCGGGCGGTGAGCACGCAGGGCGCGGGTCTTCGTCCGATTGCAACGACGAACCCGCTGGCTCTGACCAATCGCGTGGTTCTTGTCGGCATCGTGTTATTGCTGACGGCGCCGTCCGCTCTCTTCGCGCTTTATCTGAAGCCATTGCCTGCGGCTATGGTGGCGACTGGGTTTCTCGGCGCGATGGTCGTCACATTGCGCGCGCCACGCGGGCAGGGTCTTCTCGATGCTATCGTGGACGCGCGCGCAGCCGCTAGTTGTCTCGCGCTTGCTTGCGTCATTCTGCTGCTTGGCGGCGAAACGCATCTCTTCTTCGCAACGAACGACTGGCTGATCCGTGACGCCGTTCTGGCCGATCTCGTCCGCTCGCCCGGACTGGTCGCCTATCGCGTCGAGGGCGCTGAATTTCTGTTGCGCGCGCCGCTCGGTATGTATGTCGCGCCGGCGCTTGTCGGTCGCGCTTTCGGGCTGATGGCGGCGCATGGCGCGCTGCTCGCGCAAAACGCGCTGCTGCTTGGCGCTGCGCTTTATCTTCTGACCCGCGCCGGCGCGACATGGCTGCACATCGCCATGCTGGTCGGCTTTTCGGGCATGTCCGCGCTTGGTTTCGTTCTCGGTTCGATTCTGATCGACTATCCCGGCTTCGCGACGTTGAAGACGCCCATCCGCGATTGGGCGCTCGACGCGTGGAACCCGTATTTCCAATATTCATCGAGCCTGACCCAGTTTTTCTGGGCGCCGAACCATGCGCTGCCCGGCTGGAGCCTCGCCGCTCTGGTTCTGTTGCATGCGCGGCGGGCGCTCGATACGGCGAGCGTCGGCGTGGCGCTGGCCGGCGCCGTGTTCTGGTCGCCGCTCGCGGTCATTCCCGCCGCTTTGTGGCTGGTCTTCGCAGCGGCGCGCGATTGGCGTTGCGAATTGACTGCGCCTCGACTTTGGCTGGGCGCGTTGGCGGGCGCCTGTTTCGCGCCGATCGTGATCTACATTGTCGTCGCGGCGGGCAGCGTCAATCACGGTCTTGGTCCGCAAAACGCGCGGTTCGGCGTCGTCTACGCACTGTTCGTCATCGTGAATCTGGCGTTCGCTTTGGTCATTGCGCCAAACCTGAGATTCGTTTCCGGGAGTTTCCGCGCGCCGTTTCTGTTCAGTCTCGGTCTCCTCGCGCTGTTGCCTTTCGTGGAGTTCGGGCCGAGCAACGATCTTGCGAGCCGCGGCTCGATCACGGCTCTTGTCATCTGCGCCTTCGTGTTTGCGGAGGTGATGCGTCATCCGCAGATGCGTGGGACGCCACGCTTTCGACTCGGCTTGGCAATTCTTGTCATTGCGGCGGCGTCGCCGCTGTTTGAAATAACGCGCGCGCTGACCACGCCGCGCTTTCCTGTCAGCGACTGCTCGCTGATGGAGGCGCATAACGCGCTTGGCGGCAAAGGCGCGCCGGAGAATTACATGGCGCCGGTCGGTGCGATGCCCGCATGGTTGTTCGGCGAAGCGGGCGCGGCGCCGCTCGAACCAGGACGAGATCGGTGCTGGCCGCATATCGGCGCGGGAGCCGCGTCATGACATCGGCCTTTACCCATCGCAATCTGCTGCGGCTGGCGTTGGTCGTCATGGCGGCGCCATCCCTCTTGGCGGCGCCATGGTTTCAGAATGGCCCGGCCTTCGTGCTCGCGCTGTCCTGCATGGGCGCTGTCGCATTGATCGCGACGGACAGATCGTCCGGCGCCGGCGCGCTCGATCAGCGCGCCAAGGCAGGCGAGTTGCTGCTTGCGTTGGCGCTCGCCTGCGGTTTGCTGCTGCTTGGCGGAGCCTTGCATTGGACGTTCCCGACGCGCGACTGGCTGATCCGCGATGCGGTTCTCGCCGATATGACGCGACAAGCGGGCCTGCCTGTTTATGACGTCGCAGGCGCAGCCTTTTATCTGCGCGCTCCGCTTGGCATGTATGTTGTTCCCGCGACGATTGGAAACACGACGACGCTCTTTGGCGCGCATGTCGCTCTGATGGCCCAGAACGCTGTGTTGCTCGGGCTCGTGTTGCATTTGTTTCGCGTCGTCGGTCGCGGCTGGCCGCACATTGCGACGATGCTGTTGTTCGGTGGTCCCGCGTTGCTCGGCGCCGCATTGTTCTTCCCCGGGCTGGCGCGCATTCCCGATCTCGTGTTCTCGCCCGACCGTTCGCAAACCATCGACGTCTGGGCCGTCTCCTATCAATATTCCAGCAGCATCGTGCAGCTTTTCTGGGCGCCGAACCACGCCTTGCCCGGCTGGACGCTGGCGCTGCTGATCTGGCTGCGCGAGCGCGGCGAAATCGATCTCGCCACTTTGGCGATTGGCGTGGCGATCGGTTTGTTCTGGTCGCCGCTTGCGATATTGCCGGCGGCGTTGTGGTGCCTCGTTTGCTTTGCGCGCGCGCCGCTGGCGATCCTGTCGTCTGTCCGCATCTGGTGCGCCGCCCTCGTGGGGATCGGCTTTGCGCCGCTGGCGCTTTATGTGACGGCGGGTGCGGCGGCTATCGAAAGCCCCGCGCGCGATGACGCGCTGATCTTCGTGACGGCGATCTTTATCGCGCTCAATGCGTTTGCTCTGATCTACGTCTGGCGCCTTCGCGCTTATGCGCCGCCGCAGGCTCGCGCGCCGCTGCTGTTCTGCGCATTGGCTCTCGCCGCATTGCCGTTTTTCTCGTTTGGTCCGGGCAATGATCTCGTCTCGCGCGGCTCGATCTCCTGTCTCGTGCTGGTCGCGTTTTTCTTCGGCTGGATCTGGCTTGATCGCGATTTGCCGCGCCCGGCGTTTCTCGTCGGCGCAACGCTGCTGCTGCTGGCCGCGCCGTCCGGCTTGCTGGAGATTGCGCGCGCCGTGACGACGCCGACTTACGCCATCAGCGATTGCACGTTGATGGAGGCTAACGCCGCCCTTGGCTCCACCGCCGCGCCGGCGAATTACGCAGCTCCTGTCGCGGCGCGACCGGGTTGGCTGTTGCGCGCGATGATGGCGCCCTCCGCGCCATTGCGTGAACGCGTCTGCTGGACGCACCGCCCATGGTCGCCAACGGCGCCTTACGTCAAGAAGCCGTATTTCGAGAAGTGACGCGCCGCCGATGGACACACCGCTCGCGCCAGAACCATCCCCGCGCCGCTTCGTGATAACGAACCGCGTGCTGATGCTCTGCGTCGCCGCGACGTTTCTTTCTCCCTCGCTGTTGATTGCGGCGTCCTTTCGTGCGCCGGCCGCCGTTGCGATATGGGCCGGCGGCGCGCTGGGTTTGTATGTTCTGTCGTCGACGACAAGGCGAAGCGCCTTTCTCACGGAGCGCCTGCAGTCGAGTTTTTTCCTGTCTTGCCTCGGTCTTGCGGCAGCATTGCTCACACTCGGTGGTGAGACGCATGTTTTTTTTCCGACGGGCGACTGGCTGATCCGCGATGCTGCGCTCGGCGATCTGTCCCGCGCGCCTTATCCACCGCTTTATGAATTCATGGGCGATGTCTATTTTCTGCGCGCGCCTCTCGGCATGTATATGACGCCCGCAGCGGTTGGGCGCTTGCTCGGCGTCGCCGCTGCGCATGGCGCGATGCTCGCGCAGAACGCCCTTCTCATCGGCGCCTGTTTCTATTTGTTCGGCCGCCTTGGTCGAGGCTGGCTGACCGTCGCTCTGTTCGCGGCTTTCGCGCCGCTTGCCATTCCCGGCATTCTCGCGGGAATGGCCGCCATCGGCCACCCAAGTCTTGAAACGCTGCGCGCGCTGCCGCTTTACAGTCTTACGCTCGACGCGTGGAATCCCTACTTTCTCTACCCGGGCGCTGTCGCGCAAATGTTCTGGGCGCCGAACCATTCCGCCCCCGCGTGGGTTCTCGCCATTCTGATGATTCTGCATGCGCGCGGACAGATCGGTCTTGCCGCAGTCGGAATCATGATCGCCTTGACCGCGTTCTGGTCGCCGCTCGCCATTTTGCCGGCGGTTGCGTGGCTCGCCTTTTCCATCCTGCGCGATCCCGGCCATGAATTGCGCGACCGCGCCTTATGGCTCGGTGGCTTCGCATGTCTTGGCTTCCTGCCGCTCGGCATATTGCTGAGCGTAGATGCAGGGGCGATACAGGCAATCGCGGCGAAAGAGCGGCCGGGCCTTCTGCTGCTTTACGCGCTTTGGACGCCATTCGCGCTGTGGAGCCTCATCTATCTTGTCTGGCGACGCGATTCCGTCGAGCTGCGACTGAAGCCGTTGCTGTGGATGTGCGGGACGTTTGCGCTTGTGCTGCCGTTCCTGCAATTCGGCCCGTATAACGACCTCGTGCGACGCGGGGCTCTGTCGTGTCTGGCGATTTTCGCCTTTCTGTTCGCCGAGACGCTCGCCGATGCATGGCGGCGGAAAGATGCGGCTTTTGCGGTTGGCGTAGCGCTCGCCGTGCTGATGACGGCTTCGCCGGCCTTTGAAATCGCGCGTGCGCTGATCCTGCCGACGTTCCCGATCAGCGATTGCCATCTCGGCGAGGCGTCCGCCGCTATCGGCACGCAGGACCCGCCGCCGAATTACGTGGCGCCGCTGGCGTCGAGGCCGGATTGGCTGCTGCCGCCCTTCGAAGGCGCGCCGCTGCGCATCGCGCCGAAACGATGCAGGCCAGACTACGGCCCAACCGGCTGAGAGGACGACGCGGGCGCATTTCTTTCTGCAGAATGAGCGGGTGCGGGCTTCGTAAAGACTTTGTTTACCATAAACGGCCGATGCTGCGGCGATAGGTCGAATCGCGTCCGCATTCGGCCGTAGCCGCAGATGTGGAAACCCGACATGCTCGACAAGACCGCCGGTTTCGCCCGCAAGGCCATTCCCGAGCCTTTGTTCATTTTCGAACTCGCCAACAATCACATGGGCGACGTCGAGCATGGTTTGCGCGTCATCGCGGAATTCGGCGCGCTGAGACGCGATTTCCCCGAATTCTCTTTCGCGTTCAAGCTCCAGTTTCGTGAACTCGACACGTTCATCCATCCGGCCTTCAAGGATCGGATGGATATCAAATACATCAAGCGTTTCTCGGAAACGCGGCTGTCGCGCGAGCAGACGAAGCGGCTGGTGGAGGCCATCAAGGCCAACGGCTTTCTCGCCATGTGCACGCCCTTCGACGAGGCGTCCGTCGATTATATCGTTGAGGACGGCTTCGACATTCTCAAGATCGCATCCTGTTCTTTCACGGACTGGCCGCTGCTTGAGAAGATCGCCGCGACCAATCTGCCGATCATCGGCTCGACCGCCGGCATCGAATGCGCCGATATGGACAATGTCGTGTCCTTCCTGCGCCACCGCGACAAGGACTTCGCGTTGATGGCCTGCGTCGCGCAATATCCGACGCCCGCGGCCAACCTTGAACTCAATCAGATCGACGTGCTCAAGGCGCGTTATCCGCAGCTTCGCATCGGCTATTCGACGCACGAAGATCCGAACGAAACCGTGCCTGTCGCCATGGCGGTCGCCAAGGGCGCGACCCTGTTTGAAAAGCATATCGGCGTGCCGACGGAAGCCTGGCCGCTCAACGGCTATTCAGCCAATCCGACGCAGTCGCGGGCATGGCTCGAAGCGGCGCGCAAAGCTTATGCGATCTGCGGCGTCGAGGGGCGTCGCATCGAGCCGTCGCAGGATGAGCTGAGCGCGCTGCGCGATCTGCGACGTGGCGCGTTCGTCAAGCGTCCGATCAAGAAGGGCGAGCGCATTCGCAGCGAGGATGTGTTCTTCGCCATTCCCTCGCAGCCCGGTCAGATCAGCGCCAACGACTGGTCGAAATATACGCTCTATACGGCTGAAGCCGACATCGCCGCCGACGCGCCGGTCATGGTCGCCGAGACCAAGAGCGAGCAGGTGCGCGCCAAGGTTCTTTCCATCGTGCAGCGCGTGAAAGACCTGCTTACGGCCAGCAAGGGCGTCGTGCCCGGCGAGGCGGAGCTCGAGATTTCGCATCACTTCGGGCTGGAGAAATTCGACGAATTCGGCATCACCATGGTGACGGTCGTCAATCGTGGCTATTGCAAGAAGCTGATCGCCGTTCTGCCCGGCCAGAAGCATCCCGAGCAGTTCCACAAGCTCAAGGAAGAGACGTTCCACGTCCTGCATGGCAACTTGCGCCTGCGTCTCGACGACGAGGAGCGCGAGTGCGGCCCCGGCTCGGTCATCACGATTGCGCCCGGCGTGCGTCACGCTTTCGAAAGCGACGGCGGCGCGGTCTTCGAGGAAATTTCCTCGACGCATTTCGTCAACGATTCTTTCTACACCGACGAGCGCATCAACACGAACGCCAACCGCAAGACGGTTCTGCGTTACTGGATCGACTGAACCTGCCGGGGGCCGCGCGCATGTCGCAGAATAAAATTCGCCTCGCCGATTATGTCGCGCGCTTCGTCAGGGATCAGGGCGTTGATTGCGCCTTCCTCGTGCCCGGCGGCGGCGCCATGTATCTCGCCGACGCCTTTGGCGCGACGCCGGGTCTGCGCTATGTCGCCAACCATCATGAGCAAGCCTCGTCCATCGCGGCGGAGGCCTATTCGCGCATCAACGGTCGTCTCGGCTGCGCGCTGGTGACCACGGGGCCGGGGGGCACCAATGCGGTGACGGGTTGCGCCGGAGCGTGGATCGAGTCCGTGCCGCTGCTGGTCATCTCGGGGCAGGTGAAGCGCGCCGATCTCATCGGCGCGAGCGGCGTGCGCCAGATGGGTCCGCAGGAAGTCGACATCGTCTCCATCGTCAAGCCGATCACCAAATATGCGGTGACGGTGATGGACCCCGCAGACATCCGCTATCACCTCGAACGCGCCGCGCATGAGGCGACGACCGGACGTCGCGGCCCGGTGTGGATCGACATTCCGCTCGACGTGCAGAACTCGCAGATCGACCCCGACGCCTTGCGCGGCTACGAGCCGCCGCCGACGGCGTCGCGCGCCGAACTCGACGTGCATTGCGCAGAAGTGATGGCGCTGATCGCGCGGGCCGAACGCCCCATCATTCTCGCGGGGCATGGCGTGCGTCTCGCCGAGGCGGCGGGCGCTTTCCGCACACTCTACGAGGCCTTGCAGATCCCCGTCGTCACCACATGGAACGCGACCGATCTCATTCCCGCCGATCACCCGTTGAGCGTCGGCAAGCCTGGCGTCGTCGCGTTGCGCGCGCCCAATTTCGCCGTGCAGAATTCCGATCTCGTCATCGCGATCGGCGCGCGTCTCGACAATGTCGTCACGGCGCATAATCCGGCGAAATTCGGTCGTTGCGCCAAAAAGATCATGGTCGACGTGGATGCGGCGGAACTGGCGAAGTTCGACGGCGTCGAATCTTTCGCCTTGCGCATCCAGTCCGACGCAAAAGCCTTCGTCGAGGCGTTGACGCCGCTGGCGAAAGCGCAAAAGCCGCGCGACCGCGCCGCTTGGCTGGCGCGTTGCGTCGAATGGAAGAAGCGTTATCCGATCAATGATGGCGCGCCGTTTCCCAAAAGCGGCCCCATCGGCCATTTCCATCTGACGCAGGCGCTGTCCGACGAATTGCCGCCGCATTCGCTCATCGTCACCGGCAGCTCGGGCCTTGCGGTTGAGTTCTTCTATACGGGCTTCCATAACAAGGAAGGCCAGCGCGTTTTCCTGACCTCCGGTCTGGGCGCCATGGGCTACGGCCTGCCGGCGATGATCGGCGCCTATATGGCCTCCGACAAGAAGCCGTTCGTCGGCGTCGAAAGCGACGGCTCGCTGATGATGAACTTGCAGGAACTGCAAACCATCGCGTCGCTGAAATTGCCGTTGCGTCTGTTCGTCATGAACAATCAGGGCTACGCCTCGATCCGCAACACGCAACGCAATTATTTCGAAGGCCGTTATGTCGGCTCCGGCCCGACGGCCGGTCTCGAAATTCCTGATTTCGTCGCGCTGGCCAAAACGCTCGGTTGGGACGCTTTCCGCATCGAGGACGCCGCCGATCTCAATTCCGGCATCCAGCGCGCCCTGGCGCATCAAGGCGGTCCGCTGCTCGTCGATGTGCGGCTCGTGACGGATGAGGCCCTGTTCCCGAAATCGGCGGCCTTGCCGCAGGCCGACGGCTCGATGATCTCCATGCCGCTTGAGGACATGTCGCCGTTGCTGCCGCGCGACGAGTTCCGCGCAAACATGATCGTGCCGCTCGATCCGGCTTCCGAATCCGTGCCCGGTCATCTCGTGCAGAAACGGACCTCCGTCACAGCATGAACAGCGGCATCGACGCGCGCGATCTCGACGAGGCCTACGCGCATTGCCGCGACGCTTTCGCGAGCCTCGACGGCGCGAATATCTTCATCACTGGCGGCACCGGCTTTTTCGGTCGCTGGCTGTTGGCGTTGATCGCTCATGCGCGCAGGCATGCGGATGTCCGCGCGACTGTGCTGACGCGCGATCCCGAGGCTTTCCGCGCAACATATCCAGACCTCGCCGCTTGCGACGCCTTCACGTTCAAACGCGGCGACGTGCGCTGGTTCGAGTTCCCGAAAGGCCGCTTCACCCATGTGATTCACGCGGCGACCGACACCAGCGTGGCGGCCGACGCCGACGCCGCCAATCTGATGGAGTCGATTGTCGAGGGAACGAAGCGCGTTCTGGAATTCGCCGCGAGCGCCGGCGTGTCGCGCTTGCTCTATGTGTCGTCCGGCGCCGTCTACGGTCCACAGCCGCAGGAGTTGGAGCGCATTCCCGAAACCTATCGCGGCGCGCCCGATCCGCTCGATTCGCGCGTCGCCTACGGACAGGCCAAGCGCCTCGCCGAACAGATGTGCGCCTGCGCCGGCGCGAAGGGCCGGCTTGAGGCGGTCGTCGCGCGCGCCTTCGCTTTCGTCGGCCCCGGCCTGCCGCTCGACGCGCATTTCGCCATCGGCAATTTCATCCGCGACGCCAACGCAGGCCGCGAAATCGTCGTCTCGGGCGACGGAACGCCGTTGCGCTCCTATCTTTACGCCGCCGATCTCGCCGCATGGCTCGTGACGCTGCTGGTCAGGGGCGGGGCAGGGCAGGCCTATAACGTCGGCTCGGATGACGCGGTCGGCATCGCCGACCTCGCGCATCGCACGGCCCGCCTCGCGCACGCCGCGCCGCCGGTCGTCGTCAAGGGCAAGCCTGCGCCCGGCGCGCCGCGCGCCCGCTATGTTCCCAATATCGACAAGGCGCGCGCGCTCGGTCTTGACGTCTGGACGCGGCTCGACGAAGCCATCCGCCGCACGATGGCTTTCGCGCTGAAGCCGACGCCGGAGCGGACAACGCCGCATCGCAACGAACATGGCGGCGAGAAGCTGACTTTCGTCATCGACATCGACGGCGTCGTGGCGGGCCTTGTGCCGGACAACGATTACGCCAAGGCCGAGCCGCTTTCCGATACGATCGCCGCCATCAATGCGCTTTACGACAAGGGCCATCGCATCGTCATGATGACGGCGCGCGGCTCTGCGACCGGCATCGACTGGCGCGAGGTGACGGAAGGCCAGTTCGCGCGCTGGGGCCTGCGCTATCACGATCTGCGCTTCGGCAAGCCGGCCGCCGATTATTACGTCGACGATCGTCTGATGCCGATCAGCGCCTTGCAGGCGATGGCGAAGCTTTAGGCGACTTTGCGCGCGGCGACGGAAAAGACGTAGGTCGTCTTGCCGCCCGCGTGAATCGGATGCGTGTCGCGCGCGACGACATCGAGTCCGATGCGTTTCAGCAGCGCCTCGACCGATTCCCCCGAGAAGAAATTGATGTGCTCGTGCCAGTGGCGCTTGGCGGCGAGTCGCGCGGCCGGGTCAGCGGTGAGGCGCATCAGGTCTTCGTGCGGCGCCTCGACATAAAGCAGCGTCTCGGGCCGCATCGCCGCGACGATTTCGCGCAATATGTCGACAGGGTGGGCGACATGCTCGATCACATGACAGCAGGCGATGAGATCGTAGGAGTTGGCGCGCGCCGCGGCGTGATCGACGGCGCGCGCGCCTTCCACGACCGGCCGCCCGGAAATATCGTAGACGTCGTGTTGCGCCGCGCGGCCGCGAAACGGCGTGTTGACGCCGCTGTCGCCGCCCCAGTCGAGCACGCGCGGCCGCGCCGGCAGCAGCGGAGTGAGAAACGCCTCCGCCATCGCGCCGTAATGCGCGCCATCCTCGAACAATTCGTTGCGCGCCGCATAGCCGGGCTCGAAACGGTCGCGCGTCGCAGTATAGGCGGGCCCGCGATAATCGTTGTAAAGCGCGGCCATCTCCTCGTCGTCGAAGCGCATGTCGAGAAAGACGAGGCCGCAATCCTCGCACATCAGCGTGCGGCAGACGCTTTGCGCTGCGCCCTGCGGCAGGTCGCGCATGCCCCAGGACGCGTCGATCGTCACCGGCTCCCAACCGAAGACGCGATTGGCGATGAAGGGCATCAGCACGGCCGGCCGCGCGGCCAGACGCGGGCTGTCGCAACAGACGCAACGCTTGGCGATTTTCATGCGGGGCCCTTCGGTGTTGGCGCGGATCGAATCCGATGCGGCAAAGTCTTAACGCAACGGCGTTAGTGTTTTCTTTCGAAATGTCGTTCCGTTCGCTTTTGGCCCGCCGCCCATGACGCTTCTGAGCATTCTGACGCCCTGCTACAACGAGGAGGGCGGCATCGCAGCCTGCTACGAGGCGGTGCGAGCCGTCATGGACGGGCAATTGGCCGACTACGATTACGAACATGTCTTCATCGACAATTGCTCGCAGGACCGCACGGTCGAAATCCTTCGCGACATCGCCGCGCGCGACAGGCGCGTCAAGGTCATCGTCAACGCCCGCAATTTCGGCCCGTCGCGCTCGTCTTTCCACGGCACGCTGGAGACGCGCGGCGATGCGACGATTCCCGTTTTCGCCGATTTGCAGACGCCGCCGTCGCTGATCCCCGAAATGGTCCGTCTGTGGCGCGAAGGCGCCAAGATGGTCATCGCCGTCAAGCGCGGCTCGAAAGAGGGCGTTGCGCTGCGCGCCGGCCGCGCTCTGTATTATTCGCTCATCAAGAAGCTTTCGAAAGTCGAGCAGGTCCCGAATTTCGTCGGTTACGGCCTCTATGATCGCTGTGTCATCGACGTGCTGCGCGGCCTGAACGAGCCCGAGCCTTATTTTCGCGGCCTCGTCATGGAGATCGGCTTCAAACGCGCCATGATCGAATATGATCAGCCGGCGCGCCGCACCGGCAAGTCGAGCTATAATCTGTTCTCGCTGGCCGATTACGCGCTCATCGGTCTGTCGAGCTATTCGCGCGCGCCGCTGCGGCTGATGACCTTCCTCGGCTTTGGCGCGGCGATGCTGAGCTTTATGGCGGGCCTCGTCTATCTCGTGATCAAGCTCTTGTTCTGGTACAGCCTGCCTGTCGGCGTCGCGCCGGTGCTGATCGCGATCTTCTTCCTGAGTTCGATCCAGCTTTTCGCGCTGGGAGTTGTCGGCGAATATATCGGGCTCCTGCTCAATTATTCGCGCAAGTTTCCGCTCGTCATCGAGGGCGAACGCATCAATTTCGACGCGCCGCAGCCATCGGTCGCGCCGGGCGTCAATCAGACAAAATAGCCTGACGGCTTATTCGTCTTCGTCGCCGTCGCGCCAGTCGGCGAGACGCGCTCCGATGGCTGCTGCGAGTCTCCCTTCCGGCGATTCGCCGCGCTCGGCGTAGGTCAGGCTGGAAACGGCCGCATTGAGCTTGGCCTCGCGTCGGCGATAGGCCTCCGCCTCGCGAGCGTCTTTCGGGGCCGGGACGGCCGCATCCGACCAGCCAAGGCTTTCGACCCAGGCCAGATCGTCGCGCCCGAGGCCGACGGCGGCAAGGCGGGCGCGGGCAAGATCGATGCGATTGGGATCGGACATTCTGGTTTCTCCTGTAGCCGGCGCGATTCGAACCATTCCGAGCTTCCAACGATTAGAGAGCGCCGCCGGTTCCCCGCGCAAGTCTGCGGCGATGCGTTTCGACGCTTCCCCCACGGCTCCGTTTCCCCTATAGAGGCGCTTTAATGACTGCCTCGGCTCCCCTCCCGCCTTTTCCGCACCGGCATTTGCTGGGCATAGAAGGGCTTTCGCCGCTCGACATCCTCACTTTGCTCGATATGGCCGACGAGGCCGTCGACGTCTCGCGTCAGGTCGAGAAGAAAAAGACGGTTCTGTCCGGGCGCACCCAGATCAACCTGTTCTTCGAAGCCTCGACGCGAACGCAATCCTCCTTCGAGATCGCCGGCAAGCGACTCGGGGCGGACGTGATGAACATGTCGGTGGCCACCTCCAGCGTGAAGAAGGGCGAGACGCTGATCGACACGGCGGTGACGCTCAACGCCATGCGTCCCGACATCATCGTCGTGCGCCACGCCTCCGCCGGCGCCGTGCATCTTCTCGCTCGCAAGGTCGATTGCGCGGTGATCAACGCCGGCGACGGCGCGCATGAGCATCCCACGCAGGCTTTGCTCGACGCGCTGACCATCCGCCGCAACAAGGGGCGCATCTCCGGCCTTAACGTGGCGATCTGCGGCGATGTGCTGCACTCGCGCGTCGCCCGCTCCAACATCATCCTGCTGACGGCGCTCGGCGCCCGCGTGCGGGTGATTGGCCCGTCGACGCTGCTGCCGTCGGGGATCGATCGCATCGGCGTCGAAGTCTATCGCAACATGCGCGACGGCTTGCGCGATGTGGACATCGTGATGATGCTGCGTCTCCAGCGCGAGCGCATGAACGGCGCCTTCATTCCCTCAGCCAAGGAATATTTCCATTTCTTCGGCCTCGACGAGGAAAAACTCAAACTCGCCAAACCGGATGCGCTCGTCATGCATCCCGGCCCGATGAATCGCGGCGTCGAGATCGATTCAGCCGTCGCCGACGGCGCGCAATCTCTGATCCGCGAGCAAGTGGAAATGGGCGTCGCCGTGCGTATGGCGGTGTTGGAGGCCTTGGCGCGCAACCTGCCGAAGTGAGGAGGCGGACATGGTGATGGCCATTCGCATGTTCGTCCTCGTCTTTGAGGTGGCCGCAGCGCAACTCGCCCAATGGACGGGCGCGGCGGCGCTGGCCGCCGCTATCCTGTCGGGCTGGCTCGGCGGGCGGTGGCAAGGCGTCGTCGCCATCGCTTGTATTTTCGGAACCATGGCGCATGTCTGGGGCGATCCCGTCGCCGTTTCCGACAAGGTGGCCGGCGCCTCCGGCAACATCGTCTTTTTGATTTTGATCTATGGCGTCATCGCCATCATGGGGTCGCTTGCCGGCGCGTCGGCGCGCTGGGCAAGGCGACGCCGCGCCAAGAGCTGAGAGAGCTGATGCAGAACTCATCCAATCCGACGCCCATCGCTCTGCTCAACGCCCGGTTGATCGATCCGAAAGCGCAAACGGAAACGCGCGGCGGCGTCTATGTCGAGCGCGGCATGATCGTCGGCCTCGGCGCGCAGGTGAGCGCGCAGAATTTGCCCTCCGACGTGCGCGTCGTGGAATGCGGCGGCGACATTGTCAGCCCCGGCCTGATCGACATGCGCGCTTTCGTCGGCGAACCGGGCGCCGAGCATCGCGAAACCATCGCCACCGCGAGCGCGGCGGCGGCGGCGGGCGGCGTGACGACGATCATCGCGGCGCCCGAGACGAGCCCGCCGGTGGACGACACGGCGGTCGTGGACTTCCTGATGCGCCGCGCCCGCGATTCCGGCGGCGTGCGCGTGTTGCCCTGCGCCGCTTTGACCAAGGGCTTGGAAGGACGCGAAATCTCCGAGATTGGTCTGCTGACGCAGGCCGGCGCCGTGGCTTTCGGCGATGGCAAGCGCTCGCTCGCCAATGCGCAGGTCATGCGTCGCGCCATGACCTATGCGAAGGATTTCGACGCGCTGATCGTGCATTATTGCGAGGATGCGAGCCTTGCCGGCGGCGTCATGAACGCCGGCGAACTGGCGACGCGCCTCGGTCTTTCCGGCGTGCCGCGCGAGGCCGAATCCATTGTGCTCGATCGCGACATTCGCCTCGCCGCGCTCACAGGCGCGCGCTATCACGCGCTGATCGTGTCGTCCTCGCAATCGCTCGACGTCATTCGCCGCGCCAAGGCGCAGGGATTGCCGGTCACCTGCGGCGTGTCGATCAATCACCTGTCGCTGAATGAAAACGATATCGGCGATTATCGCACCTTCCTGAAACTGCGTCCGCCGTTACGCAGCGAGGACGAGCGTCTGGCGCTCGTCGAGGCGCTGGAGCAGGGGCTGATCGACGTTGTCATGTCCGATCACGATCCGCAGGACGTCGAGACGAAGCGCCTGCCGTTCGCAGAGGCCGAAGCCGGCGCCATCGGCGTCGAAACCATGTTGTCGGCCGGCTTGCGCCTTGTTCAGGCGGGATTGATCTCCTTGCCGCGTCTGCTGGCGACGATGACGACAGCGCCTGCGGACATCCTGCGCCTGCCGCAAGGCCGACTCGCCATCGGCGCGCCGGCCGATCTCATCCGCTTCGACCCGGAGGAGCCGTGGGTCGTCGATCCGGCGAGGCTGCGTTCGCGCTGCAAGAACACGCCGTTCGACGAAGCGCGCATGGAGGGCCGCGTCAAACTGACGCTTGTTGCCGGCGCCGTCGCCCACGAATAATCTCGCGAACAGCAAATTCGGAACCGCGCCCGTGCTCGCCACTCTGCTCAGCCTCGCTTTCGGCTATCTCCTTGGCTCCATTCCCTTCGGCCTGCTGCTGACAAAGGCGGGCGGAGCAGGCGACATTCGCTCCATCGGTTCCGGCAATATCGGCGCAACCAACGTGCTGCGCACCGGCCGCAAGGGCCTTGCCGCCGCGACCTTGCTGCTCGACGCGCTGAAGGCGACGGCGGCCGTGCTGATCGCCGGGCGCTGGGGCGCCGATCTCGGGCTGATCGCCGGCGCCGGCGCCTTCCTCGGCCATCTCTTTCCGGTCTGGCTGAATTTCAAGGGCGGCAAGGGCGTGGCGACGTTCATCGGCGCGCTCATTGGCGCGCATTGGCCGACAGCGCTCGTCTTCGCCGTCGCATGGCTGGCCACTGCCTTCACGACGAAATATTCCTCGGCCGGGGCGCTCGTCGCCAGCATTGCCGCGCCGATCGCGCTGTTCTTCTTCGGGCAGTCGATGGCGGCGCTGGTCTTCGCCGGTCTCGCCGCCTTGCTCTGGTGGAAACACAGCGAAAACATCGCCCGTCTGCGCGCCGGAACCGAAGGCAAAATCGGCCAGAAAGGATGAGCGGTCAGCTCAACGACCGCCAGCTTTTCGATTGGCTGCGGCTGATCCGCAGCGAAAATGTCGGGCCGCGCACCTTTCTCACTCTGATCAACAGATTCGGCGGCGCCTCCGCCGCGCTCGACGCTTTGCCCGATCTGGCGGCGCAGCGTGGACGCGTCCTGAAGATCGCCGCCGTCGAGGATATCGAGCGCGAGCTTGAGGCCGCCGCGCGCCTTGGCGTGCGCTACCTCGCGCTTGGCGATCCCGATTATCCGGCGCTGCTGCGCAAGGTCGATGCGCCGCCGCCCTTGCTGGCGATGCGCGGGCAGGCGGGCGCGCTCAACCGCCCCGCCGTCGCCATGGTCGGCTCACGCAACGCCTCCGCCGCCGGGCTCGCCTTCACCGAACGCGTCGCGCGCGGACTGGCGCAGGCCGATTACGTCGTCGTCTCGGGACTGGCGCGCGGCATCGATGCGCGCGCCCATCAGGCGACGCTGGCCACCGGAACCATCGCCGTGCTCGCGGGCGGCCATGATCGGCTCTATCCCGCCGATCACGGCCCCTTGCTCAATCACATTCTCGAACATGGAGCGGCGCTGTCGGAAATGCCGATGGGCTGGGAGCCGCGCGGACGCGACTTTCCGCGCCGCAACCGCATCGTCGCTGGCCTCGCCATGGGCGTCGTCGTCGTCGAGGCGGCGCGGCGCTCCGGCTCGCTGATCACCGCGCGCTTCGCCGTCGATCATGGCCGCGAGGTCTTCGCCGTGCCCGGCTCGCCCATGGACCCACGCGCCGAAGGCGCCAATGATCTGTTGCGCGAGGGCGCGACGATCTGCACGTCGGCCCAGGATGTGATCGACGCGCTGGATCGCCAGCGCGCCGCTCCCATGCGCCGCGATCTCTTCACGGAAGCGGAGGAGCGCGCCGAAACGCCGGTCGATCTCTGGGACGAGATTGATTTTGTCGTGAGCGAGCGCCCTCCCGCCGTGCACAGGCAAGAAGCCCCGGTCGGCTTCCGTCTGGACGAGACGGCCGAAACGGATTCGGCCGACGCGACGACGCGGATCGTCGCTTTGCTCGGCCCCAGCCCCGTCGCTGTGGATGAACTGGTGCGCGCCTCGGGCGCGCCGGCGCATGAGGTGCGCCGTATCCTGCTTGAGCTGGAACTGGCGGGGCGCGTCACGCGGGTCGGCGTGAATCTCGTCGCGTTGCTTTGATCTTCAGTCGAGTTCGGAATCCCACGCGCCGTCCTCGCCCGAGGCGAGTTCGGCGATCTCCGCCAGATCGATGCGCGGATCGCGCCGCGCGGCCATTTCGGCTTCGACGCGGGCCATGTTGAGAAGATAGGTCAGCAGATCGAGTTGTCGCTGCCCGGCCATGCGCGCCAGCTCGGCTGTGATGTCGGCGATGTAGCGCGCGGTTGAAACCTGCTCGCAGGTCAGGGCGTCGCGCAGACTCTGTGACGCGACGTCGAGCGGATCGTCGGTGCGGGCTTGCTTCTTCGCGGACATGGAATCAGTCGCCTCAATTGGTTGTGTTTCGATAATAAACAACCTATGAGGGCAAAAAATACCGTAATTTCAGGGGGCCTAGCCCTCGCGCGCCAACCGGTCCATGCGGTCGAGGGCGCCCTGCAGGATATAAGCGGCCGCCATCCGGTCGACAACGGCGGCGCGTTTGGCGCGCGAGGCGTCCTGCTCGATCAGCGAGCGGGTGACAGCTGCGGTGGACAGCCGCTCATCCCAATACACGATCGCGACGTCGCGCAGATTCCCGAGATTGCGCGCAAAGCCGCGCGTCGCCTGCGCGCGCGGCCCCTCGCCGCCATCCATGTTCAGCGGCAGGCCGACGACCAGCGCGGCGACCGTGTATTTGTCCATCAGTTCGAACAAGCGCGTGGCGTCCTTGGTGAATTTCACCCGCGCGATGGTCTCGAGCGGGCTGGCGATGCGCCGCTCCACATCGGACAGCGCCAGTCCGATGGTCTTCGTGCCCAGATCGACGCCCATCAAACGGTCAAAACGCTTCAACCGGGCGGGCAGATCGGCGATTTCAAGAAATTCGGCAGCCATCCGTCGCACCTAGCACGCCGGACGGCGGAGCGTCACGCTCATCATATGCGCTTGCCCGCCGCCGCAAGCAAAGTAATGTCGGCTCGATTGCTCAAGGGAGTCGCATGCAATGAAATTGACCTGGCTCGGCCATTCCGCCTTCCGCTTCGAGGCCGGCGATTCCGTCGTCCTCATCGACCCGTTTCTGAAGGGCAATCCTTCATTCACGGGCGATTTCGACAAAACGATTGCGGGCGCCACGCATGTTATCGTCACGCACGGCCATGACGACCACGTTGGCGACGCTGCCGAAATCGCCCGCAACACCGGCGCGCAGATCGTCTCGAACTATGAAATCTGCATGTTCCTGAACGCGCAGGGCGCGCAGAACGTCAATCCCGGCAACACCGGCGGCACTTTTTCGTGCGGTGAGTTTAAAGTCAGCCTGACGCCGGCGCTGCATTCGTCGAGCACGATCGTCGACGGCAAGACGATCTATCTCGGCAACCCCAACGGCGTGGTCATCGACCATCCCAATGCGCCGACGATTTTCCATTTCGGCGACACCGACGTGTTTTCCGACATGGCGCTGATCGAGGAATTCTATAAGCCGCGCATCGGCCTCGTTCCCGTGGGCGACCGCTTCACCATGAGCGGCGACACGGCGGCCATGGCGGTGAAGCGCTTCTTCAAGTTCGACCATGTGGTGCCGATGCATTACGGCACGTTCCCGATCATCGATCAGACGCCGGACCGCTTCATCGAGGCCATGGGCGATGAGCGCACCAAGATATTCGCGCCGAAGCCGGGGCAGCACGTCGCGATCTGACACCCTGCGCCTTCGGGCTTGGGTTTGCGCCGCTGGAGCCGTCAGTGCTATAGCGGCGCCATTCATTTTCGCGTTTTAGCGAGGGTTCATGTCCGTCGATCAGGCGACCGTCCGCCGCATCGCGCATCTGGCGCGCGTTGCCGTCAGCGATGAAGAAGTTCCGCATCTCCAGAGTGAGCTCAATTCCATTCTCGCTTTCGTCGAGGAATTGAGCAGCGTCGACGTTGAAGGCGTCGAGCCGATGACCTCGGTTCTGCCGATGCAAATGAAGAAGCGCGACGATGTCGTCAGCGACGGCTATATCGCCGGCAAGGTCGTCGCCAACGCGCCGAGCACGGAAGACAATTTCTTCCTCGTGCCCAAAGTCATCGAATAACCACGCCCTTCAAGCCGCTTCATCCGACATCAAGGCCCGCGCCGAAGCGGGCCATGCGAGAGCACCATGACCGATCTGACCGACCTCACCCTTGCCGCCGCCCGCGACGCTCTCGCGCGCAAGGAGCTGACCTCCGTCGAACTCACCCGCGCTCATATCGCCGCGATGGAAAAGGCGCGCGCGCTCAACGCCTATATCGTCGAGACCGCCGACAAGGCGCTCGCCATGGCGAAAGCCTCCGACGACAGGCTGGCGAAAGGGCAGGGCGGTCCGCTCGAAGGCCTGCCGCTCGGCGTCAAGGATCTTTACTGCACCGAAGGCGTGCAGACGACGGCGGCGAGCCACATTCTCGAGGGTTTCAAGCCGCAATATGAATCGACCGTCACCTCGCAGCTCTGGCGCGACGGCGCCGTGATGCTCGGCAAGCTCAATCTCGACGAATTCGCCATGGGCTCGTCGAACGAGACATCCTATTTCGGCCCCTGCGTGTCGCCGTGGCGTCGCACGGGCTCTGACGCCAAGATCGTGCCCGGCGGCTCCTCCGGCGGTTCGGCGTCGGCGGTGGCGGCGCGGCTGTGCCTTGGCGCGACGGCGACCGACACCGGCGGCTCGATCCGTCAGCCGGCGGCCTTCACCGGCACGGTCGGCATCAAGCCGACCTACGGCCGCTGCTCGCGCTGGGGCGTCGTCGCCTTCGCCTCGTCGCTCGATCAGGCCGGTCCCATCGCCCGCAACGTGCGCGACACGGCGATCATGCTGCGCTCGATGGCCGGGCACGACGCCAAGGACACGACCTCGGTCGATCTGCCGGTGCCCGATTACGAGAAGGCCGTCGGCGCCTCGATTAAAGGCAAACGCATCGGCGTGCCGAAGGAATATCGCCTCGAAGGCCTGAGCCCGGAAATCCAGAAGCTGTGGGACGACGGCATCGCGTGGCTGAAAGCCGCCGGCGCCGAGATCGTCGACATCTCGCTGCCGCATACGCGTCATGCGCTGCCGGCTTATTATATTGTCGCGCCGGCGGAGGCGTCCTCCAATCTCGCGCGCTATGACGGCGTGCGCTATGGCCTGCGCGTGCCGGGCAAAGACATCACCGATATGTATGAGAAGACGCGCGCCGCCGGCTTCGGCAAGGAAGTGCGCCGCCGCATCATGATCGGCGCCTATGTGCTCTCCGCCGGCTATTACGACGCATATTATGTGCGCGCGCAGAAGATCCGCTCGCTGATCAAACGCGACTTCGATCACGCCTATGCCGACGGCGTCGACGCCATCCTGACGCCGGCGACGCCGTCGCCTGCTTTCGCGCTCGGCGAGAAGGGCTCCGCCGATCCGGTCGAGATGTATTTGAACGACGTCTTCACGGTCACGGTGAACATGGCCGGCCTGCCGGGCCTCGCGTTGCCGGCAGGCCTCTCGTCCGATGGTCTGCCGCTCGGCTTGCAGCTCATCGGCCGGCCGTTCGAGGAGGAGACCCTCTTCTCCATCGCCCAGGTCATTGAAGACGCCGCGCCGAAGATCGGCCTTCCCGAGCGCTGGTGGGCCTGATGGGCCCCGTCGCGACAGCCATCGCGGTCGGTTGCCTGACGGCGCTGCGCTGGCTGTTGTGGCTGACGGCGGCTTTGCTCGTCGTGCTGATCGCGACGCAATTCGCCCGCGGCGACCAATGGGCGCAACCCGGCGCCAACGCGGCTCTGGCGGCGGCCATGGCTGTCGGGGGCTGGCTGTCGGGCTACGCCGCCGATTGGCTGACGCGGCGCTGATTTTACGCCTTTTCGCGAAGCGCCTCTTCCAGGGTTTCGGTGAGGCGCGCCCGGAAGACTTTCGGCCGCGGGTCGAAAATCGCTGCGCCCGATTTCGCTGCGGACGTTTCAAGACGCGTCTTGTCATCGACAAGCGCGGCGTCGAGCGCGCGGCGGCCGGCCTTGTCGAGCCCGTCATGCGCGTGGGTTTGCAGCATGTCGATATCGTTCCAGTCGCCGAGGCGGTCGCGCAATGCGTCGATCTCCTTGGCCTGCGCCTTGAGCGGCGGCGCGAGCTTGGCGAGAAACGCCATTTGGTAATGATGCGCGACGATGGCGCTGCGCCAGCGATGCAACGCCGCCGTCGAGCCGTCGCGCGCGGCGCGCTTCATGCGTCGCCGCGCCCGGCGATAGGTCTTGATCACCGGCGTGATCAGATCGGCGTCGGCCGCGATATCCGCCGCTTTCCACGCATCGCGCACGGCTTCCAGCGCGGCGCGGTTGTCCTGCGCCGGTTCGGCGGCGTCAGTCTGCGCGATCGCGTCGCGCACGGCCTGCGCGCGGTCGCCGAGCCTCTCCGCCGCGTGGTCGATCAGCCGCGACATGACGGCGGCGTTGCGTTTTTCGCCGAGCGCGCGGCGGGCGACATCGGCGGCGCGGCGCGTGTCGCGCGCCAGATCGCGCAAATGCGTCGGCGAGAGGCGGGTCAGGGAGGCAAGGCGCTTCAGCTCGCGCCGCGCCGCGTGAACGATGGCGTCGCTCGTCTGCGTTTCCGACAGATGCGCCAACGCGGCGGCGAACGTGCCAAGCAACGCGTTGCGCCAGGCCACGGCCAGTTGCGGGACGGGGGAGGCGTTTTTTGTTTTTGACGACATGGCGGTTGTTTCCGGCTTCGGCGCCTTTCCAGCCCTTGCGCCTGTCATAGTCAATTCTCCGCGCCCTCGCTTTTCACGTCATGCGGCGCTAAAACCTGATCAAACGGATCGACAAACGCCGTCGGGCGCACAGGAACACCGAAATGCAGACGCATCTTGTCCTCACTGTCATCGGCCGCGACCGTCCGGGGCTGGTCAATGCGGTTTCGGAAATCGTCGCGGCGGGCGGCGGCAATTGGCTCGATACGCGCATGGCGAGCCTCGCCGGACAATTCGCAGGCATTCTCCTCGTCGAAGTCGCGCGGGACAAGGCCGATGCGCTGGTCGCCGCGCTGAGGCGGCTTGATGCGCAGGGCCTGCGCGTCATGATCGAGAAGAGCGAGGGCGACGCGCCGGGCCATGCACGCAAATTGACGCTCGATCTTCTCGGCCTCGATCGCCCCGGCATCGTGCGTGAGATTTCGCGCGTGCTGGCCTCGCGTCAGGTCAGCATCGTCGAACTGGAGACCGAGCAGGTCAGCGGCTCCTTCTCCGGCGAAGCCATGTTCAAGGCGCGCGCGCAATTGGAGATGCCCGACAATCTCGACGCCGACGATCTGCGCGACGCGCTGGAAGGCATCGCCAGCGAGTTGATGGTCGATCTCAATCTGGCTGACGCCTGACGCCGGCTTTTCTCCGCCCCTGCGTCTCGGCTATATGTCGCGCAACCCGTTGCGACCGTGCATTTCAGAAGGCCCGCTTATGACCGCCCACGCCAAACCCTCAAAGCTCATCAAGGGCGCCACCGGCGATTGGGAGATCGTCATCGGCATGGAGATCCATGCGCAGGTGACTTCGAACTCCAAGCTCTTTTCCGGCGCCTCGACCGAGTTCGGCGGCGAGCCGAACGCGCATGTCTCGCTCGTCGACGCGGCCATGCCGGGCATGTTGCCAGTGATCAACAAGGAATGCGTGGCGCAGGCGGTTCGCACCGGCCTCGGCCTCAAGGCGCAGATCAATCATCGCTCCGTGTTCGATCGCAAGAACTACTTCTATCCCGATCTGCCGCAGGGCTATCAGATCAGCCAGTACAAGAGCCCGATCGTCGGCGAAGGCGAGGTGATTGTCGATCTGTCGCCGACCGAGCAGATCAAGGTGGGCATCGAACGCCTGCATCTCGAACAGGACGCCGGCAAGTCGCTGCACGATCAGTCGGCGACGGACAGCTTCGTCGATCTCAACCGTTCCGGCGTTGCGCTGATGGAGATCGTGTCGAAGCCCGACATGCGCTCGGCCGACGAGGCGAAAGCCTACGTGACCAAACTGCGCACCATCCTGCGCTACATCGGCTCCTGCGATGGCAATATGGAACAGGGCTCCTTGCGCGCCGATGTGAACGTCTCCGTGCGCCGTCCCGGCGAATCTCTCGGCACGCGCTGCGAGATCAAGAACGTCAACTCGATCCGCTTCATCGGTCAGGCCATCGAGGTCGAGGCGCGTCGCCAGGTCGGCATTCTCGAAGACGGCGGCGTGATCGATCAGGAAACGCGTCTGTTCGATCCGGGCCGCGGCGAAACGCGCTCGATGCGTTCGAAGGAAGACGCGCACGACTACCGCTATTTCCCCGATCCCGACTTGCTGCCGCTCGAATTCGATCAGGCTTATGTCGACGATCTCGCGCAGCATCTGCCCGAGCTGCCGGACGAGAAGAAGGCGCGCTTCATGCGCGATTACGGCCTGCCGGCCTATGACGCCGGCGTGCTCGTCGCCGACAAGGAGACGGCGGACTATTACGAAGCCGCTGCATTGTTCGGCGGCGCCAAGCGCGACGCGAAGGCGGTGGCCAACTGGATCACCGGCGACGTCGCCGCTTACGCCAACAGCGTCGGCCTCTCGGCCGCGCAGACGCATCTGAAGCCGTCGCAGATCGCCGGCCTCGTCGACCTCATCGCCGACGGCACCATCTCCGGCAAGATCGCGAAAGACGTTCTTGCGCTGCTCGTCAGTGAAGAGAAGGACGCCGACCCGCGCGCGCTCGTCGAAGCGCGTGGCCTCAAGCAGGTGACGGACACAGGCGCCATCGAGGCGGCCATCGACGCCATCATCGCAGCCAATCCCGACAAGGTCGAACAGGCGAAGGCGAAGCCGACCATGCTCGGATGGTTCGTCGGACAGGTGATGAAACAGACGGGCGGCAAGGCCAATCCGCAAGCCGTCAACGCGCTGTTGAAGAGCCGTCTCGGCGTCTGAGAAAAGCGAATCGCGAATCGATTTTTTTGAGTCGGTTGCGCGATTCGAGTGACAAACGCATTGCGCCGCGATCTTCGCGGCGCATTTTTTTTTGTCGGCGCAAAATTTTTTTTCGCGCCGTCGTCGCGCCGTCGTCGCGTCGCGCGCACGCGCGCCATCGCCGCCGCGGACAAGCGCCGCGCGTCGCCGCGAACCTCGCGCAAGGCGTGTCGTTGGAGTTCGCAGACGCGTGGCGTTGGAGTGGAAAGACAACGCGGCGCATATGCGCTTGAGCGCGCAGAAGCTTGAAAAACAGAGCCATGCGTGTGATCGCGCGTCGCGTGCGCGCATGCCGCGCATCGCCGCGGCAACGCCTTCATGCACGTGTCGCCAAGTAAAACGACAAGCAGCGCGCGGATCGCGCGGCGCGCGCAAAGCGCCGTGTTTCCAGCCGTCGCAGAGCGCTTGCGAGAACCCTTCGCGCGCTCTTGCAGCGCAATATTGGCGCGGATGAAGTCATGCGCCGCTTGAACGACTGATTAACCACGTTACGCTATTCACGCCTTGTATCCGACGAGAGCAACGTCGGCCCAGGAACAGGGGATTTCAGAGATGGCGAAGGCAGCGACCAAGCGCAAACCCGCGGCCAAGAAGACCGCGGCGAAGAAGACCGCAGCCAAGAAGGCTGTGAAGAAGACCGCCGCCAAGAAGGCGGCGAAGAAGACCGTGGCCAAGAAGGCCGCGAAGAAGACCGCAGCCAAGAAGGCTGTGAAGAAGGTTGTGAAGAAGACCGCCGCCAAGAAGGTAGCGAAGAAGGCCGTGGCCAAGAAGGCCGTGAAGAAGACTGCGGCCAAGAAGGCCGTGAAGAAGACCGCCGCCAAGAAGCCCGCCGCCAAGAAGGCGCCGGCTCGCAAGCGCGCCGCTCCGAAGCCGAAGGTCGAGACCCCGACGCCGGCCGCTGTGTAAGCAGAACTTGCAAAGGCGCGGTCGCTTCGAGCGTCGCGCATGAAAACAAACCGCCGCTCTGGCTTCAGGAGCGGCGGTTTATTTTTTGGCGCCCGGTTTGACGGCCGCCTCTCCCTCGGCGCGGGTCAGACAGACGCGGGCGAAGTCACGCCATAGGATGTTCGCCGTCGCGCCAGACTTTTGCATCCGCTCCCATTCGAGTCCGCATTCGTGCATGCGCGCGCGCGACGCCTGCGGCAAGGTCACGGGCGTATAGTCGTCGGTTGCGGCGGCGGGCAGGGGCGCGGCGGCCGAAGTCGATTCGCCGGAAGGGGCTGGGGGGGCGCCCGTCGGCATGGACGAAGGCCGCGCCGGCGGCGTCGGCGCTCCGCCGGGGAACATCGGCGCCTGAGTCTGGCTCTTGCCGCCCGGAGGCGCGAGAACTGCCAGGGCCGCGACAAGGGCGCCGATTCGGCGCGCGATTCGATTTTGCGTCATGAAAATTTTCGCCGCTCCGCAACCAGTCTAGAGCATTTTCGAGCGAAGTGGTCGCCGGTTCGCGTGAAGAAAATGCGGAAAGACGTTCAAAGCATTTTCGAGCGAAGTGGACGCCGGTTCGCGTGAGGAAATGCGGCAAGCGAATATGATTCAACGGAATCTGCCGGGCGATTTCGAGGCGCCGACGCGCGAATCCAAGGGAAAATGGCGGAGACGGAGG
>ERZ1645187.575-NODE-575-length-36008-cov-92.781187_pt1 | contig 36008 bp, 39 predicted proteins | sample MGYA00575352_ERZ1645187 | MGnify/ENA primary metagenome ERZ1645187 (study PRJEB40837, sample SAMN11349314) | freshwater sediment metagenome | isolation source: river sediment | host: Sediment | place: India: Wazaribad , New Delhi | collected 2017-02-21 ... | reverse complement strand
CTCGCGGAGCCTGAATCACATCGCCCTCAGCCAATCAATGGGTCCTGAGCCTAGAGGCGTCAACCTCGCAAAGGTTGCTGACCCAAGGGCTTCACCACAAGATCACCATCCTTTAGTCACGCTGTAGAAGCACTATCCGGTTGGTGTTAGTGCCCTTCGCGCCGTTATCGACGCCCCAGCAGTTTGCAGTCTTGGTGAACTCCTGATCGTTCACCATTACGCCAAGGCGGTTGAACGGTAGCCCCTCCGACGCTTTCCAAACCAGCCGTTCGAGCAGAACCTTGCCATTCCGCACCTCTCCGACCTCGAAAGCGACGTAGCCGCCGGGGCGGAGAATTCGGGCCTGTTCGGCCAGGACTCGGTGCACCATCGCTGTCCAAGCTTCTTCGGTTCGGTGCATGTCGATGGCGACCGTCTCAGGGTCGATGCCAGCAAACCAGCAGCGTAGCCAGTTGTCGGAAGCGTATTGCACTATGTCGAGAAACGGCGGCGACGTGACGGTGAGATCGACAGAGGCACTAGCTATACTCGGCACATCCCACGCAGCGCCGGTGTGAAGGTTAGAGCGAACCTGGCTTGGGGCGCTGCCGTCTTTGAGCAGAGTCTTTGACTTTTTTAGGATCACAGCGGCAACATCACGCTCGGGCGGCGAAACTCCGAGCTTTTCATTGATTTTGATTTGCGCTTTGACCGAGACAGCTTGGTTCGGTGGCATTGAGCGGCCTGAAAAGAAGCCGGGCGAATGCCCAGAGAGGCGATTGATCGCCACCATTCGAATCCAATCGACCACGGGATCTACATCATCACTACCCAGTGGAGCGCGCTCGGTTAGCCATGCACGCAAGGCCTCCAGCTTTTTGAGCGTGGCAGGGTGATAGAAGGCCAGCAGATCATCACGCTCGATATTTCCGCGCGACCAATCCACGGTTCTCAACGCCGCCGACACAGACTGTAGTGTGATTGGGCGCAATCTTGGGCGGGTCAGAAAAACTGACAGAGGGTTGATATCATTGCCGAACGCCTGACGGCCCATGAGCGCTGCCTGCACAGGCGTTGTGCCGCGCCCCATGAAGGGATCAAAAACCACGTCACCGGGCTTCGTTAGTCGTGAAATAAAAAACTCGGGCAACTGCGCTTTGAAGCAAGCCCGGTAGGAAATCTCATGGATTGAATGCGCCTGACGCTGCCCTGCGGTCCAGAACTCATTGACGAAATAGGGAATGCCCTCGATTTTCTCAGTAAAGGTGCGCTGGCCATACTCGCCAAATGCCGCAACCTCGCTGAGGAACGTTCCAGCGCTTAAATCAGATCGGACATGGTCGAAAAATGAAAGCTGATTCATAGGAGCTTGCGTTTTGTTGCCCGCGCTGGTGAACGGCCCATAAGTTCGAGCTGTTGTCGCACTCGTCGCCATTTTCCTTGTGCCACTGCCTCGGAACGATACCAAGCAGCCATTTCCTCGTTCCTCGCTGCGTCAACAGGATCATGTGGATAGCGCGATTTTATGTCCTCCACCAAGCGCTTGATCTCATGGCGGGGAATGAAGCGCGGTAGAATGTTATGCTCCACGATGCCCCAGCCGATGCCCAACACCATCGGAGCAAGCGCTGCGGCTATCAGCAGCAAGAATCCGACTTCCTTTGCCGTCTCCATCGCATCTCTCCAAAATATCTATTTTTAAGATAATCTGAAAAGCAGATTACTGGAAACCCCGCTTCTGCAAGCGGGGTTCGATTGGCCAAGACGTTAGGAACAGCACGACACGATGCCCTGATCGCCTTCCTCGCCGACAAACGCGAGGAAGCTGGGATGACGCAGGCGCAATTTGCGGAGCAGCTGGGTGAGTACCAATCGTTCGTCGCTCGCCTAGAAAGCGGGCAGCGGCGCGTCGATGTGGTCGAACTGATCGAGATCGCGGAAATCCTGCGCTTCGACCCAGCGGAAGCGATCGCGGCTTTGCGCAAGATCGCGCCGTCTTAAACACCGTCCTCCGCAACCGTCCTAAGACGGGAGCGGCGTCGCATGCGCGCTAACCAATTGCGATATTTCAGGAAAATGGCGCGCCCGAAAGGATTCGAACCTCTGACCCCCAGATTCGTAGTCTGGTGCTCTATCCAGCTGAGCTACGGGCGCGTTTCGATGCGGGCTGGCCGCGTCGATCTCGACAAGCCGTCGAGAGAGCCGTCGTTTAGCCTCTCGCGCGTGTGAACGCAAGCGGGCGCGGGCGGCTTTTCCAACTATCCCGCGCCGCAGCCAGTCAGCCCAGCATCCGCGCCAGCCGCAGCCCCAGCCGCGCCAGCGGACCGTCCAGTTTTTCCGCGTAGAATTCGATCGCCGCGCGCCGCGAAATCTCGCTCAGCGTGGGGTAGGGCGCCACCAGATTGGCCAGCGCGTCGATCTTGAGCCCCTTGCCGATCGCCAGCCCCCACGGCGCGATCAGGTCGGCGGCGCCGTGCGCGGCGATCGCGCAGCCCAGAATCTCGCCGCCCGCGTCGGTCACGACCTTGATGTGCCCGCTGCGCCGCGCCTCGGTTTCCGCGCGGTCGGCGCTTGCGACCGCAAAGCGCAGCACCCGTATCCTGCGCCGCCCGGCGCGCGCCTGCGCCTCGCTCAGCCCCACGCTCGCCAGTTCCGGCTCGGTATAGACGACGCGCGGCACGATGGCCGGGTTCGCCTTCGCCGGCAGGCGGAACAGCGCGCGTTTCAGCACCACCGTCGCATGGTGGCTGGCCGCATGCGTCGCCTGTCCGCCGGCCGCATCGCCAATGGCGTAAATGCGGCGATTGGACGTGCGCATGTCGCGGCCGACCGCTATTGCCTCCGGTCCGTATCGCACGCCGGCCCGCTCCAGCCCCAGATTGTCGACGTTCGGCCGCCGCCCGGTCGCGATCAGGAGGTGCGACCCGTCGATATGATCCTCGAACGCCGCGTGCGGCAGAATTGCGCGCAGTCCCGCCCCGTGCGGCTCGAGGCGCGTCACGCGCGCGTTCTCGCGCAGTTCCACGCCCTCGCGCCGCAGCGCGTCCAGCGCCACGCGCGCCATCTCCGGGTCTTCGCGCGCCAGCGCCCGTTCTGCCTCGATGATCACGACTTCGGAGCCCAGCCGCCGGAACGCCTGCGCCATCTCCACGCCGACCGCCCCGCCGCCGAGCACGATCAGCCGCGTCGGAAAGGTTTCGAGGTCGAAGACCGTCTCGTTGGTCAGAAACCGCACCAGCTCCAGCCCCGGTATTGGCGGCGTCGCGGGCGCCGAGCCGGTCGCGATCACGAACCGGCGCGCCCGCACGGCGACGCCACCGGCCTCCAGCGTGCGCGGATCGGCGAAACGCGCGTGCGCGCGGATCACCCGCACGCCCATGCCTTCGTAGCGCGCCTGCGAATCCATCGGCGCGATGGCGGCGATGGCGCCTTTCACATGCGCGCGCACCTGCGCCCAGTCCGCGCGCGGCTCCACGGCGCGCAGGCCGAAACGCCCGGCCTCGCGCATCGCCTGCGCGGCCGCGCCCGCCGCCAGCAGGGCCTTGGAGGGCACGCAGCCGAAATTCAGGCAGTCGCCGCCCATCGCGCCCTTTTCGATGAGCACGACCGAGGCGCCGAGCCGCGCCGCGCCGGCGGCGACCGAAAGTCCGCCGGCGCCGGCGCCGATCACGCAAAGGTCGGGAGTAAGCGTTTCCATCTGTCCTATCCGGAATGTCGCGCGCGCCACCGTCGCGCGAGGACGGGCGCGAGCGCAAGCAGGGAGAAGCCCAGGAGCAGCCCCGCCAGCCGCGGCGAGAAGATCGCCGACAGCGGCAGCGACAGCGGGCAGGCGGCCTCGCCCGCCGCGCGGCAGGCGGCGCGGGCCGCGATGGCCGTCTCCGCCAGCGAATCGAGGCTCGCCCCGGCATAGGCGAATACGGCGGCCGCCGGCAGCACGCCGATCGCCGTCGTCCAGAGAAAGGTCGCGAACGGCGCCCCGGCGAGCGCGGCCGCCAGATTGACCAGCCAGAACGGAAAGAGCGGCGACAGGCGCAGGAACAGCATGTAGCTGGCCGCATCTTTTCGGAACCCGGCCGTCAGCCGGCCGAGCGCCGGTCCGGCGCGCGTGGCCAGCCACGTTCCGAGCGCGGAGCGGGCCGCCAGAAACAGCAGGCTCGCGCCGAGCGTGGCGCCGAGCGCGGCCGCCGGCGCGCCCACCCATGCGCCGAACAGCGCGCCGGCGGCCAGCGTCATGATCGTCGCGCCGGGCGCGGAAATGGCGACGAGCCCCGCATAGAGCGCGACGAAACCGGCGACGGAGCCGACCGGGTGGGCGCCGACATAAGCGCGCCACGCCGCGCGCGTTTCGACGAGCTGCTCGAACGACAGCGCGCGGTCGAGCCGCAGCGCGAAGAAGGCGGCGAGCGCCAGCGCGATGGCGCCCAGCGGGGCGAACCGTCGCAATCCGTATGTGCCCTGTTGCGCCTCGCCCTTGGCCATGCCCCAATGATAGCCCAACGGCGGAAGATTCTGGAAAACCGCAGGGAGCGGGGGAGCAAAATGAGCAAGATCGCATTCATCGGCCTCGGCAACATGGGCGGGCCGATGGCCGTCAATCTGGCGAAGGCGGGGTTCGAGACGGTCGGGTTCGATCTTGCCGCAGCCTCGCTGGAGCAGGCGCGCGCCGAGGGCGTGAAGACGGCGGCCTCCGCGCTCGAGGCGGTCGCCGGCGCCGATGTCGTCGTCACCATGCTGCCCATGGGCAAACACGTGCTCGGCGTATGGGGCGAGATCGCCGACAAGGCGAAGAAGGGCGCGCTGCTGATCGACAGCTCCACCATCGACGTCGATTCCGCGCGCGCCGCGCACGCCATCGCGCAAAAGGCCGGGCTCGCCAGCTTGGATGCGCCGGTGTCCGGCGGCACGGGCGGCGCGAAGGGCGCGACGCTCACCTTCATGTGCGGGGGGACGGAAGCGGCGTTCGCCGCCGCCAGGCCCGTGCTGGAGAAAATGGGCAAGAAGATCGTCCATTGCGGCGGCGCGGGCGCGGGGCAGGCGGCGAAAATCTGCAACAACATGATCCTCGGCGCGACCATGATCGCCACCGCCGAAGCCTTCGTGCTCGGCGAGAAGCTGGGGCTGACGCATCAGGCGTTGTTCGACGTCGCCTCCACCTCCTCGGGCCAGAGCTGGTCGTTGACGACCTATTGCCCCGTGCCGGGCCCCGTGCCGACCTCGCCGGCCAACAACGGCTACAGGCCGGGCTTCGCGGCGGCCCTCATGCTGAAGGATCTGAAGCTGGCGCAGGAGGCGGCCGCAAGCGCCGGCGCGACCATTCCGATGGGCGGCGCGGCGGCGCAGCTTTACGCGCTGTTTTCGGCGGCCGGCCACGCCGGCGACGATTTCTCCGGCATCGTCAATTTCCTGCGCGGCGCGAAGGCCTGATAGAATGCCCGCATGGATGCGGGCTTCTGTCTGTTCGACACCGCGCTCGGGCGCTGCGGACTGGCGTGGAGCGCGCGCGGCCTCGTCGCGGTGAGTTTTCCCGAAAGCTCGGACGAGGCGACGCGCGCGCGGCTCGTCCGCGCGTCCGGCGCCGCCGAGCGCGCGCCTTCGCCGCGGGCGCAGGACGCCATCGCGCGCATCCGCGATCTGATCGACGGGCGCGCGGCGACGCTGGATGCGATCGCGCTCGACGAGAGCGGCGCGCCGGATTTCGAACGCGCGGTCTATGCGGCCTGCCGCGCCATACCCGCCGGTTACACCAGAACGTACGGCGATCTCGCGAAGGCGATCGGCGACCCGCATGCCGCGCGCGCCGTCGGCGTCGCGCTCGGGCGCAACCCCTGTCCGATCGTCACGCCCTGCCATCGCGTGGTGGCGGCGGGCGGCGGGACCGGCGGTTTTTCGGCGCCCGGCGGCGTCAGGACGAAACTGCGGCTGCTCGAAATCGAACGCGCGGCCTTCGGTCCGCGCGATCTGTTTTCGTGAGGTTCAGAACCCGCGAAACGTCGCGAACTCCTTCGCGGGCGTGCGGTCGGTGACGAGCGCGTTGATCGGCGCGGACCAGTCGGCGTAGCCGAGCGAGAAACCGCACACGACCATTTCCTCCGGCGCAAGCTGCAAGGCTTCGCGCACCGGCTTGTGGAAATAGGCGAAGGCCGCCTGCGAGCAGCTTTCGAGGCCATGCGCGCGGGCTGCGACCGACAGCGCCTCCAGGAAATATCCGTAGTCGAGCCAGGAGCCGATTTCGAGACGGCGGTCGACCGTGAAGACGATGCCGACCGGCGCGTCGAAAAACACGTAGTTGCGCCCGTGCTGCGCGGCCATCGCGGCGCCGTCGCCCTTCTTGATTCCGAGAATGCCGTACATGTCCCAGCCCACCTTGCGGCGGCGCGACAGATAGGGTTCGAAGAACTCGTCCGGGTAGTATTTGTATTCGGAATTGTGGCGCTGCGTGCCGGTCTCCGCGAAATCGGCGAGCACGGCTTCCGTCACGCGCTGCTTTTCCGACCCCGTCACCACATGCGCCTTCCACGGCTGCATGTTGGTGCCCGACGGCGCGCGCGCGGCGATGTCGAGCAGCCGCTCGACCATTTCGCGCGACACGGGCTTGTCGAGAAAGGCGCGGATCGACCGGCGCTCGGAAATCGCGGCCTCGATCGCCGCGCATTCGTCTCTGGAAAAGCCCTTCGGTTTGCCGCTCATGCGTTCCTCCTGTTATCGGCCGAAATAGCGGCGCAGGATCGCGCCGTAGATGTCGGTCAGTTTTTCGATGTCCGCGATCTCAACGTTCTCGTCGGTGGCGTGGATGGTCTTGCCGACCAGACCGAATTCGATCACCGGACAATAGGCCGAGATGAATCGCGCGTCGGACGTGCCGCCGCTGGTCGAAAGCGCGGGCCGGCGGCCGGTCTTGTCCGCGATCGCGGCGACGACGAGATCGGTGAAGTCCGAGCGCTGTGTGCGGAAGGCCGGCGAATTGCAGGGCGAGAACGTGCAGGTCGCGCGCGCGCCCGGCGCGGCGCTGGCGACGAGCGCCTCGATGTGGCGCGCCAGCGTTCCGGCGGTCCACAGATCGTTGAACCGCACGTTGAACAGGGCGCGCGCCTGCCCCGGAATGACGTTGCGCGACGGGTTGCCGACATCGAACGAGGTGACGACCAGCCGCGTGGGATCGAAGGCCTCCGTGCCTTCGTCGAGCGGCTTTTCCGACAGCGCGGTCACGATGCGCGCGAGCGTCTCGATGGGGTTGTCGGCCTGTTGTGGATAGGCCGAATGACCCTGCGCGCCGGCGACCGCGATGGCGCCGTTGAGCGAGCCGCGACGCCCGATCTTGATCATGTCGCCGAGCGCGTCGGGATTGGTCGGCTCGCCGACGATGGCGTGCGAGAATGTCTCGCCACGCGCGGCGGCCCATTGCAGCAGCTTCGCCGTGCCGTTGATGGACGGGCCTTCCTCGTCGCCGGTGATGAGGAAGGACAGCGAGCCATTCGGCGGCCCGTTCTCCTCAACGTAGGCGAGCGCGGCGGCCGCGAAGGCCGCGACGCCGCCCTTCATGTCGGCGGCGCCGCGCCCCCACACTCTTCCTTCCGCCACTTCCGCCGAAAACGGCGGAAAGCGCCACAGGCTTTCGTCGCCCGGCGGCACCACGTCGGTATGGCCGGCGAAGGTCAGATGCGGCGCGCCCGCGCCGATCTTCGCATAGAGATTGTCGACATCGGGCGTGTCCTGGTCGCTGAACGTCACGCGATGCGTCTCGAATCCGGCCGCGCCCAGCAGGCGCTCCAGATAGGCGAGCGCGCCCCCTTCGGCCGGCGTCACCGAGGGGCAGCGGATGAGCGCGCGCGCGATGTCGAGCGCGCCGCGGTCGGGCGCGCTCATGCTTCGCCTTTCGCCGGCAACGCGTCGAGCATTTCGGCGAGCGTCCACGCAAGCGCCAGCAGCGCCAGCGCATCGAGCGCGGTCACGTTCCAGCGCGGCATGACTTCGGCGACGCGCGGCTGCAGCCAATGCGCCGCGCCGGCCGCGAACGCCGCCAGCGGGAGAAGCCCTGCGAGCGCAAGCGGCGCCGGCCGTCCGCGATCGCGGAACCGTTTTGCCGACAGGTTGACCCACGAGATGGCGATCAACAGCGCCGCCGCCGCGTAGACGACGATGTAGACATGCGCGGCGATGGTCGGGCCGTCGATGAAGGCCCGCTCGCTGAGCGATTTGTTGGTGAAGCGCAGCGCCTGCCGCAGCACGGCCGTCAGCGCGCTGAAGGCGAGAATAAGCGGCAGCGCGCCGCGCGCCCATGTCGCGCGCGGAATGCGCCCCTCGTCGGTGCGGTAGAGAAAGCGGAAGTCGCCCGCCATCAATCCCTCAGAAGCTCGTTGATGCCGGTCTTGGAGCGCGTCTGCGCGTCGACCGTCTTCACGATCACCGCGCAATAGGTGGACGGCCCCCAGTTCTCGCCCGGCAGCGGCTTGCCCGGCACGTTGCCGGAGACGACGACCGAATAGGGCGGCACGTAGCCGATGTGGACCTTGCCGGTCTGCCGGTCGATGACCTTGGTGGAGGCGCCGATATAGACGCCCATCGCCAGCACCGCGCCCTGGCCGACGACCACGCCTTCCACCACCTCCGAGCGCGCGCCGATGAAACAGTCGTCCTCGATGATGGTGGGCCCGGCCTGCAAAGGCTCCAGCACGCCGCCGATGCCGACGCCGCCCGACAGATGAACGTTCCTGCCGATCTGCGCGCACGAGCCGACGGTCGCCCATGTGTCGACCATCGTGCCGGCGTCCACATAGGCGCCCAGATTGACGAAGGAGGGCATGAGCACAACGCCGGGCGCGACATAGGCCGAGCGCCGCACGATGGCGCCGGGAACCGAGCGGAAGCCGGCGGCCGCGTGCTCGGCCGCGCCCCAGCCGGCGAATTTCGAGGGAACCTTGTCCCACCAGCTCGCGCCGCCCGGCCCGCCGGAGATCGTCGTCATGTCGTTGAGGCGGAAGGAGAGCAGCACCGCTTTCTTCAGCCATTGGTGAACCGTCCAGGCGTCCCTGCCGCTTTTCGCGGGATCGCGCGTCGCCACCCGCGCCCTGCCGGAATCGAGCTGGTCGAGCGCGGCGTTGACCGCGTCGCGCACGTCGCCGTGCGTGGCCGGGCCAATACTGGCGCGGTCCTCGAAGGCCGCTTCGATGATGCGCTGGAGGCTGGCGTCGGACATGGATCTCGCTCGTTGAATGGACCGGCGGAGGTTTGCGGGAGCGGCGCGGGCCTGTCAATGTGCCGCGTCTGTGTGGGTTTGCGGATGGCGCGGGAGGGTCTAGTCTCGCGTCCGACGAAGGGAAAGACCATGTTTCGGAGCATCATTGGCGGCGCGGCGGCTTTCGCCGTTCTGGCCGTCGCGCCGGCGGCGGCCGCGCCCAAGCCCAGATCCGCGAAACCGCCGGCGACGATCGAAATCTCCAACCAGCGCCAGGCCGCGTTGACCGGGTTCGAGATCGTCGCGGCGGGCGAGAACGGCAGGACGGTCGCGAAATTGTCCAAACCCGTGCCGGCCGGCAAGAAGGCCAGAGTGGCGCTCAAAGGCGCGAAAGGCTGCGAGTATGTCGCCCGCTGGAAGTTCGAGGACGCCGGCGACGAGGCCGACGTCAATCTCTGCAACGATCCGAAGATCGTGCTGACGGACTGATCGCCGGGATCAGCGCCCCGCCTCGCGCTCGAACAGGGCGGCCGCCTCTTCAGCCGCCAGCAGGATCGGCGCCTCCGACGCTTCGACGCGCGCAAGAACGAGCGCGCCCTCCAAAGACATGATCGCGAATTGCGCGAGCGCCAACGCGCGCGTCGGCGCGACGCCCTGTTCGACCAGCCGCCGTTCAAGCGGCGCGCGCCAGCGCGCAAACGCGTCCCGCCCTGCCTCCGCAATCTCCGCCTTTTCCGGCGCCGTCTCCAATACCGTCGTCGTGATCGGGCAGCCGTCGCGGAAGCCCGATTGCGCCATCCACCCCGCCAGCAGCGCGGCGTAGACGCGCAGGATGTCCGCTGCGGCGTCGGTCTTTGCCGCGATATCGACAAGCGTCTTTTCCAGAAGTTCGCCGGCATAGCGCAGCGCGGCCGCTGCGATCTGGTCCTTGCCGGCGGGGAAGTAGTGATACAGCGACCCCTTCGGCGCGCCGCTCGCAGCGATGATGTCGGACAGGCCGGTCGCCGCATAGCCGCGCCGTCTCAGCAAATCCGCAGCCGCGCGCACGATCTTGTCTCGCTGGGTGTCCTTCGCCGCCATGCCGCATCTAATCGAGCCCGAGCTTGCCAAGCAAGCAAAATTATATAGACTGGTCTATATAATCGGAGCATCGCGATGGATCGACGCGTCCCGCATGGGTTCGAGCGGCATTCCCGCCCATCGCCGCTCACCGAGCCGTGGGAGCCGATCTGGTCGCGCCGCACCGACCGCGCGGTCATCATCGGCCTGCGCGCGGCGGAACCGCACCTCAATTCGCGCGGGCTGGTGCACGGCGGCCTTTTGACCGCGCTCGCCGACAACGCCATGGGCCTGTCGTGCGGCATGCGGCTGGAAGGCGGCCCCCGCCTGCTCACCGCCAATCTCACGGTCGATTTCCTCACTGTCGCCGGCGCCGGCCAGTGGATCGAAATCGACACGACCTTCGTCAAGCCGGGCCGCACGATGTGTTTCGCGCAAGCGTTCATCACCGCTGACGGCGACATCTGCGCGCGCGCCAACGCGGTCTTTCGCGTCGCGCCGCAGCCGGCGCAACGCCCCCGGGAGAATGCATGATGGGCAACGCCGATCTCGTTCTGAAGCTGCTGCACCTCAACGGATCCGCCGCGTTCAACCGCTGGGCCGGCTTCGAGATCGTCTCGGCCGAGCCCGGCCGCGTCGAACTGCGCATGGGCTGGAAGGAGGAGGCCGGCCAATACGCAGGCTTCCTGCATGCCGGCCTCGTCGGCGCCATGATCGACACGACCTGCGGCTTCGCGGCGTTCACGCAGGTCGGCGCCGTGCTCGCCTCGCACTATTCCGTCAACTGCATGGCGCCGGCCGTCGGGCGCGCCTTCCATTGCGTCGGTCAGGTCGTGAAGGCCGGCAAACGCCAGGTGTTCACGCGCGCGGAATTGTTCGCGGAGGCCGAGGACGGAACGCGCAAGCTCGTGGCGACCGGCGAGACGATCCTGATGACGGCGGCGTGACCGCGCTCAGGCCGTGACCTTCGAGCCGATGTGTTTGCCGGGCGCTGCCGCAAACAGCGCTTTCGTATAGGGGTGCTGCGGGGCGGCGAAAATCTCCGCCGTCGCGCCTTGCTCCACCACGGTGCCTTTCTGCATCACCACGATCCGGTCGCAGATTTGCGCGGCCACGCGCAGATCGTGGGTGATGAACAGCAGCGCCAGATGAAACCGCGCGCGCACGTCGTCCAGCAGTTTCAGCACCTGCGCCTGCACCGACACGTCGAGCGCCGAGACCGCCTCGTCCGCGATCAGCACTTCGGGCTCCACCATCAGCGCGCGCGCGATGCAGATGCGCTGGCGTTGCCCGCCTGAAAACTGGTGCGGGTAGCGATCGAGCGCGGACGGCGACAGGCCGACGAGCGCCAGCAGGTCGCGCGCGCGCGACAGCGCCGCCTGTTCGCCCATGCCGAAATTCACCGGCGCCTCGATGAGGCTCCTGGCGACGGTGCGGCGCGGGTTGAGCGAGCGGTAGGGATCCTGAAAGACGATCTGCATGCGCTTGCGCTGCGGACGCAGCACGCGCTCGGACGCCTTGGCGTAATCGACGCCGTCGATGGCGATTTCGCCGGACGTGGGATCGATCAGCCGCGCCACGCAGCGCGCCACCGTCGACTTGCCGGAGCCGGATTCGCCGACGATGCCGACCGTCTCGCCGCGCCGCACATCGATCGTCACGTTCTGCGCCGCGCGCGTCACGTGCTTCTTCTGGAACAGCCCGCCGGATGCGTAGGTCTTGCAGAGGTTTTTCGTTTGCAGGACCACGGGCGACGCGTCGAGCGGCGCGCGCGCCGGCGGCGTGAGCGAGGGCACGGCGCCGATCAGCATCTGCGTATAGGAATGCTGCGGGCGGTTGAGCACATCGTCGGCCGGCCCCTGTTCGACCACGCGGCCCTTCTGCATGACCACGACGCGGTGCGCGATTTCCGCAACCACGCCGAAATCGTGCGTGATGAACAGGACGCCCGTGCCGCGCCGCGCGCGCAGTTCGGCGACGAGTTTCAGAATCTGCGCCTGCGTCGTCACGTCGAGCGCGGTGGTGGGTTCGTCGGCGATCAGCAGCGCGGGGTCCAGTACGAGCGCGCCGGCGATCATCGCGCGCTGGCGCTGGCCGCCCGAAAGCTGGTGCGGGTAGGCGTTGAGAATGCGCTGCGGGTCCGGCAGATGCACGGCCTCCACCGTTTCGAGCGCGCGCGCGCGCCGCTCCGCGCTCGACATGTTCGTATGGACGGTGAGCGTTTCCTCGATCTGGTCGCCGATGGTCTTGACCGGGTTGAGCGCGGTCATCGGCTCCTGAAAGATCATGGCCATGCGCGCGCCGCGCAGTTCGCGCATGCGCCGCGGCGTGGCGGATAGCAATTCCTCCCCTTCCAGCAGGATCGAGCCGCCGACCGGCTTCACCTCGCGCGGCAGCAGTCCCATGACCGTGAAGGCGGTGACGGATTTGCCCGAACCCGACTCCCCCACGACGCAGACGATTTCGCCCGCGCCGACTTTCAGCGACACGTCCTCCACCGCGTGGTCGCGGTCGGAGCCGGGCGGCAGCGCGACGGTCAGACGGTCGACAGCCAGAACGTCCGCCATCACACCCTCTTGCGCAATTTGGGATCGAGCCGGTCGCGCAGCGCGTCGCCCAGCACGTTCACGCACAGGACGGTCGCGGCGATGAAGATGCCGGGGAACAGGATGTTGTGCGGAAAGATGCGGAAATACTGCCGGCCGGCGGCCATGATGTTGCCCCAGCTCGGCTCCTCCGGCGGCAGGCCGACGCCGAGGAACGAGAGAATGGACTCCACCAGGATCGCGGAGGCGCAGACAAACGTCGCCTGCACGATCAGCGGGGCGATGCAGTTGGGCAGAATGTGGCGCACGAGCAGCGTCGGCGTCGGCGTGCCTGCGGTGATCGCGGCTTCCACATAAGGCTCTTCGCGGATCGACAGAACGACCGCGCGCACCAGCCGCACCACGCGCGGAATGTCTGGAACGGCGATGGCGATGATGACCGCGACCAGCCCCGCGCGCGACAGCGAGACGAGCGCGATGGCGAGCAGGATGGGCGGGATGGCCATCAGCCCGTCCATGATGCGCATGACGAATCCGTCGAGCCAGCGCACGTAGCCCGCCACCAGTCCGATCGTCAGCCCGAGGATCGTGGAGACCAGGGCGACCAGCGCGCCGACGATCAGCGAGATGCGCGTGCCGTAGATGACACGGCTGTAGATGTCGCGCCCCAGATTGTCGGTGCCCATGCGGTAGACGAACGGCGTTTCCGTTCCGTCGAGCGCGCGCACGGTTCCCACATGGCCCGGCAGCTTGTTGCGCAGCGTGGGGTCGAACTGCGTGGGGTCGATCGTGCCGAGAAACGGCGCGAACAGCGCGACGAGAACGAGCAGGCCGAGCACGACCGAGGGAATGAGGATCGCCGGCTCGGACAGAAACGCGGACTTGCGTTTCGGCGCGATGGCGATCGAGGGCGCGGGTTCGGCGCTCAATAGCGGATCCTCGGATCGAAGAACGTGTAGGCGATGTCGATGACGAGATTGACCATCACATAGACGAACGAGAAGAGCAGTATGATCGCCTGGATGGTCGGAAAATCGCGCGCGAGCACGGCGTCGACCGTCAGCCGCCCCAGGCCCGGAATGGCGAAGACGGATTCGGTGACGACCACGCCGCCGATCAGCAGCGCCACGCCCAGCCCGATGACGGTGACGATCGGCACCGCCGCGTTGGGCAGCGCATGGCGCACCAGAACCTGCAACGGCGTCAGCCCGCGCGAATAGGCGGTGCGGATGTAATCCTCGCCCAGCACCTCCAGCACCGAGGTGCGCGTCATGCGCGCGAGCAACGCCACATAGATGATGGCGAGCGTCATGGAAGGCAGCGCGATCGATCGCAGGAAGGCGGGCAGCCCGTCGGCCAGCCGCGAATAGCCCTGCACCGGCAGCCAGTTCAGCTTGATCGCGAACACATAGATGAGCGCATAGCCGATGACGAACACCGGCACGGAAAAGCCCATCACCGAGAAGCCCATCACCAGCCGGTCGATCAGGCTCCCGCGCCGCATGGCCGCGATCACGCCGAGCGGCACGGCGACGACCACGGCCAGCACGATGGTGCACAGCGCGAGCATGAACGTCGGCTCCAGCCGGTCGAGAATGAGCGCGCTCACCTGCTTCTTGAAAAAGAAGCTCTCGCCGAAATCGCCGGTGAGGATCGCGCCGAGCCACACGAACAACTGGGAGAGGAGCGGCCGGTCGAGCCCGAGGTTCTGGCGGATGGCGGCGACCTGCTCGGCGTTGGCGTTGTCGCCGGCCAGGATCGAAGCCGGGTCGTTGGGGCCGATCCGCAGCATCAGGAACACGAACACCGCGACGATCAGCATCACGGGAACCGTCTGCACCAATCGTCGCGCGATATAGGAAAGCATGGGCGCGGTCCCGAAAGTCGGCGGGGGCTTTCGCCCCCGCGCGCGCTTATTTCTTCGTGATGTTCCAGAACACCGGCGCCGGCGCGACGACCACGTTTTCGACTGTGTTGCGCACCGCGATCGGCTGGAAATATTCGCCGAGCGGAATGTGCGTCGTATATTCGATCGCACGCTTCTGCACGGCTTCCGCCGCCGCCTTCTGCGCGGCCAGGTCCGGCGCCTTCATGAAATCGTCGCGCAGTTTTTCAAGCGCCTCGTCGCAAGGCCAGCCTGGCGCGGCTTTCTCGCAATTGGCGCCCATGAAGGCGGTCAGCACCGGATTCAGGATGTCGGCATTGCCCCACACCGTGTGGAAGATGTTCCAGCCGCCGGCGGACGGCGGGTCTTTCTTGGCGCGCCGCGCCACCAGCGTCTGCCAGTCCATCGCCTGCATGTCGACCTTGAAGCCGCCGCGCTCCAGCAACTGCTTGGCGACCGGCGACAGGTTGGTGAGGATTGCGAGGTCCGTCGAGGCCATCAGCACCACCGGCTTGCCGTCGTAGCCCGCTTCCTTCAGCAGGTCCTGGGACTTCTTCGCGTTCGCGGACAGCAGCCCGTCCATGCCTGCGGTCGTGGAGAGCGGCGAGCCGCACGGATAGTAGCTCTTGCAACCCCGGTAATATTCGGGATTGCCGACCACCGCCTTCATGAAGTCGTCCTGGTTCAGCGCGTGCCACAGCGCCTGCTTGATTTTCGGATTGTCGAACGGCGGCTGCGTGGAGTTCAGCCGCATGGTGAACTGCGCGCCGAACGGGAAGGTGAGCAGCTTGAGATTGGCGTCCGCCTTGATCAGCGGCAGCAGGTCGTGCGGCGGTTGCTCGACATAGTCGATCTCCCCGCTCGCCAGCGCGTTGAGCGCCTGCTGGTGGTCGGAGATGGCGCGCCATTCCACGCGGTCCACGTTCACGACCTTGCCGCCGGACAGGCCCGAGGCCGGCTCCGAACGCGGCTTGTATTTGTCGAACTTCACATACACGGCCTTGTCGCCGGGTTTCCACTCGTCGGCCTTGAAGACGAAGGGGCCGGAGCCGACGAATTCGGAAATCTGCTTGTTCGGGTCCGTTTCGGCGACGCGCTTGGGCATCATGAACGGCACGTTCGACGAGGGCTTGGCGAGGCCGAACAGCAACTGCCCGGTGGCCGTCTTCAGCTTGATGACGATGGTCCTGGCGTCGGCTGCGCTCGTTTCGGCGACGAACGAGCCGAACAGTTTCTGCCCGAACGTGTCGCGCGCCGCCCAGCGTTTCAGCGAGGCGACGCAATCTTCGGCGGTCACCGGCTGGCCGTCGTGCCATACGAGCCCGTCGCGCAGCTTGAGCGTGTAGGTGAGCTTGTCGGCCGACACGTCCACGCTGTCGACCATCTGCGGCTTCACCTCGTTGCTGGCGTCCAGCGAAAACAAGGTGTCGTAGATCATATAGCCGTGATTGCGGGTGATATAGGCGGTCGTCCAGATGGGATCGACGATCTTCAGATCCGAATGCATCACCACGCGCAGGACTTTTTGCGCGAAGGCGGGCGTCGGCAGGGCCGCGCCGAGCGCCACGGCGCCGGCCGCGGCGAACAGAATTCTCTTCAGTCGCATGAAACCTCTCCCCGGTTCGACCAGAGCCTAGACAATTTTGCGGACCACGATCAAGAACGGCGCCGGCGCCCTCAAATGCCCGACCCGCCGATCTCGCTGTCGGGCGGAACCTCCGGCAGGCCCGCGGCCGCGATCGCCGCGCGTTCGGCCGGCAGGCTTTTCGGCAGGGGCGTCCAGCAGGCGAGTTCGACGTCGGCGTAGGCGATCACGCAATCGTGGTCGGAATCCGCGGCGATCCAGCCTTTTTCGAACGCGTGCGGCGCACGCGCCCAGCGCGCCACGTCCACCTCCGCCGGCCCCTGTTCGGTGGAACGGATCGCCACGATGATCCGCGTGCCGTCGCGCGGCGCCTCGTCCATGGGCCGCCAGGCGCCGAATGCGTGTCTGGTCATCGCGCCCTCCCGACGCGGCGCGCTCTCGAAGCGCCTTTGGCGCATGGTGATCGACTTTCGGGTCGAGGGAAAGCGGAAACATTTCGGGGCCTTCAGGGCGCGCGATGTCGCGGATTTTTGCGTGGCGGCGGCTGGCGAATGGCGTTAGGTTCCGCGCGCCGTGCAACCGAACGGCGCGAGGAGGGATCCATGCCGGCGCCCGCCGTCCGAACGAAGAGCCGAATTCTTCTCTGGGCGTTCATCGCCTTCAGTCTGCTGACGGTCGTCGCCGGTCTGTTCCTGGTGCTGCGCGCGCCGACGCCGCAGTCCGCCATGATCGGCGGCCCGTTCGAACTCGTCGGGCCCGATGGCCGGAAGACGACGGACAAGGATTTCCTCGGCCGGCCCATCCTCGTCTTCTTCGGCTACACGCATTGTCCGGACGTGTGCCCGACCGCGATGTTCCAGATTTCCGAAATTTTCGCCCGGCTCGAGCCGGAGGCGAAGATCAACGCGCTGTTCGTGACGGTCGATCCGGAACGCGACACGCCGGACGTTCTCAAGAGCTACATCGCCAGTTTCGACAAACGGATCATCGGCCTGTCGGGCGATCGGCCGGCGGTCGACGCCGCAATCCGCGCCTATCGCGTCTACGCCAGGAAAATCCCGAGCTCCACCGGCGACTACACGATGGACCACACGGCGCTCGTCTACCTCATGGACAAGAAGGGCAGGTTCGTCGCCCCCTTCAACATCGAACGCCAGCCGACGGAAGCCGCTGCCGAACTGCGGAAATATCTCTGACGCGCAGCGTCCGTCTCGAAGGACGCCCTGAAATCTAGAACGGCCCGATCGGGAAATACTTCAGGTAAAGCTCGGCGTAGACGCCGCGCCGCGCAAGTTCCGCGAGCGCATAGTCGAGCGCGCGTCGCAGCGGCGTGTTCGCCTTCGCCGTCGCGATCCCCACGCCCTCGCCGAAGAAGGCGCGGTCGACGAACGGGCCGCCGAAAAAGGCGCAGCAGTTGGCCGAACTCGCGCCGTTGAGCCAGATGGCCGAACCGATGGCGTCGGCGAACAACGCGTCGACGTCGCCGGCCGCGAGCGCCGCGCGCGCGGCCTCCACGCTCTCGTAGGCGGCGAGATCCACGCGCGGAAAGAACAGGCGAAGATAGGCTTCGTGCGCGCTATTTCCCACCACTGCGACCTTCCGGCCGGCCAGCGTTTCCGGCGTCGGCTGGCCCGGGAGCGCGGCGGCCGTTCTGATGACGAATCGGCCGGGCGTCACGTAGTAGGGGGCGGTGAAAGCGACGCGCGCGCGGTTCTGGGCATTGATCGCCAGCGAGGCGACGATGGCGTCGCCCTGGTTCTGGTCGAGCGCGTCGAGCAGATTGTCCCAGCGGCGCGCCTGGATCGTGCAGGCGACTTTCAATTCCTCGCAGATGGCGCGCGCCAGATCGACGTTGAACCCGACGAGGGCGCCCTCCGGCGTGATGAAATCGAACGGCGGATACTCGTCTTCGGTCAGAAAGCGGATGATGTGCAGGCCGCTCGTGTCCGGCCGCTGCGGGCGGCGCGCCGGATCCCAGAACGAGGGAATGAACGGTTGCGCGACGAGCGGCGCCAGCGCGGCCGCAAGCGCCACCAGCGAAATTATGAGCCCTCGCGCGCGCGCGCCGATCCTGAAATCCGTGTTCAAAACGCGCATTCCGTTTATTCTGTCGGCGGGGGTTGCGTAGCGTATGGTTTACCGGGTCGAGAACGATGCGCCAAGCGCCGCGGCTTTTGCAAGCGCCGCGGCTTTTGCAAGCGCCGCGGCTTTTACGAGCGCCGCGGGTTTCAAGAGAGCTGCGCCGAGGGCGGGCGCCCCGGTCGCGCCCGAACTGGCGTTTCTCGGTTCCTCCATCGGCGACGGCGCGCTCGCGCGCGCCAGCGCCGAGGCGCGCTGGCTGGGCGTCACCGCCGACCGCGCGCTGCTCGCCCGCCGCGCGATCGGGGAGGACGCGTTCTACCGCGCGCTCGCCGCCAGGATCGGCGCGCCGTTCGTCGCCTCCGGCGCGACGCTTGCGGATGATTTCGACTATGCGGCGGCCGCGCGCGCCGGCGTGGCGCCGCTGGCCGGCCGGGGCGCGCGGCGTTGGCTCGTCGCCCCGCGCGGCAGGGCCATCGCCGCGCTCGGCGCGCTGCCGGACGCCAACGGCCTTGCCGTCACCACCCCGCGCCGGTTCGATGCTTTCGTGCGCGCCGCGCATGCGGAAAAGATCGCGCAAGACGCCGCGCAGTCTGTCGCGCGGCTGGAGCCGCGCCTGTCGGCGGCGACCGGCCCGGGCGCGGCGAGCCGCATCCTCGCCGGCGCGCTGCTGGCTGGCGCCATCGTGTTGGCCGCGCTTTTCCCCGCGCAGGCGTGGTTCGTCGTCGGGCTCGCGCTGCTAACGGCGTTTTCGGCCGCGACCGTGCTGCGCCTTTTCGTGGCCGCCGCCGCGCTCGCGCCCGAGCGCGAAGCCATGCCGCTCGCAGACCGCGATCTGCCCGTCTACACCGTCGTCGTTGCGCTCTACCGCGAGGCGGCGGTCGCCGGCGCGCTGGTGCAGGCGCTCGAATGGCTCGACTATCCGCGCGCCAAACTCGACATCAAATTCGTGGTCGAGCACGACGATCCCGATACGGCGCGCGCGCTCGCGTCCGCCATACCCGGCGTGGAATACGAGATTGTCGTCGCCCCGCCCGGCGCCCCGCGCACCAAGCCGCGCGCGCTCAACGTCGCGTTGCCGTTCGCGCGCGGAGATCTGGTCGCCGTGTACGACGCGGAGGACGCGCCCGACCTCGATCAGTTGCGACGCGCGGCCGCGCTGTTCGCACGCGCCCCGCAGGACATCGCGTGCCTGCAGGCGCGGCTGGTCATCGACAACTGGAGCGACAACTGGCTGACGAAGCTGTTCGCCATCGATTATGCCGCGTTGTTCGACTGCATCAATCCGGGCCTCGCCGGGCTGCGCCTGCCGATCGCGCTCGGCGGAACCTCGAACCATTTCCGCGCCCAGATTCTGCGCGGCCTTGGCGGATGGGACGCCTGGAATGTGACGGAAGACGCCGATCTCGGGCTGCGTCTGGCGCGCTGTGGCTATCGCGTCGAAACCTTCGTCTCGCGCACATACGAGGAGGCGCCGCGCGCGCTGGCGCCGTTCCTTCATCAGCGCGTGCGCTGGCTGAAAGGGTGGATGCAGACGGCCTACGTCCATGCGCGCGATCCGCGCGCGCTGTGGCGCAACGTGGGACCGCGCGCGTTCTGCGCGCTGCTGGCCATGTTCGTCGCCAATGTCGCAAGTCCGCTCGTCTGGCCGTTCTTCACCGCGCTGCTGATGGCCGAACTCTGGTCGGGCGCGCTGCTTGCGCCGCACGGTCCGGGCGCGCTCCTGTTCTCGACGATGGCGCTATGGCTCGCGCTCGGCGGCCTGGCGGCGATGGTTTGGCCGGCGTCGATCGGCATGCGCCGGCAGCGTCTGGGAAAGCTCTGGCCGTATCTGTTGCTCCTGCCGGTCTGGCACGTGCTGCTGGCGGTCGCGGGCTGGTGGGCGGTGCACGACGTCTGCCGTCGACCGTTCTTCTGGGCCAAGACCACGCACGGACAGGCGCTGAAGCGCCTGCGCGCGCCTCACATGCCGAGATAGGCCTGCCGCACGCGGTCGTCGGCGAGCAGCGACGCGCCCGAGCCGGTGAGCGTGATGGCGCCGTTCTCCAGAACATAGGCGCGCCCGGCCAGTTCGAGCGATGCGGCGACGTTCTGTTCCACCAGCAGGCAGGTCAGCCCCTGCTTGTTGAGTTCGCCGATCGTCTCCAGCACGCTCTGGGCGAGCGCGGGCGACAGGCCGAGCGAGGGTTCGTCGAACATCACGAGTTCGGGTTCGCCCATCAGGCAGCGGGCGATGGCGAGCATCTGCTGTTCGCCGCCCGACAGCGTGCCGGCCGCCTGCGACATGCGCTCGCCCAGCCGCGGAAACAGCGCGACCATGCGCTCGAGATTTTGCGCGCGTCGCGCCCGGGCGCGCGGCAGCATGCCGCCCGTCAGCAGGTTTTCATGCACGCTGAGGCTCGGAAACACCTGGCGGCCTTCCGCCACCTGGCCGACGCCGAGATTGCACACGCGAAACGAGTCGAGACCGCCGATCTCCGCGCCCTTGAACGCGATGCGCCCGCGCGCCGGCTTCAACATGCCGGCGATCGCGCGGATGAGCGAGGTCTTTCCGGCGCCGTTCGCCCCGACGATGGCGACGATCTCTCCGGCGTCGGCTTCCAGCGACACCGACGACAGCGCCTGCGCATCGCCATAGAAGACGTCCATTTCCTCGATGGCGAGCATCAATGCGCTCCCGCTTTCGAGCCGAGATAGGAGCGCACCACGTTCTCGTCGCGCGTGACCGCGTCCGGCGCCCCTTCCGCGATGCTCGCCCCGTGATGCAGCACATGCACGCGTGTCGCCAGCGCCATCACCGCGCGCATCACATGTTCGATCATCACGATGGTGAGTCGGTCCGTCCTGTTGATGTCGCGCAGCACCGCGACCATGCGGTCCGTCTCGGTCGGGCGCAGCCCGGCCATCACTTCGTCGAGCAGGATCAGGCGCGGCCGCGTCGCCAGCGCGCGCGCCACCTCCAGCCGCTTGCGGTCGGGCAGGGTGAGGCTGCCGGCCTTCTGCGAACGCCGGTCGTGCAGGTCGAGCTTGCGCAGAATGTCGTCGGCGTGCGCGCGCGCGTCCGCCATATGGGTCGTGCGCAGCATCGCGCCGATCGCCACGTTGTCGAGCACCGAGAGATCGGGGAACGGCTTCACGATCTGGAAGGTGCGCGCCACGCCGGCTTTGCAGATGTCTTCCGGCGCCTGCCCGTCGATCCGCGCGCCGGCGAAGGTCACTTCGCCCTCGTCGGGCGCGAATACGCCGGCGACGAGATTGAACAGCGTGGTCTTGCCCGCGCCGTTCGGCCCGATGATGGCGAACACCTCGCCCTCCTCGACGCTGAACGACACGTTGTCGACGGCGGTCAGGCCGCGAAAGCGCTTGACGAGGCCGGTTGCGGTCAGGAGCGCGCTCATGCGCCGCGCCCTTCGAGCTTCAGCTTGCGCGCGATCCACGGCCACAGTCCGTTCGGCGTCGCCGCGATGATGATCATCAGCAGCGCGCCGTAGACGAGCGCCTTGGCGCCCGGCGCGTTGAGACCGAGCGCGCGCAGAATGTCGATCAGCGCCTCGCCGAGCGGCACCAGCAGAAAGGCGCCGACGATCGGCCCGAACAGCGTGCCGACGCCGCCGACGATCGGCGCGAGGATCAGATCGATCGACCGCGACATGTCGAATATCTGCGCCGGGAAAAGGTTGTTGGACCAGAAGGCGAGATAGACGCCGCCGACCGCCGTCATCGCCGAGGAAATGAACAGCGCGAAGAATCGCACGCGCGTTGCGTTCACCCCCAGCGCCCTGGCCGCGGCAGGATCCTCGCGCACGGCGAGCCAGGCGTGGCCCAGTTTGGAGGCGCGCAGGAATGCCGACAGCGCGAGCGCGCCGGCCGCCAGCGCCAGAGCCAGATAGTAGAAGAAGTAAGGCCCGCCGCGCAGGTTGAACCATTGCGCCTGCGCTTCGGACGCCACCGGCAGGAAGAATCCGGCCGCCCCGCCCGCGAAACTCCAGTTGTCGAAGCCAATCCGCGCGACTTCGGCGAAAGCGATGGTGAGCAGCGAGAAATACACGCCCTCGATGCGGAAGCGAAACCCGAGCCAGCCTAACGCGCTTGCGGCCGCCACCGCGACCGCCATGGCCGCGAACACGCCGAGCCACGGGCCGACGCCGAATTTCACGAACAGGATCGCGCCCGTATAGGCGCCAAGTCCGAGATAGAGCGCATGGCCGAGCGACAGCAGGCCGCAGAACCCCATGAGAATGTTCCACGCCTGTCCGAGATAGGCGCCGATCAGACACAGCAGCAGGATCGACAGCAGATAGCGGTCGACGACGAAGGGCGCCGCGACGAGCGCCGCGGCGGCGAGCGATAGCGCGACCCATCCGCGCGTCGTCATGTTGGCGAACGTCACGATTCGGCCTTTCCGAACAGACCCTGCGGACGAAGCGCGAGCACGATGACGAGCAGGCCGAACGACACCATGCTTTTCATGGACGGCGAGATCGCGGCGCTCGCGACCGCCTCCGCCGCGCCGATCAGCAGTCCGCCGCCGAGCGCGCCGGCCATCGAGCCGAGGCCGCCGACGATGACGATGGTGAAGGCGAGCAGCGTGTAGGAGGGCGCGAGCATCGGCGTCATGTCGGTGAGCGCGGTCATGATCGAGCCCGCCGCGCCGACGCAGGCGAGACCTACCCCGAACGACAGCGCATAGAGCTTCTTCACGTCCAGCCCGACGACCGCCGCGCCCACCAGATTGTCGGCCGCGGCGCGGATCGCCGTGCCGGTCAGCGTGAAGCGGAAGAAGGCGAACAGCGCGGCGGTGACGACCAGCGCGGCGAGCGCGCCGTAAACGCGCACCTTGTCGATCATCAGCGGGCCGATCATCCAGGTGTCGAGCGAATAGGGCAGGTCCACCTGTCGCGATTCCGGTCCGAACACCATCAGCATGGCGTTGACGAGGACGAGCGCCAGCCCAACCAGCAGAATGAACTGCTCGTGCTGCGGCCGCGTGACGAACGGTTGCACGATCGTGCGTTGCAGCCCGTAGCCGATGAGAAAGAACGCGAAGGCGACGGGAACGCTCGCGATGATCGGGTCCACCTTGTAGAGGCCGAACAGCACGAAGGCCGCGTACATGGCCAGCACGGCGAATTCGCCGTGCGCGAAATTGACGACGCGCACCACGCCGAAAATGACCGACAGGCCGAGCGCCATCAGCCCGTAGACGAGGCCGGTCAATATCCCTTTCAGGAAGACTTCGGCGAAGAGGGGAAAGGTCATGATGGATAAACGGCGGCCCCGGGGCAGGGGCCGCCTGTCGGCTTTACTTGCGGCCCTGCCACGACGGCATCGGCAACACGGGATCGGTGACCGCCACGTCTTTCGGGAAGACGACGGTCGGGGTGCGGTTGATGTTCTGCACGGAGACCGCGCCGATGTTCGGGTTGTCGCCCTTTTCGTTGAACGCGATCGGGCCGCCCGTCATCACGTGGTCCTTGATGCTGGTCTCGCGGATCGCCTTCATCAGCGTCGGCCCGTCCTCTGCGCCCGCGCGCTTGAACGCGTCGGCGGCGACCAGCAGCGCCTCGAACGTGAAGCCGGCGTTGAACGAGTCGACCGCGAACCGGTTGTTGGGGTTGGCGGCCTTGAACGAGGCTTCGAGCGCCTGCGTCATCTGCGATTTCGGATTGGCCCACGGCAGGTTGTAGAAGAAAAAGTCCGCGTAGGGGCCGACCGCCTGGTAGAACTCCTCGTCGTAGAGGCCGGGCGAGCCGGGCGAGAAGATCGCCTTGGGCTCGAATTTCTGCCGCACCATGTCGCGCGTCAGCTTGATGGCGTCGCCCGCGCGCGTGACGATCATCAGCAGGTCGGGATTGATGGAGCGCAGCTTCGTCACCTCGACCGAGAGATCCTGCGCCTTCGGATCGTAGGAGATGCTCTCCACCAGTTTGAACGGCATGTTCAGCGTGGGGAAAATCTTGTCCATCGCGCCGCGCTGGGCGGTGCCGAACGTGTCGTTGGCGTGCAGGAACACGGCGGTCTTCACGTCGAGGCCTTTGGCCTTGGTGACGGCGTCGATGAGCTTCACGCCATTGGTGACGAGCTGGCCGCCGGTCGGGAAGTTGCGGACGAGATATTTGTAGCCCTGTTCGGTGATGTTCGGCGCGGCCGCGACGTTGATCGAAAGCGGCACCTGGCGCTGCTCGCACACCTGGGCGATGGCGAGCGTCTGGCCCGATTCGAACGCGCCGACGATGCAGCGGGCGCCTTCGTTGATCGCCTTCTCGGCCTGCGTGCGGGCCACGTCGGCGTTGGTCTCGGTGTCGATGTGGACGAGTTCGACATTGTAGCCGAGATCGGCGAGCACCTTGGGAGAGGCGAGCGCGCCGCGGTGGCAGGACTGGCCGGCCTGCGCGAAAAAGCCCGAGCGCGGCAGCATGACGGCGATCTTCAGCTTCTTGGCCTGCGCGCGCACGATGGAGGGCGCGGCGATCGCGCCGGCCGAGAGGGCGGCGGCGCCGGTCATCAGGCGGCGGCGGTCGATGGTGGTGTGGGTCATGATCTCCCCGGGGGTTCTGCCGTTGGCGCCCGGTTCTTTAGCGCGGGCCGCGTCCGGGCGCCAGCGGGCGGACGGCGCCGGGCGTCGTCAGGCGCGGGCCTCCGCCTCCGCCTCCATGTCGCGGCCCGTCCTGTCGGCGCCGTTCATGCGGGGGTAGGTCCGCGCCATCTCGCGGGCGATGAATTTGGCCGGCACATCGGCGAAGGCGCCGTGCTGGCGCTCGTAACGCATGTAGGCGCGCCCGGCCCCGTCGTAGGGATGGAGCAGGGAATCGTGCTCCCCGTCGAAGTCCAGCACGTCCACGCCCAGTTTCTGGCAGAGGGTGGCGTTGAAGGTCGGCGAGGCCTTGCGCCAGGCGCCGTCCAGCCAGACCTCCGAAAACCCGTGCCAGGCGAACAGGTCGGTGCCCATGCTTTCGGTCAGCTTTTCGGTGGACAGATGGTTGCGCACGTCTGCGAACCCCACGCGCGCCGGCACGCCCACCGCCCGGCAGGCGGCCGCGTAGAGCGCCGCCTTGCCCACGCAATAACCGTTGCCGGCCGCCAGCACGCGGGAGGCGCGGAACGTCTCGGGCGTATCCATGTCCACATATGGGTTGTAGCGGATGCGGTCGCGCACGGCGTCGAACAGCCGGATCGCCTTGGTCTTGTCGTCGGCGGCGTCGCCCACGACCTCGCGCGCGAAGGCGATGACGCCGGGGTCGTCCGAATCGATGAACTCGGCCGGGTCGGTATAGAGGCGCCGCAGCGCGTCATTCTGTGTCAGATCGTCGCTCATGGACCAATGCTGCAACGGCGTGCGGCAAAAGACAATCGCCGCGCCGGCATGGTTCAATCCCGGCGCGGACGGCTCTAGAGTGGGCGCGGTTGAAACGGGGAGACGTCATGGACGGCGCGCAGATCGTTCTCAGTCTCGAACGCGCGGCGGCGGTCTGCGACGACCTCACGCCGCACGTCTATGCGCGACTGTTCGCCGAACATCCCGAACTGGAGCAGCTGTTCCGGCGGGAAGCGCACGATCAGGCCAGGGGCGAGATGCTCGCGCGCGCGCTCGAGGCCATTCTCGATTGCGCGACCGACGACGTCTACGGCGCCAATCTGGTGGCGAGCGAGGCGGCCAATCACGAAGGCTACGAGGTGGCGCGCGAAACCTTCGTGCGATTCTTCGCGGCCATCCAGGCGACGCTGCGCGACCTGCTCGCAGCCGAGTGGACGGACGACATGGACGCGGCGTGGGCCGGAATGTTGCGACGTTTTTCCGCGTTGTCCGCGCCGGAAGGCGAGAGATAAGTCTCCGGCGTTGTCGAGTCGTTCGAGAACCCGAAGGTTTCCATGCGTTTCATCCCCGTCGCGTTCGCCGTCGCCATGGCGTCATCGATTCTTCCGGCCTTCGCCGAACCGAGCGAGGTCGGCGTCTGGCGCCTGCAGTCGATCGTTTTCGTGGACGAGGCGACGGGGGCCTCAAGCGCCCGGTTCGGCGAGAAGCCTGACGGCTACGCCATTTTCGCCAACGGCCATGTCAGCGTCGTCATCAACGCCGAGAGTCGCGCCCCCCTGTCCGGCGCGCCGGACAGGCGAACTGAGGAACAGGCGCGACTCTATTCGACGATGACCGCCCATGCCGGAAAATACCGCCTGGAGAACGGCCGGTTCGTTCACCCGGTGGATGTCGCGCACGACCCGAGAATGGTCGGAAAGGACCTTCTGCGCACGACGAAATTCCTCTCCGCGGACGTGATGGAAAGCACCACGCCGGTGTTCGCGACGCCCGATGGAAAGAAGGGCAGGAGCGTCATCACCTGGCGGCGCGTTCAATAGTCCACCTGCGCCAGAAACAGCCCGCAGGCCGGCGCGACGGCGCCGCAGCGCGCCCGGTCGCGCGCCGCGAGCGCGGCGGCCAGGTCGCGCGCGGTCCACTTGCCCGAGCCGACATGTTCGAGCGAGCCGACCATCGAGCGCACCTGATGGTGCAGGAACGAGCGCGCCGAAGTTCTGATTTCGATCGTGTCGCCGTCGCGGGCCACATCCAGCCGGTCGAGCGTGCGGACCGGCGAACTCGCCTGGCATTCAGCCGCGCGGAAGGTCGTGAAATCGTGGCGGCCGACCAGCGCCTGCGCGGCCGCGCCCATCGCGTCCGCATCGAGCGCGCGCGCCACGTGCCAGACCAGCCCGCGCATCAGCGCCGGCTTCGCGCGCCGATTGAGAATGCGATAGACGTAGTGGCGCTTGGTCGCCGAAAACCGCGCCTCGAAATCCGCGCCCACCCCGTCCACCCGCACGATGGCGATCGGAAACAGCCGCAGATGCGCGTTGAGCGCCTCGCGCAACCTGTCGGGCCGCCAGTCGCGCGCCAGATCGACATGCGCCACCTGCCCGGTGGCGTGAACGCCGGCGTCCGTGCGGCCCGCCGCCTGAATGGCGCGCGCCTCGCCGGTCAGCGACAGGACCGCGCTCTCGATCGCCTCCTGCACCGAGAGACCGTTGGCCTGCCGTTGCCAGCCGACGAACGGCCGGCCGTCGTATTCAATGGTGAGTTTGTAGCGGCCCATCACGCAAGCGTCGCGCCGGCGGAAAGCCGCGCTCCGCGCGCGAATTCGCCGAACGACATCGCCGCCTTGCCGCCGCGCTGCACCTGGATGAGCTCCACCGCGCCCGCGCCGCAGGCCACGACGCCCTCGCCGATCAGCGCGCCCGGCGCGCCGCCGCCCGCCGCCAGCCGCGTGCGCAGGACCTTCACGCGCTCGCGGCCCTTGCCGAGGTCGATCTCGAACCACGCGCCGGGAAACGGCGACAGGCCGCGCGCGAGGTTGTGAACCTCCTGCGCGTCGCGCCGCCAGTCGATGCGCGCTTCGGCCTTGTCGATCTTGGCGGCGTAGGTCGCGCCCGCGCTCGCCTGCGGATGAAACGACAGCGCCCCGCGCGACAACGCCGCGAGCGCGCGCGCCATCAGATCGGCGCCGATCTTCATCAGCGTGTCGTGCAGGTCGCCGGCCGTTGTCTGGGGCCCGATGGCGACGCGCTCGGCCATGCCGACAGGGCCGGTGTCGAGATCCTCGTCCATCTGCATCACCATCACGCCGGTTTCCGTGTCGCCGGCCATGATCGCGCGCTGGATCGGCGCCGCGCCGCGCCAGCGCGGCAACAGGGACGCATGCAGGTTGAGGCAGCCGAGCGCGGGCGCCTCCAGAATGGCTTTCGGCAGGATCAGCCCGTAGGCGACCACCACCGCGCAATCGGCCTCGTGCGCCGCGAACTGCGCGGCCGCCTCCGGCGTGCGCAGGTTCTTCGGCGTCAGCACCGGCAGGTTGAATTTTTCCGCCGCGCGCTGCACGGGCGAGGGCGTGAGCGCCATGTCGCGCCCGGCTGGCCGTGGCGCGCGGGTGTAGACGGCGACGACCTCGTGGCCCTGGCCGACGATCTCCGTCAGCGTGGGAACGGCGAAATCCGGCGTTCCCATGAAGACGATGCGCATCACATCTCCCGCTCGTCGTGGTGGGGATGGGCGTGCGGCCCGCCTTCGGCCTCGCGTCTGGCGGCCTTCACGAATTTCTTCCATACCCGCTCGCGTTTCAGCCGCGAGATGTGGTCGATGAACAGCACGCCGTTGAGGTGGTCGATTTCGTGCTGGAGCGCGGTCGCCAGCAGCCCGTCGGCGTCCAGTTCGCGCACGGCGCCGTCGCGGCCGAGATAGCGCGCCCTCACGCGCGCGGGGCGCTCCACGTCCTCGAAATACTCGGGGATCGACAGGCAGCCTTCCTGATAGACGCGCATTTCGGGCGAGAACCAGACGATCTCCGGATTGGCGAGCGCCAGCGGCTGCGGCTCTTCCCCCTCGCGCGCGACGTCCAGCACCACCACGCGTTTCGGCACGGCGATCTGGATCGCGGCGAGCCCGATGCCGGGCGCGTCGTACATCGTCTCCAGCATGTCGTCCATCAGCCGCTTCGTGTCGTCGTCGATCCGTTCGACCGGCGCGGAAACCGCGCGCAGCCGCGCGTCGGGGATGATGATGATGTCTCGAAGCGCCATTGCGTCCTGCCTTGCGGCGCCTGCAATAAGCGCGGTTCGGGCGCCGGTCAAATGTCAGCGCAGCAGATGAAAGAGCGGCACGAGCGCGAACCACGCGATATAGGTCAGCCCCGCCGCCATCGCGCCGTCGATCCGCCGCGCGCCGGCGCCGGTCCGCAGATACGCGAGGATTTTCGAGCCGAACCACAGCGCATGGATCGGCGCGACGATTTCGAGCCCGCGCAGCGCCGCCACGCCGGCCAGCGGCAGGGCGACCGCCAGGGCGACCGAGGCGGCCAGACTCGCGAGCGCGATCCGCGCCGCCCCCCGCGTTCCGAACCGCACCGTCAGCGTGACCTTGCCGGCGGCCGCGTCGGCGTCGGCGTCCGGAATTCCCGACAGGACGATCGCCGGCGCCACGGCGAAGAACAGCGGCAGGGCCAGCAGATAGGGCGCCCCCTCGCCCCATGCGCCCGCCTGCAGCGCATAGCCGAGCACGAGCACGCCGAACGAATGGGTGAGCGCCACGTCGGCTTCGCCCAGCGCCCGGTGAGACAGTTTAAGGGGCGGCGCGGTGTAGCCGATGGCGAGCGCGCCGAATGCGGCGAGATAGACGGCCAGCACGGCCGGCGTCGGACTGCGGGCGACGAGCGGCGCGGCCAGGAGCGCCGCGACGGCCGCCGCCAGCGCCGCCGCGCGCGCGAGCGTCGCGCGGGCGATGTCGCCGCAGACCAGCACGCGCGAGCCGCCGGTGAACGGTCCCCAACAGGCGTTGCGCCGGTCGGATTCGTAGTCGAACAGGTCGTTGACGAACACGGTCGCCGCCTCCAGCGCGAACAGGAACGCGTAGCCGAGCCAGAATTCGCCGCGACGCACCGCGTCCGCGCCGGCGCCAGCGAGCGCGCCGACCCAATAGGCCAGAAAGGTCATCGGATAGAATTGCAGCCTGAGCGCCGCCACCCACGGCGACATTGACTTGAAGAGGCGCCCGAAGGCGCCGCGCGGTCCGTGGCCGAGCCGCGCGCCGAGCGCGCGCGCCTCGGCCAGCCATCGGGCGCGGGTCGCCGCGTCCGCCGATCTGGCGGCGCCGAACCGGGCGATCCTGACCGTGTCCACGCCGCAGAAGCCGAGCGTGGCCCGCGCCAGCGCGCGATGGCCGGGGGCGCCGTAGACGAAGCGGTAGACGGGACCCGGCGTGTCCATGGTGGTCAACAGATCCGCCGTCTTGCCCTTCAGCAGCCCCTCGTAGCCCGCGCCGCCCTCGATTTCGGCGAACGCCCAGCCGGGCAGGAGGGCGCGGTCCAGAAATCCCTTCAGGAGCGCCGGAAACGTGCCCCACCAGGTTGGGTAGACCAGCGCCAGATGGTCGCAGCGATCGATCGCCGCGCGGATGCGTTCGAGGTCGTCTTCGAGCGGCTGCGCGCGGGGGCTGGCCAAGCGCACGTGGGGGTCGAATTCCGCCTGCGACAGGTCGAACCTCTCCACCCGCGCGCCGGCCTCCTCCGCGCCCTGCGCATAGGCCGCCGCCAGGGCGCCGCACAGCGAGCCCGCCCCGCGGGGATGGCCCAGAACGACGACGACGCGCAGACGTTCCATCGGCCTCTCCACGGAATCGCTTTATCTTCAATGCGCCGCCGCCGCCGCGCGTTCCCGTCGCGACGCCCGAAAAAAGCCGCAGCGGTCCTCTCATTCGTCAATTGCGCGGGCGGCCCCTATATTGTGGCGACCGAGGGATGGGAGACGACGGCCGCATGGCCGTGCGGGAGACAGATGCCGAATTTCGAAACTTTGTTGTCGGGCGACCGCGACCAGCTGGCGGTCGAGCGCGCCATATCCGAATTTCGCGCGGCCCGGCCCGTGGTGGTGGAGGCCGGGGAGGAGGCGTCGCTGATCGCCCCTGTCGAGAGCCTCGACGCCGCCGGCGCCGGCGCGCTGGATGCGGTCGCCGCCGGCGCCGCGCGGCTGGTGCTGTCGGGCCCTCGCCTGCACCGTCTGGGCGCGAGCCGCCGCGAAGCCGGCGCCCTGGCGCTGGAAAAGGTCGATTTCGACCGCATCGGCGCCCTGGCGCTCGAGCGCGACGCCCGACTGGACGCGGCGCCCGTCCGGCCGACCGGCGCGGAGCGCGCCGCGCTGACGCTGACCCATCTGGCGAGCCTGCTGCCGGCCGTCGTCGCCGTGCCGGTCCAGCGCGCCGATCTGTTCGGCGCGCCGTTCGCGCGGGTGAGCGCGCTCGCCGTCTCCGCCTATCGCGGCAAGAAGGTCGCCGGGCTTCACATCGTCTCGCGCGCGAAAGTGCCGCTGGAGGATGCGCCCGACACCGAGATGGTGGTGTTTCGCGGCGGCGAGGGCCTGCGCGATCATGCGGCCGTCATCGTCGGCGATCCGGATTTCGGCCAGCCCGTGCCGGTGCGGCTACATTCTGCCTGCCTGACCGGCGATCTGTTCGGCTCGCTCAAATGCGATTGCGGCGACCAGTTGCGCATGACCGCGCGTCACATGGCCGAGAACGGCGGCGGGATCATTCTCTACCTGGATCAGGAAGGGCGCGGCAACGGGCTCGCCAGCAAGATCAAGGCCTACGCCCTTCAGGCCGACGGGTTCGACACCTACGACGCGGACGAGGTGCTGGGCTTCGATCACGACCAGCGCGGGTTCGATTTCGCCGCCGACATGCTGACCCAGCTCGGCGTGAAGCGCGTGCGTCTGTTCACCAACAATCCGGTGAAGATCGACGCGCTGGCGGCCGCCGGCGTCGAGATCGTGTCGCAGCAGCGCGTGCATGGCCGCGCGACGCAGCACAACGTCGGCTATCTCGAAGCCAAGCGCGATCGCATGGGCCACAAGTTCGACGCCGACATCGCCGCCTCGCGCGCCAGTGAGAACTAGCGCGCGCAACGAACGCTGGCTGTGGTCCGCCTGCGTTTTCCTCGCCGGCGCGCTCGCGCTGGCGTTCCCGTGGCTGTCGGGCCGCGTGACGATCCCGTGGGACGCCAAGGCGCATTTCTATCCGCAGTTCGTGCATCTGGCGCGCGCGCTGGCCGGCGGCGAGGGAACGGGGTGGACGCCGAACGTTTTCGCCGGCGCCCCGCTGATCGCCGACCCGCAATCGCTGATCTTCGCGCCGTTCTATCATCTGGCGGCGTGGCTGGGCCCGACGCCGTCGTTCGCGCTCGCCGACGGCGTGCTGTTCGCCATGCTCGCGGCCGGCGGGCTCGGGCTGTTCCTCTATTTTCAGGATCGGGGCTGGGGGGCGGCGGGCGCGCTGGTGGCGGCGCTCGGCTTCGCGTTCGGCGGTTCGGCGGCCTGGCGCATTCAGCATGTCGGGCAGGCGATGAGCCTCGCATGGTTCCCGCTGGCGTTGTTTGCGCTGGCGCGCGCGCTCGACCGCGGGTCGCTCGCATGGGGGGCGCTCGCCGGCGCCTGCGCCGGCTGCATGGTGGCCGGGCGCGATCAGGTCGCCTGGCTGCAAACTCTGCTGCTGACGGGCTTCGTCGTCTGGCGCCTGTTCTCGTCCGACATCGGCGTCAATGCGCGCCGCTTCGTGCGGCCGCTCACGGGCGGCGTTCTCGCCGGTCTCGCCGTCGCGGGCCTGCCGGTCCTGTTGACGCTGGCGCTCGCCGCCCATTCCAACAGGCCGGAACTCGTTTTCGACGAGGTGGTGAAAGGCTCGCTCCATCCAGCTTCGCTGCTCACATTGTTCGCCGCGAATCTCTATGGCGTCGACGGTCCGCTCGCCCTGTTCTGGGGGCCGCCCTCGCCGGCCTGGGGCGAGACGAACCTGTTTCTCGCCCGCAACATGGGAACGCTCTATCTCGGCGCGCTGCCGCTCGCCGCCATGTTCGCCGCACGCTGGCGCGGCGCCGATCGCGACATTCTCTACTGGACGGTCGCGGCCATCGCGCTCGTCGCCTACGCGCTCGGGCGCTACACGCCGGCTTTCGAGACGCTGTTCCTCCTGCCGGGCGCCGATCTGTGGCGCCGGCCTGCGGACGCGACCTTCCCCTTCTGCGCGCTCGTGTCGATCCTCGGCGGCTATGGCGTCCATCGCATCGTCGACGAAGGCCGCGCGCGCCTGTGGCGCGCAGCGCTCGCAGCGCTCGCCGCGTTCGGCGCCGGCGTGTGGGTCGCGTTCGAAAAGGGCCGCCTCGACGTCGCCGTCGGCCCGCTCGCGGTCGGGCTCGGCTTGTTCGCGGCCGCGCTGCTCGCGCTCGCCTGGGCGCGCCGTCACGGCGCCGCGCGTCCGCGCCGCGCGCTCGTTCTGCTGGGACTTCTGCTGACGGTCGATCTGGCCGTCTCCAACGGGCCGAACGAATCCACCGCGCTCGCGCCGGCCGACTACGACATGCTGCGCCCCGCCACGCAGAACGCGACCGTCGCGCTGTTGAAGGAGCGCCTGTCCGCCTCCGCGCCCGACCGGCGCGACCGCGTGGAGCTGGCCGCGCTCGGCTTTCCCTGGCCCAACGCCGGCATGGTCCACGGCTTCGATCACGACCTCGGCTACAACCCCATCCGGCTCGATCTGTTCGCCGCTTTCACCAACGCGCAGGATCACGTCGCGCTGCCGGAGCAGCGCACGTTCTCGAAAGCGTTTCCATCGTATCGCTCAATCGCCGCCGACCTGATGGGTCTGCGCTACATCGCAACCGGCGTCCCGGCCGAACAGATCGACGCCGGCCTCAAGCCCGGCGACCTGAATTTCATCGCGCGCACGGCCGACGCCTACATCTACGAGAATCCCCGGGCGTTTCCGCGCGTGTTCGTGGCCGCGCAGGCCCGGCGCGCGGATTTCGCGGCCATCGTCGAGGAGGGAAACTGGCCGGACGTGGACTATCGCAGGACCGTGCTGATCGAGGGCGCCAGCGATGCGGCCGAGCGCGGGCCCGCCACGGCGCGGCTCGCGCGCTACGCGAACACCGAGATCGTGATCGATCTCGATGCGCCCGACGGCGGTTATCTCGTGCTGTCCGACATTTATCATCCCTGGTGGTTTGCGACCGTGGATGGCGTCGAGGCCGATATCCTGCGCGCCAACGTCGCATTCCGCGCCGTGCGTCTGAAACCGGGCGCCAGACAGGCGCGATTCCGGTTCGATCCCCTGACGGGCCTGCTGGCGCAGATAAAGTCCGAGGGTTTGCTTTTTAATGGCGCGAAAAGGCCTTAGTCGCCGCAAACAGTCGCTCGGGGCGCGCAGTGCGCGCCGTGCGGCGCTTGGCCGCGCCCGTCGCGCGACTTGCCAGCGGCCCTGCGCCGACTTAGATCGCACCGTCGGCGTCGCGCCGGCCGAAAGAGGATGAATGCGAGCGGAAGACCGCGTGCGGACGGAGGCGGTGGAGCGAACGGCGCGGTCCGGCGGACGGGGCTGGCGCGCGCGGCGCGAGCTTGTCGAGGCCCGCCGGGAGATGTTCCAGCGCCGCAATCTCGGCCGGTTGATCGGCGGGGCGTTGAGCCTCGGCATTTTCCTTCTGTCGATCTTCGTCATGGCGCGCGTCGTCGCCAATCTGGACATCTCCGCGTTGCGCCAGGCGGTGGCCGCCACCAGCGCCGAACAGATCGCCGCCGCCATCGGGCTGACGGCGCTGTCCTATCTTGCGCTCACCGGTTACGACGCGCTCGCGCTGCGCCACATTCGCGCGAAGGTTCCCTATCGCGTCACGTCGCTCGCCTCGTTCACCAGCTACGCCATCTCCTTCACGCTCGGCTTTCCGCTCATCACAGGCGGCACCGTGCGGTACTGGATCTATTCGCGCGCCGGTCTGACGGCGGCCAAGGTCGCCAGCCTGACGGTCATCGCCGGCATCACCTTCTGGGCGGGCATGGCGTTCGTCATCGGCGCCGCGCTCATCCTGCGCGCGGAGGCCATCTCCCACATCGTCGGCGTCTCCGCCGTCGTCAACGCCATCGTCGGCGCGGGCGTGCTCGGCGCCATCGCGGCCTATCTCCTGTGGGTCGCCGCGCAGCGCCGGCGCGTGCGCATTCGGGGATTTCGCCTGCAATTGCCGGGCGCCTGGCTCTCGCTCGGGCAGATCACGCTCGGCGTCATCGATCTATGCGCGGCCGCCGGCGTGCTCTACGTGCTGCTGCCCGCGAGCGTGAAGATCGATTTCGCCACCTTCGCGGCGACGTATGTGTTCGGCTGCGTGCTCGGCATCGCCAGCCACGCGCCGGGCGGCATCGGCGTGTTCGAGGCGACCATCATCAAATTCGTGCCCGGCGCGAGCGAGGCGGCGCTGCTGGCCTCGCTGCTGCTGTTCCGCATCATCTACTATCTTGGCCCCTTCGTGTTCGCGCTGGCGCTGCTGGGCGCCGACGAGGCGCTGCGCCGCTGGAAGGGCCTGCGCGAGGCGATGGAGCGGCGCGAGGCCGAGAACGGCGCGGACGACTGACGCCTTGCGCCGCCCCTTCGCAAATCGCGCGCGTCGTGCTGTAAAGCGCCTGCCCGAAGGGAGGCGCCAGTCATGAGCGAAGCGACGCCGGCGCTCATTCAGTCGATGCTCGACGCCATGCCGGACGCCGCCATTCTCGTGGCGCGCGATCTGCGCGTGGCGGGTCTCAATCGCCCGGCGGCGGTTCTCTTTCCGACCATGCGCGCCGGCGACCTGCTGGTGCGGTCGTTCCGCGCCCCCGAAATGCTGGATGCGCTGGCGCGCCTGTTCGCGGGGGAGGGCGCGCAAAGCGCCGCGTGGCGCGACCGCGTGCCGGTCGAGCGCCAGTTCGAAATCCGCATCAACCCGCTCGTCCTCGAACCGTTCGGCGCGTGCGCGCTGGCGACGCTGCGCGACGTGATGCAGGCGCGCGCACTCGACCGCATGCGCGCCGATTTCGTGGCCAACGCCAGTCATGAATTGCGCACGCCGCTCGCCTCGTTGCTCGGGTTCATCGAAACGCTGCAGGGACCTGCGCGCGCCGACGCCGCCGCGCGCGAAAAGTTTCTGGGCGTGATGGCCGACCAGGCGCGCCGCATGGCGCGGCTGATCGATGATCTCCTGTCGCTGTCGCGCGTCGAGCAGCACCAGCACGTCGCCCCACAGGAGCGGATCGATCTGGCGGCGATCGCCCGCGAGATGGTCGACAACCTGCGGCCGATGGCGCAGAGCGCGGGCGTCTCGCTCGAACTGCACGCGCCCGAGCCGGCCTGGATCGCCGGCGACCGCGACGAGA
>ERZ1645187.574-NODE-574-length-36024-cov-244.165059_pt1 | contig 36024 bp, 29 predicted proteins | sample MGYA00575352_ERZ1645187 | MGnify/ENA primary metagenome ERZ1645187 (study PRJEB40837, sample SAMN11349314) | freshwater sediment metagenome | isolation source: river sediment | host: Sediment | place: India: Wazaribad , New Delhi | collected 2017-02-21 ... | reverse complement strand
ATCAGGTCCACGGCCTGGTAGGCCCGGGCCTGGGCCGCGCCGACTGTATCGCCCAAGGCGGTGACGCACAGGACCCGGCCGCCGCTGGTGAGGGTCTGGCCGTCCTCCCGGGTGGTGCCGGCATGGAAGACCTTGGTATCGGGGATCTGGGCCGCCGCCTCCAGCCCGCTGATGACCTGGCCCTTCTCATAGCCATCGGGATAGCCCCCGGCCGCCATCACCACGCCCAGGGCAGCGCGGGGGTCCCAGTCAGCCCGCATCTCTCCCAGGCGGCCGTCCAGGGCGGCCAGGCACAGGGCCACCAGGTCGGACTGGAGCCGCAGGAGGATGGGCTGGGTCTCCGGATCGCCGAAGCGGCAGTTGTATTCCAACACCCGCGGGGTACCGTCGGCGCCGATCATGAGGCCGGCGTAGAGGAAACCGGTGTAGGGCAGGCCCTCCGCCGCCATCCCGGCCACCGTCGGCGCCATCACCTCGGCCATGATGCGCTCATGCAGTTCCGGAGTGACCACTGGCGCCGGGGAATAGGCCCCCATGCCGCCGGTGTTGGGGCCTTGGTCGCCGTCGTCCCGGGCCTTGTGGTCCTGGGAGCTGGCCATGGGTAGGATCTGGCCCTGGCCGACCAAGGCGATGAAGCTGGCCTCCTCGCCGGTGAGAAATTCCTCAATCACCACCCGGTGGCCGGCGGCGCCGAAGCGGTTACCCGCCAGCATGTCGCGCACCGCCGCCTCCGCCATGGCCAGGTCCTGGGCGAGGATGACGCCCTTGCCAGCGGCCAGGCCATCGGCCTTGACGACGATGGGGGCACCCACCCGGCGCAGATAGGCCAGGGCCGGCTCCAGCTCGGTGAAGCTGCCGTAGGCTGCGGTGGGGATCCCGTGGCGCTGGAGAAAATCCTTGGTGAAGGACTTGGAACCCTCCAGTTGAGCGGCGCCCTGGCTGGGCCCGAAGCAGGGCAGTCCCGCGGCCTGGAAACGATCCACCAGTCCCGCCACCAAAGGCGCCTCGGGCCCGACGATGGTCAGGCCGACCTGCTTGTCCCGGGCGAAGGCCAGGAGGCCGTCGAGATCCTCGGCGGCGATGGCCACATTTTCGACCCCAGGCTCCAGCGCCGTGCCCCCGTTGCCGGGGGCGACGAAGACGGTGTCGGCCAGGGGCGACTGGGCGGCCTTCCAGGCCAGGGCATGCTCGCGGCCACCGCCGCCGATGATGAGGATGTTCATGTCAGAGAGCTCCGGTGGTCGGCAGCGTGGTCGGTAAGTGAGAGGGGAAGTCGCCTAGGGCCAGGGCCAGGCGCCATTGGCTTGGGGGGGGAACGAAACCCTTTCTGGTGTTAGCCCGGGGGCGGGGCATCGCCGGTATCATCTTGGCCGACAACACCTTAGCTTGACGCCGATGGCCATAAGCGGGCTCTGCGGCTCGCCAAGTCCACCTTGGTCAATCCTGGCCCCCCTCCCGGGTGAAACGGATGACCCCGCGTTGGCTGGCGCGGATGAAGTCCAGGATGGCTTCGGTCTCGGGGGCGGGAAATTCACCCCCCGCCCGTTCCAGGGCCACCTGGAGGGGAAGCCCGGAGCGAAAGAGCAGGCGGTAGACCGACTTGATCAGGCGGCGCTGGGCCTGGCTGAAGCCGTTGCGCCGCAGCCCCACCGTGTTCAGGCCGACGATGTGGGCGCGGTGGCCATCGGCGGTGACGTAGGGCGGCACATCCTGGGGCACGCCACTGACCCCGGCGACCATGGCGTAGGCGCCCACGCGGCAGAACTGGTGCACCGCCACCTGGCCGGAGAGGAAGACGTGATGATCCAGCTCCACGTGCCCGGCCAGGGTGGCGCCATTGGCGAGGAGGTTGTGGTCGCCAAGCTGGCAATCATGGCCCACATGGCTGAAGGCCATCAGATAATTGTGGCTGCCGATCCGCGTCCCCTGGTCCGTCTTGAGGCCATGGCTGACGTTGACGTTTTCCCGAAACTGGTTGTAATCACCAATGGTCAGGGGCTTGGCCTTGTCCGGGTGGTAGCTCAGGTCCTGGGGGGTGGAGCCCAGGGTGGCGCCGTGGCGAACGACGTTGCCCCGACCCAGACGGGTGAGCCCGTAGATACGGCTATGACCTTCGATCAGGCAGTCCGGACCGATGATGGCCCCCGCCTCGACGAGGGCGTAGGGGCCGACGCGGCTGGTTTCGTGGATGACCGCGCCGGCCTCGACGATGGCCGTGGGATGGATCATCAATGCCGGAAGTGGCGCATGCCGGTGAAGATCATGGCCATGCCATGCTCGTCGGCGGCGGCGATGGTCTCCTCGTCGCGCAGGGAGCCACCGGGCTGGATGACGGCGGTGATGCCCGCCGCCGCCGCCTGGTCGATGCCATCGCGGAAGGGGAAGAAGGCGTCGGAGGCCATGACCGCCCCCCGCACCGCCAGCCCAGCCTGTTCGGCCTTGATGACGGCGATGCGGGCCGAATTGACGCGGCTCATCTGCCCGGCGCCGACGCCGATGGTCATGCCGTCGCGTCCGTAGACGATGGCGTTGGACTTGACGAACTTGGCTACCCGCCAGGTAAAGAGCAGGTCGGTCAGTTCCGTCGCGCTGGGTTCGCGCCGGGTGACGGTGCGCAGGCCAGCGTAGAGCGCCCGGTCGGCGTCCTGGACCAGCAGGCCCCCGTTGACGCGCTTGAAATCCAGGCGCTGGCCCGACTCGCCATCCCAGGGGCCACATTCCAGCACCCGAACGTTCTTTTTGGCCGCCAGGACCTCCCGGGCCGCAGCGGAGACCCGCGGGGCGATGATCACCTCGACGAACTGGCGCTCGGCGATGGCGCTGGCGGTGGCCGCGTCCAGTTCGCCGTTGACGGCGATGATGCCGCCGAAGGCGGATTCGGGATCGGTGCTGAAGGCCCGCTCGTAGGCCTCCAGCAGGCTGCCGCCCAGGGCGACGCCACAGGGGTTGGCGTGCTTGACGATCACGCAGGCCGGGGCCTCGGCGAATTGCTTGACGCACTCCAGGGCCGCGTCGGTGTCGGCGATGTTGTTGTAGGACAGTTCCTTGCCCTGGAGCTGGGTCGCGGTGGCGACGCTCGCCCCGGACAGGTCCGCCTCGGTGAAGAAGGCGGCCCCCTGGTGGGGGTTCTCGCCGTAGCGCATGGCCTGGCGCAGTCGGACCTGGAGATTCAGGGTCCGCGGGAAGGGCGCCGGCTCCCCGTCCGAGGCCTCTCCGGTCCCGGCTACCCGACGCCCCAGGTAATTGGCGATGGCGCCATCGTAACGGGCGGTGTGCTCGAAGGCCTTGACCGCCAGATCGAAGCGCAGGGCGTCCCCAACGGCACCGCCGTGGGCTGCCATCTCCGTCAGGACCCGCTCATAGTCCGCGGCGTCCACCACCACGGAGACGGCGGCATGATTCTTGGCGGCGGCCCGCAGCAGGGTCGGGCCCCCGATGTCGATATTCTCGATGGCGGTGGCCAGGTCGCAGCCGGGCTTGGCCACCGTCGCCTCGAAGGGGTAGAGGTTGACCACCACCAGGTCGATGGGGTGAATGCCGTTCTCCCGCATCACCCCGTCGTCGATGCCCCGCCGGCCGAGGATGCCGCCATGGACCAGGGGGTGCAGGGTCTTGACCCGGCCGCCCATCATCTCCGGAAACCCGGTGTAATCCGAGACCTCGGTGACCGGGATTTCCTGTTCGGTCAGCAGGCTGGCGGTACCACCCGTGGAGAGGATCTCGATCCCCCGCGCCGTCAGGGCACGGGCGAAGTCGACCAGGCCGGTCTTGTCGGAGACGCTGATGAGGGCGCGGCGAATGGGCTGCATGGATCTTGGGCCTCAAAAAATTGCAGTGGGTGAAGCGGGACGCGCCTCGGCTACGGGCATTGCCACTCTAGGGTTGAATTTGGCGGCTCAGCTGGCCTCTGACGGGAGGATTCCCTGGATAGCCCTTCTTGGGATTGAAGACTCCATCCCGCGCCAACTGGCACGAGGCGGGTGGTTATACCCCTGAAATTGATAGTCTTTCCAGTAACTTTCACGCTAAGCACTCCCGCCATGGATCAACCCATACCGGTTGATGTGAGAAGGAAATCGAGAGGCAGCGGGGAAAATCCATCGCGGTAGGCCTGGATCAGCGCCGGGGGCATGGGGCCAGAAATCAATCTTGAGCCGGGTGGAGGCTAGGGTCGGGCGCTTCATAGGAGTCGCCGTTCGGCTGCTGGTAAAGGGCCAGCTTCTTGCGCAAGGTGGTGCGGCTGAGGCCAAGCATGGCGGAGGCCCGGCTCTGGTTCCCCTGGGTGAAATCCAGGACCTCCTCGATCAGGGGCCGTTCGATTTCGCGCATGACCAGGCCGTGAAGGTCGCCCCCCGCGTGATCGCCCAAATGGTGGAGATAGAAACGCACGGCGATGCGCACGCATTCGCACAAGGGCTCGGAACGGTCCAGGCGCTGCACGTACAGACCGTCCAGGCTCAGGGTGGACGTCAGGCTGGGTTGCTGTGCCGTCAGGTGGTTCATGCCGCCTGCTGGTCCTCCGTTTGCCAACTCCCGAAGGCGCTCGCGGGGGAGGCCTCGATGAGGTTCACTTGTTCTTGCCGGCTCCCGGCACGATTGAAGACCTCCCGGAAGGCCGCCGCGTCCCGCTGGCCCCGCAGGTACCAGCCCAGGTGTTTGCGGGCCATGCCCACGCCAGTGAGATCACCATAAAAGTCGTACAGGGCGTGCAGATGGTGGAGCAGGGTGGTTTTCACCCAGTCCGGATCGGGTCGGGGAAGATGGGCGCCCGTTGTCAGATAGTGGGCGATTTCCCGGAAGATCCAGGGACGCCCCAGGGCGGCCCGTCCGATCATGATAGCATCCGCCCCCGTATAGTTCAGCACGTAGCCGGCGCGTTCGGGGGAGTCGATGTCGCCATTGGCGATCAGCGGCATGGGGGTTAGCTGGCGCAGGGCGCGCAGGGTTTCGTACTCCGCGCTGCCGGTAAAGCCACAGGCACGGGTGCGGCCATGGACGGTCAGGGCGGCGACGCCGCTCTCCCAGGCGATGCGGGCGATGCGCGGGGCGTTGCGTTCCTCCGGCGACCAGCCGGTACGGATCTTCAGGGTGACGGGCAGGGGGACCGCGGCCACCACGGCGGTCAGGATGCTGGCCACCAGGCGTTCGTCCCGCAGCAGGGCGGAGCCGGCAGCCTGGCGACAGACCTTTTTCGCCGGGCAGCCCATGTTGATGTCGATGATGTCCGCGCCCAGGTCCTGGTTGCGCCGTGCCGCCTCCGCCAGTGCCCCGGGTTCGTTGCCCACGAGCTGGGCGACGATGGGCCCGGTCTCACCCTGGTGGTCGAGGCGGCGCTGGCTCTTGCGACGTGCCCAGAGACGGGGATCCGCGGCGACCATCTCGGACACGGCCAGCCCCGCCCCCAAGCGGCGGCACAGTTCGCGGAAGGGCCGATCCGTGACCCCGGCCATGGGTGCCAGGATCAGGTTGTTGGCGAGGGTGTGAGGACCGATCCGCAGGGGTGAGGGCGGCTGGCCCCGTCCCGTAAAGGACGGCGCTGCATGTCCCGGCACCCCTGCCACCATCCCCGGGCCGCTCGGGGCGGGGCCAGGAGCGGGGGCGGCGCGGCACGACGCGGCGGGGGGCGTGGAACCAGGGCCTGCGGTAGCTCCGCCCGGGCGGAGCAGTTCCACCGGGAGATCCCGTGAAGTTGTCATCACCCGCCGGTCCCCGTCGTGGGAGGGCTGGCCTCGGCAACGACCGGGGTCGGACGGCGCCGTCCACTGAGCAGGATCCACTCCTTCTCGCCGACCGGGGGCTCCAGTTCGAACCAGGGGGCGTAGCTGGCGGCGACAGTCGGGGTCTGGTCCGCCAGCAGGCCCGAGAGGGCCAGGCGGCCTCCGGGGCGGACCAGGGCGGCGAGGCGGGGCGCCAGTTCGATCAGGGGCCCGGCGAGGATGTTCGCCACCAGGCAATCGACCCGTTCGGTGGGCAATTCCTGGGGCGCCAGCACCCGGAGGCGCTCGGCGACGCCATTCTCGGCGGCATTGGCGCGGGTCGCCTCCAGGGCCTGGGGGTCATGGTCCACCGCCAGAGCCGCCGCGGCCCCCAGCTTGAGGGCGGCAATGGCGAGGATGCCCGAGCCACAGCCGTAGTCGATCAGCCGGCTACCGGCCAGGGGGGTGCCATCCAGCCAGCGCAGGCACAGGGCCGTGGTCGGGTGGTGGCCGGTACCAAAGGCCAGGCCCGGGTCCAGCTCCACCAGGACGGCGTCCGGTTGCTCCCCCTGGGGGCGCTGGCCGCGGGGACAGACCCAGAGGCGCTCGCCAAAGCGCGTGGGGGCGAAGTCATCCCGCCAGGTGTGCTCCCAGGCCTGATCGGCAATCGCTTCCCAGCGGGGTGGGGCGGTTTGCAGATCTGCCAGGGTGGCGGCGAGGGTCTCGGCGGTTTGACGGCTGGCCGGGTCGGCCGCAAAGAGGGCGGTGACCAGGGTCTGGCCCCACAAGGGGGTGGTCCCGAGGGGGGGCTCGAGTTGGGGCTCATCCCCGGCGTCGCCGAGGGTGACGGCCAGGGCGCCGGCATTTTCCAGGGCCGCCGCGAGGAGCGGCGCCCGCTCACGGTCGGTGACGAGGGTCAGTTGCAACCAGGGCATGTCAGGTCGGGCGGGGGCGCGGATGGTAGGCGGACAGGATTCATGGGGCGTGAGGGCCGTCGGCAGTAAGGGTATCCGTCGGTGGCGATCTATCGCCGCCAAAGCCTTGGCCCCGCCGGCTGGATCGCCCCGCTGGTCTTCAACCTGGCGGTAAGAGATAGAGGGGTTGGTCAGAGCCCCAGTTTCTTTTCCAGATAGTGGATGTTCATGCCCCCGGCGCGGAAGGCGGCATCGGTGAGGATGCGGCGTTGCAAGGGGAGGTTGGTGTGAATCCCCTCGATGACCGTTTCCCGCAGGGCATTGCTCATCCGGGCCAGGGCGGCGGGGCGGTCCTCGCCATGGGCGATGAGCTTGCCGATCATGGAGTCATAGTAAGGCGGCACATAGTAGCCGCTGTAGATGTGCGTCTCCATGCGAATACCCGGCCCGCCGGGGGCGTGAAACTCCTCGATGCGCCCCGGGCTGGGGATGAAGGTATCGGGATGCTCGGCATTGAGGCGGCATTCGATGGCATGGCCCCTGATCTGGATGTCCTCCTGGTGGTAGCGCAGGGGCTCCCCGGAGGCGATGAGGATCTGCTCCTTGACGATGTCCACCCCGGTGATCATTTCGGTCACGGGATGTTCCACCTGGACCCGGGTGTTCATTTCGATGAAGTAGAATTCGCCATTCTCGTACAGGAACTCGAAGGTGCCGGCGCCCCGGTAACCGATGCGCCGGCAGGCCTCGGCGCAGCGTTCGCCGATCCGGGCGCGCTGCTCCGCGGTGATCCCCGGGGCCGGGGCCTCCTCCACCACCTTCTGGTGCCGGCGCTGCATCGAACAGTCCCGCTCCCCAAGGTGGATGGCGTTGCCCTGGGTGTCGGCCAGGAGCTGGAACTCGACGTGGCGCGGGTTCTCCAGGTACTTCTCCATGTAAACCATGGGGTTGCCGAAGGCGGCGCTGGCCTCGGCGCGGGTCAGGGCGATGGCGTTGAGCAGGGTGGCCTCGGAATGGACCACCCGCATGCCGCGGCCACCGCCACCCCCGGAGGCCTTGATGATGACCGGGTAACCGATCTCCCGCGCCAGCCGCAGGGTGCGCTTCTTGTCATCGTCCAGGGGGCCATCGGAGCCGGGAACGCAGGGCACCCCCGCCTCCTGCATGGCGCGGATGGCGGAGACCTTGTCCCCCATCAGGCGGATAGTCTCGGCCCTGGGGCCGACGAAGATGAAGCCGCTCCGTTCCACCCGCTCGGCAAAGTCGGCATTCTCGGAGAGAAAGCCGTAGCCCGGGTGGATGGCGACGGTATCCGTGACCTCGGCGGCACTGATGATGGCGGGGATGTTGAGGTAACTCCCCGCCGACTGCGCCGGGCCGATACACACCGTTTCGTCCGCCAGCAGCACATGCTTGAGTTCCCGGTCGGCCTCGGAGTGCACGGCAACGGTCTTAATGCCGAGTTCGCGGCAGGCGCGCAGGATGCGCAGGGCGATTTCGCCGCGATTGGCGATGAGCAATTTCTCGATCATGGTGGTGCGATCCGCGTCAGAACGCTGACGATGCCGTGGGGACCTCGGGAGGTAGGCTCGCCAAGGGGGAGAGGGGGAGCACCTGCCCCAGGACGGGGGCGCGGCCCCGTGGACCCTGAGAGGCGATGGCTACTCGATGACGAACAGAGGTTCGTTATATTCCACGGGCTGGCCGTTTTCCACCAGGATGCGCTTAATGGTGCCGGCCTTCTCACACTCGATCTGGTTGAGGATCTTCATCGCCTCGATGATGCAGAGGGTGTCGCCAACCTTGACGCTGTCCCCCTCCTCGACGAAGGCCCGGCTGCCGGGCGAGGGTGAGCGATAGAAGGTACCCACCATGGGCGACCGCACCAGGCTGCCCTCGGGGAACTCGGCGCCGGGACTTTCCGTGGTCCTGCCGGGCTCCGGGGCCGACAGGGCCGGGGGCGAGACCGGCGTGGCGGGTGGCAGGGGAGCGGCCGGCATGTAGAGCGGGGCGGCCGTGGCGCTGGCGCGGCTGATGCGGACCGATTCCTCGCCCTCGCGGATCTCGATCTCCGCGATATCGGACTGTTCCAGGAGCTCGATGAGTTTCTTGACTTTGCGGATATCCATGGGGTGTCTTGTCAGTCAGGGGTGCTGTCCCGGGCCAGCCGCTCGGCGGCGGCGCGCAAGGCCAGCTCGTAGCCCGTCGCGCCCAGACCGCTGATCACGCCCAGTGCCAGGTCCGAGAAATAGGAGTGGCGCCGAAAGGGTTCGCGGGCGTGGACGTTGGACAGGTGCACCTCGATGAAGGGAATGGCCACCGCCGCCAGGGCGTCGCGCAGGGCGACACTGGTGTGGGTGAAGGCCGCCGGATTGAAAAGGATGAAGGCCACGCCTTGGGCCGGGGCCTGGTGGATGGCCTCGATCAGCTCATGCTCGGCATTGCTCTGGCGGAAGCTCAGGGTCTGACCCAGGTCGCTGGCCAGACGACGCAGACGGTCCTCGATCCCGGCCAGGGTGACATGACCGTAATGGCCGGGTTCCCGGACACCGAGCAGATTCAGGTTGGGACCGTTGAGGACCAGGATGGATGCCATGGAGAATTCTTTGCCAGAGCGGGGAGGAACACCAAGCTTGGTCGCTGGCGGCCTGACCCGGGCGTGACTCCGGGCTGCGTAGGGGCGGATTGTGCGGATTCCCCGGGATGCTGTCCAGTTCCGCGCCGCTGGTCCAGCACAACGGTCAATGGAAGGCACGGGTTGCTTGCCCGGCACGAAGTCGCTTGTGCTCGGCAGCGGGAAGGTTGGATGGACCTGGCGGGGGTGACGACCGCGGGGAGGCAGCCATGAAGGCTCCCGGGACCGCTGGCGGATGTACCCCAAACGACGCTGCCAGGACTGGAGCAGCCGGAGATTAACGGGTCTGATCCTGGACCGCCTGGGTAATCAGCGGCGGCAACCAGTCCCCCAGGGCCTGCTGCGTGAGCTCGCCGAAGTGATCATGCACCCGCTGGCCCCGGTGATCGAAGATCACGGTGAACGGCAAGCCCTGTAAGCGGTTACCGAGGCGGCGAGACAGTTCCACCGCCTCGCCGCCGCCCAACAGAATGGGGTAACTGACGGGGTTTTGGGCCAGGTAAGCCCTCACCTCGGTGGCCGTGTCGATGGCGATCCCCACCACCCGCAACTGATCGCTGACCCCCTGGGTCGCCTGGAGGAGGCGCAGGTCACGCTGGCAGGACTGACACCAACTGGCCCAGAAGTGCAGGACCAGGACCTTGCCCACCCAGGAGGCGCTGTCGATTTCCTCACCCGTCAGGGTGGGCAGGCTGAAGCCGGGCAGTTCCGTGAGCCGTTCCGTGGTCGCCTGCCGGAAATCGGGTAATTGCACGCTAGGGGGCTTGGTATCCCCGAGCCAGGGTTGGCCAAAGATGGCGATCAGGATGCTGATGGCACCCGCCAGGAGGGTGACCAGGATCGCCTTGCCCGCCTTCAAGGCAACAGACCGCGTAGATGGGCGGTGAACTCGGCCGCCGGCATGAAGCCGACGATGCGGCGATCACGGCGTTCCTGGCCCTGGACATCGAAAAAGAGCATGGCCGGGGGGCCGGGGATACCGAACCGACCCTGCATCAGGGCCTGATCCTCGGCGTCGTTCGCCGTGACATCGGCCTTAAGCAGGACGAAGCGGGCCATTTCGGCGGCGACGGCGGGGTCGGAGAAGGTATAGCGCTCCATCTCCTTACAGGAGACGCACCAGTCGGCATAGAAGTCCAGGAGCACGGGGCGGCCCGCGCCCCGCGCCGCCGCCAATTCCCGCTCCAGCCCCGCCGGACCCTTGATGGCCTTGAACTGGACCCCTTGCGGCGCGCCGGCGGAACCACCGGTCCCCAGGCCCAGGTTGAGTCCGCGCAAGGGTTGGAGGGTGTCCTTACCACCCGCCGCGGCCCCCACCAGCATCAGGGCGCCGTAAACCAGCATGACCAGCCCCAGGCCTTGCCACAGCTTGCGCCAGCCACTGGCGTCGGGGGGCAGATGGGTGATGGCCCCGAGGTAGATGGCCGAGCAGATCAGCAGGCCCCCCCAGAGCAGCAGGCTGACGGCAGCCGGCAGGATACGCTCCAGGAGCAGGATGGCGACCCCCAGCAGGGTGACGCCGAAGACCGCCTTGACCGCCTCCATCCACACCCCTGCCCGGGGCAGCAGTTTGCCCGCCGAGGTGCCAATGGCCAGCAGCGGGGCGCCCATACCCAGGCCCAGGGCAAAGAGGGCGGCAAACCCGAGCAGGGCGTCGCCGGTCTGGCTGATAAAGATCAGGGCCCCGGCCAGGGGCGGGGCCACGCAGGGCCCGACGATCAGGGCGGACAGGGCGCCCATGATGGCCACGCCGATCAGGTGCCCCCTTTGCTGGCGCTGGCTGAAGGTGGCGATCCGGGTCTGGAGGCTGGAAGGCAGTTGCAGGTCATAGAAGCCAAACATGGACAGGGCCAGGGCGACGAAGACCAGGGCGAAGAAGCCAAGGATCCAAGGATCCTGGAAGGCCGCCTGGAGGTTGGCCCCCCCCAGGCCCGCCAGCAGGCCGGCGAGGGCGTAGGTCAGGGACATGGCCAGGACATAGGTCAGGGACATCCAGAAGGCCTTGCGGGTGGAGATCCCCGGGCCATGGCCGGCGATGATCCCGGAGAGGATGGGGATCATCGGGAAGACGCAGGGGGTTAGGGCCAGCAGCAGGCCGAAGCCAAAAAAGAGCCCCAGGGTTGCCCACAGGCTGCCGCTGGCCAGGGTGGCGGCAATCCGGTCCTGCTCGCTTTGGGGTGGCGTCGAAGATGACGCTGACGCCACCGCTGGCACCGGCGTCGGCGCGGGGGTGGGGCTGGCGGTGACGGGGGGGCTGGCGGCTGCCACCTGGTTCTCAGCCGCACCAGCCTGAGTCACGGCTGACTGTGCCATACCAGCCTGAGCCGCACCTGTTCCAGCCGCGCCGACCTGAGCAGCCAGCCACCCCTCGGCTTGAGTCGCCGGCAGGCTCAACTCAACCCGGGTCTTTTGGGGGGGGTAACAGACGCCAATGTCGGCGCAGCCCTGATAACTGGCGGTCAGGGCGATGGCCCGGGCCTGGGCGTCGGTCGGGAGACCGGCGATGGGCACCTCCACCTCGATGCCCTCCCGATAGAGGTGGACATCACCCAGGCTGCCATCCGGTCGGACGGCGTTCGATACCCGTTCCGCCTCTGGCCAGGCCACCTCACCCAGGCTGGTCCCGGCGGGGCCTTCCAGTTTCAGGGCCAATTTGTCCCGGTAGAGGAAGGTCCCGGGGGCGATGGTCCAGCGCAGACGCAGACGATCGGGAGCGATGGGTTCGATGGCCAGGCGAAAGGCCTCTTCAGCGGGTAGCAGACCCTGCTCGTCACCGGCCGCCCCCAGACCCAGGGACTGAGCGAGCCCCGCCTTGCTGCCACTGGGTGATGCGGACGCCGGGACGGGCGTCAGGACGGAGGACGGCGGAGCGGAGGAAGCAGTGGACGGCGGAGGGGATGAAGCAGTCGCCAGCGGGGGGGATGGATTAGTGGCCGGCGGGCGGGCCGGCGAAACGGCCGATGAATCAGCGGGCAAAGCGGCAATGGGGGCGGCGGCTGGCGCGGCGGAGGTCCGCCCGGCTGGGGAGATATCACCCGCGGTGGAGGCGTTGTTTCCGGCCGCGGCGTCAGGAACGAGGGCCAGGGGTGGCAAGGCGATGGCCAGGGTCTGGCGATGGGGCGGATAACAGAAACCGGCGTCGGCGCAGCCCTGGGAACTCACCTCCAAGTCCAGGCGGTCGCCACTGCCCGGGCTCCGATCGATCGGCAGCCAGACCTCGATCGCGCCGCGCAGGATCTTGACCTCGCCGAAGAATTCGTCGTGGCGGGATTCCCCCGGGGGAATATCCGCCTCTCCGAGGCGGATCCCCGCGGTGAGGCCGCGGAAGCGGAACTTGTTACGGTAAAGGTAATAACCCTCGGCGACTGACCAGTTCAGGACCACCTGACCGGGCCCCTCGGCCTCCGCAACCAGGGGAAATGCCTGTTCAGGCGGTAAAAATTCTTCCTCGGCCCAGGCCGGACCTCCCGCCAGCAAGGCCAGGAGCAGCAGCAAAGTGGTGAGGGAGGGATTCAGGCGGCGGAAGCGGTGCATGCGATGACCCATTCTAGATAGTCGGGCAGGCCCTGGCTGATCGGGCAGGCAATGATCTCCGGGAGGTCATAGGGATGCAACTCACGCAGGCGTGCGGCCAGGGCGGGAAACAGGGCCTCCCGGGTCTTGATCAGCAACAGGACCTCCGCGTCACGCCGCAGTTCCCCCTCCCAGCGATAGAGGGAGCGGATGCCGGGCAGCAGGCTGACGCAGGCGGCCAGTCCTTCCTCCACCAGTCGGGTTCCCAGGTAGTCCGCCGTCTCCAGGTCCGGCGCGGTGCAGTAGGCCAGCAGCAGGGGGGCGGGAGGGGCGGTGTCGGTCATGCTCTGGTAACCTGTAGGGCAACGCGAGTACTGCAAGCCCCGGCACTGTGCCCGGGGCTTGTCTGTTGAATCTTGATCATTATAGGGGTGATGCGCTTGATCCTGTTTCTGTTGGTGCTGGTCGGGGTTCCGCTGGTGGAACTCTATTTTCTCATTCAGGTGGGCAGCGAGATCGGGGTCCTGCCCACCATTGGCATCAGTCTCTTCACCGCGGCCCTGGGCGGCTACCTGGTCCGTCACCAGGGATTCGCCGTCTTGGCCCGGGTGCGCCAGATCAAGGACCAGGGCGAACCGCCGGCCCTGGCCGTCCTGGATGGCGCCCTGCTCCTGATCGCCGGGCTCTTACTGCTGTTGCCGGGATTCGTCACCGACACCATCGGCTTTCTGTTGCTGATCCCGCCACTCCGCCAGCACCTCATCCGGCGCTATGTCGCCGTTCTGCCTGTGGGGGCCGGTCAGGCAACCGCGGCCGGGCCCCGGGTGATCGAGGGTGACTATCGTCGCGAGCCCTGATTGAGGTGTAACCCTCAGGAGCCTCTCTCCCGCCAACCACTTCAGCTCTTTCGTTTATCCGTTCTTTGTTCCTCTCGGCCTTCCGCCCTTGACAGACCAGAGTGAGCCCCTATCATTAGCACTCGCCAAGGGTGAGTGCTAACAAGACGGCACCATACCACTTGACCGTCCATCAGCGGCGGGTCCTTCGCCCCCGGCGGTCAACTAACTTTCATCCCATCCCATTAGTTCCACTCAGGAGAAGGTTCTCGATGAACATTCGTCCCCTACACGATCGCGTCGTTGTTCGCCGTATGGAAGAGGAGCGCACCTCCGCCGGCGGTATCGTGATCCCCGATTCCGCCACCGAGAAGCCGATCCAGGGCAAGATCATCGCCGTGGGTCAGGGCAAGCCCCTGGACAACGGCCAGGTCCGCGCCTTGGAGGTCAAGGTCGGAGACCGCGTCCTGTTTGGCAAGTATTCCGGCACCGAGGTCAAGCTCGACGGCGAGGACTACCTCGTCATGCGCGAGGACGACATCATGGGCGTCATCGAATAAGGGTGATCCTATTCACCACCCGTTCCGGAATCGCATCAAAATCACTTGAGGAATCAGTAGTATGAGCGCAAAAGACGTTCGTTTTGGCGATGACGCCCGTATCCGCATGATGGCTGGCGTCAACGTCCTGGCCAATGCCGTCAAGATCACCCTGGGCCCCAAGGGTCGCAACGTGGTGCTGGAGAAATCCTTCGGCTCCCCCACCGTCACCAAGGACGGCGTCTCCGTCGCCAAGGAGATCGAGCTCAAGGACAAGTTCGAGAACATGGGCGCCCAGATGGTCAAGGAGGTTGCCTCCAAGACCTCCGACGTCGCTGGTGACGGCACCACCACCGCCACCGTCCTGGCCCAGGCCATGGTCCGCGAGGGCCTCAAGGCCGTCGCCGCCGGCATGAATCCCATGGACCTCAAGCGCGGCATCGACAAGGCCGTCGAGGCCGTGGTCGGTGAACTGCGCAACCTGTCCAAGCCCTGCACCGAGAACAAGGCCATCGCCCAGGTCGGCACCATCTCCGCCAACGCCGACGAGTCCATCGGCCAGATCATCGCCCAGGCGATGGAGAAGGTCGGCAAGGAAGGCGTCATCACCGTCGAGGAAGGCAAGTCCCTGCACAACGAGCTGGACGTCGTCGAGGGCATGCAGTTCGACCGCGGCTACCTGTCGCCCTACTTCATCAACAACCAGCAGGGCCAGAACTGCGAGCTGGAAGACCCCTTCATCCTCATCCACGACAAGAAGATCTCCAACATCCGCGACATGCTGCCGGTGCTGGAGGCCGTGGCCAAGGCCGGTAAGCCCCTGCTGATCGTCGCCGAGGACGTCGAGGGCGAGGCCCTGGCCACCCTGGTGGTCAACTCCATCCGCGGCATCATCAAGGTCTGCGCCGTCAAGGCCCCCGGCTTCGGTGACCGCCGCAAGGCCATGCTGCAGGACATCGCCATCCTCACCGGCGGTACCGTCATCTCCGAAGAGGTCGGCCTGTCCCTGGAGAAGACCACCCTCAACGAGCTGGGCAACGCCAAGAAGGTCCAGGTCAGCAAGGAAGAGACCACCATCATCGACGGCGCCGGTTCCGAGGCCGAGATCAAGGGCCGATGCGAGCAGATCCGCGCCCAGGTCGAGGAGACCACCTCCGACTACGACCGTGAGAAGCTCCAGGAGCGCCTGGCCAAGCTGGCCGGCGGCGTGGCCGTCATCCAGGTCGGTGCGGCCACCGAGGTGGAGATGAAGGAGAAGAAGGCCCGCGTCGAGGATGCCCTGCACGCCACCCGCGCCGCGGTCGAGGAAGGTATCGTCCCCGGCGGTGGCGTCGCCCTGGTCCGCGCCCTGCAGGCCGTCAAGAACCTGCAAGGCGCCAACCATGACCAGGATGTCGGTATCGACATCGCCCGTCGCGCCCTGGAAGAGCCCCTGCGTCAGATCGTGACCAACGCCGGCGAAGAGGCCTCCGTCGTCCTGCACAAGGTAGTCGCCGGTTCTGGCAACTTCGGCTACAACGCCGCCAATGGCGAGTATGGCGACATGGTCGAGATGGGCATCCTGGATCCCACCAAGGTCACCCGTTCCGCCCTGCAGAACGCGGCCTCCATCGCCGGCCTGATGATCACCACCGAGGCCATGGTGGCCGAGGAGCCCAAGGAAGAGAGCCATGGCCATGGCGGCGGTGGTGGCGGCATGGGTGGCATGGGCGGCATGGATATGATGTAAGCCGCTGGTTCTGAAGCCCTTCTTGGCTTCAGACACGCCAAGCGAAAAAAAGCCCCGCTCGCGGGGCTTTTTGTTTGGGGGCTTTGTAATTTTGCGGCTTGGTGATGAGCGGACTTGAATGCTTGATCAGCTCAACCTAGGGCGATCTATCGATCCCTGGAGGTGACTCTTCAGTGCGTTTCAGGGATGTTCAGCCCCTGGATTGCACCGCCTCATAACCACTTGGGCAACAGCACCAGCCCCCAGACACTGGTGGCGAAGACGATGACCAGAAACACCGCCGCCGAGGCGATGTCCTTGGCGCGTCCGGAGAGCTCATGGCGCTCCAGGCCGACCCGATCGACATTGGTCTCGATGGCGGAATTGAGCAACTCGACGATCGGCACCAACAGCAGGCTTCCCACCAGCAGGGCACGCTCCACGGGCGATTCTCCTAGCCAAAGGCCCAGGGGTAACAGCGCCAGCAGGGCCCAGACCTCCTGGCGAAAGGCCTCCTCGTGCTGGTAGGCGGCCCTGAAACCCGCCTGGGAGAAGTGCCAGGCATTGACCAGACGCCGCCATCCCTTGGCGTTCTGGTTAGCCACGGCGCCGGTTCCCTCCCCGGATGCCGTCTTTCCCGCCCCATGCTGGCCTGGGTCTGGGCCGGCGCTGTGCCTCAGGCATCGGCCTTTTCCGCGCCGGAGCCGGAGCTGGAGCCGGTGCCTGAACTTGGGCCTGAGTCTTTCGCCGGTCGCCAGGCCAGGTCCGGCTCCCGGGCGGCGCGGACATCGTCCAGCCGCCGCACTGGCAGGGTGTGGGGGGCACCCCTGACCAGTTCCGGATCGGCGTGCGCCTCGGCGCGGATGGCGGTCAGGGCGGCGACGAAACGATCCAGTTCCTCTGGGGTCTCGGTCTCCGTCGGCTCGATGAGCAGGCACTCCGGGACCAGCAGGGGAAAATAGGTGGTGGGGGCGTGAAAACCGTAGTCCAGCAAGCGCTTGGCGACATCCATGGCGTTGACGCCCAGTTCCTTGGCCTCCCGGCGCAGGGTAAGGATGAACTCGTGACTGGCGCGACGCTGGCCGTAAGCCGGCTCGAACCCGGCCTCCACCAAGCGCTGGAAGAGGTAATTGGCGTTGAGGGTGGCGTACTCGGCGATCCGCTTCATCCCCTCCCGCCCCACCAGACGGGCGTAGATGTAGGCCCGCAGCAGGATGCCCATGTTGCCGCCAAAGGCGGTGAGGCGCCCGATGCTCTGAGGACGGTCCGCCTCTTCCAGCCAGCGGTAGTCCGTCCCTTCCCGAGCCACTAGGGGCAGGGGCAGAAACGGTTCCAGCCGGGCGGCGACGCCAACCGGACCGGCCCCAGGACCGCCGCCACCGTGGGGGGTGGCGAAGGTCTTGTGCAGGTTCATGTGGATGACGTCGAAGCCCATGTCGCCCGGACGGACCTTGCCGAGGATGGCGTTAAGGTTGGCGCCGTCGTAATAGAGCAGCCCGCCGACCTGGTGAACCGCCTCCGCCACCGCCTGGATGCCCCGCTCGAAGACGCCGATGGTGCTGGGATTGGTGAGCATGATGCCGGCGGTCTGGGGACCCAGGGCGGTGGAGAGGGCCGTCAGGTCCAGGTCGCCATTCGGACCGGTGGGAATCTCGCGCACCTGAAAGCCGCACATGGCGGCGGTCGCCGGATTGGTGCCGTGGGCGGCATCGGGGACCAGGATCTCCCGGCGCGCCAGGTCACCCCGGGCCTGGTGGTAGGCGCGAATCATGGCCACCCCGGCGAATTCGCCCTGGGCGCCGGCGGCCGGGGCCAGGGAGACGGCGTGCATGCCCGTGACCGCGGCGAGGATCTCCTGCAACTCGTAGAGGCAGGCCAGGAGGCCCTGACTGTGACTTGGTGGGGACAGGGGATGACGTCCCAGAAAGCCGGGCAGGGAGGCCAGGCTGTGACAGGCCCGGGGGTTGTACTTCATGGTACAGGAACCCAGGGGATAGAAATGGGTGTCGATGGAAAAGTTCTTCTGTGACAGCCGGGTATAGTGGCGTAGCGCCTGCAGTTCGCCAACCTCCGGCAGGGCGGGAGCCTGACGGCGGCACAGGTGCGCGGGCAGGCCCGTCACCTCGGGGCGGGTCAGGGGGGCCTGGGCGCTGGCGCGGCGGCCGGGACGGGATTCTTCGAAGATCAGCATCTGCGGCTAGCTACCGGAGTAGATTAATTAAAGGGAGGCGGAGGGGGCAGGATAAAGTGGCCGTTGGGGTTGCCCCCCCTCACCCCAGCCCTCCCCCGCAAGGGGGAGGAAGTGACCTTGGCTGTCATCGGCTGACCCTGGTGTCGCATCTACCGTGCCTCAGCCTGATGCCAATTCAGCCACGCGGTCATCTGCGGTCAGCCCAGGGTGGCCATGGCGGCGGCGTAATCCGGCTCCTGGGTGATCTCGGGCACCAGTTGGGTGTAGACCACCCGATTGTCGGCGTCGAGGACGACCACGGCGCGGGCGGTGATGCCGGCCAGGGGGCCATCGACGATCAGCACCCCGTAGTCCTTGGCGAAGTTGCGGGAGCGCATCATGGACAGGTTGATGACATTGGTGATGCCCTCGGCACTGCAGAAGCGGCCGGAGGCGAAGGGCAGGTCGGCGGAAATGACCAGAGCGACGGCGTCGTCGCGCCCGGCCATGGTCTCGTTGAACTTCTTGGTGGAGGCGGCGCAGACCCCGGTATCCAGGCTGGGGACGATGTTGAGCAACTTCTTCTTGCCGGCATAGGTGGCCAGGCTGACGTCACTCAAGTCACCGGCGGTCAGGGAAAAGTCCGGGGCGGTGCTGCCAACGGCGGGCAGGTCGCCGGAGAGCTGAACGGGATTGCCTTGCAGGGCGGTCTGGGCCATGAAGAGACTCCTTCAAATGAGGGTGGTGGGGTGAGGGGCGGTGCCTTGTTCAGGAACAGGACATCATCAGGGTTGAGCGACAGGGCCGACTGGCATGAAAGTGGCGCGGTACCCCGGAGCGTCTGATCGCTCCCGGGTGCCCGCCGGGAGGCGCTAGGTCACAGCTTCGGCTCCACCGGGCAGCGCGCCTGGCTGCGGGTGGCGATGACCCGTGCCAGCTTGGTGGCATAGGCCTCGATGTCCTCCGCCGAGCGCAGTTCGGTCGCGCAGACCAGGATTGCCGGGTCCAGCTCCGGATAATCGGCGCTCAGATCGTAACCCCCCAGGATGTTGTGCGCGGCAAGGGAGCGTAGCACGTCCCCCGCGGGCGCGGGCAGGCGCAGGGCCTGCTCGTGGAAGACGGGCCGATCGAAGCAGGGCACCACGCCTGGCGTCTCTTGCAAGCGTTCGACCAGGTGGCGGGTATGGACATGACAGGCGGCGGCGACCCGCGCCAGCCCTTCCGCCCCCAGCAGGGCCAGGTGGATGGTGGCGGCGTTGACCAGCAGGCCCTGATTGGTGCAGATATTGGAGGTGGCGCGGGACCGGCGGATGTGCTGCTCCCGGGCCTGAAGGGTCAGGGTATAGCCGACCTTGCCGTCCAGGTCCTGGGTACGACCGGCGATACGCCCCGGTAACTGGCGCATCAGCGCCTGCTTGCAGCACAGGAAACCGGCATAGGGCCCGCCGGAGGCGAGGGGCATGCCGAAGGGCTGGGCCTCGCCGCAGGCAATGTCCGCGCCCCGGCTACCCCATTCTCCGGGGGGTGACAGCAGGGCCAGGGCCAGGGGGTTGACGACGCCAATGACCAGGGCCCCCTGGGCCTGGGCCCAGTCGGTCAGTTCGTCGACCTCCTCCAGGACACCGAAGAAGTTGGGCTGAGGGATCACCAGGGCGGCAAATGGCTCGCTGGCCAGGGGCTCCAGGGCCGTCCGGGTCAGGTGACCGCCCTTGGGGTCGAAGGGCACCTCCACCAGGTCGATGTCCTGCTGGGCGACGATGGTCCGGACCACCGCCCGGTAACGGGGATGCAGATTCCGCGGCACCAGCACCCGCCGCACCTTGCCATGACGGCTGGAGCGCACCGCCATGAGGATGGCCTCCGCCAGGGCCGAGGCGCCGTCGTAGAGGGAGGCATTGGAGACGTCCAGGGCGGTCAGGGCCGTCATCATGGACTGGAATTCGTAAAGGATCTGCAGGGTGCCCTGGCTGGCCTCGGCCTGATAGGGGGTATAGGCGCTGTAGAGTTCGCCGCGGGATAGCAACTGCCAGACCACCGCCGGGATGTGATGGTCATAGGCCCCGGCGCCGATAAAGCACAGGGGCTGGCCGTCCTGCCGCGCCCGGCTGGCCATCAGCCGGGCGACGTCCATCTCCGGCAGGGCTGCCGGGATCGCCGTCAGCTCCCCCGTCTGCAGTTCGGTCGGGATTTCGTCGAAGAGGTCATCGAGGTCCGCGACCCCGATGGCGGCCAGCATGGCCGCCACCTGATCGGAGGTGTGAGGGATGAATGGCATGGCGGTGGCGGCTGGTTGCTTAAGCTATTCGTCTTCCAGGAACCGGGCATAGGCGTCCGCGTCCAGCAGACTGGCGAAGGCGGCGGGATCGGCCGGGGTGAGGCTGAAGATCCAGCCCTGATCATAGGGGTCCTCATTGATCCGTTCCGGGGCGTCCGCCAGGCTGGAGTTGACCGCGGCGACGGTGCCGGCCAGGGGGCTGAAGATGTCCGAGGCGGCCTTGACGGACTCGACCACGGCGCAGGCCTCGCCGGCGGCCACCAGTTGCCCCGGCTCCGGCACCTCGACGAACACCAGATCGCCCAGGGCTTCCTGGGCATGGTCGGTGATCCCGACGCTGATGGTGCCGTCGCCATTGTCGCGGGCCCATTCGTGGTCCTTGGTGTATCTCAGGTCGCTGGGCACTTGGCTCATAATTTGGCTCCTCGTTCTCGAAAAAGGTTGCGGCTGGCTGGGGATGGTTCCGGCGGCGCTGACGCCGATTTTAATCCAAGTCGATGCGTATCGCCCCCTGGCGCGCGAAGGGCGGCGCGACCCGCCGCGCCGCCACGGGCTTGCCGCGAATCTCCACCGCGCAGGTCTCCCCAAGGTCCAGGCGGGTGCCCGGGCGCAGGCGCGCCAGGGCGATGGAACGTTCCAGGGTCGGGCCATAGCCGCCCGAGGTGACGGTCCCGGCCTCCTGACCACGGACCAATACGGGCTGGTGACCGCGCAGGACACCGCGCCCGGTGAGGAGCAGGCCGACGAAGGGGCTGAAGGTGCCCGCGGCGCGCTGCACCGTCAGGGCATTACGACCGATGAAGTCGCGGTCCGCCGGTTCCCAAGCGATCGTCCAGCCGAGACCGCTATCCAGGGGCGTCACCGTTGCGTCCATGTCCTGGCCGTAGAGGTTCATCCCCGCCTCCAGGCGCAGGGTATCCCGCGCCCCCAGGCCGCAGGGTACCACCCCGTCCGCCGCCAGCGCCCGCCAGAGGGCCGAAGCCTGGTCCGCCGGCAACAGGATCTCGAAGCCATCCTCGCCGGTGTAGCCGGTGCGGGCGACGAACCAGTCACCTGCCCCGACGGCAGCGCCGCTGGCGGCGTAAAAGGGCTTCAGGGCCAGGGCCGGCGCCGCCAGGGCCGCCGGCAGGTGACGGGCGGTCAGCTCCCGCGCCGCGGGACCCTGGATCGCGATCATGGCCAGGTCGGCGCGCGGCCGCAGGTTCAAAGTCGCGTCCGCCTGGGCTTGCATCCAGGCCAGGTCCGTGTCGGTGGTCGCCGCGTTGACCACGACCCGGTAGCCGTCGGCACCCAGGAAGTAGACGATCAGGTCGTCCAACACCCCACCGTCCGGGTTGAGCATGCAGCTATAGAGGGCCTTGCCCGGCTCCTGCAGCCTCGCCACGTCGTTGGCCAGCAGGCGGCGCAAAAAGTCCCGCGCCCCGTCTCCCGTCACATCCACCGCGCGCATGTGGCTGACGTCGAACATCCCGGCCCGGGCGCGCACCGCCAGGTGTTCATCGAGCTGCGAGCCGTAATGCAGCGGCATGTCCCAGCCGCCAAAAGGCACCATCCGGGCGTTCAGGCTCAGATGGTCGTCGAAGAGAGGGGTATGCAGGCCCATGGTTCCAGTTTCTCCGTTAGGGGGAGGGTGCATGATAAGGCACCATGCCCAAACCGGGTGAGGGGTGGAGTTGATCTTTCGCAACAATCCGAACCGTGGGTACCCTGGGAATGTCCCGCCTCTTGGTACCTTCCGGACGTAGGAAGTCGCCGAGGGTGACCCCGGGGACCCCGGGGCGCTCAGGCCGCGTATAATCCGGGCCTCTCTTTTTGCCCTGCCGAGGCCCGTCCATGCGTCTGCAACCCGTGATCCTGTCCGGCGGCTCCGGAACCCGCCTTTGGCCCCTCTCCCGGGAGGCCTATCCCAAGCAGTTCCTGCCCCTGACCAGCGACCATACCCTGCTCCAGGAAACGGTCCGGCGCCTTGACGGCCTCGACCGGGAACACCCCCGGCTGGGGATCGGCGTCATTGACCCCCTGGTGGTGTGCAACGAAGGGCACCGCTTCCTGGTCGCCGAGCAATTCCGCCTCATTCATCGCCAACCAGCCAGCATTGTGCTGGAGCCGGAGGGTCGCAACACGGCCCCGGCCCTGACCGCCGCGGCCCTGGTGGCCACTGGCGAGGGCCAGGACCCGGTGCTGCTGGTCATGCCGGCGGACCACACCATGCGCGACGAGGCCGGCTTCCGCCAGACGGTGGCGGATGGCTTCACCCTGGCGGCCCAGGGGCATGTGGTGACCTTTGGCATCGTGCCGACCAAGCCGGAGACGGGTTATGGCTACATCCGCCAGGGTGATGTCGTCCCCGCCACGGACCTGGTGGGCCCCGCCTACGTCCTGCGCGCCTTCGTCGAGAAGCCCGACGCGGAGCGCGCCCTGGCCTATCTGGAGACCGGGGACTACTTCTGGAACAGCGGCCTGTTCATGATGCGGGCCTCGGTGTGGCTGCGGCTGATCAACAAGTTCCAGCCCGACATCGCCGTGGCCGTGGGGCGTGCCCTGGAACGGAGCGAGAGCGATGGCGGCTTTCTGCGCCTGGACCGGGAGGCCTTCCATGCCTGCCCCAGTGACTCCATCGACTACGCCGTCATGGAGCACCTCTCCGAGGAAAAGGCCGCCCATGGCGCCCCTGCCCTGGTGCTGCCGTTGCGAGTCGGTTGGTCTGACGTCGGCGCCTGGTCGGCCCTGTGGGAGGTGCGTGATCAGGACGAGCAGGGCAACGTCCTGGATGGCGACGCCTTCGTCCATAACGCCACCAACAACTTGCTGGTGGCCCGCCATCGCATGGTGGCCGCCATCGGCGTCGACAACCTGGTGGTGGTGGAGACCCCGGACGCCGTGCTGGTGGTTAGCAAGGACCACGCCCAGGACGTCAAGGCCGTTACCCAGCATCTGCAGCGCGAACAGCGCCGTGAATTGCGCCATCACCAGCGTTCCCACCGGCCTTGGGGGGACTTCGAGTCCATCGATGCCGGCGAGCGCTATCAGGTCAAGCGCCTGACCGTCAAGCCCGGCGAGACCCTGTCCCTGCAGATGCACCATCATCGCGCCGAGCATTGGATCGTCGTCTCCGGCACCGCCCGGGTGACCAACGAGGACCGCGTCTTCCTGCTCAGCGAGAACCAGTCGACCTACATCCCCGTCGGGGCCAAGCACCGCCTGGAGAACCCGGGCGTCATCCCCCTGGAGATCATCGAGGTCCAGTCCGGGCCCTACCTCGGCGAGGACGATATCGTCCGCTTCGAGGATGTCTACAAGCGCGGCGCCAAGGAGTGCTGAGGCCAGCCTAACAGCCGCCGAATTTCCCGCTCGGGAGAGTTCCCGCGCGGGACTCACCTGCTCGTTTCCATTCAACTCTCACAATAGTTGCCAGTCATCGTCATGGGTTTCAAATGCGGCATCGTCGGCCTGCCCAACGTCGGCAAGTCCACCCTCTTCAATGCCTTGACCAAGGCCGCCATCGCGGCGGAGAACTATCCCTTCTGCACCATCGACCCCAATGTTGGCGTGGTGCCCCTGCCGGACCCGCGCCTGGACGCCATCGCCGCCATCGTCAAGCCCAAGGCCATCATCCCCACCAGCATGCAGTTCGTGGACATCGCCGGCCTGGTGGCGGGGGCAAGCCGGGGCGAGGGGCTGGGTAACAAGTTCCTGGCCAATATCCGCGAGACCGACGCCATCGCCCACGTGGTGCGCTGCTTCGAGAACGACGACGTGGTCCACGTCGCCGGCAAGATCGATCCCCGGGGCGACATCGAGGTCATCAACACCGAACTGGCCCTGGCGGACCTGGAGTCGGTGGAGAAGGCCCTGGACCGGGCCACCCGCCAGGCCAAGACCGGGGACAAGAAGATCCTCTTCCGCAAGGAAGTGCTGGAGCGGGTGCGGGAGCAACTCGATACCGGCCGGCCGGTGCGGGCCATGGGTCTTGATCTGGAGGAGCTACAGGAACTGCGGGACCTGTTCCTGCTCACCGCCAAGCCCACCCTGTATATCGCCAACGTGGCCGAGGATGGTTTCCAGAACAACCCCTTCCTGGCGGCGGTCCAGGAACTGGCGGCGGCGGAGGGCGCGGAAGTGGTGCCGGTCTGCGCCGCCATCGAGGCCGAGATCGTGGAGCTGGAGGCCGAGGAGCGCGCCCTGTTTCTTGCCGACCTTGGCCTGGACGAGCCAGGGCTGAACCGGGTGGTACGCGCCGGCTACAAGCTGCTGGGCCTGGAGACCTACTTCACCGCCGGCCCCAAGGAGGTGCGCGCCTGGACCATCCCCCGGGAGTCCCGCGCCCCCCAGGCCGCGGGGGTCATCCACTCCGATTTTGAGCGCGGCTTCATCCGTGCCGAGGTCATCGCCTATGACGACTTCATCGCCGGCAAGGGTGAGCAGGGCGCCCGGGAGGCCGGCAAACTGCGCTCAGAGGGCAAGGAGTACGTCGTCAAGGACGGCGACGTGATCCACTTTCGCTTTAACGTCTGAACGCCGAGCCGAGCCGAGCCGAGCCGAGCTTAACCGATCCGTGCCTTTTTCTGTCGCCATCTCAAAGTCTTAGGCCGCCTCCGGGTGGGGTTCCTGGCTTGTCAGGTTCCGAGCTCAGACTCTTGGCTCAGGCTCAGGCTCAGGCTCAATTCCTGGCTCAGAGCCGGATCTGGTGGTGGTGTAGGGGGTAGCCCCGGTCGCGGTAGTAGCGGTAGCGCTCGCGACCGGCGGCGGTGACCCCGGGGTCCAGGTCCAGGGGCTCGCAGAGGCGCTCGAAGCGGCTGAACCCGGGAGGGACGTCGGGGTCCAGGTTGATCAATACTTGATCTTGATCATCCAGGGGCGTGGTGCCAATGAGGATGGGGGTTAGTTCCGGGTCGGTCTGGCCGATACGGCCGTGGGGCAGGAAGCTCTGGTCGTCGTAGGTCCACAGCAGGCGATCGAGATGTTCCGCCAGCACCGGGTCGCTGAGTTGGATGTGGATGCGGGGTGGGCGCGGGTTTCCTTGGCCGGAATGGTTGGAATGGCCAGAATCGGCTGACGGGCCCCCTGGGGAGTCGTGGTGGGGGAGGCTGGCTCCGCTGGTCTGGTTACCGGGAAGATCCTGGCCGCCTTGGTTAGACAGGTCACCCTCGCTGGCCTGGCGGCCCTGGCCAAGCTGGTGGATACGTTCCACCAGCCGGCAGGTGAGCAGGAAGCGGTCGCCGCGGCTGCCTTCCGCCAGGGAATAGAAGTCGATGCGGGTCACGCGGAAGGGCCCTCGCAGTCGCTCCAGATTCCCACCAGGGTGGGGCCGGTCACGCCCGTCCGGCCACGCCGGCGCGCTGGAGGAGGAACTCGACCAGTAAGGGCACTGGCCGGCCCGTGCCGCCCTTCTCCTTGCCGGTAAGCCAGGCGGTGCCGGCGATGTCCAGGTGGGCCCAGGGGAATTTTTTGGCGTAACGCGACAGGAAGCAGGCCCCGGAGATGGCTCCGCCCTCCCGGGGACCGACATTGGCCATGTCGGCGAAGTTGCTGTCCAGGAGGGGCTGGTAGTCGTCCCAAAGGGGCAGGCGCCAGGCGCGGTCGTTGGCCCGTTCCCCGGCGGCCAGCAGGTCGGCGGCCAGTGCCTCGTCGGCGGTGAAGAGGCCAGAGGCGACCTTGCCCAGGGCGATGGCGCAGGCGCCGGTGAGGGTGGCGATGTCGATCACGGCGGCGGGCTCGAAGCGTTCGCAGTAGGTGAGGGCGTCACACAGAATGAGCCGGCCCTCGGCGTCAGTGTTTAGGATCTCGATGGTCTGACCGGAGAGGCTGGTGACGATGTCGCCGGGCTTGTTGGCGGCACCGTCCGGCAGGTTCTCGCTGGCGGGGATGACGCCGATGAGGTTGAGGGGGAGCTTGAGCTCCAAGGCGGCGCGCAGGGCGCCGAGGACGCTGGCGGCGCCGCACATGTCGAACTTCATCTGATCCATGTCCGGGCCGGGCTTGAGGCTGATGCCCCCGGCGTCGAAGGTCAGGCCCTTGCCCACCAGGACCAGGGGTTTGGCGTCCTTCTTACCCCCCCCGTAGTTCATGACGATGAGTTTGGCGGGCTGGCGGCTGCCGCGGGAGACGGAGAGCAGGGCGCCCATGCCCAGCTTGGCCATGTCCTCCTCTTCCAGGACCTCGACCTTGAGGGCCGGGAAGGACTTGGCCAGGTCCCGTGCCTGGTCGGCGAGATAGGCCGGGGTGCAGAGGTTGCCGGGGAGATTGCCCAGTTCCTTGGCCAGGCTGACCCCGGTGGCCAAGGCCCGGCCCTGTCCCAGGGCCTCCCTGGCCTGGGCCTTCCGCTCCTCGCCGCCGAGCCAGAAGTGCAGCGCCTGGAGGGCGAGGGGCGGTTTCTTCTCGCTCTTGGTGCGGTCGTAGCGGTAGCCCTTGTCCAGGGCCGTGGTCACGGCATCCCGTAGGGCGAGGGCGAAGTCCAGGCTGGCGGGGGCGCTGGCGGGGAGGGTGGACAGGGCCTCCTTGACCCGGATCTCCTGGAGGCGGCCGCTCGCGGCGGCCAGGGCCTTGAGATAGGCCTTACGGTCGTACTTATCCTGGGGTCCCAGACTGACCAGCAGGACGCGCTCGGCCTTGAGCCCCGGGACCTCGTGGAGCAGGAGGGTGCGGCCGGCCTCGGCCTCGAGATCCCCCCGCGCGAGAATCCGGGTCAGATAGCCGCCGCTGGCGGCATCGACGCGCTGGGCGGGTGCGGGGAGCTGGCGTTCCCCGATGACGCCGAGGAGCAGACAGGGGGTCTTGCGGGTCGCCAGGTCACCGCTCTTCAAGCTCAATTCCATCGTATTCGTCTCGTCTTACCAGTGTCTTGCCGTGGGTCGTAGCCCTGGTCATGGCGGGTACTTGCCAGTCGATCGGGTCATCGCCCGGGGCCCCGCCCGGGGCCCCGCCAGTGGCTATTCGACGCGAAGAAGGCAAAATCATACTCCCTCCTGTCCCCAAGTCGGGGGGTGGGGAGAGCGGCGGGGCGCGAGGGGTGGGGTGCCTAGGCCTGAAGGACGTAGGTCCCCGGGGCGGGGCAGAGGGGTGCCAGGCCCCGGTCCGGGGCGCCCATGGGCGGGGCGGGCACCTGCCCGGTCGTGGAATGTAGCGCCAGCCAGGATTCCCAGGCCGGCCACCAGGAACCCTCCCGGCGGGGGGTCCGGGCCTGCCAGGTGTCCGGATCCAGGTAACAATCCCCTTCGGTGCGCCGGGCCATCTGATAATGGCGGCGTGGGTGGCCGGGCTCGCTGACGATGCCGGCGTTGTGACCGCCGCTGGTGAGCAGGAAGGTCACCTCCTCGGCGTCGGCCAGGAGGTTGATCTTGTAAACCGAGCGCCAGGGGGCGACATGATCCTTGACGGTGCCGACGGCGAAGAGGGGGACGCGGATATCGGTGATGGCAATGGGTCGGCCATCGACCTGGTAGTGACCCATGGCGAGGGCGTTGTCGAGGAAGATCCGTCGCAGATACTCCGAGTGCATGCGGAAGGGCATGCGGGTCGAATCGGCATTCCAGGCCGCGAGGTCGTTCCAGGACTGGCGCTGGCCGAGCAGATAGTCGCGGACCAGGCGCGACCAGATCAGGTCGTTGGAGCGCAGCAACTGGAAGGCCCCCGCCATCTGCTGGGCGTCCAGGAAGCCCTGATCCCACATCATGTCCTCGAGAAAGGCGACCTGATTCTCGTTGATGAACAGCAGCAGTTCGCCGGCCTCGGTAAAGTCGGTCTGGGCCGCCAGCAGGGTGAGCGAGCGCAGGCGGGCGTCGCCATCCCGGGCCATGGCCGCGGCGGCGATGGTCAGCAGGGTCCCCCCCAGGCAATAGCCGACGCCATGAACCCGGCGCCCCGGCAGCACTTGGCCGATAGCCTCCAGGGCCGCCATGACGCCCAGGCGGCGGTAGTCCTCCAGGCCCAGGTCGCGATCGGCGGCGGTGGGGTTCTTCCAGGAGATGGTAAAAACCGTATGCCCCTGGGCGACCAGGTAGCGGATCAGGGAATTGCCCGGGGACAGGTCGAGGATGTAGTACTTCATGATCCAGGCCGGGACGATGAGGATGGGTTCGGCATGGACCCGGTCCCCGGCCGGCTGGTATTGGATGAGCTCGATGAGGGCATTGCGATAGATCACCTGGCCCGGGGTCACCGCCAGGTCTTGCCCGACGACGAAGGTCTCCCGCAGTCCGTCCGGGCGGTTGCCCAGCAGCAGGTTCTCCTGGTCGGCGAGGAAGTTGGCCCCGCCACGGAGCAGATTCCTTCCCCCCTCCCGCCAGGTCGCCTGGAGGATCTCCGGGTTGGTCAGGGGCGAGTTGGCGGGAGAGAAGAGGTCCAGGAGTTGGCGGGTGACGAAGGCGACGATGGCCTCGTGCTGTTTGGCGACGCCGCGGTTGTCGGTGGTGGCGATATGCCACCATTGCTGCGTGAGCAAAAATGACTGGTAAAAGAGATTGAAGGGCCATTGTTGCCAGGCTGGCGCGGTGAAGCGAGCGTCCTGGGGCAGGGGGTCGATGCAGGGTGGGGTGGCCGGGTCCTGAAGGGCGCGGCCAGCGTAGAGGGCGAGACGCAGCCCCTTGCGGAAGGCCTTTTCCGCGAGCAGGGCCTGTTTTCCCGGCGCCAGTCCCAGGTGGATCAGCCAGTCGAGATAGGCCAGCATCACCACCGTCGGGGAGATGCCGGCGGTGGCGCGCGCCAGGTTGGCGTTGACCATGCGGTCGAGGGTAACGGGGATCTCCGTGCCCAGGAAGGGGCGTTCGATACCCTCCGCCAGTCTCTCCGGGGTGGATGTCGCCATCGACGAAGGTGGCGGGACGGCGCTGGCCAGGGTAACCGAGGGCTGGCTGGAACCTGGGTTGGGGTAAGGGGTGGAAGGAGCTAGGGAGGTGGTCGCTAAGGCTGTGGCGACTGATGGGGTGGACAGCGGATCTTGCCGCGGGGTGGCCGTGACCGGGGAGTCTGACATGGCGGTGCTCCAGTGGGTCCCTGGCGGGCAAGAGTGAATCCTGAGGCTCCAGGGACAAGGTGCCTGTGAGGGATTATAGCCCTGGCCTGGCCATGTCTTTCATCACCGGGGTTATGGCGAGCTACCTCATGAAAGTAATAAGTTAATAAATATTTTAATCAATACGTTAAATGCATCGGCGTTTCTGACATCGTCGGTGTTTGGCTTTTCGGTCGGGACTCATCTGTCAGATGGAGCGTACCGGAACCCGGGGGAGACGGCGCCGCAAGCCGTGACAACCCCGCCAAGGGTCGGCATACTTAGAATGCGTCCATTTTCCAGTACCGGATTTACGCCCTGGGGGGCTCGCCAAATTCGGGAAGTCATTGATGGATGGATGCTTAGGTTCCGTGGTGACCGGCGGGCCATCGGGTAGTCACTGGGATGAGGGTGGAAACAGCGCGTGAAGATCCTGGATCGTTATTTGGGCTCGGCCGTGATCGGCGGCACCCTGCTGACCCTGGCGGTGCTGCTGCCCCTGATCGCCTTTTTTCTCCTCGCCGATGAGGTCGACGACCTGGGTGAAAGCTACACCCTGGCCAATGCCCTGGCGGTGGCCAGCCTGGGGCTGCCGCGCTATGCCTACCATCTCTTTCCCATCGCCACCCTGATCGGCGCCCTGGTGGGTCTGGGGGCCCTGGCCAGTCATTCCGAACTGGTGGCCATGCGCGCGACGGGCATGTCGATCGCCCGGATTCTCTTCGCCGCCCTCAAGGCCGGGCTGGTCCTGGCGGTGCTGGCCTGGGCGCTGGGTGAGTGGGTGACGCCCCAGGCGGAACAGACCGCCGTGCAATGGCGCAACGCCCTCAAGTCCGGTCAGGTCAGCCTGCGGACCTCGCGGGGCCTCTGGGCGCGGGATGGGGGGGCCTACATCAATATCGGGGAGATCCAGCCCGGCGCCAGGCTAAGTGATATCAGCATCTATGAGGTCGACGCCGAACGGCGCCTGGTCCAGGCGACCCATGCGGACAGCGCCGTTTACGTGGATGGCCAGTGGATACTGGAAGGTATCTCCCGCAGCCGCATCAGTGATGAAGGGGTGGAGGCCCAGCCGTTGGGCAGCGCCGCTTGGTCGTCGCTGCTGAGTCCAGCGCTGTTACGCCTGGTGGTGGTGGAACCACAGGCCCTACCGGTCTGGGATCTACTGCGCTATGTCCAGTACATGCGGACCAACGGCCAGGACCCGGGGAAGTACGAAACCGAGATGTGGACCAAGCTCGTCCATCCCTTTCTGATCCTGACCATGATCCTGCTGTCGATTCCCGTCCTCTTCGGTTCCGCCCGCAGCACCGGCCTGGGGGTGCGGCTCTTCCTTGGGGTCATGATCGGGCTGGCCTATTACCTGGTAAGCCGCGCCTTCTTTTTCCTGGCGGTGCATTTCGGTCTGGGGGCCTGGTTGGCCGCCACCCTGCCGGTGGCGCTCTTCGCCTTGGCGGGGGTCCTAGTCCTGCGCCGGGTGAGCTGAGCGCGGTTCCCCGTCTCTCAGCCGCGCCGGCGCAGCAGGTCCACCGATTCGGGGGTGCCCGGTGGGCAGTGGGTTATGAACCACGGCGCGGAAAGTCCGAGCATACCGGTCCACCGGGTCAGGGGGTGCCTGAGGGTCAGTGGGTCCACTCAAAGGAGGCGCTGGCCGCGCCATAGCCAGGCACACTCATCTCCCGCTGGACTTCCTGACCGCTGTAATTGAGGGTCACCCGGTAGTGGCCTGGGGGCAACTGGGCCATGAAGAGGGGGCCACTGGCCTCGGTCTCCACCAGGGTCGACCGGCGCGCCAGGTCCTGAATCCGCACCTGGATGCGGAAGGGCCGGTCGCCGGCATTGTTGATGATGAAGTTGAGCCGCAGGTTGAACTGGCCCTGGGAGGCCTCCAGCCGTGCCCGCTCTTCCGGATCCACCCCTCCGGTGAGGTAGGGGATGCCGGTGGAGGTCCGACGGGGGCTGAGGGGCGCCGCGGTCGGGGCGGGCGCGCCATGATCACCCGGTCCCGCGCCAGGACTGGCGGGCAGAGGCTGAACATTCCAGCCAGTTGGGGGGACCGGTTGACCGTCCTGGGGGGCCGCGGTCCAGTAGACATTTTCCTCGGTGGCCCGCTGGGGAAGGATGTTGATCGAGCGCTTTTGCACCTGTCCCTGATTGTCCAGGGTCAGGGTGTAGGCGCCGGGGGGCAGTTGGGCGAAGAACCAGGGGCCATTGGAGACCGTCTCCAGGGCGGTTTGGCCCCGGGCGTCCTGAATGAGGACCTTGACCCCGGACAGGTAGCTGCCCGCGCCGCTGATGGCGAAGAGCAATCTAAGGTTGTACTGGGACTTGACCGCCTCCAGGTGGGCGCGCTCGTCATAGCCGACGCCCCCGCTGATATGGGGGACGGTCGCGGTGTTGACGGGGGCCACCGGCGCTGGGCTGGGCGGAGGGGGCGCCACGACGGGCGCGGGGTAGGGCGCTGGGAGACTGCCCGGGGCGGGTTGCGGTCCCGCCGCCGGGCCCGGTGCCGGGGCGATGGCCCATTCCGTGCTAGGAACCTGGTCTTGCGCCTGGCCCTCGGTGATGGCCCGTTCCAGCTCGCGCTCGTCGAGATCAAGGGGGGTGCTGCGCAGGGCAGGCGCCGCCGGGGCCGCCATCACCGGAGCGGGCTGGGCATGGGCAAGGGTTCCGTCCAGTCCCAGCAGGAGCAGGGCCGGAACCAGCGTGACGAGGATCTTGTGCATGAGAGGTCTCCGCTATTGAACGTCGAAAGTTGAATTCAGAAAGTGGTTTTCTCCGGGGAAGGATGAACGCGGAGAGGGATCTCTCCGGAACTCCCTGGAACTAGCTCATCGGGCAATATCGGGCGAAAAAAAGGTGTATCCAAGGATGCGGTTCCTTGTCTCCCACCCCCAGGTCCAGGAGCGTGGAAAGAAGCCGATAATAGTGGAGGGGAAATGAGGCCGCCAGCGCCGGCCCTTGCCCTGATCTTGGCGACGAGACGCATGTTGCTTGAAATCCTCGCCAGAATCCCTAAGATCGCGCCGTTCCCCGCCCGGGCCCGCTAGGTCGCTTGGGCATGCTGAAGAGGTTTCGTTATGCCCTTTTACGAATATCGGTGCGACAACTGTGAATATCAGTTGGAGGCCCTGCAGAAGATCAGCGACCCACCGCTGGTGGATTGCCCCCAGTGCGGTCAGCCGAGCCTGAAGAAGCTCGTCTCCGCCGCAGCCTTCCGTCTCAAGGGTAGCGGCTGGTATGAAACGGATTTCAAGAAGTCCGGCAAGAAGAACCTGCATGAGTCCGGTGGCAAGGAACCGGGTGGCAAGGCTGGTAAGGAGGCCGTCGCCAAGGAGGGGGGCGCTGGCGAGGCCGCCAAGACGGGCGGTGACAAGGGCGGCGCTGACAAGAGTGGCGCTGACAAAGGCGGCGTTCAGAAGTCCACCACGGCCAAGGCCGCGACTACGTCTTCGCCCTCGGCCAAGGTGACCTCTTAGCATCCCCGCCGCCCTCGCCTGGCGGACAAACATCCCCGCCCCCCTCGCACGGCGACCTTGCCAACTCGCGCCTGCCGGCGGCTGAGCCCCTCTGGCCGAGCCAGCAGGAGAACTATCCCGCCACGCTGACCAACGTCCAGGTCAGTCGGCTGCCTCCAGGTGGTGGACGGTGATTTCCGGCGGGCAATTGAACCGTACCGGCACTACGCAGGCGCCGGCCCCCACCGAGGTGTAACCCTGAAGCTCACCCCACCGCCAGGGGCCCCGCCCCAGGCGCCGCGGGCAGGCGGCGTTGAAGGTCAGGGCGATGCCCCCGGGCAGGCAGATCTGGCCACCGTGGGTATGGCCGCAGAGCATGAGTCGGAAGCCGGCATGCGCGGCGTGGCGATAAATCTCCGGCGAGTGGCTGAGGAGGACGGCTGGGGCCCCCGGGGGAATGCCATCAGCGGCCTTCTCCAGGTTGTCGGCGCGATAGTAGTGGGGATCGTCGATACCCGCCAGGTACAGCCTGGCTCCCCCCCGCTCCAGGGCCCGGGCCTCGTTTAGCAACATGCGAATGCCCAGGGTCTCCAGCCCGGGCACCAACTCGATGAAGTCGTGATTGCCAAGGACGCCGTACACCTCCGCGGCCAGGCAGGGCCTGAGACGGGCCATGGCCTCCAGGGTCGGTGTGCAGTCGCCGTGGGTGCGGGCGCGGAAATCGCCGGTGATGACGCACAGGTCATGCTCGGTCGCCGCCACCCGCTCGATCAGGGCATCGAGGATCTGCGGCGCCATGTCGACGTGGATGTCGCTGAGGTGCAGGAGTCGCAGGCCATGAAAGGGTTGGGGCAGGGCAGCCAGACGGACCCGGTGGTGCCGCACCTGGATGTTCGCCGCATTGCGGCGCCCCCGGCCATAGAGGCCGGTAAGACGCAGGCCCAGGCGGATGAGGCTGTGGATCGAGTACCAGTTCTCGATGTGAAAGAAATTGCGGCCGCGTCCGAAGATCTGGTCGACATGGTCGCGCTGGATGCCCTGGCGCAGCCAGAGGTGCAGGCGACCGACCCGCTGGTCCAACTGGGCCTGGATCGCGGCGCTGGGCTCCTGGTAACGCGCTTTCGATGTCATTGTTTGCCTCGACGATGGTGGCGATTGGTTGATCCCCGTCGGCAAGCATAGACCCTATGCCCACATGCTTGTGATTTCTGGTGTGATCGGGGGGTGGAGGTTCGCGCAAGACGAGGTGGGAAGGCCAGGTCCTGACAGTGCGGCCCCATTTCCTCGCCGCGCGCGGCCGTTGCGACTAAGCGCGGCGCTGAATGTCGTGACTCATGGGGCAGACTCACGCGGCAGTGCTCACGCGGCAGTGCTTGTCTTCCGCGGCTGGCCTTGTTACCTTGCGCGTTCGGTCTGGCTGGGCCAGGTCGGATATCGATGGCGGACCCGTCGGTCCCCTCGCGACGCGAAGCCGTGAACCCGGTCAGGCCCGGAAGGGAGCAGCCGCAGCGGTGGATGTGGGCGCCGGGGTGTGGCTGGCGGGGCCCGCCGCCCTCAACCCGCCTCAGTGGGCTTCACTCCCACCGTACGGTTTCCCGGCCTGCCTGGGTCCGTGGCCCGGGTGATAGCCTTTGAGCCTGGGTACAATGTCTGCCGCTCCCCACATTCCTCAACCCCAGGCTTCTCTCTAGCACGGCATGTCCTACCAGGTACTGGCCCGCAAGTGGCGACCCCGCTCCTTCGCGGACATGGTCGGTCAGGCCCATGTGGTGCGGGCGCTGAGCAATGCCCTCGACCAGGACCGCCTCCATCACGCCTACCTCTTCACGGGCACCCGGGGCGTCGGTAAGACCACCCTGGCGCGTATCCTCGCCAAGGCCCTGAACTGCGAGGCGGGCGTCAGTTCCGCCCCCTGTTGCCAATGCCCCTCCTGTCGGGAGATCGACGAGGGCCGGTTCGTCGACCTGCTGGAGGTGGACGCCGCCTCCCGAACCCGGGTCGATCAGACGCGGGAATTGCTGGACAATGTTCCCTTCGCCCCGGTCAAGGGCCGCTTCAAGGTGTACCTCATCGACGAGGTGCACATGTTCTCCACCAGCAGCTTCAACGCCTTGCTGAAGACGCTGGAGGAACCGCCACCCCACGTCAAGTTTCTGCTCGCCACCACCGACCCGCAGAAGGTGCCGGTGACCGTCCTGTCCCGCTGCCTCCAGTTCAACCTCAAGCGCCTGGTGCCGGAGGAGATCGCCACCCAGTTGGCCCATATCCTCACCGTCGAGGCGGTGCCTTTCGAGGCCTCGGCCCTGGCCCTGCTGGCCCGGGCGGCGGATGGCAGCATGCGTGACGGGCTAAGCCTGCTCGATCAGGCCATCGCCTTCGGTGGTGGCCGGGTGGGGGCCGAGGACATCCGGGCCATGCTGGGCACCGTGGGCAGGGACATGAGCCTGCGGCTGCTCCAGGCCCTGGCCGCGCGGGATGGCGCCGCCCTGCTGGCCGAGGTGGCACGAATCCATGAACTGGCCCCTGATTTTGGCGGCGTGCTACAGGAAGTGTTGGGCTTGCTGCACCGCATCGCGCTCTTCCAGCAGGTGCCTGCGACCCTGGCCGCCGATGATCCTGAGCGCGAGCCGCTGGTGGCACTGGGACGGGACCTGACCCCAGAGGATGTCCAGCTCTATTACCAGATCGCCCTCCTCGGTCAGGCGGACCTCCCCCTGGCACCCGATCCGCGGACCGGCATCGAGATGGTCCTGCTGCGCATGCTGGCCTTCCGCCCGGGGGAAGCCGAGCAGTCTTCACCCCCGCGAACCCCTGTCCCGGGTCCGGAACCGGCCGGCGCGGGGTATGCGTCAAATATATCGGGGCCGCTGGATAGGTCTGGTTCCCCTCGTCCCCCGGGCACGCCGGTTTCATCAGACGCCCCGGATGCCCCCTACTCCGTCCCCAGTCGTGACCATCCGGCAAGCGCCGCCCTAGCGGCGGCCAAGCTGGCCACCGCCGCCGCCAAGCCGGCTACCACCACCGCCAAGCCGGCCGCCACCACCCACAAGCCTGCCGGCGCCGTCGTCAAGCCGGGGCATCCGCAGCCCCAGCCCCAGCCCCAGCCTCCATCGGCGGTCCCCGCGACGACCGGCGCCAGGGCCGGCTCCTACGCCTCCCCCAGTGCCCACGAGGATAGCCTGGCTGTGGGTCAGGCGCCCGCGCCCACGTCCGTGCCCACACCCGCACCTGCGTCTTCTTCCACCGCCACTCCCATGGCGGCATCCACGGCCCCGCCGCTGGCAAACCGGG
>ERZ1645187.573-NODE-573-length-36030-cov-45.956442_pt1 | contig 36030 bp, 23 predicted proteins | sample MGYA00575352_ERZ1645187 | MGnify/ENA primary metagenome ERZ1645187 (study PRJEB40837, sample SAMN11349314) | freshwater sediment metagenome | isolation source: river sediment | host: Sediment | place: India: Wazaribad , New Delhi | collected 2017-02-21 ... | reverse complement strand
CCGGCCAGCCCGGCGAAGCTGGCCAGGAACAGCACCTCCAGCACGTGACTGGCTTCATGGGTCATCGAGATCACGTAGCTGTCGAAGGCGCGCGGACTGATTTCCTCCCGCAGCCGCGCCACGACCTGGAACACCTCCAGGGTTTCGCGGGTGGCGGGATTCAGCGAATCGCAGTACAGCAACGGCGTGCCCGGTTTGGCCAGCAGGTCGCCGAGTACGGCCAGCCGTTCTTCTTCCGACAGCGCGGCGTAGTCCGGCAGGTTGGGCGCCATGGCGAAGATTTCGGCGACCGCCGCCGTGTGCCGGGCCGATTCCTGGCGCACGTCGAGCGCGGCCAGATGGAAGCCGAAGGTTTCCGCCAGCCGGATCAGATCGGTCAGTTCGCCATCGGCGACCGCACGGTCGCCGTGCGCGATCAGGGAATCGCGGATCAGGTACAGGTCGTCGAGAAACGCCTGCTCGGACGCATAACCCCAGAACGGAACCGGCGCCGCCTCGGGATGGCCGTCGGCGCGTGCCCGCGTCTGGTCGTAGTTGTGTTGCAGGCGGTGGTACATCAGAAACAGCTTGCGCCGATACGGCTCCTGGGCGTATTGCCGGGGCGCAGCGGCGAACAACGCGCTCATCTGCCGGGCGTCCGCCTCCAGGCTGGCGGAAAACACCGGCGACGGCGTGACCAGCGAACTGGAATAGGTGAGGTGCCGGTTCAGTTCCTCGACCCGCCGCAGGTATTCGCGCAGGACTTCCTGGGCGTGCAGGCGCACCGCCAGCGCGGTAGTTTCCGGGGTCACGAACGGATTGCCGTCGCGGTCGCCGCCGATCCACGAGCCGAACCGCAGTAGCCGGGGAATGCGGATCGCTTTCTTGCCACCCTCGTCGCCATAGACCGCGTTCAGCGCCCGCTCCAGGTTGCGGTAGAGCATCGGCAGCGCCTGGAAGATGGATTCGCGGAAGTAGTACAGGCCGTTCTTGATCTCGTCGCGCACCTGTGGCTTGAAGCTGCGCACCTCATCGGTTTTCCACAGGATTTGGATCTGGCTGCGCAACGCTTCGACCACCTCGGCCCGCTGGTGGGAATTCAGCGCGGGGTCGTCGAGCTGGCCGTTGGTCACAAACACCCGTCGTTGCGCGCCCAGCAGCACCCGGCGTTTGGCCTCGGTGGGATGGGCGGTGAACACCGGCATGAAGCAGAGTTGATCCAGCAGGGTTTGCAACTGGCCGGCGCTGACCCCGGCGGCGCGCAGCGTGCGCAGGGTCTCGTCGAAGGAACCCCGCCACAGCGGTTTGCCGCTCTGGACCTGCTGGCGGCGCAATTGGTGCTGAAAGTTTTCCTCGGCGATGTTGGCCAGCGTGAAATAGGCGCTGAAGGCGCGAACGACGTGGTTGAGCATGTCCGGGTTGAGGGCGGCGATGAGGCGCATCAACGGTTCGCGGTCGGCTGGCGCGGATTTGGACTGATGGCGCAACTCGATGAAGCCCTGGCGCAGGGTTTCCACGGCCTCAAGGACCGCGCGGCCCTCCTGGTCGCGCAGGGTATCGCCCAGCAGTTGGCCCAGCAGCTTGACGCGGTCGCGCAGCGGTTGGTCGGAAGGGGTTGGCATGAGTGAACTCCGTCGGGTTGGGATGAATATGGAGAACAATCTTCTACAATATCTATAAAAAAGCTTGCAATAAGCAGAATCTGGTTGCAATATTTATATTGAACTTATACAAACGGCTTGTGGTCTCTGAATATTGACGGTCAAATTCGTGCGAAGACCCTCAAGTCTACCCCAGTTCTGTATTGTCCCTGATGAAGGAGGAACACCGATGACGACGATGACAATCCCGGTTCGTGACAGCGCGCTGTCGCTCCCCGCCGTGCGGCGGATCACCCTGAGCCAGCCTTGGCAATGGCTGGGGGCGGGATGGAACGATCTCCGGCGGGCGCCCTTCGCCAGCCTGGCCTATGGCCTGTTGTTTGTGCTGATGGGCTACCTGCTGGTCGCTACCGTGGAGGGCCAGTTTACTTCGGTGTTGGCCCTGACGACCGGGTTCCTGCTGGTAGGCCCGGTGCTGGCTGTGGGGTTGTACGAGATCAGCCGCCGGCTGGAAGCGGGTGAACCGGTGTCCCTGAGCCGGGCGCTGACCGCCTGGCGCGTCAACGCCCAGTCCATCGCCCTGTTTGGCGTGGTGGTGGGCTTGGTGATGATCGTGTGGGCCCGGCTGGCGGCGGTGCTGTTCGCGGTCCTGGTGGGGGGACGTGAATTGAGTCTGGAAGCATCAGCGGCGCAGTTGTTCTTCTCGGGCAGCGGCCTGACGTTCCTGCTGGTGTTCGTAGGAGTCGGCGCTCTCCTGGCGGGGGTGGTGTTCACCATCAGCGTGGTGTCGGTCCCAATGATGCTGGACCGCAAGGCTGACTTTGTGACCGCGATCCTGACCAGCGTGGCTGCCGTGCGCGCCAATCCGGCCCCCATGGTGCTGTGGGCCGCGCTGATCGCGTTGTTCACCGGTCTGGGCCTGGTCACCTTCTATCTGGGACTGGCCATCGCCCTGCCCCTGATCGGCCATGCGACCTGGCACGCCTACCGGAGTCTGGTGGAAGACGGCGCGCTCGAACCGCAGCCGATGTAAGCACGCCTTTTAACGCGCCCCCCATCCCGCGCCGACCGGGATGGGGGAATCTTTATCTCGCCGCCGTCCCGCCTGCTTCTGCGGTCGCGGTAAACCGGGCGCGGAGGGTTTCCACCCGCTCGCGGTTGACGCCGAAATCGTAATAACCGGTGCGTGAGGCGGAACGCACCTGAATGATCCCCGGCGGGCTGAAATAGAATTCCACGTCGTCCACGAAGCCGAAGATCGCCGAATGGACTTCGACATGGACGTAATCGCCGGTGGACTGGACGACGCGCGTCCGTTCCATGCCGTTCAGCACCTCCAGCAACCGGATACGCGCCCGCGCGGCGTCGCCGTCGTAGGGTAACGGTTCCACCCGCTGCTCGTTTGTCGCCTCGGAGGAGACGCAATTCGGCGAACCCGGACACGGCGCCAGCCGGCCTTCGGTCACCCCCAGGTTCGAGGGTGGCCGTCCGCCCGAACAGCCAGCCGTCAGGGCCAGCACAGCGATCCAGACGAACCCGCCCCCCCATCTTTTGCGAGACATTTTTTCGTTCCTCCCCGTTATCATGGTTCCAATGCAGTCATTGCAGTCGGTCACAAAATTTGACCGCAACTGCGATGTTTGTTTCACCGGCGCGTGATGAGGCGCAGCCCACCAACGACGGCGGTAGGAGGGAGCATCGCGCCGGCGTACACTGGACAAAGTCGCAACCTCATCGGGAAATCCTCATGTCCTGGGATCACCAGATTCTGCTCTTGATGGCGGCGCACCGGTCCGAAGGACTGGACTGTGGTTTTCGCGCCGTAACCTGGCTCGGATCGCTGTACGTGCTGGCGCCGCTCGCGGCCTTGCTCGGCGCTGTCCTGCTGTATTTTCACAAACGCTGGGAAGCTCTGATGCTGGGGGTCGGCCTCGGCGGTGCGGTGTTGTGGGTTCATCTCGCCAAGCTCCTTCTGGCCCGACCCCGGCCAGCCCTGGTGGAGCCGGTGATCGCCCTGCCTGCTGACGGTTCATTTCCGAGCGCCCACACGACGCAAATCGTCGCCTTCGCCCTGGCCGTGGTGCTCATCGTCCGCCGGACCTGGCCGGAATGGCAGTTCGCCGCGCTGGCGGTCGCGGCGTTGCTCATTATCCTGGTCGCCATCTCCCGTCTCTATTTGCAGGTGCATTATCCATCAGACGTGCTGGGCGGATTCCTGCTGGGCATCGGCTGGATCGCCCTGACGCGAAAAATTCTGTAATGGCGCTCCGAGGAGAGGCGATGAGAAACAAGTTTCTCGGCACCGGCGAAACCGGCTATCACCCGCTGCGCAAGATCAAAATCGTCCTGTCGGGACTGCGGTTCGCTGTCCTCTACGATTTCAGCGTGGCTTACAAGATGGTGCTGTCCATCATCATCCTGGCGCTGGCGCTGATTTTTCAGCAGTGGGTGGATTTTGAACTGATCCTGCTGGCCACCGGGCTGGTTCTGATGGCGGAATTGTTCAACAGCGCCATTGAAGCCGTCTGCGATTTTCTGGAAACCCGCGAAAACGAAAAAATCCGGGCCATCAAGGACATCGCCGCCGCCGCCGTCGGCATCAGCATTGTCGTCTGGCTGACCGTGGTGCTATCCGACCTGGTCCGGCTCGCAGCGTTGTTGCTGGAGGGCGGCTCCAAATGAACGCATTCCCCTCGGAACAATCGCGCTCCGGCCTGTCCGACGCCGAACGCGGCGCTCAGACCTTGGCCAGCCTGGATTATCTGAACGAGGCGATCAGCATCTTTGACCACGAACTGCGGTTGCTGGTCTGGAACCGGCGTTTCATCGAACTGCTGGATTTCCCACCGGAACTGATGCGGGTAGGACTGCCGTTCGCCGAGCTGATCGGCTACAACGCCCGCCGGGGCGAGTATGGTCCCGGCGACCCCGAGGCGCAGGTTGCGGAACGGGTGCGGCTGGCGCGGGAATTCCAGGCGCACTGCTTTGAGCGCACCCGTCCAGACGGCACCGTGCTGGAAATTCGCGGGGAGCCGATCAATGGCGGCGGTTTCATCACCATTTACGAAGATGTCACCGCCCGCAAGCGGGCCGAGGCGGAATTGCGGGAAAGCCATGAACAGTTGGAGGCGAGAGTGCGCGAGCGCACGGCCGCCCTGCGCGAGAGCGAGAACCGCATCCGGTTGATCACCGACACGATTCCCGTCCTGATCGGCTACCTCGACGCTGGCCGGCGCTATCGGTTCGTCAACCAGAAATACGAAGAATGGTTTGGCATGCCGGCTGAAACTTTCCTGGACCACGCCTTCGGCGAGTGGCTGGAGCCGGCGCTGGCGCAGCGGCTGCACCAGCATGTGGAGGTGGCGCTGAGCGGCCAGAGCACCCACGTCGAATTCGAGTTGGTGACCCCGGTCGAACGGCGGTATGCGCGCGCCTATTTTATCCCGCACATACCGCCTCATCTGGAATCGGAGGCGGCGCGGGCGGTCGGCTGCTTTGTGCTCACCGAGGATTTGACCGAATACCGCCAGGCGCAGATGGCGCTGAATCAGGCGCAGAAATTGAAAGCGGTGGGCCAGCTCACCGGCGGTGTCGCCCATGATTTCAACAATCTGCTGACCATCATTCTGGGCAACCTGGCCATGCTGGAAGAAGGGCTGCGGGACAACCCGGAATTGTTCAAATCCGCCCATACGGCGATGAACGCCGCCCGGCGCGGCGCCGATCTGACCCGCCGGCTGCTGGCGTTTTCCCGCCAGCAGGCCTTGCAACCGCGTCTGCTGGCGCCAGGCCAGCAGTTGCAGGAAATCGCCGAACTGCTGGCGCGTACTCTGGGAGCGAATATCGAACTGGAAACCGCCGCCGACCCGGCGGTCTGGAACATTCGCGTGGACCCCGGCCAACTGACCAACGCCGTGCTCAATCTGGCGATCAACGCCCGCGACGCCATGCCCGGCGGCGGCTGCCTGCGGATCGAGGCGGGCAACGTGACGCTCGACGCCGCCCATGCCGCCCGCTATCCCGATGTAGTGGCGGGCGATTACGTGCGGCTGACCGTTGCGGACACCGGGACGGGGATGACGCCGGAGGTGATCGAACGGGCTTTCGAGCCATTCTTTACCACCAAGGAACTCGGCGCAGGCACCGGACTGGGGCTGAGCATGGTCTACGGTTTCGTCAAGCAGTCCGGTGGTCATGTCCGCATCCGCAGTCAGGTCGGGGCGGGAACTACGGTGGAACTTTATTTGCCGCGCCATACGTCCCGGGGCCGGGAAACCCTCGCTGCCGCGCAAGCCGCGCTGGATGAAAGTCGCCTGCGCGGGCGGGAGCGCGTGTTGCTGGTGGAGGATGATCCCGACATCCGCGATTTTGTAGCCCGGACCCTGACCGGGTTCGGCTACCGCGTGCGCGAGGCTGCCACCGGCCGCGAGGCGCTGGCGCTGCTGGCCCCGGACGCGCCGGTGGATTTGCTGTTGAGCGACATGACCATGCCGGGAGGCATCAGTGGCTACGATCTGGTGCTGGAAGCCCGTCGCCAGCAACCGGAGCTCCGGGTGTTGCTGATGTCCGGCTTCACCGACATGGCCGGTCAGTTGCCCGCCGATTGCGCCCTGCTGGAAAAACCGTTTCAGAAACTGGACCTGGCGCGGGCGGTGCGGCTGACGCTGGATCGCGCGGCGGCGCCGCCCACCGCTGACGAGGAAGAGGAGTAAGGCGCATGGATGCGCGATGGATGCCCACCAGTGATCGCGACCGGCGCTGGATGGGCCGGGCCTTGGAGTTGGCGCACCGGGCCGCCGAGGCGGGCGAAGTGCCGGTCGGCGCAGTGCTGGTGCGGGGTGATGAAGCCATCGGCGAGGGCTGGAACCAGCCCATCGGCGGCTGCGATCCGACCGCCCACGCCGAAGTGCTGGCGTTGCGGGCGGCGGCGGCGCGGGTGGGCAATTACCGGTTGGTGGAGAGCACGCTGTACGTGACTTTGGAACCCTGCCCGATGTGCGCCGGTGCTATCGTTCACGCCCGGGTGGGGCGGGTCGTGTTCGGCGCGGTGGATCCCCGCGCCGGCGCGGCGGGGACCGTTTTTGACCTGCTGCACTCCCCGACGCTCAATCACCGCGCCGAGGTGAGCGGCGGGGTGATGGCCGCGGAATGCGGAGCACTGCTGCGGGAGTTTTTCCGCGCCCGCCGGTCCCGGCCCGCCCGCGTGGAATCAGTGCTCAACGCTGATTGAAGCCGCCACTGCTGTTGTCGTTGTTATTCGACGGCTGGCGCCACCAGGGTTGCTGCTGTTGGTCTGGTTGGCGGCGCAGTTGTTCCTGCCGAATCAGTTCGAGTTGCTGGCGCTGGATTTCCTCCAGCGCCGCCTGGCGTTGCCGCTCTTGCTGTTCACGTTGCCTGGCCGCCCGCTGCGCTTGCTGAATCTGCCGGCGCAAACTCAGCAGGGCCTCGTTCTGAGGCGTCGCACGCAATCCCCGGTTGATGTAGGCCAGGCTTTCATCCAGTCGCCCCTGTTGCAGAGTTTGTTGCGCGATATCCCGATAGTAGGTCGTGATGCGCTGGATGCCCTCAAGCGCGGTCGGATGGTCGGGTTGCAGTTCCAGAATGCGCCGGTAGGTGCTCAGCGCGTTGCCGCTGGTGGGTGCAGTGAACCGGCGGTTTTCCATCTGTTGCTGCGCATCGGTGAGCAATTGCTCGATTTCCGCCTGCGGCGTCGGGGGTGGCGGGGGGACAGCTTCAGCAGCCGTCTCGGTCGGTGGCGTGGCCGGTTGTTCGGCCTGGCCGGGCGACGCGGCAGCGGGCTGCGCTTCGGGGGACGGCTGGACATCGGTGGCGGCAGTAGGCGTGGCGGGGGGCGCGGTCGCGGTCGCCACCGCATCGGTCGGAGCCGGCGGCTGGCCGGGAACGGCCGGGGGATTGACAGCGGGCGGACTGGGAGCGGCCTGAACAGGCGCGGCGGGCGCGGCGGGCGGTACGGGCGCGGCGGGCGTTGCGGTTGCCGCAGTCGGTCGGGGGGCGCGGCTGTCGTCCACGATTCCCAGGAGTTGCGACGGATCCTTCAGAAACGGGATCTGCCAGAGGAAATAAAGGCCAAGCAGGCAAATCGTCGCCACGGCCCCAAGATAGACGACAAAATGCTTCAACCACCGGATCAGGCTGAACTGTTCCAGCGCTTCATCCGGTTCAGGTTCCGGGGGGGCGCGGTGGTCTGGCGGCGGCGGCGGGGCAGGACGGAGCGTCTGCTGCAAGGCGGCGGCTCTGGCATACGCTTTTTTCATCAGCGCGCCGAGATAGAGCGCGAGCCGTTGCAGCGACGCGCGCCAGTTCAAATTACCCAGCGCCTCATATGAGGCCGGTTTGCGAAGATCGGGGTGGCCTGGCGATAGCCTGGAAATGCGGGTTGCTTGTGTCATCACGGCAGTCTCGGAGCGCGTGCGGCGTTGGCCAGAATAGTACTGTTTTTAATTCACCCTGGAAAACCGCTGCGGCCTCTGCTTCCCATCATAAATAATACCTATCCGACAGGGATCCGGTGAAGCGCCGCCTCATTGCCCGTGGTTACGACGCATCGCGTGCTCGCAGCCAGGCGACCAGGCGGTTGGCGGGCATGGCAGGCGCGTACAGATAACCCTGGGCTACCCTACACCCCAGGCCGCGCAGAAATTCCGCCTGTTCCGGAGTTTCCACCCCTTCCGCAACCGAGGTCACCCCCAGTTTTTCGCTGAGCTGGACGATGGTTTCAGCGAGCATTCCCCCTTCGCCCGGTTTGATCTCCTTGACGAAAACCCGGTCAATCTTCAGGCAGTCAATGGGCAGGGATTGCAAATGCCCCAACGAGGAATAGCCAGTGCCGAAATCATCAATGGCGATCAGAACGCCCAACCGCTTGAGCGCGTCCAGACTGTCCAGCACCACCCTGGGTTCGTCCATGGCGATGCTCTCGGTAATTTCCAGCTCCAGCAAATCGGGCGGCATTTGGCGCTGGGCGAGGGTGTGGGCCACTTGCTCGACGAAATTGGCCCGGCGAAATTGCAGCACGCTGACGTTGACCGCCATTTTCAGCGCCGCAAATCCCGCCGCTGTCAGTTGGGCGTGCTGGGCACACGCCTGCTCCAGCACCCAGGCACCCATGGGAATGATCAGCCCCGAATATTCGGCGAGCGGGATAAAGACATCCGGCGGTTGGACGAACCCGTGTTCGTCCGGCCAGCGCAGCAATGCCTCCATCCCGATAACCTGGCCGGTCGCCAGGGCGATTTGTGGCTGATACCACAGTTGTAGCTTTCCCCGCTCGAAATCCAGGCGCAGGCGCCGGATGATCTCAACCCGCCAGCGGGTGTTGTCTTCCATTTCCGCGAGATAGTACTCATGACGGGTGGAGAGGCTGTGCTTGGCGCGATTGAGCGCGATATTGGTTCGCTTGAGCAGGGTCAGGCCGGAATCCACCGGATCCCGCGTGCGGCACAGGCCCAGGGTGATCGTGACGGGCAACTGGTAATCGCCGACCTGGAAGGGATCATGAAACAGCGCCAGCAGGCGGGCGGGATTGACCTGGGCTTCCGGCCCCAGCACACCGAAGACGTCGGCGCCAATCCGGGCCAGCCAGCAGGCCGGCTCCAGCCGGGTCCGCAGCCGCTCGGCGACTGCGACCAGCAGCAGGTTGCCGACATCTTCGCCGAGGCCATCGTTCAATTCGGCGAAGTGCGCAATATCCAGCAGGGCCACAACCGCTTCGACTCGCTCCCGGGCGACCTGGTCGAGATCAGCGACGAACCGCAGGCGGTTGGGCAACTGGGTCAATGGATCGTGATAGGCGGTATAGTTGAGGCGCTCGACCAGCTTGACGTTGCGAAAGCAGGCGGTGATGTTGGCGGCGAACACCTCCACCAGCGCGCGATCCAGCGCGGCGAGTTCATGGCCGGAATTCAGAAAAATGGCCGCTTCCTGATGGGGCGCAGCCTTCAGATACAGCACGGTGTAATCAGCAGCAAATACATGCTGGTGTTTTGAAACGCCATCCAGAATGGCGGACACGATCCGTGGGTTTGGCAACCGCGCCAGCGGCTGCGCGATGTAGGGCGCGTACTGGCCGGCGGCGCCCACCACGTAACAACGGTCGCTGTCCACGCCGAACGGCGAACCGCGCTGGGTGCAGACCAGACCATCCAGCGGCAGCTTGAGCAGCGCGGCCAGTTGGGTGAGCAATCCTTCGGCGAAGCTGGTGATGGCGTGCCGCTCCATCAGTTCCGAGGCCGCATTGATGATCAGTTCCAGACCGCGCCGGTTTTCAGCGATGATCCGCAATTGTTCGTAGGCGCGCAGGGCGGTGCTGACCATGGTGATCAGGCGGGTGTGGGTCAGCTCGGCCTTGGTGCGATAGTCGTTGATGTCATAGGAGTTGATGACGGTCAATTCCGGCGCGTAGCCCGGCTGGCCGGTGCGCAGGATGATCCGGCATTCGGCCAGTTTCAGTTCGTTGCGGATATAGCCCACCAGTTCGAGGCCGGACTGCGCGGTTTCCATGACCACGTCCAGCAGCGCCACGGCGACATCGGGATGCTGACGCAACTGCACACGCGCTTCCTGGGCGTTGTGGGCATGCACCAGATGGAGCGGCCGGTCGAAAATCCGCAGATCGTTTAGCACAAAACGGGTGACGCTGTGCACTTCCGGATCGTCGTCCACCACCAGCAGCTTCCATGGCGGGTCGCTGAAGGGCCGGTGCGCCTCGGTTTGATCAGCGTCATCGGTCCACCGGAGCAAGTTATCGTTATTCATGGTGGGAATCCCAAAGCGGGTCGGTCAGGGGCGACGCGGGGCAAAGTCAGGGTAAAGACGGTCCCGGTTGCGGGGAGAGTATGGACCTCAATAGTCCCACCCAGTACCCCAGTGATTAGATTATAGACAATATACAAACCCAGACCACTACCGCCACTGCCCATCTTGGTGGTGAAAAAGGGGTCAAAAATCCGATTTTGTATATTTTCCGGGATTCCTATTCCATTATCAGTATAATTGAGTTCTACGTGGTCCGCATCAAGCGCCTTGGCGCCGATGCGAATCACGCCCCTGTCCTGGCCCGCGAAACCATGGGTGAGCGAGTTGCCAACCAGATTGGCCAGCACCTGCTCCAGCGGACCCGGATAGCTGTCCAGTTCCAAATCGGGCGGAATCTCCAGTTCGATGTGATGGGCGGTGCGCTTGAACAGAGGCCGCAGGGTCGCCAGCATCTCCTCGATGGTCTGGCGCAGGTAGAAGCGGCGGCGGCGCATGCTGGTCTGGTCTACCGCCACCTGTTTGAAATGCCCCATCAGTTCGGCAGCGCGGGCGCTGTTGCGCTCAAGCAGATCCACCGCTTCCCGGCTGCGCTCCAGGAAGGCGTCTACCTGGGAGCGGCGCAGGGCGCCGGATTCGACGGCGGCAGCGAACGCGCGCAGGTGCTCGCCCAGACTGCTGGCGACCATGCGGGTATTGCCCAGCGGCGTATTGAGTTCATGGGCCACGCCCGCGACCAGGCTGCCCAGCGCGGCCAGCTTTTCCGATTGCACCAGTTGATTCATCGCCTGGCGCAGTTCAGCGGTGCGTTCGGCTACCCGCTCCTCCAGGTGTTCCCGGTGATGCTGGAGTTCTTCCTCCGACCGCTTGCGGTCGGTGATGTCAAAAAAACTGGCAATAAAGTCTTGTTCCAGCAGAGTGGCACCGATAATGAGCGTGCGCACTACGCCATCCTTACACATCACCCGGTATTCGTTTCCCTCCACATTGGAACCATGGGCCATTGCCTGCTCAATGGCGGCTTGCCAGTACGCCATCGCCTGCTTCCGGTATTCTGGATCGGGGTAGGCCAGCGGCCACCAGTGATCCAGGGTCGGGATGTCATCGCGGGTATAGCCCAGGAGCTGCGTCCAGCTATGGTTCACTGCGATGATGCGCCCATCCGCGGCCACATTGGCCAGCGCCACCGGCGCCATGGCAAAGAGTGACTGGAACCGCGCCTCACTCTTGCGCAAGGCGTGCTCAGAACGTTTACGCTCAGTGACATCCATGAACTGCGCCACCATGCGGTTAGGCGCGATCTGGAAGGCATACACACTGAAGGCGCCCGCGATGCCGTTCTCCCGGTATTCAATGTACTCGGTGCTCCAGGGTATGCCTCGCGCCGCCGCTTCACGATAACGGATGGGGATCTCGGTCGCCGTGAGCGCCGGGAACGCTTCTTCAATGGACTTGCCCACAAAGACGGTATTGTCCACGCCCAGGATATGATTCGCGGCCGGGTTGAACGCCGTGAACACCAGCCGTCCATCCGGCTGCACTTCGTATAAGTGCATACCGATGGGCGAGGATTCGACGATGTTGCGGAATGACTGTTCGCTTTCGCGCAGCGCTTGCTCTACCTGCTTTTTTTCGGTCACATCCACAGTCACGGACAAAATCTGTTGCTGCCCCTGGATTTCGAGCAGGACAGACGAGTAAATCACATCGCTCCAGCCATAGCGATGGCAAACCCTGGTTTCGAGGTTGCTAACTACGCCCGTTTTACGCAGCGCCTCAAGGACATGATCCGTCCGCGTTCCGGGGGCCATATCCACAAAGCGCAGATGTAGCGCCTCTTCCTTGCTCAATCCGCTCTTTTTCAGAAAGGCCTGATTGACATCCAGGAACTGGCCGTCTTCCAGATTGTTGATAGTGATGGAGTAGGGCGCATGATCAAAGATCGCGCGAAACCGTTGTTCGCTCGCGCGCAGTTCCTCGTGCGTTTGGCGCAGGCCGGCGATCTTCTCATTGAGCCGGCGTTTGAGCACATAGGTAATCCCGGTCAGACCCACCAGCAGCAGCCCGGTAAAAAAGGCCACCAGTTCGAGCAGAAGTACAGTGTCTGGGTCCAAGCCGCTGGGGGCTTCCAGAGAGATCCAGCGTTTGCGCATGGCGTCGAGTTCACGGTCAGGAATCGCGGTCAGCGCTTTCTGGATGGCGCTGTAGAGCAGGGGATACTTGCGGCTGACTCCGATGCTCCAGGCGAACGCATAGTCGGTGCTGCCGGCCACCCGCAGGTTGGGCAGACCCTCCCGCTCGATGTAGTAGGCGGCCACGGCGAGATTCTCAACCAGGGCGTCTGCCTGCCCGAACGACACATCGCGCAGCCCGTCGGTTACGATCCGCACGGGCATGACCGTAAAGCGGCCCTGGGCATGATGGCGCACGTAGGTCTCGGTGGCGTAGCCGGATACGACGGCCACGCGGCGGCCGGCCAGATCATCCAGGTTCAGCTTGCCCCGGTGGGCGCGGGTGGTGATGATGACCACTGGCACGGTGGCGTAGGGCGTGGTGAAGAAGGCGTAACGTTCCCGCTCGGCGGTGCGCACGATGGTCGGGGCGATAGCGCACTCTCCGCTTTCCAGAGCGGCCAGATGCTGGTTCCAGTCGGTAGAGGGGCGTTTGCGAAAGGTGACGCCAAGTCGCGCTTCGATCTTGGCGATGACATCCGCTCCCAGACCCTCAAAGGCGCCAGTCGGGGACGCATATTCGATGGGGGGAAAGTCGGTGTTGTAAAGCAGCGTCAGCTTGTCCGGGTTCTGGTCCAGCCAGGCGCGCTCTTCGGCGGAGAGCAATGTGAACGAGCCTTCCGCCGCGCCGCCGGGCCGGACGCTGACCACGGCTAGCGTAAGCAATAACGCCACGCAAACCAGCAGCAGGGCGGGCTTTCGCAAGGGCTTCCTCCACAGGGTGGGTTGAGTAGGGCGGTGAAGCCCCCCGTTCTTTTAGTTCAAACCGGTGTTGGGATCGGACGGGTTCCGGGGTGTCTCGTCCGGCGGCGATACCCGTGGCGCGGTCAGGGGAAGCCTGATCGAGAATTCGGCGCCCTGGCCAGGTTCGCTGCGCGCCTCGATCCTGCCGCCCAACACCCCAGCTACTAAAGTGTAGACGATGTACAGCCCCAGGCCGCTGCCACCCTGACCCAGCCGGGTAGTGAAGAAGGGTTCGAAAATACGGTTGAGGATCATCTCCGGGATGCCGACTCCATTGTCCTGGTAGTCCATTTGGACTTGATCAGGACCCTGCGGTGCAGCGCGGATGCGGATGAACCCGGCCTCGATCCCGGCGAAGCCGTGGATGAGGGAGTTATTGATCAGATTGGCGATGACCTGTTCCAGCGGGCCGGGGTAGCTGTCCAGCTCCAGATCGGGCGGAATGTCCAACTCGAGGCGATGGGTTGTGTGTTTGAACAGGGGCCGCAGGGTGGCCAGCATCTCTTCAAGGGTCTGATGCAGGTTGAAGCAGCGCCGACGCATACTGGTCTGATCCACCGCCACCTGCTTGAAGTCATTGATGAGGTCCGCTGCGCGGGCGGTGTTGCGTTCGAGCAGGTCCACCGCCTCGCAGCCCCGGCTCAGGAACGCCTCGACCTGGGAACGGCGCAGGCTGCCGGATTCCACCGCGGCGACAAACGCGCGCAGGTCGTCGCCCAGGCTGCTGGCGACCACGCGGGTATTGCCCAGCGGGGTGCTGAGTTCGTGGGCCACGCCGGCGACCAGGCTGCCCAGGGCGGCCAGCTTCTCGGCCTGCACCAGTTGGGCCATGGCCTGGCGCAGTTCGGCGGTGCGTTCCGCCACCAGTTCCTCCAGGTGGTTCCGGTGCTGCTGCAATTCCGCTTCCGCCCGTTTGCGGTCGGTAATGTCGCGATCGAAGGCGCATCCGTGAAAACGGCCGTTGTATTCCAGATAGTTCGTCGTCACCTCGACCGGGAAGAGCCGCCCGTCCTTCCGGCGGTGGCGCGATTCGAATTTCATGGCCCCCCGGCGGCGAAGTTCGATCATGTGCTCCTCGAACCCCTCGGCGGGAAAGTCCGGATCAATGTCAAAAACCTTCATGCTGAGCAATTCTTCCCGCGCGTAGCCCATGGAGGTGCAGGCGGCGTCGTTGACGTAAATCAGATTGCCCTGGTCGTCCACCCAGACGATGCTGTCCGAGGCGTGATCCATCGAGAACTGAGTCATCAGCAAGGCTTCTTCCGCCCGCTTGCGTTCGGTAATGTCCCGAATGGTGGCGAGAATGCAGTTCCTGCCTCCGAGCTGGATGGCTCTGAGCAGGACTTCCACGGGGAAGCAACAGCCATCCTTGGGTCTTTTGGCCTGCCACTCGAAATGCAAAGTCTCGCCCTGCGCGACGCGTGCCCACAGCGGTTCCGGCGGGGCTGAAGTATTGTCCGGCTTCGACAGATCAAAAATCGTGGCCGCCAGCGCCTCCTCGTATTCGAGGCCATACAGAGTCAGCATGGTCTGGTTCACCGCCTGAATGGCGCCCTGGAAGTCATGCACGATGATGGCGTCGTGTGCGTTCTCGAAAACCACCCGATACCGCTCTTCGCTTTCCTGGAGGCGCTTGAGCAGCAGATGACCGGCAAGGGCGTCGCTAATCCGTTCGGCGATGGTCTGGAACAGCCGCTGCTCGGTTTCGGTCCAGCGCCTGACGCCGGCGCACTGGTGCAGGCCCAGCAGCCAGGGCTGGTCGGATTGCGGATGGAGCGCGATCGCCATCTGACTTTGGATGTGATAGCGCCGGGCGACGTCCGAGGACGTCGCCGCGAACGAGGTAAGCACCGGCCCCGCGCGGCGCAACGCCTGCCGGAGGATGCTTCTGAAGGCCTCATCCACAATGACATCGGCGCTGGTGGCGGAAGCGCCGGGGTACTCAGGCTGGGTCGCCTCCATGGTGATCTGGAAGGTGGCGGCGTCGGGGTCGCAGGGATGCAGAAAAAAGACGCGGTCAGCCTGGAAAATTTCCCGAAGCGCGACGGCCAGGTCGGCCAGGAGGTCGGCGGTTTGCTCGCGGCGCGTGAGGATGCGTGAAATCCGGTCCAGGTTCTCCAGAAAATGGGCGTTGTCGCGCAGGATTCGGTCGGATTCGATATGTTGCAAAGTATGGGCGACGATCTCGGCCACCATACACAACAAACGCACATCTTCTTCCCGCCACGTTCGTTCCGTGGCCACGGTATCGAAGCCGATGAAACCCTGCAATTTCCCGCCCCAGTTCACAGCAATGCAGAGCAGCGAACGAACGCCGCCTTCCAGTAGAGCCGCCTTGAGGGGGGTCTCATCCGGCACACTGGACGTCTGAATGGTGACTACCTCGTCACGCTGCAACTGGTCATAGAAAGGCTGGTAGTCTGCTATCGGGAGGTTTTGTAGATCCTGGATTTGGGGATGAGCGCCCGATGCGCACCACTCATGAGTGTTGCGCAGGGTCCGGCCATCCGGGGCGATCATAAAAAGATAACTGCGGTCGGTGTGGGTCAGGCCGCCGATCCGCTCCAGGGTCCAGTTCATGCGGGCGTCGAAATCTTCCCAGCCGGGCTTGATCATCAGCGCCGAGATTTCCGCCACCGCCTGTTCCAGATCCAAATGGTAGCGCAACTGGGCTTCGGCGGCCTTGCGGTCGGTGATGTCGAGGTGAAACACGACGGCGTGGGCGATGTTGCCATTGGCGTCCTTGACCGGGAAAGTCGTGGAATCCAAATCCAGCCAGTGCGCCGGGTGCGCCGACGGTGCAGGTTGAAGTTGCATCGCGTTGTAGCGACTTTGAATACGAACTGTTTCCCCACAACGAAAGACTCGCTCGAAGAGCGGCAAATAACCCTGTTCCCGCAGTTGTTCGTCCTGAAATAGATTGTACCGGCCCACCGCTTGCTCTGAGACCTGAAACAGTTCGCGGCTCGCCTGGTTAAAGCGGATGACCGTTCCCGCCGCATCGCAGATGACGATAGGCAATGGACTCTGGGCGATCACGCTGTCCAGGAATGCTTCAGACGCCTGCAGCGCCGCTTCCGCCTGTTTGTGCTGGGTAATGTCCAGGTGGGTCCCGACCATGCGCAGGGGGCGGCCAGCGGCGTCCCATTGCACGACCTTGCCGACCGATCGCACCCAGATCCAGTCGCCGGAGCGGGCGCGCAGGCGAAACTCGGCCTGATAATCGGACCGTTTTCCGGTGATGTAGTCCTGGTAAAGCCCCAGAACCCGCTCGTGATCCTCCGGGTGCAGCCAGCGCACCCACGCCGCCAGCGTCAGATCCAGTTCGGAGGGTTCGTAACCCAGCATCCGGGCGTATTCGTCGCTGAAGACGGCCTTGCCAGTGGTGAGGTCCAGGTCATACAGACCTTGACCGGAAGCCTCCAGGGCGAGAGTCAGGCGTTCCTCGCTCTCGCGCAGAGTGGTTTCCGCGCGCCGTTGCGGGGTGATCATGCGGACCAGGGCGCAAATGTGTTCATGGCCGGCGAATTCGACGTGATGGGTCAAAACTTCAATGGGGATCAGCCTACCGTCCTTGCGGCAGCAGGTGGCTTCGAAGCGCAGGCTTTTCGCCTGGCATAATTTCCGCCAATGTGCGGGCCAGCGTTCGCGGGGGAAACCGGGATCAATGTCCCATACCGCCAGAGTCAGCAGTTCTTCTCGCGCGTAACCCAGCGCCTGACAGATTTGCTCACTGGCGTCAATGATGCAGCCGGCCGGATCGATCCAGAGAAGCGCCGCATTGGAAGCAGGCTTGCTCGCGGTGGATTTACTCATGGCGTTTTTCGGTTGGATTTTATACGGTAGCTATCAAAGATTTTTAGCCTGTACAAAAAGTTAAGCTATTGATTGTAATATCTGGCGATCACGCGGCCGGCGCCAGAGCGGGCCGGTCGGGGGCAATGCGGGGCAGGATCAGGGTGAAGGTGGTTCCCGCGCCGGGAGAACCCTGGACCTGAATGGTCCCACCAAGAATAACAGTAACAATATTATACACAATATACAATCCCAAGCCACTGCCGCCGCTGCCCAGTTGGGTCGTAAAAAAGGGATCGAAGATGCGGTTCTGTATCTTTTCAGAAATACCCACCCCATCATCCGCATAGCGGAGTTGCACGCGGTCAGCGTCGAACGCCTCGGCGTGGAGGCGGATCAGGCCCGCCTCCCGCGCCACAAAGCCGTGGATGAGAGAGTTGTTGATCAGATTGACGATGACTTGCTCCAGCGGGCCAGGGTAGCTGTCCAGTTCCAAATCGGGTGGAATCTCCCGCTCGATGCGGTGGGCGGTGCGCTTGAACAGGGGTTGCAGAGTGACCAGCAATTCCTCGACAGTCTGGCGCAGGTGGAAGCGGCGGCGACGCATACTGGTCTGGTCCACCGCCACCTGCTTGAAGTGGCCGATCAGGTCGGCGGCGCGGGCGGTGTTGCGTTCGAGCAGGTCCACCGCCTCGCAGCCCCGGCTCAGGAACGCCTCGACCTGGGAACGGCGCAGGCTGCCGGATTCCACCGCGGCGACAAACGCGCGCAGGTCGTCGCCCAGGCTGCTGGCGACCACGCGGGTATTGCCCAGCGGGGTGCTGAGTTCGTGGGCCACGCCGGCGACCAGGCTGCCCAGGGCGGCCAGCTTCTCGGCCTGCATCAGTTGGGTCATGACCTGGCGGAGTTCGGCGGTGCGTTCGGCGACCCGCTCCTCCAGGTGTTCCCGGTACCGCTGCAGTTCTTCCTCCACCCGTTTGCGCTCGGTGATATCCATCATGCTGATGAGCACGTTGGTGAAGGGCGCATCCGGTTCGGGAAAAGCGACGGTTAGCAAGGCGTTCCGCCGCTCGCCCTGCAAGGTCTGGTGGACCGTCTCGACTTCAAAATGCCGCTTCCCTTCCGCGATAGCGATGAGGATTTCTGTGAACGCTGGCAACGATTCCGGCAACAGAATCCTGTTCAACCCGCCCAGCAGTTCTGCCTTGCTGCTGGCGCCAAACAGCTTCAGGGTCTGCTGATTGACGTCCATGATCCGAACCTGCTGCACACAGTCGGCGACAAAGGCGGGGTGTTGCGTCAGATAGGCCCGGATGTCCGCAATTCCTTGCGCTTCCAGGGCGTCCAGCGCCGCCTTGACCACGGACATATCCTCCTCCCGGATGGATACGGCGGCGGTTTCAAAAATCGTGCGATAGCGCTGTTCGCTCGCTTGCAGCGCCTGTTCGGCCCGCCTCTGTTCAGTCAGGTCATACGCCAGTGACAGCAGAGCAGGCTGATTGCCGAGCGTGATGAGTTCCGCCGACCACAGAATTTCCCGCAGTCCGCCACTCCGGGTGTGGAGCACAATCGGAATATCCTTGAAAGTCCCGGTTTTCCGGAGTTGCGCGATCATCCGGTCACGTGTGCCAGGAGCAATCCAGATCCCGGTTTCATTGGTGGTATGGCCGATTAGTTCCTCCCGCGTGGCGCCCACCAGGCTCAGTCCGCGTGCATTCACGTCAATGATGCGCCCTTCATGCAGGGTGGTGATCAGCATCGGCGCCGGGCTGGCCTGGAAAGCCTTGGCAAAGCGCTCCTCGCTTTGCCGCAGTGATTGCTCCGCCCGCTGGCGGTCGGTAATGTCGTGAACGAGAGACAGCAGGACGCGCTGTTCGCCCAGATGAAGGATTTCCGCCGAATAGAGCGTCTCGAGGATTTTGCCCGTTCGGGTGCGAAAGCGGATCGGCATTTCCCGCACGAACCCCTGCTGGCGGAGTCGCTCGATCATCTGTTCGCGCGCTCCCGGATCGGCATAGAAGTCAAGTTCTACGGAGGTGTGGCCGATGATCTGTTCGCGGGCATATTCGAGCTGGTCCAGCAACCGCGCGTTGGCGTCGAGAAACCGGCCGGTGGCGATGTCGGTGATGCACATCAGGGCCGGATTGGCGTGGAACGCTTTGGCGAAACGTGCCTCGCTTTCCCGCAGCGCCGCTTCCGTTCGTTTGCGTTCGGTGATATCCAGGTGCGTCCCGATCATGCGCACAGGCCGGCCGGCGGCGTCCCGCTGCACGATCCTGCCGACGGAGCGCACCCAAATCCAGTCGCCGGAGCGGGTCCGCAGGCGAAATTCGGCGTGGTAATCGGGCAGTTTGCCGGTAATGCACTCCTCGTAAAGCTGCAAGACCCACGCGCGGTCGTCCGGGTGCAGCCAGTTCGTCCACCCGGTCGGCGTCAGTTGCAGCTCGGACGGTTCGTAGCCGAGCATTCGGGCGTATTCGTCGCTGAAGACCGCCTTGCCGGCGGCGATGTCCAGGTCGTACAGCCCCTGGCCGGAAACCGCCAGCGCCAGCGCCAGGCGTTCCTCGCTCTTGCGCAGGGCGGTCTCCGTTTGCCACTGGGGGGTGAGTGGGTAAGCCAGCACGGAGTTGTATTCGCGGCCGTCGAGTTCAAGGTAATGGGACACGATTTCGACGGGGAACTGCGAACCCTCTCGAGTGCGATAGGTGGTTTGGAAGCAGAGGGTTTTCGCCTGGCGCAATTTGTGCCAGTGCTCGGGCCAGCGGTCGCGGGGAAAATCGAGATCAATATCCCAGACTGCCAAGGTCAGCAGTTCCTCCCGGCCGTAGCCGAGCGCCTGACAGGCTAGCCCGTTGGCGTCCAGGAAACGGCCTTCCGGGCTGATCAGCAGGGCGTTCGGAGTCTGAGCGGCGGTGGACGGGTGCAAGGAGAGCGCCTCTCTGGAATTGATCTGCGCGCGGCGCGAGCCGGGAGTGGCAGACGCCTGTTGTTAAATCACCCTGGAAAACCGTTGCTGTTTCTGCGCGCGCAAATAGCGGTCGAACGCCATGCAGATGTTGCGGATCAACAGCCGGCCCGGCGGTAACACCTGAATCCCGGTGGCGGACAGCGCCAGCAGCCCATCGTTGGCCATATCCGCCAGTTCCGCCAGCTCCGGCGCGAAGTACTCCCCAAAGCGGAGGTCGAACCGGCGTTCGACGGTAGCGAAATCCAGGGTGAAGTGGCAGATCAGGTCGGTGATCACTGCCCGCCGCAGCCGGTCGTCGTCGTCCAGCCGCACACCCCGAAACACCGCCAGTTGACCGGCGTCGAGACGGGCGGAGTACTCCTCCAGTGTTTTCAGGTTCTGGCTGTAGCTGTCGCCCACCATGCCGATGGAGGTCGCGCCCAGTCCGATCAGATCACAGTCGGCGTGGGTGCTGTAGCCCTGGAAATTGCGATAGAGCGTGCCGGCCTGCTGCGCCCGCGCCAGTTCATCATCGGGCTTGGCGAAGTGATCCATGCCGATGTAGACATAGCCGGCTTCGGTCAGCCGCTCGATCACGGTCTTGAGGATCTCCAGCTTGACCGCTGGCGGCGGGAGGGCGCTGGCGTCAATCTGGCGCTGGGTTTTGAACAACTCCGGCAAGTGGGCGTAGTTGAATACCGAAATCCGGTCCGGATTCTGGGCGATGATGTCGTCCACCGTGCGGTTGAAGCTGGCGACGGTCTGCAACGGCAGGCCGTAGATCAAATCCACGCTGATGGATTTGAAGCCCTCGCGCCGGGCGGCGTCCATCACCTTGAGGGTGATCGCGCGGGACTGGATGCGGTTGACCGCTTGTTGCACGTCGGGGTCGAAGTCCTGCACGCCCAGGCTCAGCCGGTTGAAACCCAGTTCGCGCAGCAGGGCGATGGTGTGATCGTCGGTCTCGCGCGGGTCCACTTCGATGGAGTATTCGCCGCAATCGTCGTCCAGCAGCCGAAAATGCTCGCCGGTCACCCGCATCAACGCGCGCATCTGCTCGGCGCTGATGAAGGTGGGCGTGCCGCCGCCCCAGTGCAGTTGGGTGACTGGCCGCGAGCGGTCGAACAGGGCGCCTTGCAGCGCGATTTCCTGGTGCAAGTGATCGAGATAGGGCGCGGCGTGGCGGCGGTTCTTGGTGATGATCTTGTTGCAGGCGCAGTAGAAGCAGACCGTGTCGCAGAACGGGATGTGGATATACAGCGACAGCGGACGGCCACTGGCGTTGCTGGCCTGGGCTTGCGCCCGGTATTCATCCACGCCGAACCCGTCGTGAAACTGCACGGCGGTTGGATACGAGGTATAGCGGGGGCCTGATTTGTCGTACTTGCGGATCAGGGCCGGGTCAAACACGATGGCGGTATTCATTCAGTCAGTTCTGCTCAAAGAGATAATTCATGATCAGCCGGCGCGGCAACGCGCCGCCGCACCCGCTGGCGTTACGGCGCCTGGTGCGGGCGCCGCCACGCCGCCAGGCGGTTGGCGGGCATGGGCGGTGCGTGCCGATATGTTCGCGCATCACAGCCAGATTGTCGCCGAAATAAAGCGGCGGCACGGTTATGGCGAAACCTGCTGCTGGTCCGCCGCCGCGGTTTTCGGGGATTCCGCCATAGCTGGTTCCAGCGATTCACTCTCCCCAGCGGCAGACTTCGCCTTGATGGGGATGGATGAAACAGGCGGCATCCCAAAAACCAGGCTGTTCCCCGAGGACTGGCCGAGAGATTGGACAAGCCGCAACTGCATAAGATGAGGATTGGCCTCGATCATTTTGGCGGCGTTGGCGAGGCTGCGCAGAGCCGCCGTCTCGCCCCGGGCTTTTTCGAGAATCGCCAGCCCTTCCTTGCGGGCGCTGACCACCTGGGCAAAAACCTCTTTCAGCTTGCCCGGAAACAGGATGTCCTTGACATGGACCGAGATCAGGTTCAGGCCGAGGTTCTGCGCTTTAGCTTCCGTCATTGCCAGCAGTTTTTGGGAAAACTCGCTCCGGCTGTTCAGAACGGTATCAATATCGGCGGAACCGATGATTTCCCGCAGGGCGATTTGCAATTCCAGATAGAGCGCGTCCTGAAAGTTTTGCGCCCGGTTGGTGGCCGCGACCGGATCAGTGATTTCGTAATGGGCGGCCAGGCTGACTTTCAGCGTCACGCCATCCGAACTCAGCACTTCCTGGCCGGTGATCGAAACAAACCGGGGTCTGAGATCGAGTTTCTGGATGAGGGTCAGGAGCGGGGTATACCAGTACTGTCCAGGTCCCAGCGTTGTGCTGAACCTGCCCTGGCGATACAGCAGTCCTTTTTCGTAGTCGAGAATCGTGATCCGCCGAAGCCCGTACTTGACCAGCAAGACCAGGAGAATGATCAAAACGATGCTTGACGCCAGGTATTGCATCATGGGGGCTGCCTCTGAGGATGCGCCGCCCCAGGGAACCTCCCATCAGCGGCGGAGACTGGCGTCTGCAAGGCCGAAGATGAGGTGCGTGATTGCGGGTTCCCTGGAGCGGGGCAGTGGGGTGTCGTACATTCGTTGAAGTACGCCCGGAAGGAAGGGCGACACGCGGAACCCAGGCGGCGATGCCGGATGAGCCGCTTCCATCTTCCTTCCGAAATCATTGTAGAGCTTGTCAGCCGCTGGCGTCATCCAGGCACGTCAGCGCCCACCGCGCCGCTTGCCGCTGCCGCAGGGACTGCCCTGAGTGAAGGCGCGCGCCGGCCGGTGGTTGATGGCCGCTGGTTTGGCGGGGCCAGCGGCGCGTGGCGGCAGGCCGGTGTGCTGGGTGAGGAAAGTCTGTGCACCATGCTTGCGTCCCGTCCGTGCGCCCTCACCGCCCGTCGCGCCGGTGCCCGCAGGTTGCCAGGTCGGAATCAGATGGCGCTTGCCGTTGCCGATCAGGTCCGCGCGCCCCATCCGCTTGAGCGCCTCGCGCAGCAGCGGCCAGTTCTCTGGATCGTGATAGCGCAGGAACGCCTTGTGCAAGCGCCGCTGTTTCAGCCCCTTGGGCACGAAGACGGTTTCGCCCTCGGCACGGTGGAGGCCTTTCAGTGGATTGCGGCCGGTGTGGTACATGGCGGTGGCCAGCGCCATCGGACTGGGCAGGAACGCCTGCACCTGGTCGGCGCGGAAGCCGTTGTGCTTCAGCCAGAGCGCCAGATTGAGCATGTCTTCATCGGTCGTGCCAGGATGGGCGGCAATGAAGTACGGAATCAGATATTGCTCCTTGCCCGCTTCCTTCGAAAATTTCTCGAACAGTTCCTTGAATCGCTCGTAAGCGCCCAGGCCGGGCTTCATCATCTTGGCAAGCGGCCCGCCCTCGGTGTGTTCCGGGGCGATTTTGAGATAGCCGCCGACGTGGTGGGAGACCAGTTCGCGCACGTAGGCCGGATCGCGGATGGCCAGGTCGTAGCGCACCCCGGACGCGATCAGGATTTTCTTGATGCCCGGCAGTTCCCGCGCCTTGCGGTACAACTGGACCAGCGCCGCATGATCGGTGTTCATGTTGACGCAAATGTCCGGGTAGACGCAGGACAGCTTGCGACAATGCTTCTCGATGTCGCGCGACTTGCAGGCCAGCCGGTACATGTTGGCGGTCGGCCCGCCGAGGTCGGAAATCACCCCGGTGAAGCCCGGTGTCTTGTCGCGAATCTCCTCGATCTCGCGCAGGATCGAGGGTTCCGAACGGGACTGAATGATGCGGCCTTCGTGTTCGGTGATCGAGCAGAAGGTGCAACCGCCGAAGCAGCCGCGCATGATGTTGATCGAGAAGCGAATCATCTCCCAGGCCGGAATGCGGGCGTCGCCATAGCTCGGATGCGGCGCGCGGGCGTAAGGCAGGTCGAACACGGCGTCGAGTTCCGGGGTAGTCAGCGGAATCGGCGGCGGGTTCAGCCACAGGTCGCGGTCGCCGTGGCGCTGAACCAGGGCGCGGGCGTTGCCGGGATTGGTCTCCAGATGCAGCAGGCGGGAAGCGTGCGCGTACAGCACGGGGTCCGCTTTGACCTGTTCGTAACTCGGCAGGCGGATGACGGTCTTGGCGCGGTCATGACGAACGGTGCGCGGGTGGAAGCTCAGCGTTTTCGTCGGTGAATTCCCCTCCTTGGCTAAGGAGGGGTGGCGCGAAGCGCCGGGGTGGTTTGAATAGGGGTCAGGGTGCGCCTCCACCGGCCCCGGTCGGTCCACCTCGGTCGAATCTATTTCCAGCCAGCCCTCCGGCCAATCACCGCTATGGACGAACGCCGCGCCGCGCAGATCGCGCATGGCTTTGGGATGTTCGCCGGCGGCGGCGCGATGGGCGACGACGACGATGGCCCGCTCGGCGTTGCCATACAGCAGCAGGTCAGCTTTGGAATCCAGCAGGATCGAGCGGCGCACCGTGTCCGACCAGTAATCGTAATGGGCGATGCGGCGCAGGCTGGCCTCGATGCCGCCGATGACAATGGGCGCATCGGGATACGCTTCGCGACAACGCTGGCTGTAGACGATCACCGCCCGGTCGGGCCGCTTGCCGCCCTCGTCGTTGGGGGTGTAAGCGTCGTTGTGGCGCAGCCGCCGGTCGGACGTGTAGCGGTTGACCATGGAATCCATGTTACCCGCCGTGACTCCGAAGAACAGATTCGGTCGGCCCAGCGCCCGGAAGGGTTCGGCGGAAGTCCACTCGGGCTGGGCGATGATGCCGACCCGGAAACCTTGCGCTTCCAGCAGGCGACCCATGATCGCCATGCCGAAGCTGGGATGATCCACGTAGGCGTCGCCGGTGACGAGAATGATGTCGCAGGAATCCCAGCCGAGCGCGTCCATTTCGGCGCGGGACATCGGCAGGAACGGCGCGACGCCGAAGCGGGCAGCCCAGTATTTACGGTAGGAAAACAGGGGGGTGGCGGCGGGCATGGGCATCCAGGGGCGTTGAATGGGAATGAGTGGGATTAAACCAGAGACTACCCCGGCCGGTCCCCGTTCCATAATTACCCGTCTGTTATTTGACTGCTGCCTTTGCGACTACACTTTGCCAAATCAACGGCGTGGAAGGTTGTCATGGATCTGTTTGAGCAACTGGGTTTTTGCTGGGATCGCGCCGCGATTCCCAGCCGGGTTCCGACCCATACTCTGGAGCGGGCCTGTTTCCGTTTTCAACGGATGTTGCCTGAATTCGTCTGGGATGCCGGCGTCCTCGAAGGCAACCCGTTTACCTATCCCGAGGTGCAGACCCTGCTGGATGGCATTACGGTCGGCGGCCGGAAGCTCTCCGATCAGGACCAGATTCTGAATCTGGCGGAGAGCGCCAGATTGCTGCTGAAGCTGGTCAGGACGGGGCGGTTCGCGCTCGACAAAACGATATTTTGCGAGTTGCACGGCAAAGTGGCGCGCAACGAAGCTCTGGAATGGGGGCATTTCCGGGGAGAGGGCGAGGAAACCCGCTGGACGCCGGATGTCAGCCTGGGGGAGTACGGTCGCTATACGCCGCCGCCGACTCAGCCGGGCGGTCAAAATCTCCGCGACTGCTTTGAGCGGGGCATCAACGCGCTGGTGATCCACACGCCGGCTCCCTTCGAGCAGGCGCTGGCGTTCTTTATGTTCGGCGCCTTGCAACTGTTCTTTTTCGACGGCAATAAACGCACATCCCGCTTTATGATGAATGGCGTCTTAATGGCGAATGGCATCGATGCGATCAGCGTACCGGCAGCCCGCGCGCAGGAATTCAATGAAAAGAGGGTGCGGTTCTACCTGAGCCGGAACGCGACCGGCATGATGGCGTTTCTGACGAGCTGCCACCCGGATGCAGAGGAAAAATTCTGAATGCCGCACCACGGACTGTTCGCCGCGCTCCCCATCCGGGGGGGTTATCATCATCTGGCTGCTCGTCCCCGTATTCCAGAACCGAAAACGATCTCGTTTGATGGTGCCTCTATATGAGTAATAAGGATGCTTTTCCTGTCCACAACTTTCCCGATGGATTGTACGACCGCCTAATTGATCAGACTGCCCTTGATGCGGTGCAACACCTAGTTTCAGCAGGTTTTGCCCAAACAGAACCCCTAACTGGAAGTGAACGGCGGCGACGCCTATCGGCAGAACTGGCTCGCTATTTAGCTGATTTATTAGATGACTTGTCTATTGAGAGTGACGTTGAGAGCGAGCAAACTGAATTAGCATTAATTAACAGCCTATTGATTACTTTACGCCATGCGCAGCCCCAGGCGCTCCCGCCAAACTGGCTATCGCCATTGCGCGTTTTACGGGCTGTCCATCGGCACGGCCCTACGCCACAAACACCAATAACCGGCTTAAGTGAACCATGGCTATTTACCGCAGGACGTGGTGATCCCGCATTGATGACAGAACTCCGCCGTGAGTTGGCTGCTGCCGATCAAGTGGATGTTTTAGTCAGTTTCATCACGTGGAGCGGTATCCGTAAACTCTGGGATGTTCTGGAAATGGCAACAACGGTTGGTGCCAAGGGACAGGCGAAAACCCGGTTGCGCATTTTAACCACCACCTATACCGGTGCCACTGAAGTACGCGCTTTAGAAGCACTCGGCAAGCTACCAGGGGTTGAGATACGAGTTTCACTGGATGGGCGACGCACCCGATTACACGCCAAGGCATGGATTTTCCACCGCCTAACCGGCTTTGGTAGCGCCTATGTCGGAAGTGCCAATCTGTCAGCAGCAGCTTTAATGGGCGGTTTGGAGTGGACTGTCAAATTTACTGAAGCGGGTCAAAGCCCGCTGTACATTGCAGCGGCCGCGCATTTTGAGACTTTGTGGAACGATCCTGAATTCCAGCCTTTCGATCCACGCGACGAGAAGCAAGTACAACAATTACGGGCCGCTCTGAAAACAGAGAGTGGCAATGTATTGCCGGGAGCGCTAACCTGGTTCGGTTTGGAACCCAAGAATTATCAAAAAATCATGCTAGATCGGCTGGCGCATGAGCGTCGTCATGGCCGGCGCAGAAATCTTGTTGTCGCGGCTACTGGTACGGGTAAGACGGTAGTAGCGGCCTTTGACTATCGCCGCCTGTGTGAAGAGACGGGTGGGCGGCCCAAATTACTGTTTGTAGCCCACCGGGTTGAGTTGTTAATCCAAGCCCGCGATACCTATAGGCAGGTATTGCGGCAAGCTGATTTCGGCGAATTGCTGGCTGACGGTTCCGAGCCAAGTCGCTTTGAGCATCTGTTTGCGACCATCGCCAGCGTGCTCAGTCGTGGACTGCTCAACCAACTCGGTACGGACTATTGGTATACGGTGGTGATTGATGAATGTCATCATCTCCCTGCGGTAAGTTTTGACACCTTTGCGCGCACCGTGAAGCCGAACGTACTGCTGGGCCTGACTGCGACCCCGGAACGCACCGATGGTAAACCCATTCTGGACTATTTTGATACACGTCCCGATGGTGGGCCTGCTGTTGAGCTTCGCCTCTGGGACGCGCTTGAACAACAATTGCTTGTTCCTTTCGAGTATTACGGTATCGGAGACGACACCGATCTACGCACGGTTCCGTGGGGTCAAAGCGGAGAAACTGCGACTTTGGACAAACTGATAGGGACTGACTCTGTCCGTGCCTTTCGGGCGATTGATGAGTTTAAGCGGCTGTCTACCGACTGGCGGCAAGCACGAGTATTAGCCTTCTGCGTCAGCATTCGTCATGCTGAGTTTATGGCTGATTGTTTCCAGGCCGCCGGTATTCCCGCTTTGGCGGTCACCGGGCAAACTCCCATTGAAATCCGGCGTGATGCACCTCGTAGGCTGGCAGCACGTGAAATCAATGTGTTGTGCATCTGCGACCTCTATAACGAGGGTATCGATATTCCTGAAGTGGATACCCTACTGTTATTGCGCCCGACCCAGAGTCCGGTGCTGTACCAACAGCAACTAGGGCGGGGCCTACGCCTATTCTTCGGCAAGACGAGTTGTCTGATTCTCGACTTCGTGGGTCGCCATCGGGAGGATTTTCGTTTTGACCGCCTTTATCAAATTCTAACCGGCTTATCCCGATTCCATCTCATCAAAGCCGTTGAACAGGGCTTTAGTCAATTGCCACCCGGTTGCCATCTCTATCTGGATCGTGTCAGCCGGGAGCGGGTTTTAGCCAGTCTGCGACAAGTCACACAAAAAACTTGGCCGCGTTTGCGGGCTGAACTATCTGCTTATGTCATTCTGCGCGGTACTCGCAACATCCGGTTAGCAGAATTCATCCGCGATCAAGGCCTGGAAATTGGTGACCTGTACCGTAAACAATCTCCCAGCGGTTGGATGGCACTACGCCGGGCCGTTGGATTGGAAACACGCACTGAAGGTCCTGATGAACTCTGGCTGGGGCGACGCTACGCGGACCTTCTGAATACCACTGATCCCACCTGTTTGAATCTTTGGCAGCGTGTAGCGAAGCAGGGCGCTACTCTCTGGCCACATTTGGATGACGCGGACTGTAAGCGGGTACAGATGTTGGCCTATCAGCTTCACGGCACCGGTCAGACGCTACTCGATGGCCCTACTCTGCTAGCGCAACTCGACGCCAACCCAGTAATGCTTGAGGAATTAGGCGAACTCGCAACCTATTTGGATGAAGCCAGCGACCTCGATCCTCGGCCGTTGCCTGGTGTACCAACAGATTGGCCATTGACCCTATATGCTTCTTATAGCCGGCGAGAAATTCTCACGGCGGTTGGTTATCACGATGCAAAACGGCGGCCCTCACAGCGAGAAGGGGTATTGCCTCTCCAGAACCAGCGCATCGAGTTGCTCTTCGTCACCCTGGATAAGCGTGAGGGATTTCATAGTGCAGTGGCCTACCACGATTACGCGATCAGTCCAGAGCGATTTCATTGGCAAACCCAAAATAGCGCGGGTCCTGAAACCAAGGCAGGGCTACGCTATCTGGAAAGCTCTACTAATGGCTGGCGGTTCCAGTTATTTGTGCGGGAAACCCGTGATAATGCATTTGTTGCTTTGGGGCCGGTTATACTGGAAAAAGCTGAAAGTAGTAAACCGATGTCAATCACATGGAGATTAGCTGTGCCTTTGCCAGCAGAGCTTTTCCGGCGCTACAGTGTTTTAAGGGCATAATCTGTTTTTCCGAGAAGACGCTGTCTGTCCACCGGCGCATCGTTCTCGGCCACCAGACATTCGATTTTCGGCCAAGCTTCGGGCGGTAGCGTCCATTGCGTCTCAGCCACAACCGGTGCAAGTATCTTTGTCAGCGAGTTCAACCATACCTGACCTCCCGGATGGACAGGCGCCAAGGAAATTGCAGCAATTTTAATACATTTGAGCGGCGTGATGGAATTCCAGCGTTTTCGGTCCGTCGCCCATGACGGCGTTCAGCCTGATCCTCGACCCCACTCCCGCCAGCGCCGCCGCTGGTCGAGCCGCCGCAATCCGTATTTCTCCGCCAGCCGCAGCGCCTGTTCGTATTCCTCCCGCGCGAGCGGACGGTCGAGCGGCGGATAGTCGCCAGACTTATAGCAGGGATGATACTGATCCATCAGGTTCAACCAGGTGTCGGTGGAAATCTCCCGCGCCAGGAACGCCAGCACGGTTTCGGTGTTCGCCAGATCGCCCGGCAACACCAGATGGCGCACCAGCAAGCCGCGCCGCGCCAGTCCGTGCTCGTCCAGCGTTAAATCCCCGACCTGCCGGTGCATTTCGCGCACCGCTGCCTGGTTGACTTCCCAGTAGTTGCGCACGTGCGAATAGCGGTGGGCGGTTTGCGAATCGCCGTACTTCATATCCGGCATGTAGATGTCCACCACGCCATCCAGCAACGCCAGCGCCTCCGGGCTGTCGTAGCCGCCGGTGTTGTAAACCAGCGGCAAGCGCAAGCCCCAGCGGGCGGCGAGCAGGATGGCCGCCAGAATTTGCGGCACGACGTGGCTGGGGGTCACCAGGTTGATGTTGTGGCAGCCGTGCCGTTGCAGGTCGAGCATCATCCGGGCCAGGGCTTCCGACGTGATTTCCTGACCCTCGCCCTGCTGGCTGATTTCCCAGTTCTGGCAGAACACGCAGCGCAGGTTGCACCAGGAGAAAAAGATCGTCCCCGAACCGGCCCAGCCGCGCAGCGGATTCTCTTCGCCATGATGGGGGCAACAGCCATGCACCACCGCTCGTTCGCCGGTGCGGCACACCACGCCTTTCAGCGTTTGCCGCCGGTTCACCCGGCAATAGCGGGCGCACAGGTCGCAATCGTCCAGCCGGGCGTAAGCCTCGACCACCCGCCGTTCCAGTTCGCCGTTGTCCAGCAACGCGAGATAGGCGGGCCAGGCGGGCGGTGGGGAACGATCTACCGCAGTATTGGCAGTCATCGGTTTTCGACCATGAACCATTCGTGATAGATGCCAGTCCTGCCGCCGCACCGGCGCCGGGGGACGAAAAAGTTCCTCCTGTAAATTTTCCTGTGATACCCGGCTAAAAATCACAGCCTGTTGTGTTGGATATGATTTGGCCCTACCACAGGCTGTCATGAGTAGGCATTGATCACGGGAAAATGTACAGTGGGCTTTAGCCTAACGCAGTTGGGCTGAACAGAGTCAGGCTCAAGCCCGATCTACCGAGCCGATGTCCAGGACCAAAGAATATCGAGAGTTGTGTGGAAGTGGGTAACGTTCAGTAGTGATAACGGGCCTGGAGAAAGTCAATACGTTCGGCACTGACCAGATAGACCAATCGGTGTTCCTGGGTGATACGTCGCGACCAGGTTCCCGCCGCCAGATATTTCAAAGGCTCCGGTTTTCCAATTCCACCGAATGGATCGCGCATGATCGCTTCGATCAATTCGAGAACACGCAATGCTCTCCGTCGGTCTGTTTCCACCCAGTAACGCAGGTCCTCGCGAAATTCTGGCTGGAAAATGGCGTCACGGTGGAGCGCCTTAGCTTTCATCTGCTAATCCGGTTTCATCGAGCCCGACTTCGCGGCGCAGTTCGGCAATCGTTTGGGGTGTTCCGATGCGTTCGCGCGCCCGGGCCAAGGCGTTGAGCAACCGCTCGGCGTTGACCGGTGATTTGAGTAGATGAGCGGTTTCGAGGAGACCGGCAAGCTCATCGGCAGCGATGAGCGCCACATCTTCCGCTCCCCGCCGACGAATAATGACAATTTCTCGATCATTAACAACAGAATCGTACAGGTGAGCAAACTGGGTGCGCGCCTGCGTATAGGTCGTTTGAATAGCCATGAGTTTCACACTCCATACTCCGAATATTTTAAGGATACCCCCACTCCCGCCAGCGCCGCCGCTGGTCGAGCCGCCGCAATCCGTATTTCTCCGCCAGCCGCAGCGCCTGTTCGTATTCCTCCCGCGCGAGCGGACGGTCGAGCGGCGGATAGTCGCCAGACTTATAGCAGGGATGATACTGATCCATCAGGTTCAACCAGGTGTCGGTGGAAATCTCCCGCGCCAGGAACGCCAGCACGGTTTCGGTGTTCGCCAGATCGCCCGGCAACACCAGATGGCGCACCAGCAAGCCGCGCCGCGCCAGTCCGTGCTCGTCCAGCGTTAAATCCCCGACCTGCCGGTGCATTTCGCGCACCGCTGCCTGGTTGACTTCCCAGTAGTTGCGCACGTGCGAATAGCGGTGGGCGGTTTGCGAATCGCCGTACTTCATATCCGGCATGTAGATGTCCACCACGCCATCCAGCAACGCCAGCGCCTCCGGGCTGTCGTAGCCGCCGGTGTTGTAAACCAGCGGCAAGCGCAAGCCCCAGCGGGCGGCGAGCAGGATGGCCGCCAGAATTTGCGGCACGACGTGGCTGGGGGTCACCAGGTTGATGTTGTGGCAGCCGTGCCGTTGCAGGTCGAGCATCATCCGGGCCAGGGCTTCCGACGTGATTTCCTGACCCTCGCCCTGCTGGCTGATTTCCCAGTTCTGGCAGAACACGCAGCGCAGGTTGCACCAGGAGAAAAAGATCGTCCCCGAACCGGCCCAGCCGCGCAGCGGATTCTCTTCGCCATGATGGGGGCAACAGCCATGCACCACCGCTCGTTCGCCGGTGCGGCACACCACGCCTTTCAGCGTTTGCCGCCGGTTCACCCGGCAATAGCGGGCGCACAGGTCGCAATCGTCCAGCCGGGCGTAAGCCTCGACCACCCGCCGTTCCAGTTCGCCGTTGTCCAGCAACGCGAGATAGGCGGGCCAGGCGGGCGGTGGGGAACGATCTACCGCAGTATTGGCAGTCATCGGTTTTCGACCCTAAACCATTGGTTATAAAGGATGGCGAGGCTCGTTCCGGGGGGCGGTCACCGGTTTCAACGGTGTTGATTCGGTGAATGCCATACTTGATTCCTTCCAGTAAATCCATATCATCAGTGATATGAAAAAAGCGCGGGTGGTGCTCGATACGAACATCCTGGTAGCGGCTTCCCGGAGCCGGAATGGCGCATCTTTTGCGCTGCTTCAGGCGCTGAGAACCGGGCAGTACACAGCGTTGGCTTCCGTCCCGCTGATGCTCGAATATGAGGCCGTGCTGAAAAGACCGGAACACTTGGCAGCCGGTAGCCGCAGTATAGCCATGACGGACGCTTTTCTGGATGCGCTGAGCCTGCTCGTGGAACCGGTGCATCTGCATTATCTCTGGCGCCCCCAGTTGCGAGATCCGGCTGATGAAATGGTGCTGGAAACTGCACTGAACGGTCGGGCAGAGGCGCTGGTGACCTTGAACGTTGCAGACTTTACTGCGGCTCGCCATTTTCGGTTGTCCGTGTTGAAGCCTGGAGCGTTTCTCCAGCAATTGCGAGAGGAGACCAACTGATGGCCAACTATGCCTTGCGTGTACCCGAATCCCTGTTTGCCTACGCCCGGAAGGTGGCTGAGGAAGAGCAGGTTTCGATGAACCAGTTTTTTGTCACCGCGATCGCGGAGAAGATTTCCGCGCTGAAAACCGAGGCATATTTTCGCGAGCGTCAGGCGCGCGGAGAGCTGGCGGCTTTCGATGCCTGGCTGGATGCCAGTCCTGACGCCGCACCGGCGCCGGGGGACGAAAAAGCTTGAATCATCACATCTTGGCTTGGTGCTTCAAAACGGTCTCCGAACGAGTTCGAACAAAGTTTTCGGTGTTGGTGGTTGCGTGCTGTGGAACGAGTTTCTGAGAAATCACGATTCACCGTAAACCAGGATGGGGAATGACGATGGGATGGCCTGAATCTGGCAATCCAGCATCGGTTATGCCAGTCTTTGCGCCTGATTTGAGCATAGAGCGCTCCCCCTGCAGCGGGGATGCCGACAGGAAAAAATCAAGACATGTCATCCCATGATGCTTCCGGTTCCCCAACAGGTACCGTTGCGCCGACCCGGCTGATCGCCTACAGCGTGGCGCTGGCGGCGCTGGCGGTCGCCTTGTCGCCACTGAGCATTCCCACCGGCATCGCCAAGGTTTCGCCCACCCAGCATTTCATCAACGTCATCGCCGGGGCGCTGGTCGGGCCGTGGTGGGGACTGGCGGTGGCGCTGGTCACCTCGCTGGTTCGCAACGCGCTGGGGCTGGGCACGCCGCTGGCGTTTCCGGGCAGCGTGTTCGGGGTAGTGCTGGCCGGGCTGGCCTATCGCTATACCCGCAATGCCTACTTCACCGCGCTGGGCGAGGTGGTCGGCACCGGCTTGATCGGCGCGACCGTCGGGGCGCTGCTGGTCGCACCGTATCTGATGGGCAAGGACATTGCCCTGGCCGTGCTGATCCTGCCGTTTCTGCTGTCCTCGGTAGTGGGCGCGGCGCTGGGCGTTGCGGGCCTCATGGTGTTGCGCCGGCTCGGCTACCTGCGCTGAGCGGTGATGACCGAAGCCCTGATCGCCTGCCGGGGCGTGACCTACCGCTATCCCGTTGCCACCGAACCGGTGCTGCACGACCTGGAATTCACGGTCAGTCCCGGCGAGTTCGTGCTGCTGGCCGGGGCCAGCGGTTCGGGCAAATCCACGCTTTGCCGGCTGCTGAATGGCCTGATTCCCCATCTGCACGGCGGCGAGTTGCGCGGCGCTCTCACCGTCGCCGGCGCCGATCCGCGTTCGACGCCACCGCATCAGTTGAGTCGCACGGTCGGATTGGTATTGCAGCGGCCCGACGCTCAATGTCTGGCGACGACCGTAGTCCGCGATCTCGCGTTCGGCCCGGCCTGCCAGGGTCTGGACCGCGCCGCCATCGCCCGGCGGGTGCGGGCGGCGACCGAGTGGATGGACCTCGCCCATTTGCTCGACCGCTCGCCCCATACCCTGTCCTGCGGCGAACAGCAACGGGTGGCGCTGGCCGGGGTGCTGGCCATGGAGCCGCAACTGCTGGTGCTGGACGAGCCATTCGCCTTTCTCGACGCGGCGGGGGCCGAACAGTTGCGTGACCTGTTGCGTCGCCTGCACGCCGCCGGCATCACCCTGATCGTTGCCGAGCACCGGCTGGGCGAAGTAGCCGATCTCGCCAGCCGGATGCTGGTCTTGCACCGGGGTCGGCTGGCCGCCGACGGCGCGCCGGAAACCGTATTGGCCGGGAACGTGGCCGCCTGGGGACTGGAGCCGCCTGGCCCATGGCCGGAAGCGCCGCCGTTGCCCGTGGCGTCCGCGCCGGAACCGGTGATGGAATGGGATGGCGTCTGGTGCGAACGCGATGGTCGGTCCGTGCTGCGCGGCGCCAGCCTGACCAGCGCGGCGGGTGAAATCGTCGCGCTGCTGGGGGCAAACGGCGCGGGCAAGAGTACCCTGCTGCGGCATGGCAATGGGCTGTTGCGCAGCCAGCGCGGCGCGGTGCGGGTGCTGGGACAGCCGGTCGGCAAACGTCCCGTGGCGGAACTGGCTCGCGAGGTCGGGCTGGTGATGCAGCAGCCGGCGCACATGCTGTTCGCACCGACGGTGCGCGCCGAACTGGCCGCCGGCCCGCGTGCCCTGCGCCGCCACGACCCAGCCTGGTGCGAGCAACTGAGCGCGCAGTTCGGGCTCGACCCGCTGCTCGACCGGCCGCCGCAGATGCTCAGCGCCGGCGAACAGCGGCGGGTCGCGCTGGCGGCGGTGCTGGCGTCCCGACCGCGAGCTTTGTTGCTGGACGAGCCGACCGCCGGTCAGGATGCCAACGCCCGCGCCACGCTGCGCGCCCTGCTGGCCGACTGCGCCGCCGAGGGACTGGCGATTATCGTGGCGACGCACGATCCCCGCTGGGCCTGGCCGCTCTGCCACCGCTGGGCGGTGCTGGCCGAGGGCCAAATCACCACTGACGCCGACGCCGCGACGGTATTGACCCGGTACGAACCCTGCCGCCGCGCCTGGTCGGCAGCGCTGGCGGTGGCGGCGTGATGGACGATTTTATCCCCCCCACCCCGGCCCTCCCCCACCAGGGGGGAGGGAGCTTATGGCGTTTCGATCCACGCGCCAAGCTGGCGGTTTATCTGCTGGGCTGCGGGGTGATTTTGCTGACGACCCGACCGCTGGAACTGGCGCTGCTGACCACCGCAGCGCTGCTGGGCATCGCAATGGGGCGATGCTGGGGTGAGTGGTCGCGGGTCCTGCGCCTGCTGTGGCCGACCCTGCTGCTGTTCGCGGTGATCGTCGGGCTCAGCGCCGGGGTTGAGCAAGCCGCCGGTGCGGTGCTGCGGTTGCTGGCCCTGGTCACCGCCAGCGTGCTGTTTTTCGCGCTCACCCCGCCGGAGGAACTGGGCGAGTCGCTGCTGGCCAGCGGGTTGTCGCCCCAGGCGGTGTTCCTGCTGGAAGGAACTCTGCGATTCGCGCCGACGATGGCGACCTTGGCGCGCGAGGTGCGCGAGGCGCAGGAGAGTCGCGGCATCCGGCTGGACGGGCTTTATCTGCTGCGCAACGGCTTCGCCCTGCTGGGGCCGCTGCTGGCCAGCGTGATGCGCTTCGCCGACGATCTGGCCGAGGCGCTGGAAGCGCGCGGCTTCGGCGGGCCGGTTCGCACACCGCTGGTAGAATACCGGTTCCGCCGCC
>ERZ1645187.572-NODE-572-length-36052-cov-8.267467_pt1 | contig 36052 bp, 33 predicted proteins | sample MGYA00575352_ERZ1645187 | MGnify/ENA primary metagenome ERZ1645187 (study PRJEB40837, sample SAMN11349314) | freshwater sediment metagenome | isolation source: river sediment | host: Sediment | place: India: Wazaribad , New Delhi | collected 2017-02-21 ... | reverse complement strand
AGCGCCAGTTCAACCTCGTGGATCGCTCCGTCGATGAAGTCGGCGCTGTCCGAGGTGACGAACATCCGCACATCCGGCGGCAAAAGCGGCTGCACCTCATCCACGACCTGCCGCACCGCTTTGGAGATCTCCAGCGTGTTGCCGTTCGCCTGCCGGATGATGCCCAGCCCGATGCCGGTCTCGCCATTGGCGCGCAGGATCGAAGCGCCCTGTTCAGGGCCCAGCGACACATCGGCCACATCGCCCAACCGGACGTCGGGCGCAACTTGCAGCGATTCAAGCTGTTCGGCCGTGCGCAGGGCCGAGGTGGTGCGCACCATCAGGCTTTGCCGGTCGGAACTGAGCGCGCCTGCCGGGGCGTCAAAGGCCGCGCTCGACAGAAGGTCGCGCAGATCGGCCAGCGTCAGCCCGCGCGAGGCCAGCGCCATCAGATCAACATCGACCCGGAACACCAGCCCGCGGTCGCCAAAGATCTGCAGATCTGCCACGCCGGGGGCAGCCAAAAGGCGCGATTCCACCACATCCCGGATCACCTGCGTCAATTCTTCAGGCCCGCGCCGGTCAGAGGTGACGGCGATCCGCAAGATCGCATCGGAATCGGCATCGGCCTTGACCACGCGCGGCGGATCGGCGTCTTCGGGCAAGGCGTTGGTGATCCGCGCCACGGCATCGCGCAGGTCGGTTGCGGCCACGTCCAGATCGGCATCGTCGCGGAATTCCACCGTGACACGGCTGGAGCCGAAGCGTGAAGAGGACGAGATCGACTTGACGCCCGCCACCCGGCTGGCGGCGCCCTCGATCTCGGCGGTCACCTCGCGGTCGATGGTTTCGGGCGCGGCGCCGGGATAGGTGGTGGTGATGGTCACAACCGGCCGGTCCACATCGGGCAATTCGCGCACATCTGCACCCAGAAGGCCCGCCAGCCCGGCGATGACGATCAGCGCATTCAGCACAAAGGCCAGAATGGGCCGCCGGATGAAAAGTGCGGTCCTGTGGGCCATGGCCTAGCCCTCGGCGCCAGAGGCCAGCGCCACCTCGGCCCCGGGCCGCAGCGCCTGAACACCTTCGGTCACGATCAGATCGCCGGGTTCCAGCGCCGCGTCGACCAGCACGCTATCGGCATTGCGCTGCAGGATGCGGATGGGCAGGTCTTGCGCCTTGCCCTGCCGCACGATCCACAGATAGGCCCCGTCCGAGCCCCATTGAATCGCCAGGGGATCGACCGCCGGATAGTCCTTGCCCGTGAACGACAGCGTCATCCGAAAGGCCATGCCCGGCCGCAGGCTGTCATCGGCATTGTCGATGCGGGCCTGCGCGCGCAGGGTGCGGCTGGCCGGGTCAACGGCATTGTCGACGGCGATGATCCGGCCGGTGATCGGCGGCGAAGGGGTGGCGATCAGGCTTGCCTCGACACGATCACCCACCGCAATCCGCGACGCCGCGCGTTCGGGCACGCGGAAATCGACGATCAGGCTGGATCGGTCCTCGATCCGGGTCAGGCTGGTCGACGGAGAGACAAGATCGCCCACATCCACATCGATCAGGCCGACGACCCCGGCGATCGGCGCCGTCAGGCGATGGTCGGCCAGATCGCGTTCGGCGGCCTGCAAGGCAAGTTCCGCCGTGCGCAGCGCCAGTTCGGCATCCTGCTTTTGCAGCGCGGTCGTTGCGCCCGAGGCCGCCAACCGCTCAAGCCGTTGCCGGGTTGCACGGGCATCCTCCAGCACCAGCCGGGCCTTTTCGACGGCAAGGCTGGCGGCTTCGGCATCCAGTTCGGCCATGACATCGCCCACCATCACCCGGTCACCGGGCGCGACGCGCAGGGCCAGAAGCCGGCCCGAAACCTCGGGCGCAAGGGTGACCGATTGCGCGCCCCGCGCCGAGCCGACGGTGGTCACAACATCGACCAATGGCAGGCGTCGGGCTTCGGCGGCGATCACCGGGGTCGGCCCGCCGCCGCTCCACCCTTGACCCTGACCCTGCCCGCTGTCGACGGGGGCTTGCGGCACAATGCCAAGGCTGGTCATGGGCCGCAGCAGGCCGACAGCCTCCAGCAGGGGATGTGAGCCGGGCAAAAACCGCGCCGCCAAAGGCAAGGCCACCAAGGTGATTGCCACGATTGTCAAGAATTGGCGACCGGGTTTCATGCCGGGACGTTCAATTGCGCAAGGGTCATGTCATCAAGGCCAAAGGAAAGGACGTGGGCCGCGTTTTCCGGCACATGGCATTGAATATAGGGCCGCTTTGCCGCCTGACCAAGTCTGATCGGTCATGCGTGCAGGACCTCGGCCAGAAGGGGGTTGGGAAAGCGTCTGTCGCGCGTGATGGCAAGGAAAGGCTCTGCAAGACCGTCCAGTCGGCTGACCTCGATCAGGCTGCCCGATTGCAATTCATCGCGCACCACGATGGGCGGAATGATCGCAAGCCCGGCATCGGCCCGCGCCAGAAGGCGGATCATCGCCATGTCGTCCACCTCGGCGGCAAAGACCGGCGAAACCTGCAGCCGGGCGGCCAGCGCATCGAAGGCCGCCCGCAGGCCGGTTTCGCGCGTGGGCACGATCAGCGGCTGGGTTGCCAGCAGCGTCTTCAGCGGCGCGGGCACCTTGCCGATCCGGGCCGGCGTGCCGATCAACCCGACCGGCTGCTCATCCAGCCGATGGATCAGCCAGTTGCTTGCCGCATCCCGCGCCGGGGCAAGGTTTGTCAGGATCACGTCAAAGGCCAACCCCTCAAGCCCGCGCAAAAGCTCATCCTGAGAGCCGGACCGCAAGACCACCTCGACATCCGCGCGCCCGATCAGGGGGCGCAGGAACTGCATCTGGAAATTGCGGGACAGGGTGGCCAGCGCGCCCACCCTCAGGGCGCGGCGGGTCCGGCCGGTTTCGCGCAGCGTGGCGGTCAGATCATCGGCGGTGCGAAAGATCGCCTCGGCATGATCCAGCGCGATGCGGCCCGCCTCGGTCAGAACCAGACCGCGGCCGCGGCGTTCGAAAAGGTTCTGGCCCAGTGTCGCCTCCAGCGTCCGCAGCTGGGTCGACAGGGCCGACTGCGACAGGTTCAGATGCCGCGCCGCACCCGTCAGGGTGCCGTCGCTGGCAACGGCAAGAAACAGTCGCAGATGATGCAGGTTCAGCTGGGCCATTCTTCTATCATATAGAACATTTGTGACTAATATATGTAATTTTCTGAAATTTGATCGCAAGCTAGATCGCAAGCATGATCCCGAAACGGAGCCTGACATGCCCGATCTGCCGCTGCCCGATCTCCCGCTGATTGCCCTTGCCCCTCTTGTTCCGCTTCTTGCCGCGCTTCCCTTTGCCCTGCGTCCCGGCGCCCGCCCCGGCCGACTGCCTGCCATGGCCGAGGGGGCGATGCTGGGGGCGCTGGCGCTGGTGCTGGCAGGACTTTGGCAATTCCTGACCCATGGCGCGCAAAGCCTGCCCTTTGCCGGACTGGCGCTCCTGCGGTTGGACGCGATCAGCGCGACGCTGGCCCTGCTGGTGGCCTTTGTCGGCTGGGTCGTCATCCGCTATGCGCGGCGCTACCTTGACGGTGAGGCACGCGAAGGCCGGTTTCACGGGCTGACGCTGGCGGCCATCGCCTGTGTGCTGATGATGGTTCAGGCCGCAAGCCTGCCGGTGCTGGTTGCGGGTTTCGTCGCGACGGGTCTGGTTCTGCAGCAGTTGCTGATCTTTTACCACGACCGGCCCGAAGCGCAGCGGGCTGCGGCCAAGTTCATCCGGGTCTGGGGGGCGGGGGATCTGGCCCTGCTCGCAGCGACGGCTCTTCTGTGGCACAGCCTCGGCACGGTTGACATCGCCAGGCTGACTCTTGTCTCGTCGCTGGATGCGTCTGCGCAGATCGGCGTGGCCTTCGTGGTTCTGGCCGCCGCGCTCAAGACGGCCGCTTTCCCGCTGCACGGCTGGCTGACCGAGGTGATGGAGGCCCCGACGCCGGTTTCGGCCCTCTTGCATGCGGGCATCATCAATGCGGGCGGGGTGATGGTGATCACGCTCTCGGGTTTGGTGCAGCACAGTGCCGGGGCCATGGCGGCGCTGGTGGTGCTGGGCGGGTTCACGGCACTGTTCGGCGCCTTGGTCATGCTGACGCAAAGCGCGGTCAAGACGGCGCTGGCCTGGTCGACCGTGGCGCAGATGGGCTTCATGCTGCTGCAATGCGGTCTGGGGCTTTGGGCGCTGGCGCTTTTGCACATCGTGGCCCATTCGCTTTACAAGGCCCATGCCTTCCTGTCGTCGGGCGGTGCGGTGGCCGCAGTGAACGCCATCAGAAAGCCCGGGCCGGTTGCCGTGCCGGGGGTGTGGTCGGTGCTGCGCGCCTTTGCCCTGGCGCTGGGGCTGTTCGGCGCGGTGGCCGGGGTCTTTACCCTGGCCTTGGGTGAGAAGTCGCCGCAGGCGCTGGCCCTTGGTGCCATGCTGATCTTTGGCGTCTCATATCTGATCGCGCAGGGTCTTGCCGATGCCGCGCCCGGCGCGCTGACCCGGCGGACCTTTGCCGCCTCGCTGGCGGCGGCGCTGGCCTATTTCAGCTTTCAGGTGGTGGCGCAGGCGGTCTGGGGCCCCGCGCTGCCTGCCGTTCCGCAGGCCGGACCGCTGGAATGGGCGCTGATCGTGCTGGCCGTCCTGTCCTTTGGCCTTGTCGCCTTTGCGCAGGCGCTGTTTCCGCTTTGGGCGCATCACCCCTCGACCGCGGGGCTGCGGGTGCATCTGGCGAACGGCCTTTACCTGAACGCGCTGCTGGACCGCATGATCGGCGGCTTCCGGTTGCCCCTGAAATCCTGATCCGAGGAGGCTTCGATGTTTCTCAAGCACAGCCAGATTGCGCCGTCCCTTGCCTCGCAGCTTCTGACGGCGGCCGAGGCGGCGGCACGCGCCATCCCCCCCGCCTTTCCGCTGGATGCCACGGTTGCGGTGAACCCCTTCCTTGGCCAGACCGGTGAAGATCTGGCCAAGGCCTCTGCCCGGCTGGGCCGGGTGGCGGGGACAGGGCTGACCCTGCCGCGCGCCGATCTGGCTGCCAGGGTGACTGCGGGCGAGATCACAGACGATGACCTTGCCGGCGCGCTGATCGCCTCGTCCTCGCCGGTCAAGCCGGGCGACCTTGCCTTGCTCAAGGCGCGGATGCACGCCCCTGCGGCCCTGCCCGTGGCCCTGCCGACCGTGGCCGAACTTGTGGCGCGCAAGACGGGGATCGACTGGCCTGCCGTGATCTCCCGCAGCTTTGGCCTGTGGGCGGCGGGGTTTTTCGATCGCGGTCAGGCGCTTTGGACACCGCGCCCCGGGACCGGCGCCTTTGCGGCCTGGCGCGAATGGGCGACGCATGACCTGACGCCCGAAATCGCCGGTCTGACCGGGTTCTGCGCCCATGTGGCCGAGACGCCCGACAGCGCCGACCGCGCCGTGCTGCGCGCCGCCGACCGGCTGGGCCTGACGCCCGAGGCGGCCGAGACGGTGTTTCACCGTCTGTTGGTCGATCTGGGCGGCTGGCCGATGCATGCGCGCTGGCTCTTGTGGCAGGCCGAGCTTGCGGGCGGGACTGATGCCACGCTGACCGATCTTCTGGCGATCCGGCTGGTCTGGGAAGAGGCGCTGCTGGCCCATTGCCCCGCCGCTGGGCAGGATTGGCAGGCCACACTGGCCGCGCATGCCCAGCCCCTGGTGCCCAGCCCCGATCAGGTGCTGGATTGCGTGCTGCAAGAGGCGGCAGAGCGGGCGCATCAGCGCCGGCTGGCGGCGGCGCTTTCTGGCCCGGTGCCTCGTGTCGGGCGGCCGGTGTTGCAGGCGGCCTTTTGCATTGACGTGCGGTCCGAGGTTCTGCGGCGGGCCCTTGAAGGGCAGGATCAGCGGATCGAGACGCTGGGCTTTGCCGGGTTCTTCGGCCTGCCGGTCGCCCATAGCCCCCAAGGCACTGACGACCGGCAGGCGCATCTGCCGGCGCTGCTTTCTCCTGCCATCACCGCAACCAGCCATGGCGATGACGCCACCGAGGCCACCACCCGCATCAAGGCCCGGGCCCGGCGGGCCTGGGGCCGGTTCCGTCAGGCGGCCGTTTCGTCCTTTGCCTTTGTCGAGGCGGCGGGTCCGGCCTATGGCGGCAAGCTGATCCGCGATGCGCTGGGCCTTGGTGCCGAAAGTCTGCCGCCCGCGCCGATGCCGCGCCTTGACCCCAGCTTGACCCCCGAGGCGAAGGCCCAGCTGGCAGCCAGGGTCTTGCGGGCGATGGGCCTGACCGAAGGGCACGCCCGGCTGGTTCTGCTGATCGGTCACGGCGCGCAAGTGACGAACAACCCGCACCAAAGCGCCTATCACTGCGGGGCCTGCGGCGGCCAGACCGGCGAAGTATCGGCCCGCCTGCTGGCATCGCTGCTGAATGATGCCGAAACCCGCGCGGGTCTGCCTGCGCTGGGGCTGTCGCTGCCCATGGACACACTGTTTGTCCCAGGGCTGCATGACACGGTGACAGACAGGGTTGCCCTGTTCCGCGACACGCCCACCCCCGATCATGCCGCCGATCTTGCGCAGGCCGAGGCCTGGCTTGACAGGGCCGGAAAACAGGCGCGGGCCGAGCGCGCGCCGCGCCTGCCGGGCGCCACGGCCGAGGATCTGGCCCGGCGCGCCCATGACTGGGCCGAAGTTCGGCCGGAATGGGGTCTTGCAGGTTGCGCCGCTTTCATCGCTGCCCCGCGCAGCGTTACGGCGGGCCGCGATCTGCAGGGGCGAGCCTTTCTGCACAGCTATGACTGCAGGCAGGACAAGGGCTTTGCCACGCTGGAGCTGATCCTGACCGCCCCGGTCGTCGTCGCCAGCTGGATCAGCCTGCAGTATTACGGATCAACCGTGGCCCCGCAGCTTTTTGGCGGAGGCAACAAGCTGATCCACAATGTGGTGGGCGGCATCGGCGTGGTTGAGGGCAACGGCGGCCGGTTGCGGGCCGGATTGCCGTTGCAGGCGGTGCACGACGGCGACAGGCCCGCGCATGAGGCGCTGCGCCTGTCGGTGATGATCCAGGCCCCGACCGAGGCGATCACCGCCATCCTGCGCCAGCACGATGGCGTGCGGCAGCTATTTGACAACGGTTGGCTGCATCTTTTCGCGCTGGAGGGCGGGCAGGTGGCGGCCCGTTACCTGCCCGGCCTGCAATGGGAACCGCTGCGGGCGGCGCCAGGCCTGTCGTGACAGGCGCAAAACCCGCGCCTCGCCCCTGCCCGGACCCTCGGCTCGGGCGGGGGCCACCGCCTGACCAAAAGATTAGTGCACGAAATTTCAATTGACCCGAATCACGATTGCCGAAATTACTTAGTCTACGAAGTATTATGGGAGCCTCGTGATGACGACACTGGTCCGCAACGCATGGTATGTCGCCGCCTGGTCGACAGAGGTCGACGATCAACTGCGCCGTTTTGTCATTCTGGGCGATGCGGTGCTGCTGTTCCGCCGGCAGGATGGCCGCGTCGCCGCGCTGGAGGATCTGTGCCCCCACCGCCTCTTGCCGCTGAGCAAGGGCAAGCGGATCGGCGATACCGTGCAATGCGGCTATCATGGGCTGACCTTTGACAGCGAAGGCAAATGCGTGCGGGTGCCGGGACAGGACAAGGTTCCTCCGTCAGCTTATGTCGACGCCTATCCGGTGGAGGAGCGCAACGGCATCATCTGGATCTGGATGGGCCAGAAAGACCGCGCCAACCCCGATGAGATCTTTACCCTGCCCCAGTTCGACGATCCGGCCTGGCACATGCACCACGGCGGCGCGCTGCACATCGAATCCAACTATCTGAACGTGGCGGAAAATCTGGTCGATCCGGCCCATGTCAGCTTTGTCCATCCGACGACGCTGGGCAATTCTGCCTCGGAAAACGTGCCGGTCCATGTCTCGACCGATGGCGAGGCGATCGTCGCCTGGCGCTGGATCCGCAACGGCGAGCCGATCGGGTTCTTCAAGGCCTTCGGCGGCTTTACCGGCAACGTGGACCGCTGGCATTACTATAACCTGCACCTGCCCTGCACGGCCTATATCGACTTTGGCTCGGCCGATGCGGCGCTGCAGATCGGCGAGGACGAGCGCGACCGGGGCGTGCGTGTCTTTGCGCTGCATTTCATGACGCCGGTGAACGAGAATTACACCATCGACCGCTGGATGCACCTGCGCAACACAGCGATTGACACCGAAGAAGCCTCGCACAAGATCGACCGGATGTTCGAAATCGCTTTCAGCGAGGACAAGGCCATTCTGGAGGCCGTTCACGCCGAAGAACAGCGCCCGCAAAAGCGCCGCCCGATCCGGATTGCCATTGACCGAGGGCCGATGGTCTACCGCAAGCGCATCGCCGAACTGCTGGAGCGGGAACGCACCGAAGACGCCTCGGCCCCCGGCAACGGCGCCTATGTGTTCCATGACTGACGCGGCCCCGTTGCAGGACATTGCGCGCGGCAGCCTTGATCTGGTGGTGGCCGCGCTGCAGCGCGAAAGCCGCAACGTGCTGTCGCTGACCTTGCGCGCCGCTGATGGCGGGCCGCTGCCCGCGTTCCGCGCCGGTCAGCATCTGCCGCTATGGCTGGGCCTGCCGGGGCGCAACATCGCGACCTATACCCTGTCCTCGGCCAACCATGACCTTGGTCATTACCGCATTTCCGTCAAGCTGGAGCAGGACGGGCAAGGCGGGTCGCGCCATCTGCATCAACTTGCCGTGGGGGCCGTGCTGAAGGCCAGCGCGCCGCGGGGAACGTTTGTGCTGCAAGACGCGCCGAACCCTGTTCTGCTGCTGACGGGGGGCATCGGCATCACGCCCGCGTTGTCGATGCTGCAGACCCTTGCCCGCGAGGGGCAGCGGGAGGTGTTCTTCCTGCATGCCTGCAATGACGCGGGGGAACATTCCTTTGCCGCCGAGGTGGAGGGTCTGGCCAAGGGCAACCCGCTGATCCGGGTCTTTCACGCCTATGCCAATGGCACCGAGGCTGATCTGCAGGCCGGGCGCTGTCATCACCTTGGCCTGATCGACCGCGAAACACTGCGCCGCCTTTTGCCGCTGGACGATTACCACGTCTACCTGTGTGGCCCGCCGGGGTTCATGGCGGCCCAGACAGCGGCCCTGCGCAGTCTGGGTGTGGCGCAAGAGCATATCAGGACCGAGGTGTTCTCGCCCCCCCGCCCTGCCACCCCCGCCGCCGTGGCAACCGCCCCCGTGGCCGCGGATGGCCCTGTGGTCAGCTTTGCCCGATCCGGCAAGACCGCGATCTGGACAGCTGCCACGCCCTCGCTTCTGGATTTCGCCGAGGCACAGGGCCTGACGCCCGAATTCAGTTGCCGGGCGGGCGTCTGTGGCACTTGCGCCTGCCGCATTGTGTCCGGCGAGGTGGCCTATGACACCGACCCGCTGGAACCGCCGCCGCCGGGCGAGATACTCTTGTGTTGCGCCCGGCCGCAGGGACAGATCACGCTGGATCTGTGATGCCCCCAGCCCCCATGCACCCCGCACCCCAGAAGGAGCCCTCCATGCAGCGTTATGAACTGGCCGCCGCGTTTCAGCCCCGCAATCTGGCCACCCGCGGCCCGCTGCACCTGCTGGAGCAGATCGACCCGAAAACAACGGCGCATCTGGTGATCGACATGCAGAACGGCTTCATGCGGCCCGGCGCGATGCTGGAGGTGCCCGACGCCCGCGCAGTGGTGCCGCAGATCAACGCCATCTCGGGCGCCTTGCGTGCGGCCGGGGGGATGGTGGCCTTTACCCGCTTTGCCTGGCGGCCCGACGAGGCCCGGCTCTGGGATGCCTTCTACCGACGTTTCCTGCACCCTGACCGCGCCGCGCGCCAGCAAGAGGCCTTTGCCCCCGACGCGCCGGATCTGCAGTTGTGGGACGGGCTGGACGTGGCCGAGGGCGATCTGGTGGTGGACAAGACCCGCTACAGCGCCTTCATCACCGGCACCTGTGATCTGCATGACATCCTGCAGGCGCGCGGCATCCGCACACTGATCATTTCCGGCACGATGACGAATTGCTGCTGCGAATCCTCGGCGCGTGACGCCATGCAATATGGCTATGACGTGGTTTTCGTCTCGGATGCCAATGCGACGCTGACCGCGCTGGAGCAGGACACCACGCTGATGAACCTTGCGCTCCTGTTTGCCGAGGTGGCGCCGACCGACGCCGTCCTGCAGGCGCTGCAAGGCTGAGGCCCCACCCAAGGACGCAAAGGGGCAGGCCCGGCGCCTGCCCCTTTTGTGTTCAGTGGCCCGAGCCGCCCTGCGCGACTTCGGTCTGCAGGGTGATTTCGGGGACGCGACCGGCAGGCGGCGTGTTGCGGCTGCGCTGGCTGCGCACCACCCCGTCGATCACCGTCATGCCCACCCCCGGCAGGTTGCCCAACTGGATCGATTCCAGAATGTTGCGCCCCGGCGCATGCTGCGCCTGATCCATCAGCACAAAGTCGGCGCATTTGCCCTTTTCGATGATGCCGGTGTCCAGTTCGCGCTGGCGCGAGGTGTTGCCCGTGCCAAAGCAGATCGCGATTTCGGCCGGAATGTTGCCAAGGCTGGACAGCATCGAGATCATCCGCAGGATGCCCAGCGGCTGCACGCCTGACCCGGCAGGGCCGTCGGTGCCCAGGATGATCCGGTCCATCTGCTTCAACTCGCGCGCGGTGTTCAGCGTCAGAAGGGCGGCGCGTTCGTTGCCGTTGTGCACGATCTCAAGCCCGGCCTTGCAGCTTTCGCACAGGCAGATGATCTGGTCATCGGGCAGCGCGGTATGGCCGCCGTTGATATGGCCGATCACGTCGGTGCCGGTTTCCAGCACCATGTCGGCATCGATCAGGCCCGAGCCAGGGATCGACGGGCCGCCGGTGTGAATCGTGCTCTGGATGCCGTATTTGCGCGCCCAATCCACCATCTGGCGCGCGGTCTTGCCGTCTTTCACGGTGCCAAGGCCCACCTCGCCCAACAGCTTGACGCCCGCCTGCGACAGTTCCTTGAAATCCTGCTCGACCATGCCGTGCTCGATCACCGGCGCCCCGGCCATCACCTTGACGCCCGAGGGGCGGAAGTTTTCGTACCAACGCTGCGCAGCAATCGCCATGGCCTTCAGCCCGACAATGTCACGCGGACGGCCGGGCATATGCACCTCACCGGCCGAAATCAGCGTGGTGACCCCGCCGTGCAGCGTGCTGTCGATCCAGTGCAACTGCTGCTGGCGCGGGGTGTAATCGCCCACGACCGGGTGGATGTGGCTGTCGATCAGACCGGGGGCCAGCGTGCAGCCATGGGCGTCGATCACCGTGGTCGCGCCCTCGGTGTCAAGGTCGGCCTCGCGCCCCCATGATTCGATCTTTCCATCGACGGCGATCAGGCAATCCGCCTCAAGGATCGGCGCCTCCATCCGGCCCGACAGCATCAGGCCGACGTTGCGTATCACAAGCTTCGACATCTGTGTTCCTCCCGCATAAGTCATTCGTAGGCTAACGAAAACTTCAGCCCCTGCCAAAAGGATTCTTCAACGTTTCAGACAGTTTTTCAAGAAGTCTCTGGAAAGCAGCTTGACAGAATTTTCATTAGCATACAAACAAATATGCAGATCGTTTCAGGAGGCTTTGATGAACATCGAAGTGTCGGCGGGAACGCCGTTTGCCATCCCGGATGGCGTGTTTGCGCAGCAGGTGACCCTGGTGGAACACTACACCGACCGGCTGTTCCGCTTTCGAATCACCCGCCCTGCATCCTTCCGTTTCCGCTCGGGGGAATTCGTGATGATCGGCCTGCCGAATGCCGAACGTCCGGTGTTCCGCGCCTATTCCATCGCCAGTCCCTCCTGGGATGACGAGATCGAATTCTATTCGATCAAGGTACCCGACGGTCCGTTGACCGAACACCTGCAAAAGATCCGCGAAGGCGATACGGTGCTGATGCGGCGCAAGGCCACGGGGACGCTGGTGAATGACGCGCTTCTGCCCGGCAAGCGGGTCTACATGTTCTCGACCGGCACGGGCATTGCCCCCTTTGCCAGCCTGATCCGCGACCCCGAGACCTATGAGAAGTTCGAACAGGTCATCCTGTGCCACACCTGCCGTGAGGTGGCGGAACTGGACTATGGCAAGCGTCTGGTGGCCAGCCTTGCCGCGGATGAGATCGTGGGCGAGATGGTGGGCCGTCAGCTGGTGCATTACACCTCGGTCACGCGGGATGACTATCCGGTGCGCGGACGGCAGACCGATCTGATGGCATCGGGCAAGATGTTCGCCGATCTGGGCGTGCCCCCTATCCACCCCGACCATGACCGCGGCATGATCTGCGGTTCGATGGACATGCTGCGCGACACCAAGGCGGCGCTGGAAGCCTATGGCCTGACCGAAGGCAGCAACAGTGCGCCCGGCACCTTTGTTGTTGAACGCGCCTTCGTCGATTGATCTGAACACGGGAAAACCTTTGCCATGTCCGACGCAGAAACCCTTCCCCCGCCCGGCAAGATCCGCTGCGATGCCTGCCCGGTGATGTGCTATATCGCCGATGGCAATGCCGGTGCATGCGACCGCTATGCCAATCATGGCGGCACGCTGGTGCGGCTGGACCCGATCACCGTTCTGGAAACCGGGGCGCCGGCGGTGGCCTTTCTGGGCGGGGCAGATCCGGCTGACTGGGACGGCGACATCATCCGCGGCGAGCGGAACTTTCTCACGGCGGTGGGCGCGGGCACGACCTATCCCGATTACAAGCCCGCCCCCTTCATCGTGTCGCAAGAAGTCCGGGGCGTGGACATGGTCACGGTCGTGACCGAGGGCATCTTCAGCTATTGCGGCGTCAAGGTGAAGATCGATACCGACCGCCATATTGGCCACGAAGGCGCCATCGTCCGCGTCGAAGGAGAGCCGGTTGGTCTGGTGATGACTTCGGAATACGGCTCGCGCATGTTGTCGCTGGGCGGGGTCGATCACCTGACGGGCGGGTCCAAGAAGGAAGGCCGCGTCACCTGCGACGCGCTCTTGCGGCTGTGCAACCGGCAGGCGGTGGAAATGACCATCGACGGCGGGCCCAGTCTGGTGGTGCAGGCGGGCAAGCCGCCAATCATCGACGGCGTGCCGGAACGCCTGATGCGGGTGGGCTGCGGATCGGCCACCATCGGCATCTTTGCCAAGCAATGGGCCGGGCTCGTCGATGAGGTGGTGGTGGTCGACGACCATATCACCGGCGTTCTTTCGGAACATCAGGCGGGCAAGCTGCTGAACGTGCCGCCGACCGGCATCCGCATGAAGGGCCGCCGCTCGACCCCCGGCCGCTATTTCCAGGTGGCCGAACCGGGGCTGGGCTGGGGCGGCACCAACATCACCGACGCGCTGGAAATCCTGAAGCCCTTTGATCCCAAGGTGGCCTGGCCCGGCCTGCGGCTGCTGATGGTTTCCACCACGGGCGAGCATTGGGCCTATTACGAACTCGACGCCGATCTGGTGCCGCGCCGCGCAGAACCTTCGGCGGCCCTGCGCGCCACGGCCGAAAAGATTGCCGAGAACTGCGAGCCTTCGCTGTGTTCGGTCTTGTTCATGGGGGGGGCAGGCGGGTCGCTGCGGGCGGGCGTCACGGAAAACCCGGTGCGGCTGACCCGGTCGGTCAAACAGGCGCTGACCCATGTCAGCTGTGGTGGGGCCGAGGCCTATGTCTGGCCGGGTGGTGGCATCACCGTCATGGTCGATGTGATGGACATGCCCGAGAACTCCTTCGGCTATGTGCCGACGCCGGCGTTGGTGGCGCCCATTGAATTCACGCTGCGCAGCGACGACTATGCAGCGATGGGCGGTCATGTGTCGCATATCCAGCCGATCGAAGCGGTGCGTGGTGCGGGCCTGCGCCGGGTGCCGCATGACCCGGCCGCCCCGCACCCGCATGACGCGGGCAATTACAGCTGGCAGCGCAAGTCGGGCACCAGGGGCGACTGATGGCAGGTCCGGTGGCAAGACTTCTGCCCGACGGGGAGCGGCTGCATCTGCAGCACGGGCCGATTGATCTTGTCATCGGGGCCGATGGCGTGGCGGGGGCGCGGGCGCTGGCCTTTCAGGCGGCGGTGGCGCGGTTTGAAACTGTTCTGACCGAATTGGTCGCAGAGCTGCCGCTCTTGCGCCGCGCGGTGGGTGAACGTCCTTCCGGGGTAATCGCCCAGCGCATGGTGGCCGCGACCTTGCCGCATGGCGACAGGGTCTTTGTCACGCCGATGGCGGCAGTGGCCGGGGCGGTGGCGGAGGAAATCCTTGCCGCGCTTTGCGCCGCTACCCCGCTGGAACGGGCTTATGTGAACAACGGCGGCGACATCGCGCTGCATCTGACACCCGGCGCCCGCTTTGCCATCGCCGTGGCTGGCCCCGAGGGGCAGGATTTCGGTCGGGTCGATCTGGCCCACGCCGACCCGGTGCGCGGCATTGCCACCAGCGGCCAGCGCGGGCGCAGCCTGTCGCTGGGCATCGCCGACGGAGTTACCGTTCTGGCCGCCACCGCTGCCGTTGCCGATGCCGCCGCAACGCTGATTGCAAATGAGATCGACCTGCCCGATCATCCCGCCATCCGGCGCCTCCCTGCCTGCGAGGTTCAGGCCGACTCTGATCTGGGAGAGCGGCTGGTCGTGCGCCACGTCGGTCCGCTGTCCTTTGAAGAGGTGGGGCAGGCGTTGCGCCGGGGTGAAAACGTGGCCCGGCAGATGCACGAGGCCGGACAGATCCATGCCGCCGCGCTGTTCCTGCGCGGTCAGGTGATTACCGTGGGACACGGCAACCTTGGTCTGGTTGCCGCCGAGAGGGAGAGACAACGTGCCTGAGGTTCGCATTCGCAAGATCGCCACCGCGATCGAGGAGATCCACCACGAAGGCGGCCCGCCCGCCGAAACGCCGCTTCTGCGCGGGGCGGCCATGGCGGTGATCGAAAATCCCTTCGCCGGTCGCTATGTCGAGGACATCCAGCCCTTCATGGAAGATCTGAAACCCCTGGGCCTTGATCTGGCCAAGCGGCTTCTGGCGCTGTTGGGCGGTGATCCGGCCCGGATCGAGGGCTATGGCAAGGCCGCGCTCGTGGGCGCCGCGGGCGAGCTGGAACATGGCGCGCTGTGGCATTCGCCGGGCGGCTATGCCATGCGCGAGGTTCTGGGCGGGGCCAAGGCGATTGTGCCCTCGTCCAAGAAGGTGGGCGGTGTGGGCGCGCGGCTGGATGTGCCGGTGACCCATGTCAACGCCTCGTATGTCCGCAGCCACTTCGATTCGATGGAGGTCGGGCTGAACGATGCCCCGCGCGCCAACGAAATTCTGGTGGTGCTGGTGATGACCACCGGTCCGCGCGTGCACAACCGGGCAGGTGGCCTGGCCGCCGCTGACATCGTCGGAGAGGATGGGTTGAGATGAGCGCACAGATCCGCAAGATCGCCGTCTGGGTCGAAGAAACCCACAGCGAGATGGGCCGCGCGATCAGCCCGCCCACCCGCAAGGCCGTTGCCGTGGCCGTCATCGCCAACCCTTTCGCCGGCCGTTATGTCGAAGACCTGACCCCGCTGATGGACATCGGTGCCGAACTGGGTGGCCTCTTAGGCGCGCGCTGCGTTGCGGCGCTGGGCATCGAACCCGGGCAGGCGCAAAGCTATGGCAAGGCCGCCATGGTGGGCGAGGCGGGCGAGCTGGAACATGCCGCCGCCATCCTGCACCCGAAACTGGGCGCGCCCTTGCGGATCGCGGTGGAAAAGGGCGCCGCGCTGGTGCCGTCGTCGAAAAAGATGGGTTCGGTCGGGCAGGTTCTGGACGTGCCTTTGGGCCACAAGGACGCGGCCTATGTCCGCAGCCATTTCGACGGGGTCGAGGTGCGGCTGAACGATTCGCCCCGCGCCAACGAGATCATGGTCGCCGTGGCGGTCACCGACAGCGGCAGGCCGCTGGCCCGTGTGGGCGGGCTGACCCATGAACAGGCCGAAGGCAAGGACGGCCTGCGCTAGCCCTTTTGCCGCCCCGCGCCTGTCGGGGCGGCTTCATTCGATCAGTTTGTCGAGGAGCGCGAGCAGCTGGGTTTCTTCACGTTTTGTCAAACGACGGGTGGTCAGTCTTGAAATCTCCAATGCCTTGGGAATTGCCTCGGCAATCAATTCAATGCCAGCCGCCGTCAAGGAAACATCCAGCCTCCGCAAATCCGTACTGGATGGCGCGGTTTTGACCAGATCACGTTTTTTCAGACGGTCGATCACCCCTTTTACGGTTGCGGCATCCATTGCCACCTGACGCCCCAGTTCGTTTTGCGAAAGCGATCCCTGGTCCTGCAGTTTCCAAAGCACGGCGAATTGGGTTGGCGTGATATCGGCCAGCGTCGATGCAAAAATCTCGGCGTGTTTTTGATAGGCCAATCGCAGTTTGAAACCGACCTGATCATCAAGGACGTAAGCCGGAGGAAAGGCGGATGCGGGCGGATGGGTCATATCGGTTTCCTGTCACGCAAATCAGGTGCCACGATGCGCCTGAATCAGCCGGTCCAGCAGCGCCAAAAGCTGACTGCGCTCTTCCGGCGAGAGTGGTTCCATCACCTTGTCTGAAACCTTATGTGCTTGACTTCTAAGGGATTTCGCAGTGATTCGGCCATCTTCCGTCAGGCTGATGACGCGAAACCGCTTGTCGTCGGGGGCCACCATCACATCAATCAGCCCGCGCGTCACCAACCGTTTGAGCACCCCGTTCAGCGTGGGCATGTCCATGGAGGTGGCCTGCGCCAGTTCGGTTTGCGCCATGCCCGGGTTTTCCCATAATGTCGAAAGCACGGCGAATTGGCCGGTGGTGATTTTCAGATCTGCCGTCTGGGGCCCCAGGACTTCTGCAAAGAATTCAACGGCAATTTGATTGGCAACCCGAAGTCGATACCCGATCTGGGCCTGAAGATCATAGGAATTGCAATGCAAGTCGGTCTCTGCCGCGCTCTGTCCGTCGTCCTTGCCCAAGGTGTCGATCTCCTTCTTTTCAACAGTGTCACACCATAAAGGCCCGTCTTGTCCAGTGATTGCAGCGGCGGGCCACGCAAGAGTTGACAGTTAGTGCACTAAATATAATATATGATTCTGAGGCCCATCAATCGAAGAGGTCATGATGGACGAGTTTTCCGCGCATCGTAGTCAGAAAACCGGCATCGTGCTGAACCCGGCATCGACGGCGGTTCTGGTGGTGGACATGCTTGCTGATTTCTGTCTGCCCGGCGGCAAGATGGTGCTGCCCGGCTATGAAAAGCTGCTGGGTCCGCAAAACGACGTGATCCGCACCCTGCGCGCGGCGGGCGGGACGGTGATCTACATCGTCGATGCCCACCGCCCGCAACTGCGCCGTGATCGCGAATTCCTCAAGCGCACCCCGCATTGCATCGAGGGTACGCCGGGCTGCGACATCGTGCCGGAACTTGATCGTGCCCCCTCCGACATCGTGGTGCTGAAGCGGCGGTTTTCGGGGTTCTTCAACACCGATCTGGATCTGACGCTGCGCGACATGATGGTGGACACCGTGATCGTGATGGGCGTGGTGACCAATATCTGCGTCCGCTCGACTGTCCATGATGCCTTCTTTCAGGGCTACCGTGTGATCGTGCCGCAGGATTGCTGCGCCGCCACCGGCCCGCGCGAGCAAGTTTCGACCCTTTACGACATCTCTACCCATTTCGGCGTGGTCTCCGATGCGGACTCCATCGTCGCAAGCCTGCGTGAGGGCAAGCCCGTCACGGAATACGAGATCGACTGAACGACAACAAGACAAACAGGGAGAAGACAACCATGGAAGACAAGGTGAAAATTGCCGGTTCCACAACCCGCCGCGGGCTTTTGCGGCTGGGTCTGGGGGGTGTTGCCCTTTCCGCATTGGGGATGCCGGCCATCGTCCGCGCGGCCGAGCCGATCCGGATCGGCATCCTGCAGCCCTTCTCGGGCGGGCTGGAGCTTCTGGGCGGACAGGGCGCGCAAGGCACCGAAATGGCGCTGCTTGAGGCGAACGAGGCCGGCGGCGTTCTGGATGGCCGGATGTTCGAAATCATCCGCGCCGATACAAAGACCGATCCCAAGACCGCCGTTGAAAAGTCGAACGAACTGATCCGCTCCAACAAGATTGTGGCCGCAATCGGCCCCGTCAGCAGCGCCGAGCGTGATGCGATCCAGTCCACCTATGAACGTTTCAAGACCCCGCTGCTGTATGCGACCGACTATGAGGGCGGCGTCTGCAGCCAATACATCACCTGCTACAGCGCGCTGCCGTCGCACACGGTGACGCCGCTGGTGGACTATGCCATCGAAACCGGCAGCAAGTCCTTCTTCCTTCTGGGCAGCGATTACATCTGGCCGCAAAAGATGAACGCCGCCTTCCGCAGCGACGCGGAATCGCGCGGCGCCAGCATCGCCGGCGAGGAATACGGTGCCTGGGGGGCCAAGGACTATGCCCCGACGCTGCGCAAGATCGAAAGCACCGGCGCCGATACCGTGGTGCTGACCGTGGTTGGTGGCGATGCGGTGACCTTCGTCAAGCAATTCGCGGCCTCTCCGCTGAAGGGCAAGGTCAAGGTGCTGTTCTTCGGCTTCAGCGAGAATTACCTCTCGGGTCTGTCGGTCGAGGAATCCGAAGGCATCGTCGGCACCGCGAACTTCATCGCCACGCTGGACAAGCCCGAGGCCAAGGAGTTGGTGGCCAAGGTGCGCGCCCGCTATGGCGACAGCGCCATCATCTCGAACACGGTCGATGCGCATTACACCATGACGCGAATCCTGATCGAGGCGATCAAGAAGGCCGGTTCGGCCGAGATAGAGGCGTTCAATGCGGCCATGCTGGACATGCCCATCATGTCGGGCAACGGCGAGGTGCAGATCCGGTCGTCCGATCGCCATGCCGATCTGAACGTGCTGATCGTCGGCGCCAAGGGCGGGCAGATGGAGGTTCTGAAAGACCTCGGGCGCATCGACGCCCCCAGCCAGTGCAGCTGACCGTTTCATGAAGGATCACCCCTTCCTTGAAGTGTCGGGGGTCACGAAACGCTTTGGCGGTATCGTGGCTCTCGACGGCCTTGACCTGACGCTTGGCCGCGGCGATCTGCGCTGCATCCTTGGGCCGAACGGTTGTGGCAAGACCACGCTGTTCAACGTGCTGACCGGGGCGCACAAACCCACCTCGGGCACCGTGCGCTTTCGCGGCGAAGTCATCAGCGACCTTGGCCCCATCGCGATTGCCCGCCGGGGCATCTCGCGCAAGTTCCAGGTTCCGGGGATCTACCCGGAACTGACCGTGACGCAAAATGTGGCGCTGCCCATGTCGGCGGCCAACCGCAAGCCCGGCATCCTGTCGCTGATGCGCCACCGGCCCGACAAGGCCCGGCTGCAAGAGCTGCTGGAGTTTGCAGGTCTTGCAGGCAAGGCGCTGATGCCGGCGGCCGAGTTGTCGCATGGCGAAAAGCAGAAGCTTGAGGTGGCGATGCTGCTGGCGGCCGAGGCGGACCTTCTGCTGCTGGATGAGCCGACGGCAGGCATGTCCAAGGGCGAGACCTCGGCCATCGCCAGCCTGATCCGCAAGCTGACGGCCGATTTCGGCAAGACCGTTCTGGTGATCGAACATGACATGCAGTTCGTCCGCGAGCTGGATTGCCCGATCACCGTCATGGCGCGCGGGGCCGTGATCGGCGGCGGAACCTATGATGAGGTGCGGAATGATCCGCGCGTCATCGAATGCTATCTGGGACGCGCGGCATGATGATCGAGATCAGCGGCCTTAAGGCGGGCTACATCAAGGGCAGCCATGTGTTGCAGGGCCTGTCGATGGCCATCGACAAGGGGCAATCGGTGGCGCTGATGGGGCGCAACGGCATGGGCAAGACCACGCTGATGCGCAGCATCGTGGGCCATCTGCAGGCCAGCGCCGGCACCATCCGCTTTGACGGAGCCGACATCACCAACAGGCCGCCCTACCGCATCGCGCGGGCCGGGATCGGCTATGTGCCGCAGGGCCGCGACATTTTCCACGACTTTACCGTCGAGGAAAACCTGCGGATGGGCCTGCTAGGCAAGCCGGGGCTGGGCACGCAGGTTCCGGCCTGGGCCTATGAGATGTTTCCCATTCTGGAAGAACGCCGCAGCCAGCGCGCGGGCACCATGTCGGGCGGGCAGCAACAGCAGCTGGCGATCATGCGCGCGCTTCTGGGCAAGCCGCAGCTTTTGATCCTGGATGAGCCATCCGAAGGGATCCAACCCTCGATCGTGCATGACATCGGCACGGCCCTGCGCCGCTATGCCGACACGCAGGGGCTGACCGTGCTTCTGGTGGAGCAGAATCTGGATCTGGTCAGCCTTCTGGCCCATCACGCGCTGTTCATGGAGAACGGCACCATCGTCGAGCGGGTGGACGACATCTCGCGCCTGCATGACGATCCCGACCTTATCAACCGCTATCTCACCGTCTGACGCAGGGGGCGCGCATGGATCTATTTCTGTCGATCGGACTGGATGCGGTCAGCTATGTGCTGACGCTGCTGTTGGTCACGCTGGGGCTGGTCATCATCTATGGCATGATGAACGTCATCAACATGGCGCATGGAGAGCTGTTCCTGCTGGGCGCCTATACCGTTGTGGCGCTGCAGGCGGTGGGCGCGCCGTTCTGGGTGGGTTTTGTGGCGGCGCCCCTCGTGGTGGGGATTTGCGGCCTGTTGATCGAGCAGATCGTGATCCGCCACGTCTATGGACGGTCCATCGACACCATTCTGGCCACCTGGGGCCTGTCGATCGCGATAAAGCAGGTCATCATCATCCTCTTCGGGCCGGCGGCGATCAGCATTGCCAACCCGGTGCCGGGGTCGGTCTCGATCGCCGGGGTGGATTATCCGGCCTATCGACTCGTCATCATGGCGGTGGCGGCGCTGCTTGCGGTGGCGACCTATCTGGTGGTCTATCGCACCTCGATCGGCCTGCAGATCCGCGCTGTCATCTCCAACCGGGGAATGGCGGGGTCTTTGGGGGTGAATACCCGCCTGATGGACCGGGCAACCTTTGCCGTGGGCGCGGCGCTGGCCGGCATTGCCGGCGCGGTCATGGCCCCGATCATGAGCGTCGATCCCCAGATGGGCGTGGGCTTTCTGATCCCGGCCTTCCTGGCGGTTCTGGTTGGCGGGCTGAATTCGCTTCTGGGGGCGGTCGTAGGGGCCAGCACCATCGGAGGCGCCACCAGTATCCTGTCTTCCGTCATGGCACAGGCCAGCGCCCAGATCGGGGTGTTTCTTCTGGCCATCCTCATCATCCGCCTGTTCCCACAAGGCCTCTGGAAGGAGACCCGCTGAATGGTCCCGCGCGTTCCTGTTCTTCTGTCCATCGGCTTTGCCGTGGCGTTGCTTGTCGCGCCCTTGTTGCTGGACGACTGGCGGCTAAGCCAGCTAGCCCAACTCCTGACCTACGGGCTTTTCGCGCTGAGCCTGGCCTTCATCTGGGGGCAGGCGGGCATCCTGTGCTTCGGGCAGGCGATCTTTTTCGGGGTCGGGGCCTATGTGATGGCGCTGGTGACGCTGGGCGAGGTGCCCCTTCTGGGCACCAGCCAGTGGACCGGCCTTCTATGCGCCATGCTGGGCGCCGGGGTGGTGGCGCTGGCGCTTGGGCTGTTCCTGTTCGGCGGGCGTGGCCTGACCGGGGCGCATCTGGCCATCGTGACGCTGTGCGCCTCGGTCGTGGTGGAAATCGCCGCCCGGCGCTGGGATTTCATCGGCGGCTTCAACGGGCTTCTGGGCGTGCCGCCGCTGATGGCCCCGTGGGAGCGTGACGACCCCTATCTCTCCTCGATCGAGACCTATTTCCTGATCCTGGTCATTGTGGGGCTGGTCTATGGGGTTCTCTTGTGGCTCAGCCGGTCGCCCTTTGGTACGCTTCTGGCGGCGATCCGCAGCAATGAGGACCGCACCCGCTTTCTGGGCTTCGAGGTGACGACGGCCAAGCTTTTCGCCTTTACCCTTTCGGGGGTGATCGCGGGGCTGGCCGGGGCGCTGTTCACCGCGCAATTCGGCTTTGTCTCGCCGCCGCTGGTGGGCTTTGCCCTGTCGACCGAGGTGCTGATCTGGGTCGCCGTCGGCGGGCGCGAGGTGCTCTTGGCCGCCGTCGCGGGGGCGATGCTGGTGCGCTGGGGAGAAAACCTGCTGTCCGACCGGCTGGGCCAATACTGGCTTCTGGCGATGGGGCTGCTGTTCATCCTTGTGGTCGTCGTCGCGCCGCGCGGCCTGTTCGGCCGGCTGCTGGACCTGTCGGCCCGCCGCCGCTCCTGATCTTTCCCTTCCTTCTGCCCTTTCCGGTCCTGCCCTTGTGGCAGGGCCCTTGGGCAGGCATGACCTGTGCAAAGGACAAAACCCATGACCTATGTCGTCATCGACCCCTGCATCCGCTGCAAATACCAGGATTGCGTCGAAGTCTGTCCGGTGGACTGTTTCTACGAAGGCGAGAACATGCTGGTGATCCATCCCGACGAATGTATCGACTGCGGGGTATGTGAGCCGGAATGTCCGGTTGACGCGATCAAGCCGGATACGGTCCCCGGCATCGAACCCTGGCTTGAGCTGAACCGCACCCATGCAACGCGCTGGCCGAATATCAACGAAAAGGGCAATCCCCCCGCCGATTGCGAGGATTGGGCCGCCCTTCCCGACAAGCTGGCGCATTTCTCGGCCGAACCTGCCGCCCGGTGACGGTCAGCAGGTCTGGTCAGGCCAAAAGGTATTGCCGGCGGGTCCGGTCGAAATCGACGATCCGGCGGCCGGCGGCAAAGGCCGCCTGCAACTCTCGCCGCAGGCCCATACGCAAGTCATGGGCCTGTTCGGGGGCGTCGCGGGTCAGGGCCTCAAGGTCTTCGGGCAGGGTCAGCGGCAGCGCCGTGCTGGGCTGTGGCGGGCGGGGCCGCCCCTCGGCAAGCGCCTTTACCACGGCCGAACCCAACTCCCAGTCCACCATCAGCCGGTCAGAGGCGAGGCCGCTGTTGATGCCGGCCATCTCGCCGTAATAATCGGGCAGATAGGTGGCCGAGGTCGCGCCAAGCCGGTGGATGTTCAGGGTCGCATTGACCGGACGCAGGGGGTCAAAGGTCCAGCGGACATGGGTGATGCCGCGCTCAAGGCCCCAGCGCCGCTGATACAGCTTCAGCCGCACGCCCAGTTGCAGCCCGCGCGCCTGCGGCAGGACGGCCAGCCGGTGGGAATGCTGCACCTGCGGGTCGCGCGTTGGAAAGCCAAAGATATAGCCCAGCAGCCGGCCATCTCCAAAGGCGCCCCCGACAAGGCCGCCCTCGGCCTGAATGACCATCATCAGGTCGGCCGGATCGGGCAGATCGCCCTCGCCCCAGACGGCGCGCTGCAAATCCTCGGCGGCGCGAAACTCGGCCATGCCCGCCAGATCGCGGAAAGTGATTTCGGTCATGCGCTGAGTTCCTGAACCGACAAGGTTGCGGTTTTCAGATAGTCGAGATCCAGCGTCACGCCAATGCCCGCCCCTTGGGGAACCGGCATCCGGCCCCCTTCGGTTTCCAGTTTCTGCTCGATGATGTCGCGGGTGAAATACCGGCTGGCGGACGAGGTGTCGCCCGGTTTGGTAAAGCCGGGCAGAGTGGACAGGTGGATGTTGTGCGCGCGGCCGATGCCCGATTCCAGCATCCCGCCGCACCAGACCGGCACCTGAAAGGCCTGCGCCAGGTCATGGATCTGGCGGGCCGCCGCATGGCCGCCCACCCGGCCAACCTTGATGTTGATGACCCGCGCCGCATCGGTCTGCAGCGCCTTGCGGGCGTGGTCCACCGTGCGGATGCATTCATCCAGACAAAGCGGCGTGCGGATGCGCTGTTGCAAGGTGGCGTGGTCGTGAATGTCGTCCCAGGCCAGCGGCTGTTCGATATAGTCCAGCCCGAAATCATCCATCCGCCCGATCAACGCGCTGTCGGCCAGTGTATAGCAGCAATTGGCATCCACCGTCAGATGCGCCTCGGGGAAAGCATCGCGCACGGCACGCAGAAGGCCGATGTCATGGCCCGGCTTCACCTTCAGCTTGATGCGTTTGTAGCCTTGGTCCAGATGCGATGCCACCCGGTCCAGCGTGCCCGAAATCGGACCGATCCCCAGAGAAACGCCCACGTCAATAGCCCCGCCCGTGCCGCCCAGCACGGTCTGCAACGGCAGGTTCAGCGATTTGGCCCAAAGATCCCAGAAGGCCATTTCCACCGTCGCCCGCGCCATGAAATTCGCCCGCCACGGCGCAAAAAGGCGGGCAAGTCGCTCGGGGTGGGCAAAGGTCTGGCCCAGGACCTGCGCCAGCAGCACCTTGGCCAGAAGGTCCATCGCCCCCGCCACGGTTTCCTCCAGATAGTCGGGTAGCGGGTCCATCACGCCTTCGGCATGGCCCTCCAACCCGTCCGCCCGCAGGGTCAGCAGCGGAAAGACCTTTTCCGTCATCGTGCCGGTGGCGATGGTGAAGGGCGTGACCAGCGGCAGGCGCACCAGCCGCAGGGTGGCCCCGTCGATACGCAGGGGCGCGCGGATGGGCGCGGCGTTGGGCATGGTGAACCTCCTTGCGGGTGGGGTGTTGAACTGGCGATTTCAGATTACTTGCAATGTTGACCGATTGAAAGTTTCCTGACAAGCTTCCCCTGCAAAAGGGGGTGCAGGTGGAAGAGACCCGGGAAAAATCAGTTGAAAAGGCCCAGCCGCCCGGGGGCGATCTGCACCATCGTCTGATGCTTGCCGCCGAATCGGGCACACCGTCAGAGCGTATGCTGGCGCATTATCTGGCATCGAACCTGCCCTCGCTGCCCTTTGAAACCGCGGCCACTGTCGCCGCCAAGGTGGGCGTGTCCGAAGCCTCGGTCGGGCGGTTTTGCCGGTCGATCGGCTATCGCCACCTGAAAGATCTGAAATCCAGCCTGCAGGTCGATCTGGGCGAGAAGGCCTGGCTGATCGGTGACCGCCTGCAGGATTTCCACCAGCGCAGCCAGAAGGGCAACGCCGAACTGGCCCACGCGCTGGAGCGCGAGATCGCCGCGCTGGTGACGGTCTATGAGTTGGCCGCGACGCCGGATTTCACCGCTTGCGTGCAAAGGCTTGCCCGGCGCAGGGCGGTCTGGGTGGCGGGATTTCAGACCGAGCGCGGGCATGCGGCCGAACTCGTGCACAACCTGCAATATCTGCGCGCCGGGGTGCATCTGGCCGATGTCGCGGGCGGGCATTTTGCCGAGGTGCTGCTGTCGGACCCCGAGGAGACGACGCTGGTGCTGATCGACGGCCGCCGCTATTCGCGGCTGACGCGCGATCTGGCGCTGGCCGCACGGGACGAGGGCATTGCGGTGACGCTGATCACCGATCCCTATTGCGACTGGGCGCCGGGGCTGGTGACAGAGCTTTTCGCCGTCCCCACCGATCTGAACCATTTCTGGGACACCACATCGGCGATGTCCTCGCTGATCGGCCTGCTGGTCAACGGCGTCTTCCGTGAGCTGGGGGCCGAGGTCGAGGATCGCATGGCCCGTGTCTCGGCCTTTTACGACGATTTCATCGGACATACCGTCCCGGGGCGCAACCCGGGCAAACCCTGACCCAAACGACCAACAGAGAGAACCCGACATGACATTTTCCTTCCGCAAATCCCTTCTGGCCGCCAGCGTCAGCCTTGCCGCGCTGATCTCGGCGCAGGCCGTTACCGCGCAAGAGGCGGTTTTCGTGATCGGCACCAGCGAGGTGGGCGCCCCCACCTACAACCCGATCAAGGCCACGATGCTGAATACGGCCACCGGCCTGTTGTTCGACCGTCTGGTCAGCCAGGCCGCCGACCTGTCCTATCACCCCTGGCTGGCCGAAAGCTGGGAAGAGGCCGCCGATGGCATGTCCTGGACCTTCAAGCTGAAACAGGGTGTGACCTTCCACAATGGCGAGCCGTTCAACGCCGAAACCGTCAAGGCCTGGCTTGAGCTGTTCAAGACCACCGAGGGTGAGAACACCTATATGGCCGAGGCCATCGCCTCGGTTGAGGTGGTGGACGAACACACCGTGAAATTCGTGATGTCGCGGCCCGAACCGAACCTGCTGTATAACCTGTCCTCGACCTTCATGTCGGTGGTGGAACCGAAATCCTTCGCCGCGCTGGGCGACAACTATGGCGTGACCGAAGTTTATGGCACCGGCCCCTTCAAGCTGGAAAGCTTTGCGATCGGGCAGGAAACCGTGCTGGTACGCAATGAAGATTACAAATGGGGCCCGGCCGTGGCCGCCAACGCCGGCCCCGCCAAGGTGGAGCGCCTGACCTTCCGCGAAATCCCCGAGGATTCGACCGCCTTTCTGGAACTGAAGACCGGCGGCGTGGACTTCCTGCTGTCGGTGCCCGCCGACCTGATGGGCGAGGTGCAGAAAGAGGCCAATCTGGCCGTGCTGACCATGGCCGGGCAGGACGTCTGGTATATGCCGATCAACGTCACCAAGGCCCCGTTTGACGACATCCGCGTGCGCGAAGCTGCGGCCAAGGCGATCAATCAGGAAGAAATCCTGGCTTCGGTCTTTGGCGGAGTGGGCGCGGTGGCCGACACCTTCCTGATCTCGGCCCTGCCGGAAAGCAAGGTTTCGGACAGCGCCAGGATCAAGTTCGACCCCGCCCGCGCGAACGCGCTTCTGGACGAGGCCGGTTGGGCCATGGGCGAAGGCGGTGTGCGCATGAAGGACGGCCAGCCGCTGAAGGTCACCCTCTGGACCCAAAGCGACAGCATCTTCCGCCGCCTGACCGAAGTGGTGCAGGCCCAGCTCAAGGCCGTGGGGATCGAGGCCGAAATCACCACCTTTGACAGCTCGATGATCCGCGACCAGTACAAGACCGGCGAGCAGCAGCTGGCCGTGCGGTCCTACAACTGGGACAACGCCGATATCGTGGACTGGTTCTTTGGCGGCGACCGGCTGGGCTATCCGAACGTGTCGATGTTCAACGACCCCAAGGCCGAAGAGCTGCGCGCGGCAGCCATGACCGGCGCCCGGAACATGGACGAACGGGTGGCCAATTTCACCGCCTATCATGAATATGTGCTGACCCAGTTCCCGATGGCGCCGATCTATCAGCCGGTGCAGGCCTATGCCTACAACGCCGAACGGATCGCCCTGCCGCAGACCATCAACGCGCCGACCTTTGGCCCGGCCGCGTTCCTTGATCTTGAAGTCAAGGAATAAGGCGAAGGCAACAGGAAGACCGGCATGCTGTCCTGGCTCATCAAACGGCTCTTGATGCTTGTGCCGGTCTTTCTGGCCGTCTCGGTCGTAATCTTTTCGATCCTGCACTTCATCCCCGGCGATCCGATCGACAACCTTCTGAAGGTCGGATCGTCACCTGAGGCGCGCGCCGAGATGGAGGCGCGCTATGGCCTCGACCGGCCGCTGCCGGTGCAATACGGCCTCTGGCTGGGCAATGTCGTGCAGGGCGATCTGGGCACCGCCATCGTGGCCCGCCGCCCGGTGGCCGACCTGATCGCGCAAGCTCTGCCCCATTCGCTGCGACTGGGGGGGCTGGCGCTGTTGTTTTCCACCGTGGTTGGCGTGACTCTGGGGGTGGTCGCCGCGCTGAACCGCGACCGCTGGCCCGACCGCGCCATCATGGGCGGGGTGCTTGTGGGATCGACCATGCCCAGCTTCTGGCTGGGGCTGATCCTGATCCTGATCTTTTCCGTCAGTCTGGGCTGGTTCCCGGTCTCGGGCGCGCGGGGGTGGAATTCGCTGGTGCTGCCGGTGCTGACCATCGGCCTTGGCGGCACGGCGCTGGTGGCCCGCATCACCCGCGTCTCGATGATCGAGGCGGCGGGGCGCGATTTCGTGACACTGCTGCACGCCAAGGGCCTGTCGCCCTTGCGCATCCAGCTGCGCCACGTGCTGCGCCATGCGCTGATCCCTGTGGTGACGATCCTTGCCTTGCGGATCGGCTGGATTCTGGGAGGGGCCGTGACAGTCGAGGTGGTCTTCGCCCGCCCCGGCCTTGGCACGCTGCTCATCAAATCCTTGTCTCAGCATGATTATCCCGTGGTGCAGGCCTGCCTTCTGATGCTGGCCATGGCGGTGATGCTGGGCACGCTTCTGGGTGACATCCTGCAGGCCCTGATGGACCCGCGGGTGCGGGCGGCGCTGACATGATCGCGCCGCTTCGCGCCCTTCGCCGCCCGCAAGGGGCCCTTGCCGGCCTGTGGCTGATCCTGGTGATCTGCGCCGCGATCCTTGCCCCGCTGCTGACCCCCTATGCCTATGATATCCAGGCCCTGCCGAACGCCTATCAGCCGGCCTCGGCGGCGCATTGGCTGGGAACTGACGAATTCGGGCGTGATCTGCTGACGCGGCTGATCTACGGCGCGCGCACCTCGCTTTCGGTCAGTGCCACGGCGATTTCCATTTCGGTTCTTTGCGGCATGGTGCTGGGGGCGGCGGCGGCCTGGTTCGGCGGCTGGCTGGACCGGGTGGTGACGATGACGGTGGACCTCACCTGGTCCTTCCCCGAAATCCTGATCGCGCTGATCCTTGTGGCCATCATCGGCCCCGGCACCACGGGCGTGATGATCGCCATCGCGGTGGCTTACCTTGCACAGTTCACCCGGCTGACCCGCGCACAGATCATGACGCTGCGGGGTGAAACCTTTATCGAGGCCGCGCGCAGCCTTGGCGCGGGCAACGGCCATATCCTGTTCCGCCACCTGCTGCCCAACGCCCTTGCCCCCGTGCTGGTCAGCGCCATGCTGGCCACGGGCGATGCCATCATCCTTGAGGCGACCTTGGGCTTTTTCGGCCTTGGCGCGCAGCCCCCGGTGCCCAGCTGGGGCGGCATGATGTCGGCAGGCTCGGCCCTGGTGTTCAAGGCGCCCTGGGTCATCATCTTTCCCGGCCTTGCGGTGGCGATTACCGTGGTGGCGATCAACCTTTACGGCGATGCGCTGATTGGCGAACTCGACATCCGCTCCCGGCTGCGGAGGGACGCATGAGCGCGCTTCTGGACCTCGACGGCGTTGGCGTCTCGATCGGCCGGCTGGCCTTGCTGGAGGGCATCAGCCTGACGGTGGAGCGGGGGCAGGTTCTGGGGCTGGTCGGCGAAAGCGGATCGGGCAAGTCGCTGACCGCCATGGCCGCCATGGGCCTTTTGCCGCTGATCGGGGGGCGCGTGACCCAAGGGTCGGTGCGGTTCGACGGGCAGGACATGGCCGCGATGACCGAGGCGCAGCGCCGGGCCTTGCGCGGGGGGCGTATCGGCTTTGTCACCCAGAACCCGATGACCGCGCTGGACCCGGTGCAGCGCATTGGCGAGCAGGTGGATGTGGTCAGCCGCCTGCATCTGGGGCTGGACCGCAAGGCCGCCCGCGCCCGCACGCTGGACCTGCTGACGCAGCTTCGTATCCCCGAGGCGGCAGTCGTCGCCGAGGCCTGGCCGCATCAGCTTTCGGGCGGGATGAAGCAGCGCATCGTCATCGCCATGGCGCTGGCCGGTGACCCGGACCTGATCATTGCCGACGAACCCACCACTGCGCTGGATGTGACCGTGCAGGCGCAGATCATTCAGATTCTGGGCAATCTGGTTCGGGAAAAGGGGGTGGCGCTCTTGCTGATCACCCATGACATGGGCGTGGTCGCGCAGGTCTGCGACCGGGTGGCGGTGCTTTACGCCGGCCGCCTGGCCGAGGAGGGCCCGGTCCGCCCGTTGTTCGCCGCACCCGCCCATCCCTATACGGCGGCGCTGATCGGCTGCATTCCGCAGGACGGCATGGCCAAGGGCAGCCTGACCGGAATTCCCGGTGCGGTGCCTTCGGCCAGGGCCTTCCCGCCCGGCTGCCGGTTCCATCCGCGCTGCGCCCGTGCCAGCGACCTGTGCCGCAGCGCCCCGCCGCCCATCACGCCGCAGGGCGACGGGCGTGTCGCCTGCCATCACCCGGGGGCAGCCCGATGACCGCGCCGCTGATCCGCATTGACACGCTTTCGAAACGCTTTCAGTCCGGCGGCGGCCTGTTCGCCAAGCCCCGCGCCATGATGGCCGTGCGCGATGTGACGCTTTCCATCGGCAAGGGAGAGGTGCTGGGTGTGGTCGGCGAAAGCGGCTGCGGCAAATCCACCCTTGCCCGGCTGGTGCTGCGGCTGATCGAACCCAGCGCGGGCCGCGTCACCTTTGACGGAACCGAGATCACCGCCCTGCCGCCGGCCGCTCTGCGCAAGATGCGCCGCCGCATGTCGATGGTGTTTCAAGACCCTTATTCCAGCCTGGACCCGCGCCACAGCCTGACCGAGGTTCTGGCCGAACCCTTCCGCGTGCAGGGCGAAACCCTGCCGCCCGAACAGATCCCGCAGATGCTGGAGGCCGTCGGCCTGCCAGCCACCTTTGCCCAAAGTCACCCGCACCAACTGTCAGGCGGTCAGCGCCAGCGGGTGGGCATTGCCCGCGCTCTCGCGCTGCGTCCCGATTTCGTGGTGCTGGACGAACCCACCGCCAGCCTTGACGTGTCAATTCAGGCGCAGATCATCGCACTTCTGGCAGATTTGCGTGACCGGCTGGGGCTGACCTATCTCTTCATCAGCCATGACCTTGGCCTTGTGCGCTATTTCTGCGACCGGATCGTGGTGATGTATCTGGGATCGGTGGTCGAGGTGCTGCCCGATACCCGTACCGCACCGCGCCACCCGTACACCCAGGCACTGATGGCATCGAACTTTGCCCCCGACCCTGCCCGCCGCCGCATGATCGAGCCGCTGACGGGCGAGATCCCCAGCCCCTTTGCCTTGCCGCCCGGCTGCGCCTTTGCCACCCGCTGCCCGCGCGCCTCGGACCTCTGCCGCCAGAAGGCCCCTGCGCTGGGGGGCGATGCTGCCCATCCAGTGGCCTGTTTTCACCCGCTCTGAAAGGCCCAAGCCCATGCCCTTCCACGTTCTGACCGGCGCTTTTGTGCACGAAAGCAACACCTTCAAGAAGGGAGAGACCTCGCTTCAGGATTTCCGCGATGATGTGCTGGACCTTGGTCAGGCCGCCATCGACCGTTTTGGCGATGTGAATGATGAACTGGCCGGCTTTCTGGATGCGGGCCGCGCGGCGGGCTGGAAGGTCACGCACACCGTCTCGGCCCATGCCACCCCCGGCGCGGTTGTCTCGCAAGAGGCGTTCGACCATATCGCCGGCCTCATCTGCAATGCCGCTGCCGAACATCGCGACACGCTGGACGGCATCCTTCTGTCGCTGCACGGGTCGATGGTTCCCAGCTTCTGCGAGGATGGCGAGGGCGAGCTTTTGCGCCGCCTGCGCGCCATCGTCGGGCCCGACATGCCCATTGCCGTGACGCTGGACCTGCACGCCATGGTCACGCCCGCGATGGTGGAACAGGCGCAAATCCTGGTCAGCTACAAGACCTATCCGCATGTCGACATGCGCCAGATCGGCCGTCAGGCGGGTGATCTGCTGGATGCAACGATGCGCGGCGCGGTGAAGCCCCGCACGCTGCGCGTTCATGTGCCCATGCTGGACGAGGCCAACGCCGGCCGCACAGACGTGCCCGAAACCGCAGCACTTTACGCCGCGGCCGCCGCGCATGAGGCCGAGCCGGGCATCCTGGCCGTGTCGATCAACGCCGGTTTTTCCGAGGCGGACATCACCGAGATGGGGCCGACCGTTCTGGTGACGCATGACAAGGGCCACGAGGCACGCGCGGCAGAAATCGCAAGCGGCCTGGCCCGCCGTATCTGGGACGGGCGCGGCAAGGTGGCCAATACCTTCCTGACGCCGGATCAGGCGGCGGCCGAGGCGCGCGACTTTGATCCCGCCCAAGGCCCGCTGGTGATTGCCGATTATGCCGACAACCCCGGCGCGGGCGCCTATGGCGACGCGACCGCGCTCTTGCAGGCGCTGCTGAAAGCCGGGGCCGCCCCTGGCGCCTTTGCCCCGATGATCGACCCCGAGGCGGCGGCGATCCTGCACCGCCACAAGGTCGGAGACATCGTGACGCTGGAGATCGGGGGCAAGTGCGACCCGACCTTTGGTGGCGGCCCGCTGCGGCTGACGGGAGAAATCGTCCACCTGTCAGACGGCACCTACACGGGCGATGGTCCCATCCTTGGCGGCATCACCCACAGCTTCGGCCCGACGGCGGTGCTGCGCGTGCAAGGCATCGACATTCTGCTTGTCACCCTGCCCGGCCAGATGCTGGATCTGCAACAGGTGCGCACCTTCGGGATAGAACCGGCGCGGCTGCGCTTTCTGGTGGTCAAGTCGATGCAGCATTTCCGCGCCGCCTTTGAACCCGTCTCCGGAAAGGTCATTGTCTGCGACACGGGCGCCCTGGCCACTCCGCAAGCGCATCTGCGCCCCTATGCCCGGGTGCGCCGCCCGGTCTGGCCGCTGGACAAGGACGCCAGCTTTCCCTTGCCGTGACGGGCGACTGAGCCTGGCCATCCCGCCCAAGAGCAGCATCGGCCCGAACCCCGGCGCGCCTTTCGGCCAGCGTCAAGACCCATTGGCCTGCATGGAAGGGGTCGCAAGCCGCAAGCAGTGCCCGGTGGACATGCCTGTCATCCTCGACTGCATCCGGCGCTGGCGCCGCGAAGGGTGTTGAGACGTGCGCCGCACGAGCGGTAACGGGCTCTGGAACCGCGCATGACAGGCGAATTCTCGGGCTAGGGGTAGCTCGGGGTTACGAGGCCAGCGTTGCCCATGGCGTTGGTGACGGAGCACCCTCGCGCCATTCGGCGCGCAGGCGATTTTGCCATGTGATTCACATGAAATGTCCGCCGCGCTTGAAAACTGCTTTCGAGACAGCTCCATGCGCTTCCCAGTGCCCCGAGGGGTGTCGGTAATCGCTAGAGATTTCGCGGGAAATTGGTCGGAGCGAGAGGATTCGAACCTCCGACCCCCTGCTCCCGAAGCAGGTGCGCTACCAGACTGCGCTACGCTCCGACCTTGGGGCGGGGTTAAACGCTTCTGCAGGGAATCGCAAGGGGGTTCGGGGGAATTCGCTGCAATCAGAGCCGCGCCGCAACAAAGGGCCAAGGCGCGGCAATCCGAAGATGGCGCCAGCCGCTTTGCCTGCTCCCTCTGCCGCGTCATCATCGGCCGATGCGGCCGGATTGCATCGGGATCTGCCGACAGCCCGAGGCGCTGCCGACAGGAAGGGAATGGCCGCCAGAATCCCGGCAACCGGGATGAAGATATTGCTGGCGGTGCACTCCGTGCCCGGCGGGCTTACGCTGTCGATGATCGCGGCGATGGCCCCGACAAACGCGATGACGGTTCTCCCTGTCATATGGAAAGGGGTCGGGCGAGCGCTGTGCGCGCCACTGCCCGGCCGCTGGCTCAGCGGAAAAGCTGGCTGAGATGATCGTTGAGGTAGAACCCCTGCGGGTCCAGCTTGCGGCGCAGGGCGCGGAAGTCATGGGCGCGCGGATAGATCGCCTCCACATCCTCGCCAGTCAGGAAGTGCATCTTGCCCCAATGCGGGCGGGCGCAGTAGCCGCGCAGGATCTTGTCCACCGCGCGCAGGTAATCCCAATAGTCCCGTCCAGGTTCACCCGATACCGAGACGGTCACGCTGTCCTGCTTGTGGAACGGGCTCATCCAGGCCTCGTCCCCGGCGGTGAAGCGGTACTCGATGGGATAGATCGCGTCCGGGAACTGTTCCAGCATGATCTTGCGGACGGCGCGGACGGCATCCTTGCCATGCTGGCGCGGGACGGCATATTCCAGCTCGTGGAAATTTGATATATATTCAATGGGATAGACATCCGAGCTGTAGGCGACCTTTTCGAATTCGGTCTCGACGGGTTCCTCGTCGGTAAGATCCATCACCTTCATCTCGCAGACATCGGTCGTGCGGCCGGTTCTTGAGGTGGCCGAGGTGTCCGGCAAGCAATAGCAATGCCGGCTTTCCTCATAGGGGCACCAGAAAAAGCTGAAATGCCGGTGCTTTTCGGCCAGCTCGTCGTGCATCTCCATCGCCGACTCGAAATCCTCGCGCCAGATGCGCTCTTTCAGGCGATAGCTGTCCGTTGCTTGCAGGGTCATCTCGGAAATGGCGCCCAGCGTGCCCAGAGAAACCCGGCTTGCCAGCAAAAGATCGGGCGTGGTTTCGTCGACGATCAGGATCGAGCCATCGGGCTGGACCAGTTTCATGCCGACGATGCAATCTGCCAGAACCGGCAGCCTGGCCCCGGTGCCGTGGGTTCCGGTGGTGAAGGCGCCGGCAATGGCCTGACTGTCGATGTCGCCTTGGTTGATCAGCGAAAGCCCCTCGGATTTCAGAACCTTGACCAACTCATTGATGGTTGTGCCAGCCGAGGCCGTGACGCGCCGTCTGGCGTGGTCGATGCTTTTGACCCCCTTCATCCCGGAAAGCGTCAGATGCAGACCATTCGTCAGCGCAACCGGCGTAAAGCTGTGGCCCGAACCGGCCACGCGCACATTCATGCCCTTCGCCGTTGCCTCCGCGATCATGGCGCAAAGTTCATCCTCGCTTTTCGGCGCGCCGCGTGCGGCCCGTACGCAGGACTGGTTGCCAACCCAGTTGCGCCAATGCGCATGTTCGATGCCGAAATCATTGACATGCATGTTGTTCGAAGAGGTCGTCATGTCCTTTTCCCCTGTTGTTCTGATTGCGTCAGATGGCCGTGCAAGCGTTGTCGGCAAACAGATGGGCGCCGTTCACAAAGCTTGACTCGTCGCTTGCAAGGAACAGCGCGGGCGAACATGTGGCAGGCGCCCTTGCTGGTGCAGTAAAGCACCTCCATCGGCGTTCCGACCACGCCCGAGATGGTCGAGGTGCTGACGATCGAACCGCCACCTGTAATCAGGGCGCTCCGTCCTTTCAGGCGTCCGCTCACGTCATTCTCCTCGGGCGGGTATCCGCCAGTCTGTTGGTTGTCGGCCGTGGCCTCGTCGTGTGAAGCTTTTTCTGAAGCGAAGTTTGCGCAGCACAAATGAGGCCCGACCATATCCCGAAAGTCATATGGAGCAGGAGGACCGGATGAGGCCCGAGGAAGCCAAAGCTGTTGCCGCGATGCCTTGGGCTGCTATCTCAAGGGGGGCCACCTCATGGACCCTTTCTATGTCGGCTGCGTATCGGGGGTGAGCGAGGGTCTGTGGCGGATGCGGGACATCGCGCCGGACAGCTTTTTCTCCTCCGAGTTCGCTCCGCACGCGAGGTGCATCCCTGCATATCGGAAGAAGAAGGCACGCTTGTCGAAGAGATCGGCTTTGTCATCGCGCTGGGGGATGGGATCTCTGCGGTTTGCTCGCTGATGCGCAGCAACGAAGGCAGCCCGTTTTCAGCGACCGAGTTTCAGACCCTGGCCGAGGTCGGGCCGATCATCTTTGCCGCAATGCGCAGGCATTACGGGCTGCGCAACGGTTCGGAAAACGCGCCGGCTGTGCCACCGATCACCGAATCCGCGTTTCGACTGGCTTTCGGCGAGCACCGGCTTTTGCTGCGCCTGTCTGCCTTTGGTCGGGCGCGCCCCGCCACCCGAAATGAAACGGCCCCCGCGCGGGGGGCCGTTGATCTTAGAGGCTGGCGTCCAGCGCGGCGATGACCGCATCACCCATGGCGCTGGTCGATACCGGGGTGCCGCCTTCGGGGCCCATCAGATCGGCGGTGCGCACGCCGTCCGCCAGCACCTTTTCCACGGCCTTTTCCACGCGGGTCGCCTCTTCGCCCATGTCAAAGCTGTAACGCAGCGCCATGGCGAAGGACAGGATGCAGGCAATCGGGTTTGCCTTGCCCTGACCGGCAATATCGGGGGCCGAGCCATGGACGGGCTCATACAGCGCCTTCGGGCGGCCATTGGCCATCGGCGCACCAAGGCTGGCCGAGGGCAGCATGCCAAGGCTGCCGGTCAGCATGGCGGCGGCATCCGACAGAAGGTCGCCGAACAGGTTGTCGGTGACGATCACGTCAAACTGCTTGGGCCAGCGGCACAGCTGCATCGCGCCGGCGTCGGCATACATATGCGACAGCTGGACGTCGGGATATTCGCGGTCATGCACTTCCTGCACCACTTCGCGCCACAGGATGCCCGATTCCATGACGTTGGCCTTCTCCATCGAGCAGAC
>ERZ1645187.571-NODE-571-length-36203-cov-31.788564_pt1 | contig 36203 bp, 33 predicted proteins | sample MGYA00575352_ERZ1645187 | MGnify/ENA primary metagenome ERZ1645187 (study PRJEB40837, sample SAMN11349314) | freshwater sediment metagenome | isolation source: river sediment | host: Sediment | place: India: Wazaribad , New Delhi | collected 2017-02-21 ... | reverse complement strand
CATCGCCTTCGGCCTCGAACGCGACGACATCGGACCCGCCTTCCGCGAGGCGATGCAGAAAGTGGTGGCTCAGCATGGCGGCTTCATCGGCTGGAAGGCCGCCCCCAGCCTTACCCACATTCTGGAGGAACTGAAGGCCATGCGCGACGGTGATGATCTGCCCGTTGGCGAAAACCCGGGCGGCGATCAGGCCGCCTGATGGCACTGCGCGTCACACGCGAAGGCCCGGCGCAAACCGGGCCTTTGTCATGACAGGCCTGGCGTCCTGCGCCTCGTCAGTAACGCCAGATCAGTAACGCCAGATCAGACTGGCCAGAACCCGATGGTCGGTCCAGTCGTCACCCGGTTCCGAGCCATGGAAAAATGTGCCGGAATAGCCGCCAGCGACCGCCAGCATGGGATTGAACATGTATTCAATGCCCGTTCCCGCCGTGGCGGTAATGTCGGCCCCGCCATCGCCCTTCTCATAATCTGCCCCGATGTTGAACTTGAGGTCGAGATTTTCCAGAAGCGCCTGGGTCAGGTCGAGGCGGGCTGCCCACTTGCGCGTGCCGGATGATGTGGCAGCAGCACTCTCGTTCAGTTCGGTGCCTAGCGTGAGCACAGCGGTGGTGAGTTCGGTGGGCCGCCACGCAAGCGACCCGTCAAGCCCCACCGTCTGAATGGTCTTGAGGGCCGGATCGGCATAGTCGCGCACCAGATATTTGACCGCCATCTCGCCGTTCCACAAGGCACCGTCGTCAAAACTGAAACCGGCCCGCAGCGCCAGGCCGTGGGAGTTGCGTTTCAGCCCGTTGCGGTCGCGGGTGCTGTCATGCAGGCGCGGGCCATAGCTGGCTTCGGCGAAGGGATTGATGGCCGCACCATATCTGTAGGTGCCGCGCAGGTTGAGCGTGGGTTCCGTATAGGCCCGGTCGGAATTGTCCTCCGTGGTGCCGTCGCCGCGCTTCACGTCGCTGAAGAAGGCGCGCTCGACCCCCAGCCTGGCGGTGGTTTCGAGGGGGCCGAAATCATGGCTCAGGGCAGCGCTGCCGCCCAGCGCGTGATCGCGCCGCGGATCGACAGCGTCGGTCGCCACTTCGCGGGATCCCGCACCGGTCTGGGTCAGGTCATAATGCAGGCTGAAATCGGCATGGGTGGTGCGGCGCACATCGAGCCGAAAATCGGTCTTGGCCGAAGCGGTCACAGTGCTCGGGTTGTCCTTGTCGAGAAAGCGGATGAATTCGCTGCTGGCCTCACCGCTCCAGGAATGGCGCAACCAGTCACTCTGGAAGGCGACGGCCGGGCGCAGCCGCAAACCGACATCGGCGTCGGCCTTGTCCGCACTCCTGCGCGCATTGCTGGTGGCAACGCCGCCCACCTCCAGGGATGGATGGAAATCGAACACACTGGCCCGCATGCCCAGCGGCGCATAGGGGTCGGGCCGGGGACGGGTAAGGCGGCGCGGTCTGGCGGCAACCGTTTCGGTCACCGGCGGCGGCGCCAGAACCCTGACGGCAGCACTGTCCTCGGGAGGGGCTGCGGGGTCGGCCAGCGGATCGGCCAGAGGATCGTCAAGCGGATCGGAAACAGGGTCGGTGCCGTCAGCCACAGCGGCAGCATCCGCTGTGCTGGTCCGCAGCGGTGGCAGCACCTGGGCCAGAACGGGTAGGGTCAATGCCCATAATGCGGCCGCGGTCAACGCCAGCCGCGCCAAGTGCCTGTTAATCACGGTACTCTCCTCACTGCGCGCGACCGTAAAGAAACATGGTTAACGTCAGGTTGCGCGGCCTTCGGCACCCTTTCCTTTTGCCCGTGAGCCTCCTATTTTGCCCGCCATGTCAAAGCCTTCCCGCCATTCCCCCGATCTCGACCTGATTGCCACGGCGCGCACCGCACTGGCCACAGAGGCCCAGGGGCTTAACCGTCTTCTGGCTGCCCTGGACGGGCCGCTGGGCGACAGCCTCGCCCGCGCGGCAGCGCTCATTGCCGCAGCGGCCGGCCGCGTTGTTGTTTCGGGCATGGGCAAAAGCGGCCACATCGGCCGCAAGATCGCCGCTACCCTGGCTTCCACCGGCACGCCTGCCCTGTTTGTGCATCCCGCTGAAGCCAGCCACGGCGACCTTGGCATGATCACCACCCAGGATGTGTTGCTGCTGCTGTCAAACTCGGGCGAGTCGGCAGAACTGCGTGACTTGCTGGCCTATAGCCGGCGCTTCCGTGTGCCCCTCATTGCCATGACCGCGCGCCCCGCCAGCACCCTCGCCCGCGAGGGAGACGTGGTGCTGCTGCTGCCCCAGGCCGAGGAGGCCTGCCCCATCGGCCTGGCCCCCACCACCTCGACGCTGATGCAACTGGCCCTCGGTGACGCGCTGGCCATCATGCTGCTCAAGCAGCGCGGCTTCACCGCCGAGGATTTTTCGGCCTTTCACCCCGGTGGCAAGCTGGGCGCGCAGCTGAAGCTGGTGCATGAGGTGATGCTGACGGGTGACGCGCTGCCGCTGGTGCCGGAAACCATGGTGATGAGTGAGGCCCTGGTGGTCATGACCGCCAAAAGCCTGGGCTGTGTGGGTGTGACCGATCCGCAGGGCAGGCTCATCGGCATCATCACCGATGGCGATCTCCGCCGTCACATGACCGGCCACCTGCTGGGCCAGACAGCGCGCATGGTGATGACGCCCAACCCCCGGACCCTGCCGCGCGATGATCTTGCCATTGAGGCCCTGGACACACTGAACCGTGCCAAGATCACCGCCGCCTTCATTGTTGATGAAGGTGGCAGGCCTTCAGGCCTCATTCACATCCACGACCTCTTGCGCCTCGGCGTCTCGTGATCAGGCGGCTTCCACCCGAAGCCGCAGCCCGTTGACACCTGTGACCCTGACCCGCGTTCCCGGCGGCAGGTCCGGCCCCTCCACCTCCCACAGCGTGCTGTTGATGGACAGATGGCCCCGGCCCTCGCGGATTGCCTCACCCAGAACATAGGTCGAGCCGATATATTCATACATGCGCCGGTTCAGGTTGGGCTGGGCTGAGTCAAAAACCTTCCGTTCACTGAGAAAGCGCCGCCCGGCATAAACGCTGACCAGCGACAGGGCCGAAAACAATATGAGTTCGGCCTGCCAGCCCATGTTCAGCATCATGTCGAGAAGCCCGACCACGGCGGCTGGAATGGCCAGCCAGATGAAGAAAATGCCGGGCGCCATCAATTCGAGAATGAGCAGGGCGCCCGCCACCACAAACCACGACCAGTTGCCGAGAAGCGGAAAGAGTTCCGACATGGCCTAGCTCCGCGGATTGGGCGGCGAACCGCGGCGCGGCAGGCTGGGTGAAGGCTCGGAATTGCCGAAGGCCTCGCGGGCAATCTCGGCAATGCCGCCAATGGACCCCAGCACCGAAGCCGCATCCACCGGCATCATCAAAACCTTCTGGTTTGGTGACTGCGCCAGCGCCTCCAGCGCCTTCACATAGTTGTTGGCGACGAAATAATTGATGGCCTGCACATTGCCGGCCGCAATGGCCTCACTCACCATGGTGGTTGCCTTGGCTTCGGCCTGGGCCTGGCGTTCACGCGCCTCAGCCGTGCGGAAGGCGGCCTCCTTCTGGCCTTCGGCCTGCAGCACCGCCGACTGCTTTTCGCCCTCGGCCTTCAGAATGGCCGCCTGACGCAGGCCCTCGGCCTCGAGAATGGCCGCGCGCTTGTCACGTTCGGCTTTCATCTGGCGCGCCATGGAATCAACCAGATCACGGGGCGGATTGATGTCCTTGATCTCGATCCGGGTCATTTTCACGCCCCAGGGCTCGGTCGCCCGGTCCACCACGCCCAGCAGGCGGTGATTGATCTCGTCGCGCTGCGACAGAAGCTGGTCGAGGTCCATGGAGCCCATGACGGTACGGATATTGGTCATGGTCAGGTTGATGATGGCGTTTTCCAGGTTCTGCACTTCATAGGAAGCGCGCGCTGCATCCAGCACCTGATAGAAGGCAACCCCGTCCACCGTCACCATGGCGTTGTCGCGGGTGATGACCTCCTGCGACGGCACCTGGATCACCTGCTCCATCATGTTGAGCTTGGCGCCCACCCGGTCAATGAAGGGAACGATGAGACCGAGGCCCGGTTCCAGGGTGCGAATGTAGCGCCCGAAACGCTCCACCGTATAATTATAGCCCTGCGGCACCATGCGAATGGCGCGCAACAGGTAGAACACCACCACACCGAACAGCAGAATGACGAAAATTCCCAGGCCCGAATTCATCGCAGTCCTCCGTCCCGAAAGGAAAAAAGTCCGCCCCTATCATGGGAAGACGGTGCCTCGCCTGCAAGGGCCTCAGCGCCAGCCCATGAGCTCGCGTCGAACGATGGTTTCTAGCATGTGAATTGATTCGCTCGTATCGTTGAGGCTGGGCACCACGGCGAAGTTCTCCCCGCCATGCTCACGGAAGGTCTCTCCCAGACCAATCGCCACCTCCTCCAGCGTTTCCACGCAGTCCGCAGCAAAGCCGGGGGTGATCATCAGCAGGTTCTTCACGCCCTGGCCGGGCAGAGCCTCCACCACCTCCTGGGCATAGGGCTGCAGCCATTCCGCCTTGCCGAAGCGCGACTGGAACACCACCTGCAGCCGGTCTTCGGAAAGCCCCATCTTCTCGCGCACCAGGCGCGCCGTCTTCAGGCAGTGGCAATGATAGGGATCACCCTTCATCCAGTAGTCCTTGGGCAGGCCATGGAAGGACATGAGAATACGGTCCGGCTGCCAGGCAAGCCCCTTCAGTGCCGTCTCCAGACTCCGCGCCAGGGCGGCAATATGAGCGGGATCATCGAAATAGGGCGGCACGGTGCGAATGGCCGGCTGCCAGCGCATGGTCTGCAGCGCCTCATAGGCCTTGTCCAGCACCGAGGCCGTGGTGGTGGCCGAATACTGCGGATAGAGCGGAAACAGCACAATGCGCTCGCAACCCGCCTGTTTCAGGGCCGCAAGCCTGTCGGCAATGGGCGGCAGGCCATAGCGCATGGCCCAGTCCACCAGCACCGGTGCGGTTTCCCAGCCCGCCTCGCCCGGCAGGGCCCCGCCCAGCGCCGTGGCCAGCTTCCGGGCCTGCGACCGGGTAATGGTCTTGAGCGGCGATTCGTCGAGATCGCGGTTCCAGATCTTGTCATAGGCATGGCCGGACCGCTTGGGCCGGGTGGTCAGGATGATGCCGTTCAGGATCACCCACCACAGGGCGCGGTTGGTTTCAATCACCCGGCGGTCCGACAGGAATTCCTTGAGATAGCGGCGCATGGGCCAGTAGGAGGTGGCCTCCGGGGTGCCCAGGTTGATGATCAGAACCCCGATCCGGGCCGGGGCAACAGGCGGATGGCCGGGGGGCAGCGGCGAAAGTGCTGGCATGGTGCATGGGTCTCGTGACTTGTGGTGGGCTGAAGCTAAAGCAATCTGCCTTTTGACGGAATCGGAAAAAAACCGATAATTTCCTGCCGATTCCAGGTGAAGGCAGGAATCGTTAATAACTTACACAGTCATTCCCGCCTAAGGTGAGTCGCCTGAAATGCCTCGGAAACGGACTGGCTGATGAAGCATAATCCCACCATTATTTTCGACAGCTTGCGGGACGCCAGCCGGGCAGTGCTCACCCCCGCACTTCGAGACCTTCATGCCGAGGGCATATCGGACACACGTGCCCGTGTCCTGATCCGCCACGAACAGGTCAGCGAGGTCAGCCGCTCCATTCCCCTGTTCCTCCTGTTTCACATCTGCACCGCCCTCATCCTCACCATGCGGCTGTCGGGCCGCACCGGCGAAGTTCATTCGCTGCTGATCTTTTTTCTGACCCTGCTGCCCGCCGTCATTCTCTCCGCCGCCTGGTTCTATCATGACCGCTATCCCCGCAAGAACGATACGCTGGTGTTCCGCCTGATTGAGGCGGGCGGTGTCTTCATGGGCGTCATCTGGACCATGCCATCGGCCCTTCTCATGGCCCAGGCAATGGGCACCGAACGCATGATCATTCTGGGTCTGGTGCTCACCATCACCAGCATCGGCGCCATTTCGCTGGCCCGCATTCCAACCGCCGCCATCCTGTTCACGGCCTTTTCCGTATCTGCCCTCAGCTATTCGCTGCTGCTTTATGGCGGCAGCGATGCGGTTATCGGGGCTTCCCTCACCATCACCTATGGCCTGGTTCTCACCAGCATCATTCTCGCCTCCCACCATGACTTCTTGCGTCGGGCCCGCGCCGACTTCGAGGTCAAGAACCAGCAGGAGGTGATTGCCCTGCTGCTCAATGATTTTGAACGCGGCACCCATGACTGGCTGTGGGAAAGTGATACCGAAGCCAAGCTTGCCTATTTCTCGCCGCGGCTGGGCGAGCATCTGGGCCTGGCGCCGGAACAGATCATTGGCCGCAGTTTCGCCGAACTGCTGCAGGCCGATGCCCACACACCCGGCTGGGACGCCTTTCTGAGCGACATGGCGGCCTGCCAGACCATTGAGGGCCGGGTCATTGATGTCAGCCTGCGCGGCAACATGGCCCACTGGGAAATCACCGCCCGGCCCCTGTTCAAGGAGGATGGCAGCTTTCATGGCTATCGTGGCGTCGGCCGCGATGTGACCCAGAAATGGGAAGCGGAAACGGCCCTGCGCGATGCCAAGCAGGCGGCGGAAACCGCCTCCTCTGCCAAGTCGCAGTTCCTGGCGGTGATGAGCCACGAGCTGCGCACCCCGATCAATGCCATTGTCGGCTTTTCCGAAATGCTGGGCGGCGCCCATGGTGACAACCTGTCGCCCGAGACCCGCCAGGACTACCTCAACACCATCATGGAGAGCACGCGCCACCTGCAGAGTCTGATCAACGATCTGCTCGACATGACCCGCATGGAAAAGGGCACCCTGCAGCTGGTGGAACAGGAACTGGACGCAGCCGAACTGGTGGAGGTGGCCGCCCGCATGTGCCGCAGCCAGGCGGAGGGCGCCGATGTGACCGTGGTGGCCCGCACCGTGGACAATATCGGCATCACCGGTGATGTCACCCGGCTCAAGCAGGTGTTCCTGAACCTTCTGACCAACGCCATCAAGTTCACCCCCGCCGGCGGCATTGTAAATGTGGACATGGAACGCAGCCCCCAGGGCCAGCTCATCCTGGCCGTGCGAGATGCCGGCATCGGCATCGCCCAGTCCGATATCGAGCGGGTTTTCGATCCCTTCTTTCAGGCTGAAAACAGTTCCAGCCGGCGTTATGGCGGCATGGGCCTGGGCCTGGCCATCGCCCGCAAGATTGCCCGTCTGCATGGTGGCGACGTGACGCTGGCCAGCGAACCGGGTGCCGGCACCACGGCAAGCCTCATTCTGCCGGCCTCGCGCATCCACTGGCCGCAGCGCCAGACCGGCCAGCGTCGCCGGGCCTGACCGGCGGCCCGCGCTTCGCCGACCGCCGGCTGCCAGACGGATATTTGAACGCTTCCGATGCAATCCACACTGGCAAAACCCCGGTCCAGCGGCTATTTTGCCGCAACCATCAACGGTTCGAGACCATGCCCACCCGCTATCCCCTTGTCGGCCTGCCTGCCGACACCCATGAATCCCACGGCTTCCTCTATCACTCGCTGGGCGACAAATATGTGCGCGCCCTGGCTGAAGTGGCGAACGTCACCCCCGTCATGATTCCCTCCATCGCCGAGGTCATGGATCTGGACGGGCTGTTGAGCCACCTCGATGGTGTGCTGATGACAGGGGCCATATCCAATGTGCACCCGCCGCACTATGGCGAACAGCCCAGCGCCGACCACGAACCCTATGACCACCGCCGCGATGCCATGACGCTTGCCCTGATCCGCGCCGTCGTTGACCGCGGCATGCCGCTGTTCTGCATCTGCCGCGGCTTTCAGGAACTGAACGTCGCCATGGGCGGCACGCTGGAAACCGAACTGCAGCGTGGCCACGGCCGGCTCGACCACCGCGCCCCCAAGTCCGATGATGTGAATGTGCGCTATGCCCCCTCCCATGACATCGCCATCACCAGCGGCGGCATGCTGGAGCGCATTCTGGGCAAGACCGAAACCAGGGTGAATTCCATTCACCGCCAGGGGGTGCGCCATCTCGCCCCCGGCCTCGTGGCCGAGGCCACCGCCCCCGACGGCATCATTGAAGCCGTGTCGGTGAAGGGGGCCAGGGCCTTTGCCTTCGGCACCCAGTGGCACCCGGAATTCCGGGCCGGTGAAAACCCCGATTCGGTGAAGCTGTTCACGGCCTTCGGCGATGCGGTGCGGGCGCATGCCCGCCAGCGCCTGGAAAAACGCCTGGCCCCCAGCGTCGCCTGATCCCTTACAGCAGGGCCGGCAGTTCCGTCAGGCTGGTAATGCGCGCCGCAGGCTTGCCCGGCAGTTTCTCATCGGCCTCGGCCCGGCGTGCCAGCCGCACCGCCTGAAAGCCGAAATGCGCCGCGCCCTGCGCATCCCAGCCATTGCCCGACACAAAGCAGATGGACGGCGCGTCATGGATTTGCAGTTTCTGCATGGCGTGGCGATAGACCCGGCGCGACGGCTTGTAGATGCCCACATCCTCCACCGACAGCACCTGATCGAGCAGCTTGTCCAGCCCCGCATGGCGCACCGCCTGATCCAGCATGGACGGTGAGCCGTTGGACAGAATGGCGGTGCGGCGGCTCTTGCCCTTGATGGCCTTCAGGGCTTCGGCTGCATCCGGGTAGGCATCAAGCTTGAGATAGAGCGCCATCAGCTCATCGGCCAGTCCCGCCTCAGTCAGTTCAAGGGCGGCAAGCGTCTGGTCAAGGGCGGCGCGTGTCACATTCCAGAAATCGTCATGCACGCCCATCAGGCTGCGCAGCCAGGTGTAGTCCAGTTGTGTCTGGCGCCAGAGCCGGGCCAGTTCCTCACCCTTGCCGTCAAGGTCGGCAGCCATCTTCGCCACTGGCGAGGCCACATCAAACAGCGTGCCATAGGCGTCAAACACCACCGCCTGAATGCCTTCGAGTTTCACCCTTGCCTCTGCCATGCGCCGCCCCCACCCGAAGCCGCCATGCTAACCGCCGTGGTGAAAAAGAAAAGGGTTCAGCCCACCACCGACAGGGCGGGGAAATGTTCGAGAATCCAGAACGACACCGCCTGCATGGCACCGGTCAGGAACATGAGGCCGGTTGCCACCAGAAGTGCCCCCATGACCCGTTCCACCGTCAGCATGTGTTTGCGGAAACGGGCGAAGAAGCGCAGAAAGCCGCCGACGCTGGCCCCGGCAATGAGAAAGGGAATGCCAAGACCCAGCGAATAGACCGCCAGCAGCGCTGCTCCCTGGGCCACATTCTGCTCCGAGGCGGCAATGGTCAGAATGGCGGCCAGCACCGGCCCGATGCACGGCGTCCAGCCGAAGGCAAAGGCCAGCCCCACGCCATAGGCGCCCCACAGGCCAGCCGGATTGGACTGCTGCTGATAGCGCGCCTCGCGGTTCAAAAGGCCGATCTTGAACAGGCCGAGGAAGTGCAGGCCCATGATGATGATGAACACACCCGCCACCTTGGCCAGCAGCGGCGCCCAGGCGCGCAGCATCTGCCCGGCATAGGAGGCCGACGCCCCCAGCACCACGAACACCGTGGCAAAGCCGAGCACGAACATGAGCGAGGCCAGCAGCACCCGGCGGCGCTTGGCGGCCAGGGCTGCCTCGCCCTCCGCCGTCATCTCCTCCAGCGACACGCCGGTGATGAACACCAGATAGGGCGGCACCAGCGGCAGCACACAGGGGCTGAGAAAACTCGCCACCCCCGCCAGCAGGGCCGCACCAAAGGACACATTGCTCATGACCGCTCCATGACAGGCCGCCGCGCCGACCGCAAGGCGGGCCAGCGCCGCAGTCCTTTCACATATCAGTCAGGGCGCTTGCGCGCCTTGACCTCGGTTACGCCATCAGATATGTTATATTATAACATAACATGGAGAGATCATGCGCCGCCTTGCCCTTTCCGGTCTGCTTCTGGCCGCCATTTCCCTGCCCGCCCTGGCCGCCCCGCGTGTGGTGGCCTCCATTGTGCCGGTTCATTCCCTGGCTGCCGCCATCATGCAGGGGGTGGGCACACCGGAACTGCTGCTGTCGGGCCAGAACTCGGAACACACCGCAAGCCTGACCCCCCGCCAGCTGGAGCAACTGATCAAGGCTGATGCGGTGTTCATGGTGGGCGAAGGCCTGGAATCGAAGCTGGTGCAGCTTGATGGTTCCGAGGCCGTGGGCGGCAGGCGCTTTGTCGCTCTTGCCGATACCCCTGGCCTTGCCACGCTCCCCATCCGCGAGGGCGGCAGCTGGGAACCTCACCACCATGATGACGAGGAGACTGACCATGACCACGACGCCCACAGCGCGGCGGAGACCGACCATGACCACGCCGCCCACAGCGCGGCGGAGACCGACCATGACCACGCCGTCCACGCCGCATTTGACCCCCACATCTGGCTTTCTCCCGCCAACGCCAAGGTGATGGCCGGGGCCATAGCCGCCGAGCTGTCGCGCCTCGACCCCGCCAATGCCGCGGCCTATGCCGCCAATGCCGCCAGGCTGGACCACCGCCTTGACGAGACCAGCGCCAGGCTGACCGCCGAGCTGGCCCCGGTGAAGGACCGGCCCTTCATCGTGTTCCATGATGCCTATCAGTATTTTGAGCGGGATTTCGGCCTTTCCGGCGTGGGCAGCATCACCGACATTGCCGGTGCCCCGCCCTCTGCCCAGCGCCTCAAGGACATTCAGGACAAGATCCGTTCCACCCAGGCCGCCTGCGTGTTCCGCGAACCGCAGTTTCCCGCCGACCGGGTGGTGGCCATCACCGCCGACACCGGCACCCGCACCGGCGTGCTCGATCCCCTGGGGGCCGGTCTGACCCCGGGGCCTGAAGCCTATCCCACCCTGCTGGATGATCTTGCCGCCAGCCTGAAGACATGTCTGTCGGGCTGAAGCGGCGGCTTCACTTTTTGGCCCCAATGCCGGATGATGAAGGCAACGAGCAAATCACTGCCCGGGGGTCTCCTTGCATCGTCTTCCCTATGTTGCCCTGATGCTTTTTCTGGCCGCAGGCCCGGCCGGCGCGCATCCACATGTTATTGTCGACGTGAAGACCGAACTTCTGCTCAACGCGGCCGGACAGGTCACCGGACTCCGCCAGCACTGGCTGTTCGACAAGAATTATACCGAAGCGGCGCTGGAAGACATGGACACCAACCATGACGGCACCTTCACCTCGGCGGAGCTGCGCCCGCTCACGGATGAAAACATCAAGTCGCTCCGGGAATATGACTATTTCACCGTGGTCCGGCAAAAGGGCGAACGTGTCGAAACCAGCGCCCCCATTGATACCGACCAGACCTGGTCCAAGGGTCTGCTCACCCTCCATTTCACCCTGCCCTTCAAACATCCGCTCGACCCCCGGAAGTCTGAGGTCGTGGCCAAGATCTATGACCCCGATTTCTTCATTTCCTTTGCGCTGGCCGCCCACAACGCCGCCCGGCTTGAGGGCAATGCACCCGCCGGCTGCGCCGTCACCGTCAAGCCCGTGCCCACCGATGCCGAACTGGAGTCAACCCGCACCATGCTGGCCACCAAGGGTGTGGACTGGCAGCCCGAAAACAATGAAGACTTCGGCGCCCTGTTCGCCCAGCCCATCACCCTGTCATGCGCCTCCTGATCCGCCTGCTTGTTGTTGTGATGCTGGCGCTCGCCGGCACGGCCCCGGTCCTTGCTCAGGACAGCGCCCCCGCCAGCGCCACCAGCCAGACCGAGGCCACCCCCAGAATCAGCCCGCGCCAGCTTCTGGTGCCGCCGAAAAACTCCGATGGCACCCTCAGGACCACACCCTTCACCGAAGACCCCGTGCGCTGGATGGCCGAAAAACAGCAATCCTTTTACGGCAGCCTGTCACAGGCGCTGCGCGGCCTGCGCGGCGAAGGCAGGGCCAGGGCCAGCTGGACGCTGTTTCTCATTTCCTTTGCCTATGGCGTATTTCATGCCGCAGGCCCCGGCCACGGCAAAACCGTGATCTCCGCCTGGCTTTTTGCCACTGAAAATGAGCTGCGCCGCGGCATCACCGTGGCCTTTCTCAGTTCCATCATACAGGCGCTCACGGCCATTCTGCTGGTCACGGTGCTGCTGGGGCTGGTGGCCAGTGCCGGCAGCGTGGCCCGCGATGCCACAGGCTTCCTTGAAAGTGCCAGCTATCTGATGATCGCGGGGCTTGGCCTTTATCTCCTCGCCACCGCCCTGCCCCGCGCCCGGCCCGCCCGGCATCATGACCATGGCCATGGCCACAGCCACGACCATCATGGCCACAGCCACAGCCATCATGACCACCACGGCGACCATGCCGACTGCCCCTCCTGCGCAGCGCTGAATGACGGCAACGGCGATGACGCCTGCGGCTGTGGCCATGCCCATGCCCCCACCCCCTATGCCGTGGCGGGGGCTGACTGGTCATGGCCCAAGGCGCTGTCCATGGCCTTCGCCATCGGCATCCGGCCCTGCACCGGGGCCATTCTGGTTCTGATCATGGCCAATGCCCTTGGCATCTATTGGGCCGGTGTCGTCTCCACCCTCGCCATGGGCTTTGGCACCTTTCTCACCGTCTCGGCCATTGCCGCCCTGGCCGTCTTCGGCAAGGGCCTGGCCACGCGGCTTGCGGGAACCAATGACCGTCTGGCGCATTGGCTGAACCGGGGCCTGCGTCTGGCGGCAGGATTGCTCATCGCCGGGCTGGGCCTCCTGATGTTCCTCGGTTCCCTTCAATCCAGCCAGACGGTGATGTGACATGACCCCCAAACTGCGCAGTGGCCTGGTTCTCGCGGGCTTCATCGGCCTGTGTCTGGCGGTCGGTGCCCTGGGCGGCTGGGTGACGGCGCCCGCCGTGGCTGAGTGGTATCCCACCCTCAACAAGCCCAGCTGGAATCCGCCCGACTGGGTTTTTGCGCCAGTCTGGACCACGCTTTACATTCTGATGGCAGTGGCGGCCTGGCTGGTGTGGAAGCGCGGCCAGACGGGTGCTGCCATCAAGGGGGCCATGACCCTGTTCTTCTCCCAGCTTCTGCTCAATCTCGCCTGGTCCTTCCTGTTCTTCGGCGCCCGCCAGCCCGGCACGGCCTTTGTGGAAATCCTTATGCTGTGGGCGGCTCTGCTGGCCACCCTCATCGCCTTCTGGCGCTTGTCGAAACCGGCCGGTGCGCTGCTTCTGCCCTACCTTGCCTGGGTCAGCTTTGCCGCTGTGCTGAATTACACCGTCTGGCAGTTGAACCCATGAAAAAGCCGGGGCGTTGCCGCCCCGGCGTCAGATTCAGACTGTCGGCAAATCACAGGTCGCCGACAACCGCCTTCTTGGCCAGCGCCTTGTATTGCTTCACGCTGAACTGAATGGGATTGCCACCGGCAGAGGGATCCTTCACCGCCATGGCCGCAATCTCGTCCAGCCGCTTGCTGTCAATGCCGATGTCCGACAGCTTGTGCGGAATGCCGATCTCCTTGCGCAGCGCCAGAATCCATTTCAGGAAACCGTTGAAGCCGCCCTTGATGCCGAGATAGGCGGCAGCACGCTCAATGTCCTTCTCGATCTTCTTGCGGTTGGCCTTCAGCACATAGGGCATGAGAATGGCGTTCAGCAGGCCGTGGTGAGCGTCATAAAGCCCGCCAAAGGGATGGGCCAGCGCATGCATGGCGCCAAGCCCGGCCTGGAAAGCGGTGGCCCCCATGGCAGAGGCCACCAGCATGTTGCCGCGGGCATCGAGATCCTTGGGTTTCTTCACTGCCTTCACCAGGTTTTCCTTGATGAGGCGCATGCCCTCCAGCGCCACGCCCTTGGCCAGCGGATGATAGAAGGGCGCGCAATAGGCTTCGAGATTATGCGACAGCGCGTCCATGCCGGTTGCCGCCGTAAGCTTGGCGGGCAGCGCCACGGTGAGTTCCGGATCAAGGATCGACACCCTGGGCATGATGGCGGGATGGAAGATGATCTTCTTCTCATGGGTGTCCGGGTGGGTCACCACACCGGCGCGGCCCACTTCCGAGCCGGTGCCCGCCGTGGTCGGCACGGCGATGATGGGAGCAATCTTCGACGCATCGGCCCGCGTCCACCAGTCGCCAATGTCCTCCAGGTCAAACACCGAAATGGACTGGCCATGCATCAGCGCGATCATCTTGCCGATATCGAGGCCCGAGCCACCGCCAAAGGCGATGACACCATCATGATTGCCGGCCTTGAAGGCGCGCACGCCATCAGTGATGTTGCTCTCCACCGGATTGGGGCGCACATCGGCAAACACGGCAATGCCAAGGCCCGACTTCTTCACGTCCTCGACAATGGCCTTCACCATGGGCATGGCGGCAAGGCCGGGATCGGTCACCAGCAGCGGCCGCTCGATGCCGGAGGCGCGGCAGAAATCCGCCAGTTCGCGGATGCGCCCCGCGCCATATTTGATGGCCGTGGGAAAATTCAGATTGCGGTTCGGAATGGTCATGTCACATCTCCAATGGCACGTTGCGGGTTCACGCCGTGCGCGTCCTCAAATGATAGCTCTTGGGCCGGGTCAGCGCCTCATAGCCCACCACCGACAGGGTGGCGCCACGGCCCGTGTCCTTGACGCCGGTCCAGGTCAATGCCGGATCAAGATAGTCGCAGCGGTTCATGAACACCGTGCCGGTGGCGAGACGATCGCCAATGGCCTGGGCGGCCTGTTCGTCGCTGGTCCACAGTGCGCAGGTCAGCCCATAGGCGGAGTCATTCATCAGGTTGATGGCTTCCTCATCGTCCGACACCTTCATGATGCCGATGACCGGGCCGAAGCTTTCCTCGGTCATGACGCTCATCTGGTGGTTCACACCGGTCAGCACCTGCGGCGCCATATAGGGCGTGCCCTTCTTGTCCATGGGGAAGGACTTGGGGTCAATGTGGGCCGTGGCTCCGGCCCGCACCGCCGCGGCAATCTGCTTGCGCACAAAGCCCGCCGCATCGGCCTTGATCATCGGCCCCAGCGTGGTCGCCTCATCCAGCGGTGAACCCAGCACATATTTCTTCGTCAGGTCGATGAAGCCCGCCACGAAATCCTTGTAGAGCGACTTGTGCACATAAATGCGCTCGATGCCGCAGCAGCTCTGGCCGGAGTTGAAGAACGAGCCGTCCACCAGATTTTCAACCGCATGGTTGAGATCGGCATCGGCGCGCACATAGGCGGGGTCCTTGCCGCCCAGTTCCAGCCCCATGTTGATGAAGCGGCCCGCCGCCGCCTGTTCCATGGCGCGGCCCGCCGCCACCGAGCCGGTGAAGCACACCATGTTGGTAAGGCCGCCGGAAATGATCTGGGCCGTCTGCTCATGGTTCAGCACCAGATGCTGGAACACGCCCTTGGGCAGGCCCGCCTTGTCAAAGGCCTGCTGGAAACGCTCGGCCACCAGGAGGGTGTGCGAAGCATGCTTCAGCACCACCGTATTGCCCGCCATGATGGCGGGAATAATGGAGTTGACCGCCGTGAGATAGGGGTAGTTCCACGGCGCAATGGTGAACACCACGCCCAGCGGCTCGCGCTTGATGTAGCGGGTGAAGCCCTCCTTGGCCTCCGGCACGATGGGTGCCAGCGCCTTTTCGGCAATGCCGATCATGAAGCGCGCCCGCTCTTCAAAGCCGCGCAGCTCGCCCGCCCCATAGCGCACCGGACGGCCCATCTGCCAGGCCAGTTCCGGCACGATCTCGTCCTTCATGGCGAGCATGGCGTCCACCGCCCTGGAACACAGGCGCGCCCGCTCGGCCAGGGCAACGTTTTTCCATTCCACCTGGGCGGCGGCGGCGTTGAAGAAGGTTTGCGTGATGGCCTTCTTGGTGGCCACGGCACGCTTGGCATAGACCCGGCCATCCACCGGGGAGATGCAGGAAATATGGTCAGCCATGATAATCCTCGGAAACGAACTCAATACCTCTCAAAGCCGCGCCTGAGTTCGAGATCGGTGATGCGGCGGTCAAATTCAAACTGCTCCCACTTGGCGGTGTGAACGTAGTGGTCCACCACCTCGTCGCCCAGCACGCCGCGCAGGAATTTCGACGTGTCGAGAAGCTCGGTGGCATCGCGCAGCGTCTTCGGAATTTCCCGAAGCTTGCGTGACGTGTCATAGACATCACCCGACACCACCGGCTCCAGCGCCATCTTCTTTTCAATGCCGTCCAGCCCGGCGGCAATCAGCGCCGCAAACGCCAGATAGGGATTGAGATCAGCGCCGCCGATGCGGCATTCAACGCGAATGGCCTTGGAGTGTTCGCCGCAGATGCGGAAGCCCGCCGTGCGGTTGTCAAAACTCCACACCGCGCGCGTCGGCGCAAAGGTGCCGGCCATGAAGCGCTTGTAGGAGTTGATATAGGGTGCCAGGAAATAGGTGATCTCGCCGGCATGGGCGAGTTGCCCGGCCAGATAATGCTTCATCATGTCGGACATGCCGTGGTCGCCCGCCCTCTCGAAGAACAGCGGTTTGTTATCGGTGGACCACAGCGACTGATGAATGTGGGAGGAATTGCCCGCCATGCCATAGTCCCACTTGGCCATGAAGGAGACGCTCTTGCCCTGGGCCCAGGCAATTTCCTTGGCGCCATGCTTGATGATGGCATGGCGGTCGGCCATTTCCAGCGCCTCGGCATAGCGGACGTTGATTTCCTCCTGCCCCGGTCCCCATTCACCCTTGGAATTTTCAACCGGAATGCCAGCCCCCGCCAGACCATTGCGCAGGGCGCGCATATAGCCCTCCTCCTTGGAGGTTTGCAGGATGTGATAATCCTCAATGTAATAACCGGCGGTCTTGAGATCGCGATAGCCCTTGGCATTGGCGGTCTCATAGGAATCGTCAAACAGGAAGAACTCCAGTTCCGAGGCCATATAGGCCTTGAGCTTCATCGCCTCGAGACGCTTCAGCTGCTTCTTCAGAATGGCGCGGGGCGAATGCGGCACATCTTCGTGGGTGTGATGATCGAGAATGTCACACAGCACCAGTGCGGTGGCCTGAAGCCAGGGCACCCGGCGCAATGTCGCCATGTCGGGCTTCAGCACAAAATCGCCATAGCCCTTTTCCCAGCTGGTCGCCTTGTAGCCGGGCACCGGCTCCATTTCGATGTCAACCCCGAGCAGATAGTTGCAGCCGTGGGTTTCCTCATAACCGCCGTCAACGAAAAACTGGGCGTGGAACCGCTTGCCGATGAGGCGGCCCTGCATGTCGACCATGGCGGCAATGACCGTATCAATGGTCCCGGCCTTCACCTCGGCCCTGAGTTGTTCCAGCGTCAGCATTCCGGTGGTCATGATATTCCTCTTGTTTCTTCCCTGATGGTCCGCGGGCGCCGCGGGCGCCGCGGGCGCCCATGACAGGCGCCCGCGCAATTTCCGTTACAGTTCGACGTTGACCTTCTCACCCACCGCCTTTTCGGCCGCATGGATGGCGGACATGCGCCGCTTGATCTCATCGCCGATGGGCGGACCCTTGAAGCGCCGGTTTTCAATGGCAAACCAGATCACCAGCGCCAGCACTAGGAAGCCAACTGTGACTTCCAGCGCCTTGTCATTGGGCGGCTGAATGCCGATGTAGAACAGGATCGCCATGGCGATGATCACCAGCACCGAGACGATCTTGTAATTGCCGGCACCCATGCTCCACGGGCCCATATGCGGCCACTTTGGCCCGCCGATGGCGATGAGGCCAAGGACAATGGGAACCGTGAAGGACAGGAACAGGAAGATCACCGTGCACGACACCACGATGGAATAGGCGGGTGTGCCGGCAATGGTGATGGCCGATGTGAACCACACGAACAGCACCGACAGGATGGCCGAAGACCAGATGGCGGCCACCGGCGTGCGGTGCGCGGGGCTGACCCTGGCCAGCGCCTTGGAGGCAAAGGGAATGCCGTCATCGCGCGAGAAGGCAAACAGCATGCGCGAGGCGCTGGTCACCGTGGCAAGGCCACAGAGCAGCTGGGAAATGAAGATCGCCACATAGAGCAGCATCTTCACCATCGGGTTCATCTGCGCGTCCATGGCCCAGAAGAACACGTTCTAGCCCTGCTTGGCCGCATCATCCATGTTCGGGATCATCAGCACGAAGGCGCACAGCATGATCCAGCCGAACAGGCCCGACCACCACACCGATGACACCATGCCTTCCGGCACCGAGGTGGCGGCCTTCACGGTTTCTTCCGACGTGTGGGCCGAAGCGTCATAGCCGGTGATGGTATAGACCGGCAGCAGCAGGCCGAGTAGGAAGGCCATGCCCATGGACACCGCATTGGGCCACACGCCCGATGCCCCTTCCGTGCCGGTATAGTTGGTGAAGGTCCACAGCCGCGAGACGTCATAGCCAGGCGCGGCGATGAGACAGGCAAGCGTCAGCGCAATGGCCGTGGCAAAGATCAGATAGCCGGAAAAATCCGTGAGCTTAGCGGTGAGACCGATGCCGTAGTGGTTGATGAGCGCCTGCAGGCCGGTAATGGCCGCCACGAACAACACCCGGTTGGTGAGTGTGTCTTCAAGCCCCCAGCCCGCGCCGAAGGCACCAAAGAAGAAATACCAGGTGCCGACATTGATGGCGCCCAGAACGGTCACCAGACCGAGCAGGTTGAGCCAGGCCGACAGCCAGCCGGTGAAGCGGTTGCCGAGGATCGACCCCCAGTGATAGAGCCCGCCCGCCGTGGGGTAGGCCGAGGAAATCTGCGCCAGCGCCAGCGCAAACACGGCGGACAGCGCCACGCCCACCGGCCAGCCGATGCCGATGGCAGCACCACCCACACCGGAGGTTGCCTGGCCCAGCGAGTTGATGCCGCCAGACAGGATGCAGATGATGGAGAAGGAAATTGCGAAGTTCGAGAACTTGCTCATCCTTCTTTCGAGTTCCTGGGCATAGCCCATGCTGTGAAGGACCTTGACGTCCTCCATCTTGTCTCGTTCTGTGTAACCGGTTTCAGCAGACATGTTTCACCCCGCTTGGCCCTTTCTCTTGCTGCCCGTCTCCCGGCGGGCGTCGGTCAATCACGTTTCCCCTTCACCCGCGCGCCGCCAGTGTTTTTGATTGCGGCATAACGAGTTGCTCTAACACCGCGCCGATTGTCCCCGCCCAGGCCTTCTGGCCCTCCGGCTGCGAGATCAGATCATTGCGGATTTCAATCATGGCATGGTCAAGCCCGCGCACCGCGCCATGGATGTTCAAGGTATGCAGAACCCCGTCCTGCGGCCCGTAGGGTTCATTGGCCCGGGCATCAACCCCGGCAAGCCCGGTCAGTATGCGCCGGCCCAGGCGTTCGTCGCGGTCAAACAGAACCCCCACCTCCAGGGTGCGGCGCTTGCCCTTGTAAACCGGGGTGAAGGAGTGAATGGACACCACCATCGTGTCCTGACCCAGCGCGGCCCGCCGGTCGAGCAGGCGGCTCACCGCGGCATGAAAGGGCCGATAGATTTCCTCAATGCGTGCCAGCCGCTGCGCAGGCGTCAGAGACTGATTGCCGGGAATGGTGAAAATCTCGCTCAGCGCCGGCATGGCATCGGGCGATTCGGGCGGCCGGTTGCAGTCATAGGCAAGCCGCGAATAGCGCTGCATGATGAGCGGCGCATCAAGCCGGGCTGACAACAGCCGCGCCACCGCATCGGCGCCAATGTCCCAGGCGATGTGGCGCGTCATATCCTCCGGCGCAAGGCCAAGGCTGCCCAGCACTGCAGGCAGACGGTTCGAGGCGTGTTCGCAAATCAGGACAAAGGGTGAGGCTCCGGTTTCGTTGACCAGAATCGCAGGGCTTTCTTCTTCTCGAAGCAGGCTCGTCCCCATCTATCCTCCCCGCCGGCTTGGCACCGGGCTTGAAGCGATAATTTCAGATTGTCTTATGCCTGTCAAATTCATTACAGTGGTGCGCTGCGGGGGGAAATGGCATGAGCGCCAAGAGACAGAGCACGGTTGCCGAAAAATTGCGCATGAAGGCGGGCGTTCTGACCGCCGCCGAGAAAAAACTGATGGCTGCTCTCTTTGCTGACTATCCGGTGGCGGGCCTCTCCAGCATCACCGACTTTGCCAGACTGGCAGGGGTCAGCACGCCTTCGGTGCTGCGGCTGGCCAAGAAGCTGGGCTTCTCCGGCTTTCCGGCCCTGCAGGAAGCCCTGCGCGGCGAACTGTCGGCGCAATTGCAAAACCCCATCGCCAAGCATGAGCGCTGGGCGGCGGAAGCGCCGGATGCCCATATTCTCAACCGCTTTGCCGATGCCGCCATGGACAATATGCGTGCCTCGCTCCGCCTCATGGACCATCGGGTGTTTGATGCGGTGGCCAGGCTTCTGGGGGCGCGCCGCCGGTCCGTCCACATCATGGGCGGGCGCATCACCGGTGCCGTGGCCCACTATTTCCACACCCACCTGCACATGGCCAGGCCCGGCGTTCACCTGGTGCCCGAGGCCCAGGCCGCCTGGCCGCAATATCTGCTCAACCTTTCCAGGGGTGACGTGCTGCTGGTCTTTGACGTCCGCCGCTATGACGCGCGCATGCTGGACTTTGCCGTTTCCGCGAAAGCCGAGGGAGCGGAAGTCGTGCTCATCACCGACCAGTGGATGTCACCCATCGCCCGCATTGCCGGACTGACCCTGCCACTGCGCATTGAAGTGCCGTCCAGCTGGGATTCCAACATGGTGCCGCTGTTCGTGGCGGAAAGCCTGGTGGCGGCGGTGGTTGATCACAACTGGCCGGAAACGCAGGCGCGCATCCACCGGCTTGAAACCATCAATGAGACGCTCCGGCGTGGAAAATCATGAGCGCAGAACAGGTCTTTGATTTCATCGTGGTGGGCTCAGGCTCTGCCGGTTCCGTGCTGGCCCGCCGCCTGTCGGAAGACGGCAAGAACACCGTTCTGGTGCTGGAATATGGCGGCAGCGACCGCGGCCCCTTCATCCAGATGCCCTCGGCCCTGTCCTACCCCATGAACATGAAGCTCTATAACTGGGGCTTCATGACCGAGCCGGAACCGCACCTTGGCGGCCGCAGGCTGGCCACCCCGCGCGGCAAGGTGGTGGGCGGCTCGTCCTCCATCAATGGCATGGTCTATGTCCGCGGCCACGCCTGCGATTTTGACAGCTGGGCCGAAATGGGTGCCACGGGCTGGGACTTTGCCCATGTGCTGCCCTACTTCAAACGCATGGAACACGCCGCCGACGGCGAGGCCGGCTGGCGCGGCACCGATGGCCCCATGCATGTGACCCGCGGCCGCCGCCTCAACCCCCTCTATGACGCCTTCATCAGGGCCGGTGCCGAGGCGGGCTATGCCGTCACCGCCGATTATAATGGCCACCAGCAGGAAGGTTTCGGCCATATGGAAATGACCGTGCACAACGGTTTCCGCTGGTCTGCCGCCAATGCCTATCTGCGCCCCGCCCTGAAGACCGGCAAGGTAAAGCTGGTCACCCACGCCTTTGCCCGCCGCGTCGTGCTGGAGGGCCGCAAGGCAGTGGGCGTGGAATATGACATGGGTGGCGAGCCGCTCATGGCCAGGGCCCGGCGCGAGGTCATCATCGCCGCCTCGGCCATCAACTCGCCCAAGCTGTTGCAGTTGTCCGGCATCGGCCCCGGTTCCGTGCTTCGGGCGGCGGGCATTCCCGTTCTGCATGAGCGCGTCGGGGTCGGCGAAAATCTCCAGGACCACATGGAGATCTATTTCCAGATCAGGGCCAAGCAGCCGGTCACGCTCCATTCCAAGCTCAACCTCGTGTCCAAGGGCTTGATCGGTCTGGAATGGCTTCTCTTCCGCACCGGCCTTGGCGCCACCAATCACTTTGAAAGCTGCGGCTTCATCCGGTCCCGCGCCGGCATCAAATACCCCGACATCCAGTATCACTTCCTGCCCGCCGCCATGCGCTATGACGGCCGGGCCGCCTTCAAGGGCCATGGCTTTCAGGTTCATGTCGGCCCCATGCGGTCCAAGTCGCGGGGCTTCGTCCGCGCCCGCAGCCAAGACCCGCACGAGGCGCCGAGCATTCTGTTCAATTACATGTCGCACCCGGACGACTGGGACGAATTCCGCCGCTGCGTGCGCCTGACGCGCGAACTGTTCCGCCAGCCCGCCATGGCCGCCCATGCCGATGGCGAAATCCAGCCCGGCCCCGGGGTGGAGAGTGATGACCAGATCGACGCCTTCATCCGCGAACACGCCGAAAGCGCCTATCACCCCTGCGGCACCTGCCGGATGGGCGCCAAGGATGATCCGCTGGCGGTGGTTGATCCCGAATGCCGGGTCATCGGCATCGAAAACCTGCGGGTGGCCGACAGTTCCATTATGCCTCAGGTGACCAATGCCAATCTCAATGCGCCCACCCTGATGATCGGCGAAAAGGCCTCCGATCACATTCTCGGCCGCAGCCTTGCGCCCTCAAATCTGGTGCCCTGGATCAATCCCGCCTGGGAGACGAGTCAGCGCTAAACCCATCCCCTTATCCGTAAGGTGCAGACTTTTCGGACGCTCTACCCCTTTGCCACTTCGTCGAGATAGTATGTGCGCAGCGCCCGGGCCACCGGTCCCGGCTGGCCGCCGCCAATGCGCTTGCCGTCAATTTCCACAATGGGCATGACAAAGGTGGTGGCGCTGGTGAGGAAGGCCTCGTCGGCGGCATATGCCTCCTCCGGCGTGAACAGCCGCTCCTCAATGGTCACCTTGTGCTCCTGGGCCAGCCGCATCAGCGCCTTGCGCGTGCAGCCGGCGAGAATGCGGTTGGACAGGCCGCGCGTGATGACCTTGCCGTCCTTGACGATATAGGCATTGGACGAGGTGCCCTCCGTCACCTTGCCGTCCTCCACCATCCACGCTTCAAAGGCGCCCTTTTCATGGGCCTCCTGCTTGCCCAGCACCGGACCCAGCAGCATCACCGTCTTGATGTCGCGCCGGAGCCAGCGAATGTCCGGCACCGTCACCACCTTAACGCCGGAAACCGCATTGGGATTGTCCACCAGCGCCCCCGCCTTGGTGAAGGCGATGAGAGTGGGGGCCACCCCTTCCGGGAACTTGAAGTCGCGGTCGGCGGCCCCGCGCGTCACCTGCATATAGATCCAGCCTTCCTTCAGGCTGTTTTTCTTCACCAGTTCCATGTGCATGGCGCGCAGCGCGTCTGTGCTGGCCGGCCGGGCAATCCTGACCTCGCGCAGCGACCGGTCCAGCCGCTCCATATGGCTGTCGAAATCCACCAGCCTGCCGCCCACCACGGCCGTCACTTCGTAAATCCCGTCGCCGAAGATGAACCCCCGGTCAAACACCGAGATTTTCGCCTCACCTTCCGGAACATAACTGCCGTTGACAAAGACAATGCGCGACATGGGCTGACCCTTCCTCTTGCTGCACTGCAAACAAAACAGATTCTGTGCCGTAAATCCATGGGGGTTGTTTTCGTAATGCCGGCATGGCTTACTCTTGGCCAACGACAACAACCATGCAGGGCATCATGGGGGCAAACCCTGGGGAAAGCGCCATCAAGGCCATGCTGGAGCGTGAAGAGCACTTCTTCACCCAGCGCAACCCGAAATCGGAAGATCTTTCCCGCAGGACGGCGCGCAACTGGCTGCGCGGCGTGCCCATGCACTGGATGGTGGACTGGGGCATGCCCTTTCCGCTCTTTGTGGCCAGCGCCGTGGGCGTGGACGTCACCGACGCCGACGGCCATGCCTATGTTGATTTCTGCCTGGGCGACACCGGGGCCATGTTCGGCCATTCGCCGCCGCCGGTGGTGGCGGCCCTGCAGCGCGAGGGGGCTCACGGCTTCACCACCATGATGCCCTCGCCCGATGCCGCCGTGGTGGGCGACCTGCTGGAAAGGGCCTTCGGCCTGCCGGTGTGGCAGGTGACGGCCACCGCCTCGGACGCCAACCGCTCCATCCTGCGCTGGGCCCGCGCCGTCACCGGCCGCAGGAAAATCCTGGTTTTCAACCATGCCTATCACGGCGCCGTTGATGAAACCTTCGTCAGCCTTGAAAACGGCAGGCCGGTGGCCGATCCGGCCCTCATTGGCGAGGTGCGCGACCTCACCAGCCTGACCAGGGTGGTGGAGTTCAACGATCCCGCCGCCCTCGATGCCGCCCTTGCGGACGGGGATGTGGCCTGCGTGCTGGCCGAACCCATCATGACCAATGTCGGCATGGTGCTGCCGCAGCCGGGCTTTCTCGACCACCTGCGCGCCGCCACGGAAAAGACCGGCACCCTGCTCATCCTTGACGAGACGCACTGCATCTCCTCCGGCCCCGGCGGCTACACCGGCGCCCATGGCCTGAAACCCGATGGTCTGGTGATGGGCAAGCCCCTGGCGGGCGGCATTCCAGCCGCCGTCTATGGCTTGTCCGCCGCCTTTGCCGACCGGGTCAACGATTTCCTCAAAACCCGCACCCCCGGCCATTCCGGCATCGGCACCACCCTGTCCGGCTCACGCATCCAGCTGGCGCTGATGCGCGCCGTGCTGGAGAACTATTTCACCGACAAGGCCTATGCGCCGCTCATTGCACTGGCCAAAAAACTCGAAAAGGGCATTGCCCAGGTGATCATCAAACATGGCCTGCCCTGGCACGTGACCCGCGCGGGTGCCCGTGTGGAGTTCATGTGCGTGGCCACCCCGCCCAAAAACGGCGGTGAGGCGGCCAGGGTGATCCACCAGCCCCTTGATGAGGCCATCCATCACTACCTCCTCAATCGCGGTGTCATCATCACCCCCTTCCACAACATGATGCTCATCTGTCCCGCCACGACCGAGGCTCATGTGAACAGGCTCCTCACCACTCTCGACAGTTGTGTCGCTGAACTGAAGAGCTGATGGCCCCCCGGGGCCGGACGAATGGAGAGACCCATGTCTGTCGTATTCCCTCACCGCGATGCCGAAGCGCGCGCCTTCATTGAAGCCAATCCTGATATTCAGTCCTTCCACCTTGTCTGGACCGATCTGTGTGGCGTGGCCCGCGGCAAGGTGCTGCGCGCCGACGAGGTGGCCCCAGCCTGGCGCGATGGCCGCTTCATGCCCATTTCCGCCCTGGTGCTGGACGTGACCGGCCAGGACGTGCCGGAAACCGGCCTGGTCTTTGACGAGGGCGACCGCGACCTTCTCATGTGGCCCATTCCTGGCACCATGAAGCGCATGCCCTGGGCGGCCGAACCCTCGGCGCAATATCTCACCACCGTGCATGAGCTGGACGGCACCCCCCACTATGCCGACCCGCGCAATGCGCTGGACAAGATCGTCACCCGCTTCAAGGAAGAACTGAAGATGACGCCGGTGGGTGCGGTGGAACTGGAATTCTTCCTGATGGATCGCAAGGCGGCCCTTGAGGGCAGGCCGCAGGCGCCCCAGTCGCTCATCAATGAATCGCGGCCCATGCACTATCAGGCCTATTACCTGCAGGATCTGGAAGACTATGGCCCCTTCTTCCGCGATCTCTATGCCTATTGCGATGCGCAGGGCCTGCCCGCCAAGACGCTGATCTCGGAATATGCGCCGGGGCAGATGGAAATCGTGCTGCGTCACCGCGCCGATGTGGTGAAGGCCTGCGATGAGGCCATCATGCTGAAGCGCCTGATCAAGGCCACCGCCGAACAGCATGGCATGGCCGCCACCTTCATGGCCAAGCCCTATTCGGAATGGACCGGCTCCGGCATGCACATTCACATCAGTCTGGCCGATGAACAGGGCCACAACCTGTTTGCCGCCGAAGACCCGATGCAGAATGAACTGCTGCTCCATGCCATCGGCGGCATGAAGGCGGCCATGGCGGAATCCATGCTGATCTTCGCCCCCAACGCCAATTCCTACCGGCGCTTCCGGCGCAATTCCTATGCGCCGGTTTCGGCCAGCTGGGGCATCAACAACCGCACCGTGTCGCTGCGCATTCCCGCGGGCCCGCCCCAGGGCTGCCACATCGAGCACCGGCCGTCCGGCGCCGATGCCAATCCCTATCTGGTCATGGGGGCCATTCTGGCGGGCATGCACCACGGCATCACCGAAAAGGTGGAGCCGGGCAACCCGGTGGTGGGCAACGGCTATGAACGCCGCGCCAAATACATACCCGGCAACTGGTATGACGCGGTGGACGCCTTCTGGCGCGCCTCCATCCTCAAGGAATATTTCGGCAAGGAATTCGTCGATACCTATTGCACGCTGAAGGAAGTGGAGGCCGACCGCTTCTACGCCGAACCCATCGCCCGCGACTTTGAATGGTATCTGCGGACGGTGTGATTTCCTCAACCCTCTCCACAGGGGAGAGGGTGAGCCGCAGGGCGGATGGTAAGGGGCGGGAAAGACGCTCAAAATAATCTTTGCCGCCTCATTCCCCTGCCCGGCAAAACCCTATAGGGAGGGCGCTCCATGCCGCTCTCTCTGTCCTCCCCCCGCGCTGCCCTGCTGGCCGGTTTTGCCGCCTTTGGCACCTCCACCGGTGCCTGGTCCGGCTCCATTCCCACCGTCATGAGCAATGCCGGGGTTGATGAATATCATTTCGGCATCATGGCCACCGTGGCCACCGCGGCCACCATTCTTGCCATGGTGCTGGGCGGTCGTCTTTCCCGTCACATCCCGGTGCGCCACCTGCTGCTCGCCGTGCTGCCGCTGGTGGCGGCGGCCATCGCGCTCTTTCTATTGGCCCGCAGCCCCATGAGTCTGGCCGCCGCCTTCATCATCTTCGGCTTTGCCTATGGCCTGGGTGATCTGTTCATCAATGCCGAGGCTTCGGCCATTGAACATGACATGCAGCGCCCCATTTTCATGGGGTTCCACGCCGCAGGCTCGCTCATGGTGGCGGTCTTTGCCCTGCTTTCCAGCCTCACCAGCGTGCTGGTGGGGCCGTGGCTCACCGCCCTGCTGGTGGCGGGGGTCTATGCCCTTGCCGTCAGCCTCGTCCACCGTAATGTGCCGCTGCGGCCTCTGCCCGCGGCCACGCCCCAGGGCCATGCGCCGCTGAACTATGGCCTGCTTGCCGTGCTCGGCCTGGCGGTGGGGCTGGTCATCGCCGCCGAAACCGCAAGCCTCATCTGGTCGGCCAAACTGTTGCAGGACATTTCCCCGCGCCTGGCCGCCATTGCCGGAGCCGGGGCCGCCTTCTACAGCTTCTGTGCTGCTCTGGTCCGCCTCCGGGGTGATGCCCTGCGCGCCCGCTTCGGCGAAAAGCCCGTCATGGTGGCCTCCCTCATCATCAGCGTGCTGAGCTTTGCTGCCCTTGGCCTCAACCTGTCATTTCTGGGCAATGTGCTGGCCTTTGCCGGGGTGGGCGCAGGGCTCGCCCTGCTCTGCCCCTGCCTCTATGCGCTGGCGGCGGGCACCGCACCGGCCAACCGGGCCGGTGCGCTGGGCTTTCTTGCCGGGGTGGCGGGGGCACCCCGCATTCTCGCACCCTGGGCCTTCGGTCTGGTGGCCACCTGGACCTCCGTCTCCGGCGCCTATGGCTTTTCCGCTGTGGTGGTGGCGGCGGCGCTGGCCCTCATCCTCATGCTGCCCGCCAGGTTCTAGGCCGCATCACGCACCGGCGGATCACGCCGGGTGGCCCACAGCGAATAGAGAATGCCACCCGCCAGCACGGTCAGCGTCACGATGAGCGACAGGGCCGTGTCGATCTTGATGCCCATGGGCACCAGGAAGATCTTGATGCCCACCAGCACCAGCACAATGGCCAGCGAAAACTGCAGATAGCGGAAGCGGTGGATGGCGGCCGCCAGTGCGAAATAGAGCGAGCGCAGGCCGAGGATGGCGAAGATATTGGAGGTATAGACGATGAAGGGGTCCTGGGTGATGGCAAAAATGGCGGGCACCGAATCCACCGCAAAAACCAGGTCCACCAGTTCCACCATGATGAGCGCCACCAGCATGGGTGTCATGTAGCGCACCACCTTGCCGGTCTTGGGGTCGGGCAGCATGACGGTGAAGTTCTGGCCATGCAGCTCATCGGTCATGCGGAAGCGGCGCTTCAGAAAGCCATAGATGGGGTTATCGGCAAGGCTCGCCTTCTCCTCCTTCTTGGCAAACATCTTGATGCCGGTGAACACCAGAAAGGCACCGAACACAAACAGGATCCAGTCGAAGGAATGGACCAGAGCCGCCCCGGCCCCGATCAGAATGGCGCGGAACACCACCACGCCCAGAATGCCCCAGAACAGCACCCGGTGCTGCAAATGGCGCGGAATGGCGAGAAAACCGAAGATCATGGCAATGACGAAGACATTGTCCATGGAAAGCGACTGCTCGATCAGATAGCCGGTGAAGAATTCAAGCCCGGCCTGCGAGCCGCGCTGCCACCAGACGAAGCCGCCGAAGGCCAGCGCCACAGCCATGTAGAAGCCGTAGAGCAGGAAGCTCTCGCGCGCCGAAATATCCTTGGTCTTGCGGTGCAGAACGCCCAGATCCAGCACCAGCAGGGTCACCACCACGGTGATGAAAATGAGCCAGAACCACAGCGGGGTGCCGAGAAATGAGGTTGCAATGAGGGCGGAAAAGCTGTCCATGGGCCTGCCTCTTGTTGGTTTTATTGATTGCCTGTCATCGGCTCCGACATCACGCACGGGGCACACCCCGCGCGCCAGAGGGGCCCGCAGCCGATTTTGGCAACATGGCGGCGCAGCCCGCGGCTTTCAAGCCCCCCTGCCACAGAAATCTCGCCCGCCATATCACTCCATGCTAATATCCGACCCATCAGGAGAGGGATCATGAAGGTCAAGGTTCAATGGATTGAAGGCCGCAGCTTTCTGGGCGAAAGTGGCTCCGGCCACGGCGTGCTGATGGACACCGCCGCCGATCTGGGCGGGCGCAATCTCGGCCCCCGGCCCATGGAAATGCTCCTTCTCGGCATGGGCGGCTGCACCGGCATCGACGTGGTCATGATGCTGCAGAAGATGCGCGAGAAAGTGTCCGGCTGTGCCATGGAACTGGAGGCCGAGCGCGCCGGTGAGGAACCCAAGGTCTTCACCAAAATCAAGGTCACCTATGTGGTGACGGGCAAGGGCATTAAGCCCGCCAATGTCGAGCGTGCCATCCAGCTCTCGGCGGAAAAATACTGTTCCGCCTCCATCATGCTGGGCAAGACCGCCGAGATCACCCACGACTTCCGCATCGTCGAGGAAGCCTGACGGTCTTACTCCTTCTAGGCCACGTCGAACTTCACCCCCTGGGCCAGCGGCAGTGACGTGCCGTAATTGATGGTGTTGGTGGCCCGCCGCATATAGGCCTTCCACGCGTCCGAGCCGGACTCGCGGCCGCCGCCGGTTTCCTTTTCACCGCCGAAGGCGCCGCCGATTTCCGCCCCCGACGGGCCGATATTGACATTGGCAATGCCGCAATCCGAGCCGCGCGCCGACAGGAAGGTTTCCGCCTCGCGCATGTCGAGCGTGAAGATCGACGACGACAGGCCCTGCGGCACCGCATTGTGCAGCGCCAGCGCCTCGTCGAAATCGCGGTATTTCAGCACGTAGAGAATGGGCGCGAAGGTTTCCTCAACCACCGGCCCCACCTGCTTGGGCATTTCCACCAGGGCGGGCCGCACATAATAGCCCTCCGGCAGGCCGTTCAGCATCACGCGCTCGCCACCCTGCACCCTGCCGCCCGCCGCCTTGGCCTCGGCCAGCGCCTTCTGCATCATGTCGAAGGCCGCCTTGTCGATGAGCGGCCCCACCAGCGTGCCGTCCTCCAGCGGGTTGCCCACCTTCACCGAGGCGTAGGCCTTCTCCAGCCGGGCCACCAGCGTGTCATGAATGCTCTCATGCACAATAAGGCGGCGCAGCGTGGTGCAGCGCTGGCCCGCCGTGCCCATGGCGGCAAAGGCCACGCCGCGCACCGTGAGATCAAGATCGGCCGAGGGCGTGACAATGGCGGCATTGTTGCCGCCCAGCTCCAGAAGCGAGCGGCCGAAGCGTTCCGCCACCTTCGGCCCCACGGCCCGGCCCATGCGGGTGGACCCGGTGGCCGAGACCAGCGGCACCTGATGGGATTGAACCAGCGCCTCGCCCGCTGCGCGCGCCCCCACCACCAGTCCGGACAGGCCCGCCGGCGCCTTGCCGTCCGCAGCGTTGTAGCGGGCCACGGCGCGCTCCAGCAGGGCATGTGCCGCCAGTGCCGACAGGGCCGCCTTTTCCGACGGTTTCCACACCACCGCATTGCCGCAGACCAGGGCCAGTGCGGTGTTCCACGACCACACCGCCACCGGAAAATTGAAGGCCGAGATGATGCCCACCACGCCCAGCGGGTGCCAGCTTTCCATCATCCGGTGATCCTGGCGCTCGCTGGCGATGGTAAGACCATAGAGCTGGCGCGACAGGCCCACGGCAAAGTCACAGATGTCGATCATCTCCTGCACTTCGCCCAGACCCTCCGAGGTGATCTTGCCCACCTCCACCGAGACGAGACGGCCCAGCGCGTCCTTGTGAGCGCGCAATTCCTCCGCCCACAGACGAACCAGCTCGCCGCGCTTGGGCGCGGGCGTCACCCGCCAGGAAAGATAGGCATCATGGGCTGCGGCAATGTCCCGTCCCGTTTCGGCCGTGCCGGCATCGGCCAGCGTCATCAGTTCCTCGCCGGTGACGGCCGACCGGCAGGACAGCGCCCCCGGCGTCAGGCGCTTCTGGTCCACGCCCATGTCGGCCAGCAGTTTCCTCACTTCAGCAGCAGTGCTCATGATTGTCCTCAAATCCGTTGATCGACAAAATGGGCGGCCTGGGCGCCCGTCTCGTAATACAGTTCCTTCAATCTGCGGCGGCGAATGGCCGTGGCGGGTGACAGCGGCAGCGGCAGATCGGTCTCGGCAATCTTGCCCAGCACATGCTCTGCCAGCACCCGCCCGAACACCGTGCCGGTGCCGATGCCCCGGCCATTATAGCCGGAAAAACAGATGACCCGATGGCCCAGCCGGTGGAAGCGCGGAATGTTGTCACTGGTCATGCCGATCATGCCATACCATTCGGACTCAAAATCAATGCCCTTGAGGTCGGGGAAGAGCCGGGCCAGCGCCCGCCTGGAATAATTGCGGTGAATGGCAGCCCCCGGCCCCCGCAGCGCCCCCACGCTGCCGAAGACCAGACGGCCCGCCGCATCCATGCGGAAGGAGTTCAGCACTTCCTTGGTATCCCAGCAGCCCTCCAGCCCCGGCAGAATGCGCACCCGCTGCGCCTCGGAAAGGGGGGCGGTGGCAAAATTGAAATAGGGCAGATGCACCTGCTCCAGCCGCAACTCGGCAAAGGGGCTGGTGGTATAGGCGTCGGTGGCCACAATCACCCAGTCGGCCTCGACCTGGCCCTGCGCTGTCACCAGCCGCCAGCCCTTGCCGCCCACCTCCACCTGGTTGACCGGCGTGGCAGTGTGGATGACAGCCCCCGCGGTGATGGCCGCCCGCGCCAGCCCGCGCACATAGGCCAGCGGCTGCACCGTGCCCGCCCGCATGTCGAGAAGGGCTCCCTCATAGGCCGATGAGCCGACGCGGCTCGCCGTCTCGGCCTTGTCGAGAAGCCGCACCGGCGCACCCCGTTCCTGCCATTGGGCTGAGCGTTCCTCCAGTTCCTTGAGACCGGCCTTGCCCAGCGCCAGGTGGAGCGTGCCCCGGTGGGTCGCCTCGCAGGCAATGCCGTGCCTCTCGATGGTGTCCCATACCTCCTGCGGGCCGTTGCCCAGCAGGTTGAGAATGCGGTTGCCGTAATCCCCGCCCAGCGCCTTGATGATGTCCTGTGGCATGACCCACAGACCGGCATTGGCCAGGCCCACATTGCGCCCCGCCGCGCCATAGCCCACCTCGGCCCTTTCCAGCACCACCACCCTGGCGCCACCCTGCGCCAGATGCAGCGCTGCCGAGCAGCCGGTAAAACCGGCACCGATCACCGCCACATCGGCCTTCACAACCCCGGCAAGCGGCCGGGTGACGGGGGCGGGTGGAGCCGTTCTTTCCCACAATCCGTGCGAGCGGGGATCATTCAACATGGGCACAAATCCTGATGATCGGGCTGCGCCTAGCTATCCCCGCCCCGGCCCCGAAACAAGGGCCAGTTCCACCCAAGCGCCAGCCCCACTGAGGCTTTGACATTTGCCCGCGACGCACCATTTATCATCACCGGAACAGGGAGGCTCCGCCATGCTGGGTTGGGACTATCTCATGCCGGTGGTTTTAGGCATCAGCCTGGCCGCCGCTGCGGGTTTCCGGGTCTTTGTGCCGCTTCTGGCACTGGGGGCCTCGGCCCACTGGGGTTTTGTGCCGGTGAGCGACGGCTTTGCCTGGGTTGCCAGCACACCCGCCCTCATCATGCTGGCGGTGGCGGCGCTGGCCGAAATCCTCGCCTATTACATTCCCGGTGTGGACAATCTTCTGGACACGCTGGCCGCCCCGGCCGCCCTCATTGCCGGGGTCATGGTGTCGGCAGCGGTCATGACCGGCATGCCGCCCATGCTGAAGTGGACACTGGCCATCATTGCCGGCGGGGGTGCGGCCAGCCTCACCCAGGGGGCCACCGCCATTGCCCGCGGCCACTCCACCGTGCTCACCGGCGGCACCGGCAATCACATCCTGAGCACCGGCGAAATCATCGGCGCCGTGGTGCTGTCGCTGCTGTCGCTGGTGGCGCCCTGGCTTGCCCTCGCCCTGGCGCTGGTTGCGGTTTACATCGCCTATCGCGTCATCCGGCGGATGCGCAAAAATCGCCTCGTTGAGGAATGACGAGCGCCCTCACGGCTTGACGATTTTTTCCTTCAGCACCCACTGGCCCACGCCGGACGAGACAATGCGGATTTCACCCGTCTCGCCAATGGGCGCTTCGTCCAGCCCGTCCTCCGGCACATCGAGAATGGCATAGGGCCGTTCCGCCGTGCCGTCCTCATTGGCAAACAGGCCAATCTGGCTGGCCCGCCAGCGCACATCGCCCCTATGCGAGCCGATGATGTCGGCGGGCTGGCACTGCCAGCTCTGCTTCGGCTCCAGATAGGCAATTTCCAGGCGCAAATGCCCCGTGCGCCCGCCCACGTTCACGTCCATATGAAAGATCGACATGGCGTCCCTCCACGCCCCCGCGCCCCAGATTGACTCTGAATGTGAGCGGTGGACATCCCGACCTATTGTCGCAGCCTGACCGAGACGGTCTGCCAGAACGCCCACAACCCAGAGCAGCTGCGGCGCACCCGTTGCCGCTCTACTCCTTCTCCGTCGACTCGAAATGCACCAGGCGATCAACAGTCGCCCATCGTTCCATGTCTACCGCCGTCTCGTAGTGCATATCGTCAGGTTGCAGGCGGCGCGCCTTTGAAATCACTTCAAGCGGCACGGCATGGTCCTTGAGAAAATCAAAATAGTCTTCGTTATCGCGGTCCAGGGCCCAGCGTATCGGCTGTGAATAGGGGCCGGCGTAAAACGAAAGCGGGTGAAAGCCGAAGACCGCATTGCGATTAGCGCTGAGCGACCGGGCGGAGAAGGCAATGATGGTGCAGGCCGACAGGCACTCGTCGACAACCATCACCTCGACATTGTTTTCTTCAATAAACGCCGCAATGGCATAGGCAGTGTTGACCGCGCCGCCACCGCTGCTGATGTAGATCTTGCGGATGCCCGGCCCCTCGTCGTTGATCCGGTTCAGCGGTTCAACAAGGCCCTCATAAATGTCACCCTTGATGAAGGCACCAGCCGATCCGAATCTGAAGACTTCGCCGGAATAGGGTTCGCTGTCTTGCGCCAGGGAATTGAGCACCAGGTCCGGGGTCACCAGGGCATTGTAGGCAAACTGCTGGAACTGGAAGATCAAGGCGGCAATGGTCACCATCACCGCAACCGCCGCGCAGCCCGTGGCCCGCTGACGCTCCGGGCTCTTCCACAGCAACCGCAAGACCAGCGCCTGCGCCCCCGCCACCACTGCCGAGAGGAGAAGCCACACAACAGCGCGCCAGGCGCCAAAGACACCTTCCAGACCATTGTCGAGGGGGACTTCGAAAATGACCAGCACCAGCCCGACGGCCAGGATCAGCAAGCTCCACTTCATGAGGCGCCGGATGTTTGTCGGACGATGGGCATGATCCGGCACAGGTGGCAGGTCATCCCTCACCACACGGGCATACCCTCTGATGCCCCTGTCCCACGCGGTGTTCATTCCAACCCCACACTCCAGCGCAACAGCAACAGAAGAGCAGCAATGACAACCAGGCCCAGCAGGCTGGATAAATAGTCAACCCGCCCGGCAGGACGCATTACCACCGATGACCGACCGTCATCCCACCACATCACCCCCGTCCGCTTAAGGCGGCGCAACGACAAGGCCAGGGTGATGAGGGCAACAGGAGGCAAAGTGAATCCCAGGCCTGCCACATAGACCCACGCCTCGCGGCGCAGCGCCCTGAGCAATCCCATCGGCGCGCCGCCATTCCCCAGCACAAAGATGCCGAACAGCAATTTGCCTGGCGTGGTGCCCGTGGCACCCAGAAACACCGCACTTGAAAGAATATAGACAACGGCAAAAATCACCCCATCGGCAAGGGTCGCTGCCGTTCCGGGCGGCGGCTCAAGAATCGACTGAGCCAGATAGGGATCGATCCTGGTCAAGGCAAGGGCAAGACCAGCAATGATGGGAACGCCGAGAAGGGCATCGGCCACCCGTGCCGCCATGCGTGGAAAAGCCCGCCTGGCATGGGCATCCCACGCCTCCGGCGCGCGTGAACACCAGCCAGGCCGCGGCGGCGGAAGGGCGACGGGGACCGGACGTCCGGGGCCGAAGGCAAGGCCCGCGGCTGTGACCCAGTGCGGGCTCTCCACCGGCCGTAGGCTGGTATCGGGCCCGATCGTACCAGCGGCAATGCGCTCCCGAACCTCCCGCCAGTTTACCGTCACAACGGTGCCGTTGCCCTGCTTGACGAAAAAGAGCTGATGCTCCTGTGGCTCAGGACAGGTCGGGCGGTCCTCGCTCGGTTTCATGCCCGACATATCATCATGCAGCCCGGTCAAAGAAGGGAAGAGCCGCCAGTGAACACCGGCGCACAGGCAATTTCAAGCACACCGCCTTGGGGTAAATTCCCCCAATCGACGAGACAAACCCGCCTCGCTTTGCCGCCAAGCGGCCTGGCTTCGATCCTCCGTCATGGCGGAAAAATAGACGGCTTTGCGCAGTTGGCCGAAAGGGCAAAACAAAACCCGCCTCGTTTTTCAACGAAGCGGGTTGCGTTCAATGCTGTGAATGAAGAGAAATCTGTCTTTCGCAGGCCCGGCAGCGACCTACTCTTCCGCGTCTTAAGACGAAGTACCATTGGCGCTGGGGCGTTTAACGGCCGAGTTCGAGATGGGATCGGGTTGGGACACCCCGCCATAGCCACCAGGCCGGCGAAGGACAGATGATGCACAATTATTGTCAGATCTCATTACCCGATGGGTATCGGTAAATGAGAGCAATCAAGCCGTTCGAACGATTAGTACCAGTAAGCTGCGGACATTACTGCCCTTCCACATCTGGCCTATCAACGAGGTCGTCTTCCTCGGTTCTCAAGGGAATTCTTGTTTTGAGGTGGGTTTCCCGCTTAGATGCCTTCAGCGGTTATCCCGTCCACACATAGCTACCCTGCAATGCCGCTGGCGCGACAACAGGTCCACCGGAGGTGTGTTCATCCCGGTCCTCTCGTACTAAGGACAAATCCTCTCAAAATTCCAACAATCACGGCAGATAGGGACCAAACTGTCTCACGACGTTTTGAACCCAGCTCACGTACCACTTTAATCGGCGAACAGCCGAACCCTTGGGACCTTCTCCAGCCCCAGGATGTGATGAGCCGACATCGAGGTGCCAAACGATTCCGTCGATATGGACTCTTGGGAATCATCAGCCTGTTATCCCCGGCGTACCTTTTATCCGTTGAGCGATGGCCCTCCTCACGTGGGACCACCGGATCACTATGGCCGTCTTTCGACTCTGCTCGACTTGTCAGTCTCGCAGTCAGGCAAGCTTATGCCATTGCACTCGAGGGCTGATTTCCGACCAGCCTGAGCTTACCATCGCGCGCCTCCGTTACTCTTTGGGAGGCGACCGCCCCAGTCAAACTACCCACCATACACTGTCCCGGACCCCGATTCAGGGGCCGCGGTTAGACATCCATGTCAACAAGGCTGGTATTTCACATTGCGGCTCCACCTGAGCTAGCGCCCAGGCTTCAAAGCCTACCAGCTATTCTACACATGCCAGCACGAATGCCAGTGTAAAGCTATAGTAAAGGTGCACGGGGTCTTTCCGTCTGACCGCAGGAACCCCGCATCTTCACG
>ERZ1645187.570-NODE-570-length-36241-cov-30.647764_pt1 | contig 36241 bp, 38 predicted proteins | sample MGYA00575352_ERZ1645187 | MGnify/ENA primary metagenome ERZ1645187 (study PRJEB40837, sample SAMN11349314) | freshwater sediment metagenome | isolation source: river sediment | host: Sediment | place: India: Wazaribad , New Delhi | collected 2017-02-21 ... | reverse complement strand
CCATGCCGCCGGTGGACAGGCGGTGGCCGGCGACGTTGATGATGTCGTCGGTGCGCGACATGATGTAGAGGTAGCCGTCCTCGTCCTTGTAGCCGGCATCGGCTGTTTCGTAATAGCCGGGGAAGTGCTCAAGATAGCTGCGCTTGAAGCGCTCGGTATTGCCCCACAGGGTGGTGAGGCAGGAGGGCGGCAGCGGCAGCTTCACGCAGATGGCGCCCAGCGTGCCGGGGGCCACCTCATGGCCGCCTTCGTCGAGAATGTGAATCTCATAGCCCGGCATGGCCACGGTGGGGGAGCCGTATTTCACCGGCAGCATGCCAAGGCCCATGGGATTGGCGGCAATGGCCCAGCCGGTTTCGGTCTGCCACCAGTGGTCAATGACCGGCACCTTGAGATGGCGCTCGGCCCACATGATGGTGTCGGGGTCGGCGCGTTCGCCTGCCAGGAACAGGGTGCGCAGCGAGGAAATATCGTATTTCTTCAGATATTCCGCTTCCGGGTCTTCCTTCTTGATGGCCCGGAAGGCGGTGGGGGCGGTGAACAGGGCCGAGACCTTGTATTCGGAAATGACACGCCAGAAAGTGCCCGGGTCGGGCGTGCCCACGGGCTTGCCCTCAAACAGGATGGTGGTGGCCCCGTGCAGCAGCGGGGCGTAGCAGATGTAGGAGTGGCCCACCACCCAGCCCACATCCGAAGCCGCCCAGAACACTTCGCCCGGCTTGATGTCGTAGATGTTTCCCATTGACCATTTCAACGCGGTCATGTGGCCGCCGTTGTCGCGCACCACGCCCTTGGGCTGGCCGGTGGTGCCGGAGGTGTAGAGAATATAGAGCGGATCGGTGGCCTTGACCCCGGCACAGGCGGCCTTGCGGGCATGGCCGCGCTCGATGCGGGCTAGATTGCCCCAGTCATGGTCGCGGCCGGGAATGAGATCGGCCGTCACCTGATCGCGCTGATAGACCAGCACATGGTTGGGCTTGTGGGCCGCCACCTCAATGGCCTGATCGACCAGCGGCTTGTAGGGGATGACACGGTTCGGCTCGATGCCGCAGGAGGCGGTGAGCAGCACCTTGGGCTGGGCGTCGTTGAGGCGGACGGCGAGTTCGGCGGGCGCGAAGCCGCCGAACACCACCGAATGGATGGCGCCGATGCGGGCGCAGGCCAGCATGCCGAACAGGGCCTGTGGAATCATCGGCATGTAGAGCAGCACCCGGTCGCCGCGCTGCACACCCAGGTCCTGCAGCACCGCCGCCAGCACCGACACCTTCTCCAGCACTTCGGCATAGGTGAACTGCTGCTTGGTGTTGGTCACCGGGCTGTCATAAATGATGGCGGTGCGGCTGCCATTGCCTTCGATGACGTGACGGTCGAGCGCGTTGTAGCAGGTGTTGCATTCGGCGCCGACAAACCAGTGGTCCAGCCCCTCGGCATCACGTTCATGCACCTTGTCCCAGGGCCTTTGCCAGATCAGATCCTGTGCCGCACCGGCCCAGAAACCCTGCGGGTCCTTCAGCCAGTGATCATAGGTTTCCTGATAACGGCTCTTGACGGTCTTGGGCATGGCAATCCTCCCTGGGGAAGAACCATTCTCCCGCAGGGACTGCGGGCCGCGCAAGGGCAGGGGGGACTAGCAATTTGTCTCATCCGCCAAAGGATTGAGATGGTCTGGCGGGATCAACCGGGGGCCTCCCCGGTTGCCGGCCCCCGCCCGGAAGCGGAAGCCGGTAAGCACGGACGGGCCGGTCAGTCCTTGGACTTGGCCTCTTTCTCGAGGTGCAGGATTTCATCCTTCAGCTTCAGCTTGCGCCGCTTGATCTCGTGAATCTCCTCATCGGTGGAAGCGGGATGGGCCATGGCCTCGGCCAATTCAGCTTCCAGCGCCTTGTGTTTGGCGTGGAGCTCCTCGAGATGTGCATGAAGGGTCATCGTGTCCTCCTCACAGGGTTAATCATGAACGGAATCATGGCATAGAAGTGGGGGCTTGTCGAACCTGTTTCAAAGGCATAGTTGAACAACAGGTGAAGATCGGCAGGCGGCTGCGGGTGACATGTCGAATACCCTTGACACATTGCAGGAAGTGCAGCTCAGGGCGAAATTGCAGGCGCTGCTGCAGCAGCACCGCGATCTGGATGCCGCCATTGCGGCGCTGGAGCAGCAGGCCGCCCCCGACCCGTTTCAGATCCGCCGCCTGAAGAAGATGAAGCTGGACCTGAAGGACCAGATCACCCGCATTGAAAACCTGCTGATTCCGGACATTATCGCATGAACGCCAAAGCCTCCCCGCCCGTGGCCATCATCATGGGCAGCCAGTCCGACTGGGAGACGATGAAGCACGCCGCCCGCGTGCTCGATGAACTGGGCGTGGCCCATGAGGCAAAAATCGTTTCCGCCCACCGCACGCCGGAGCGGCTTTATGCCTTTGCCAAGGCCGCGCGCGCCAGGGGATTCAGGGTGATTATTGCCGGGGCGGGTGGCGCTGCCCATCTGCCGGGCATGACGGCGGCCATGACCACGCTGCCGGTGTTTGGCGTGCCGGTCGAATCAAAGGCCTTGTCGGGCCAGGATTCGCTGCTTTCCATCGTGCAGATGCCGGGGGGTGTGCCGGTGGGCACCCTCGCCATCGGCAAGCCGGGGGCCATCAATGCCGGGCTGCTGGCGGCGGCAGTTCTGGCGCTCACCGATGCCGGCCTGGCGGACCGGCTGGAAGCCTGGCGGGCAGCCCAGACCGGCTCGGTGGCGGAAACGCCCAGGGACGGGGACTGACATGCGCCTGGACAAACCACTGCCTCCCGGCTCGACCATCGGCATTCTTGGCGGCGGGCAATTGGGCCGCATGCTGACGCTGGCGGCGGCGCGGCTGGGCATCAGGTGCCACATCTATGCGCCGGAGGCCGACAGCCCCGCCTTTCAGGTGGCGGCGGCCCACACCATAGCGCCCTACGATGATTATGAGGCGCTGGCGGGCTTTGCCCGGTCGGTGGAACTCGTCACCTATGAATTCGAGAATGTGCCCGCCGAAACAGCGGCCTTCCTGGCGGCACGCGTGCCGCTGGCGCCAGACGCCAGGGCGCTGGCCACCGCCCAGGACCGGGTGGCGGAGAAGACCTTTCTGTCCGGCCTGGGCATTGCGGTGGCCCCCTTTGCCGCGGTGGACACGGTGGCCGAGCTGGATGCGGCATTGTCCACCATCGGCCGGCCTGCCATTCTGAAAACCCGGCGCTTCGGCTATGACGGCAAGGGCCAGACCCGCATTGACCGGCAGAAGGCTGCCGCCACGGCGCTGGCCGAGATCGATCTCGCCCCGGCCATTCTGGAAGGGCTGGTCAGCTTCGACCACGAGGTGTCGGTGATTGCGGCGCGCGGCTGGGACGGGGTGGTGGCCTGCTATGATGTGCCGCTCAACCGCCATGAAAACCACATTCTGGCCACCTCCACCGTGCCGTCCGGGCTTGACCCGGCGCTGGAGAGCAAGGCCCGGGAGATTGCCGCCGCCATTCTGAGGGCGCTGGACTATGTGGGTGTGATGGGCATTGAGCTGTTTGCCGGGCGCTTTGGCCTGATGGTCAATGAGCTGGCGCCCCGGGTTCACAATTCGGGCCACTGGACCCTGGATGCCTGCCTGGTGTCACAGTTCGAGCAGCACATCCGGGCGGTGTGCGGCTGGCCCCTGGGCAATCCGGCCCGGCACTCCGACGTGGTGATGACCAATCTGCTGGGGGATGGCGTGCAGGACTGGCAGCGGCTGGCGCAGGAAGCGGATGTGGGCCTTCATCTCTACGGCAAGAGCGAGGCTCGCCGGGGCCGAAAAATGGGCCATTTCAATCGACTTTCCCCACGGTCTGGGGATTGATGCAGGGATTCCCCGGCAGGGGGCCCTCTTGGCCCTCGACAGGCCTGGGAGTCTGTGCTAACCCGCCGCCAGCTTTGACGGGCTCAGCCCCGCCGGTCCCATTCAATATTGCACATTTGAGGTTCGCACTTGCAAGTCGTCGTCCGTGATAACAACGTTGATCAGGCCCTGAAGGTTCTCAAGAAAAAGATGCAGCGCGAAGGCATCTTCCGCGAAATGAAGCTGCGCGGCCATTTTGAGAAGCCGTCGGAAAAGAAGGCCCGCGAAAAGGCCGAGGCCGTGCGCCGGACGCGCAAGCTGGCCCGCAAGAAGCTGCAGCGCGAGGGCCTGCTGCCCGCGCCGAAGAAGGTGGAAAAGCCCAAGCGCTTCGGCGCCGGAGCCGGCGGCGGCGGCATGTAAGCCGCACCACCCCCCCTTTCAGAACGATCACGGGCCGCTCACCAGAGCGGCCTTTTTCGTGACCGGCGGGGCCGGAACCCGCAGCCGGGAACAGGCGTTGAGGGGTTACCATGGCACGGCGGCCATGGCGCCGCCTTCCGCAGCCACAGATTTTATCCCCGTGACAATGCAATCTGTGCTATGGAGAGGGCCCGGCGGCAGCGCCGGGACGTGAGGCGGCAGTTTTCGTGATTGGCTTTCCAGCACATGAAAGAGGCCTGACATGACAAAGCACAGCAAGAAGCAAGACCACCTGACCCCGGAGATGGAAGACCGGGTGCGCGAACGCGCCTATTTCCTGTGGGAGGAGGCTGGCCGGCCCGACGGCGCGCATGACCTGCACTGGCATCGCGCGGTCGAGATCATCACGGCGGAAACCGCAGCCCCGGATTATCTCAGGCGCCAGGACAAGCCGGAGGAAACCAGGCTGCGCGCCGTGGAAACGGAAAAGCCGATGACTGGCCGCAAGGTGGCCTGACCCGTCTTCAGGTCAGGCTTTGGCCGCCGCCAGAAGCTTCTGCATCTGGGGGAGGAGGTCGGCATTGGTGCCGACAAAGCCCGTGGAGGTGAGGGGGTTTGAGCCCTCACCCAGCGGGGCGACAAAGCCGCCCGCCTCGCGGATGAGGAGAATGCCCGCCGCCACGTCCCACGGATTGAGGCCGTGTGACCACACGCCGTCGAGCCGTCCGGCCGCCACCCAGGCCATTTCCACGGCGGTGGAGCCCAGGGTGCGGATGCCGGAGGTGGCCTTCTGCATGGCCTGAAGCTCGGCGGCCTCATGCGGGGCCGCTGCCGCGCCGCGATGGGGCAGGGCGGTGGCGATGATGGCATCACCCAGGTCGCGCCGCCCCGAGACGCGCAGGCGCTTGTTGTTGAGGAAGGCGCCGGTGCCCTTTTCGGCGTGGTAGAGTTCGTCCATGACCGGATTATAGGTCACGGCGGCGACAATCTCGCCCTTGCGTTCCAGCGCCACGTTGAGCGCGATGAGCGGCAGCGCGTGCATGAAGTTGGTGGTGCCGTCGATGGGGTCGATGATGAAGCGGTGGTCGGGGTCCTGGCCCTTAACCTCGCCGTCCTCCTCGCCCAGCACGCCATAGCTGGGGCGCGCCTTGGCCAGTTCCTCACGCAGGATCTTTTCCACCCGCTTGTCGGCATTGGTGACGAAATTGCCCGGCCCCTTCACCGACACCTGAAGGTTGGAGATTTCGCCGAAATCGCGCTGCACGCCGCGGGCCGCCTTGCGCACGGCGGCAATCATCACGGTCATGATGGGGGTGGAGGTCACAATGGTTTTCCTGCTGTTTTCCGGCGCGGGGCTTAGCAGGGATGGGCCGGATTGGCTAGGGGCGGAACCACCTCCCGACTGAACAGCGACCGGGAACTGCTGGTGGACCAGGTGAACCCGTCTAGACTGCTGTCGGTCCATCTCCACCCCGATGTGCGGCGCGAGGGGGCGGCCACCGACTATCTGCTGAAGGATCATCTGGCGTCAAACCGCCTGGCGTTGCGCCAGTCTCCGGCGACCATCAAGCGCCATGACTACAGCCCCTTTGGCCAGCCGCTCTCCACCAACGGCGCGGTCATTCCCACCTCGCGGGCCTATATCAACGAGAGGTTTGACGCTGAAACCGGGCTTCAATATCTCCACGCCCGCTATTATGATCCCCTGCTTGGGCGCTTCATAACCCCCGACACCTGGGACCCAACCCTCCTCGATGTCGACTTCAACCGCTATGCCTATGCCGGAAATGATCCGGTAAACCAGTCGGACCCTAACGGACACGCGACGCGAGTGTCTAGGCTGTCAAATTTGTTCGACACTAAAGACACCAGAGGGAGAAAAGAAGCCGATCAACTGGCGCGGAGTTACATTGATCAAGAGAGGAAAGCCGTCGCCGCCATCAACAAAACGATGGCTGAGAATGATGATTACGACAATGACGAGCTTCAGCAGATTCGAGCCGGAAAACTTCAGAACATCAGGGACTACAACATGTTTCTGGGCGGCAAGTATGATGAACTGAAGTCGATGTATGCTGGTGAGGGAGCCGCTGGTCTGATCAGCGGATTGAGCTTGGGCCTGTCTTTGAAGTTAGGGCCAGCAGCACAGCAACCAGAAAAATTGCGTAACACATATGGCCCCCGATCCACAGCCAATCTTGCAAAGGGAACAACCGCACCCCGCAACCTCAAAGAACAGTTGGCGGCTGAGCAAGCGAAGATGGACCCGACTGCGGGCATCGAAAAAAGGATTACAGGCGGAATGAAAGACCCACGCTGGCCAGGTTCTGACGGTTGGGTGAAAATGGAAGTGAAAGTCAACGACGTTACAGTTCACTACAACTACAATACCGTGTCAGGCGTAGTCGAAGATGTGAAGATTGTGACAAGGGGGCAATGATGAAGGTTCGTGCGATCAGAAACTCATATGCCGATGCTCCGCCGCATGTTGCATGGGGAACATCTCCTCGATCACAGACTCACCTCACTGTGGGTAAGGAATACGACGTTTACACTATCAGTTTTTACAAAGCTTGTTTGTGCCTTCTTGTCATAGATGATTTTGGCACAGAGTCTTTCAAACCGTCTTGGTTTTTCGAGATAGTTGATCGGAAGGTGCCCAAGGACTGGCAAGTCAACCTGTTTGACGACGGAGATCGCCTTCAAGGCCTCATTGGCCCGGAGTTCATTGTGCGTGACGGTGAAAGCTACGATGCACTGATCGAACAGGAACCCGAAGCCGTTGAGAAAATGGTAAAGTACGTTCTCAAAAGCAAGAAAGATGCAGAGTCAGAAGACGGTTGATCTTCCGAATTTTGCCCTCAAATCCCGTTGCCGCGCGCGATTTTTTTGCCCTCGCGGGCAGTGAATTTTACCTTTGAATCTTGCTCCCAAACGCGAAAATCTCCCCCACTCCGCGCGAAGATTTTGCTCTTTTTCCGCAAGATTTTTGCGCTCTTTCCCTGAATTTTTTGCCTTCGCTACTCACCCGTGATGTGCAGGTCCGGGACGCTCCGTGTACTGATGACTATGGAAGGGGCAATAGCAAGATAAAGGGATGGCGGCAAAGTGGGTGGAAGTGGTTGAGATCGTTGGATCGAAGTGGCGGCATGGTGCACACGCGGGCCAGCATGTGTGCACATGGCCGCTGCAAGCGCTTCATCTGATTGATCTTTGACAGCGCCACTACGCCAGCCTTCCCGGACTTGCTTTTTGAGCGCGAATGCCGTTGACCGCATGATTGAGCGTTCCGCAGCCTGCCTGTCCCGTCATGGGCTTCGCCCGCTGACACGGCGCGCTTTCGCGTGCCTCAGGTTCTGGTTTCTATTGCGGTGGTTTTCCTTCCTTTTCGGGTTTTGGTGTTGGCAATTCGGCTTTAAAAGAGACTTTCGGCGGTCTGCCTTTCGTGCCAGATGTTCACCTCTAGCCCGACGTCTTCATCAGCACCTATTGTAACCCCCGCGGCCAGAGCACTGTCATCACCTATGGCAATGGCGCCACCGAGAGCTTCTTCTATAACGACCAGCGCGGCTGGCTTTCCCGGGGGCTGGGCCAGCAGGACGCCACAACCCTGATGGACCAGACCTATACGCGCAATGCCAAGGGCATGATCACCAACATCGCGGCAGCGGAACCCGGGCGCTGACAGCGAATGTCCCCTCCGCATGGGCACTCTGTTGCTATTGTCCTGTTCAAAACGGATGGAATTGCTTTCGATCAGCCTCAGTCTGGCTATCATGCCCAGATGACTGTGCAACCGGCGCTTCTGGTATTCTCCATCATCCTGCTCCTGTCTCTTGCTTATATGGCCGTGGATGATATTCGCAGCCTCCGGATCACCAATGTCTTCAATCTCGTCTTCGGTCTGCTGGGCTTTGCTGCAGCCATCCTTGTTCGGGATGAAGCGCCCCTTCATGTGCTTGTGGAAGTGGTTCTGGTGCTCACCATTTTTTGGCTGACATCAGAGGGCTTTTACAGACACCGGCGAAAGGTGGGCACTGGCGTGGCGGGCTTGAAACGCTGACTACTCCGCCACCTTGGGCACCTTGGGCGTGAAGGCCTTGGCGCGGGCTTCGGCCTCGGCCTTCTGTTCCGCCGTCAGGCCCTTCAGCATGTCATCGAGGGTGGCATCGGTGCGGCCCTGGGCGCTGGCCAGCAGGTTCCATTTCTGCGCCTCCACCACGTCCTGGGTGACACCGCGGCCCACGGCATAGAGTTTGGCGATGCGGTTCTGGGCAATGGGCTGGCCGTGTTCGGCCGCCACCAGAATCCATTTGGCCCCCAGCACTTCATCCTTCTGCACGCCTTCGCCGCGGACGATCTGAATGCCGTAATCCAGTGCCGCATCAGGCAGGCCCTGCATGGCGGCCTTGGCGAAATAGCCGGTGGCCTTCTCGACATCCTGGGCCACGCCCTTGCCGTCCAGATGCAGCAGGCCGAGATTATACTGGGCGCGGGCGTGGTTCTGGGCAGCGGCCTTGAGGAACCAGTCGGCCGCCTGCTTCCAGTCCGGGTCATTGCCATAGGCACCGGTGAAGAGCACACCGAGATTGAACTGGGCATCGGGGTTGCCGCCATTGGCGGCAAGCGTCAGCCAGCGGCCGCCCTGATCCGGATCGGGCGCGCCCAGGGAACCGTCAAGATACATGAGGCCGAGCGAGAACTGCGCGCCGGGGTGGCCCTTCTGTGCGGCCTTGGTGAACCAGTCCTTGGCCTGCTGCACATCGGCGGCCACGCCATTGCCCTTGAGGTAGAGCGCGCCCAGCATGGCCATGGCGCGGGCATCGTCCCTGGCGGCCCATTCCCTGGCGATTTCGCGGGCGGCGTCGAAGTCGCCGTTTTCATAAAGCGCCACGGCATCTTCAAAGGGTGCTTCGGCGCGCCCCGGCTGGGCGACGGCAAGGGCGAGGCAGAGGGCGAGAGTGAGATGCTTCATGACAGGGCCTTGGCAAGGGCGGTGACGAGGGTGCGGGCCGTCTCGGGGTTGTCCCAGAGGCTTGCATCCGGGGTCACGAAGTCAGGTCTTTGCGGCAGCAGCGTGACCAGGCCCTCCGCCGTTACGGGATCAAGCGCCACGGCCGGCACTTCGGCAATGTCGCCCCACCAGCGCAGCAGCGGTTCACCCGCCACCTGCGCCTGCTGGTGAAAGCCGATGTAGTCGGCACCGGCCTCGGCCGCCTCCATGGCGGCATGGCGCGAGGTGGCGCAATCCACGCCGAGGCTGTGGGGGGCCTTCAGGGCGGCGCGCAGCGTGGCGAGAGTGGCGGTGGTGGTGATGTGCAGGCCATCGGCCTTCACATGGTGCAGGGCGCGGGGCTCGGCGTCCTTCAGCAGCACGGCAAGGCCGAGCGCCTGCAGGGCCGCCACGTCAGCGCGGGAAAAATCATCGGGTGTGGTCAGCACAATGGCGGCGCAATCGCCCGCGGCACAGGCAGCACGCGCGCAGGCAACAACATGGGCGGGGGCTGCGCCCCCAGGGGTGACGAGAAAGAAGCGGGCTGTGGTCATGAAGCAAAGGCCATAGAAAAAAGGCCCCCCGCCCGCAAGGGGTGGGGGGCCGGAAGGGTCACATCAGGCTCACGCGGCTTCGGCCTTGTCCGACCATTTGCCGGTGGCGGCGAGCGCGTTCATCTTGGCGCGGTGGGCGAAGGCCTTCTGGCCGGCGCCGATCTTGTCGGCCTTGCCGCCCCAGGTCTTCAGCGCGTCGGCCTGCAGCGCCCGGCCATAGGAATAGGTGAGGTGCCAGGGCAGCGGCCCCATCTTGTTCATCAGGTCGAGGTGGCGGGTGGCGTCAAGCGACGACTGGCCGCCCGACAGGAAGGCGATGCCCGGCACGGCGGACGGCACACAGCGCTTCAGCACGATGAGGGTCTTTTCCGCCACTTCCTCCGGCGAGGCCTGCTTGGCGCACTTCTTGCCGGAGATCACCATGTTGGGCTTCAGCACCATGCCTTCGAGCTTCACCCCGGCATAGTGGAGCTGCATGAACTGCTCCTTCAGCACCCATTCCGTCACCTGCATGCAGCGGTCGATGTCGTGGTCGCCATCCATGAGCACTTCCGGCTCGACGATGGGAACAAGGCCGCCTTCCTGACACAGGGCGGCATAACGGGCCAGCGCCTGGGCATTGGCATTGATGCAGTTGTAGGAGGGAATGTGCTGGCCTATGTCGATGACGGCGCGCCATTTGGCAAAGCCGGCACCGAGCGCCACATATTCGGCAATCCGGGCAGCAAGGCCGTCAAGACCCTCGGTCACCACTTCGCCGGGGAAGAAGGGCAAAGGCTTTGGCCCCTTGTCGAGCTTGATGCCCGGCACGGCCCCGGTTTTGGCAATCATCTGCACCAGCGGCGTGCCGTCCTTGGCCTTCTGGCGGATGGTTTCATCGAACAGGATTACGCCGGAGATGTAGTTCTTCATGGCCTCGGTGGCCGAGAACATCATCTCGCGATAGTCGCGGCGGTTTTCCTCGGTGTTGGGGGTGTTGATGGAGTCGAGGCGCTTGGCGATGGAGCCGGTCGATTCATCGGCGGCCAGAATGCCCTTGCCGGGTGCCACCATGCGGTTGGCAATGTCGTTGAGTTTCTTCAGGTCCATGGTTCAAGCCTCCAGTGCTTTGACGCCGGGCAGTTCCTTGCCCTCGAGCCATTCGAGGAATGCGCCGCCCGCAGTTGAGATGTAAGTAAATTGATCGGCAGCATGGGCGTGATTGAGTGCGGCCACCGTGTCGCCGCCGCCCGCCACCGAGATGAGTTTTCCGGCCCTGGTGCGCTCGGCGGCATATTGCGCCACCTTCACCGTGCCGTTGTCGAAGGGTGTCATTTCAAAGGCGCCCAGCGGCCCGTTCCACACCAGCGTGTGGGCATCGGCGATGACCGACTTGATGCGGTCAATGGACATGTCGCCGACATCAAGGATCATGCCGGTGCCGGGAATGGCGTCGAGGCCATAGGTGTGGCTTTCGGCATTGGCCTTGAATTCATGGGCCACCACCGCATCCACCGGCAGGATGATGGCGCATTTGGCGGCCTCGGCCTTTTTCATGATGTCGCGGGCGGTGTCGGCCAGATCCTTTTCGACCAGCGATTTGCCGACATCCACGCCCTGCGCATAGAGGAAGGTGTTGGCCATGGCACCGCCGATGACCAGGGCATCAACCTTCTTCACCAGATTGCCGAGGAGATCGAGCTTGCTGGACACCTTGGCGCCGCCGACCACCGCCACCACCGGGCGTCTGGGCGTTTCCAGCGCCACGCCGAGGGCCTTCAATTCGGCTTCCATGGCGCGGCCGGCATGGGCCGGCAGATGGCGCGCAATGCCCTCGGTGGAGGAATGGGCGCGGTGGGCCGCCGAGAAGGCGTCATTGACATAGAGATCGCCCAGGCCCGCCAGCATTTTGGCAAAGCCCGCGTCGTTCTTTTCCTCACCACCGTGATAACGGGTGTTTTCCATCAGCACGACCTCGCCGGGCTTTGCGTCCACGGCGGGGGCCGTCTGCCAGTCGGTGAAGACGAACTTGACCTTGCGGCCGAGTTTGTCTTCCAGGGCCTGGGCCACCGGCTTCAGCGACATTTCCGGCACCACCTTGCCCTTGGGCCGGTCGAAGTGGGCAAGGATGATGAGGGCCGCGCCCTTGTCGAGAATTTCGCGCAGGGTGGGCACCACGCGCTCGATGCGGGTGGCGTCGGTCACCTTGCCGTCGGCCACCGGCACGTTGAGGTCAACGCGGCAGACCACGCGCTTGCCCTTGAGCTTGGCATCGTCGAGGGTGCGGAAGGCGGGCATGTTTCTCTCCTATGGTTTTTTGGCAGCAGCGCGGGCGGCCTTCACGGCGGCCTTGGCGGTGATGCCGAAGTGTTCGTAAAGCTGTTCGGCCGGACCCGAAGCGCCGAAGCCGGTCATGCCGATGAAGATGCCGTTTGGACCGATGAACCGGTCCCAGCCCGCGCGCACGGCGGCCTCAATGGCGATTCGGATTTTCTCGGTGCCCATGACACCATCCTTATACGCCTTGGACTGGGCCTCGAACAATTCCATGCAGGGCACCGAGACCACGCGGGTGGGCATGCCTGCCTTGTCGAGCTGGGCCTTGGCGGCGAGGGCGATTTCCACCTCGGAGCCGGAGGCGAAGATCACCACCTTGGCCTTCTTCGGCGCGGCCGCGATGTCATAGGCGCCCTGGGCACAGAGGTTCTTCGCCTCGTGGCGGGTCCGTGCCGGTTGCAGCTTCTGGCGGGTGAGGGCGAGAACGCTGGGGGTCTTCGCTTCCTTCAGGGCGGCCTGCCAGCACTCCACTGTTTCCACCGCATCGCAGGGGCGGAACACCAGCAGATTGGGCATGACGCGGAGCGAGGCCAGCTGCTCCACCGGCTGGTGGGTGGGGCCATCCTCACCGAGGCCGATGGAGTCATGGGTCATGACGTGGATGACGCGCTTTTCCATGAGCGCCGCCAGCCGCAGTGACGGGCGGCAGTAATCGGCAAAGGCCAGGAAGGTGCCGGAATAGGGAATGACGCCGCCGTGCAGCGCCATGCCGTTCATGGCGGCGGCCATGCCGTGTTCGCGGATGCCGTAATAGACATAGCGGCCGTCATAGTTGCCGGGCTGGAAGGGTTTCAGATCCTTGGACCTGGTGTTGTTGGAGCCGGTGAGATCGGCCGAGCCGCCGATGGTTTCAGGCAGCGCGGCGTTGATGACGTCCAGGGCGTTCTGCGAGGCATTGCGGGTGGCAAGGGCCGGCGGGTTTTTGGCCAGTTCCTTCTTGTAGTTGGCAATGGCGGCATCGAAGCCCTGCGGCAGGTTGCCGGCAAAGGCGCGGGCAAAGTCGGCCCGGCCGGGGTGGGCCGCCAGACGCGCTTCCCAGGCCTCGCGGGCGGCAGCACCGCGCGTGCCCGCCCGGCGCCAGGCGGCAAGGCAGTCATCCGGAATCTCAAAGGGGGCGAAGGGCCAGTCAAGCTGCTTGCGGGCAGCGGCAATCTCTTCGGCGCCCAGCGGCGAACCGTGGGTGGCCGAGGTGCCCTGCTTGTTGGGGGCGCCGTAGCCGATGATGGTGCGGCAGGCGATGAAGACGGGCTTGTCCGACACCTGGGCGGCGGCCAGCGCCCCGGCAATGGCCTCCGGGTCATGGCCGTCAACGCGCGTCACGTTCCAGCCTGAGGCGGCAAAGCGCGCCAGCTGGTCGGTGTCGTCGGACAGGCCGACCTTGCCGTCAATGGTAATGCCGTTGTCGTCCCACAGCACGATAAGGTGGTTGAGCTTCAGGTGACCGGCCAGCGCCAGGGCCTCCTGCGAGATGCCCTCCATCAGGCAGCCGTCGCCCACCAGGGCATAGGTCTTGTGGTTCATCACCTCGCCGCCGAAGCGGGCGTTGAGGTGGCGTTCGGCCATGGCGAAGCCCACGGCATTGGCAATGCCCTGGCCGAGGGGGCCGGTGGTGGTTTCAATGCCCGAGGCATGGCCATATTCCGGGTGGCCCGCCGTCTTTGACCCAAGCTGGCGGAAGTTCTTCAGGTCATTGAGCTTCATGTCCGGATAGCCGGTGAGATAGAGCAGCGCATAGAGCAGCATGGAGCCGTGGCCGGCCGACAGGATGAAGCGGTCGCGGTCGGGCCAGTGCGGGTGGGCGGCGTCGAATTTCAGAAAGCGGGTGAACAGGACGGTGGCCACGTCGGCGGCCCCCATGGGCAGGCCGGGGTGGCCGGAATTGGCCTTTTGCACGGCATCCATGGCGAGGGCGCGAATGGCATTGGCCATGGAGCGATGCAGGGCAAGATCGGTCATGATGAACTCCTGAAGGGCGCCGGGCGCCTTGTCCTGTGGTGATAACACCGGGCTGGTGCCGGTCCAAGCGGGTTTCGGTTTTGCCCCTGTCAAAAAACGCTTAAGGGGTGTTGTGGACTGTGTTAGGGTGGCCTTCCCGGGCGGCAGAATCCGGTGGGGCTTCTGGGGCTTAGATGGCTGATACTGACAAATTGCATCAAGCGTTCGAGCGCTTTGACCTGGCCTTGCGGCAGTTTGATGCGGCATTGGCCAAGCGCGCGCAGGGCCATGCCCGGCTCAGCGCTGCTGCTGCCGAGGCCGAGACGCTGAAGCGTGAGAACGCGGCCATGAAGGCCGATATCAAAAAGGTCACGGCCAAGGCTGATGATCTGGCCAGGACCGGCATCAAGGCAGCGGGCAAGATCGACACCGCCATGTCGCGCATCCGTGCCGTGCTCCATTCCAACAGTACCGAGTAAGCCATGGCCAATGTCATCGTCACCGTTGCCGGCCGTCCCTACACCATGCAATGCCCGGATGGCGAGGAAGACCATCTGCGCGAACTGGCGAGCCTGCTTGATGCCGAGGTGCAGCGCATTCAGGCCAGTGTCGGGTCCATTGGCGACATCAGGCTGCTGGTGATGGCCGGGCTGATGGTGGCCGACCGGCTGTCGGAGGCGATCCGCAAGATCGAAGCGCTGGAGGAGCAGGTGCAGGGCGTGCGCGAAAGCCGCAACACCATCCAGATTGCCGCGCGGGATCAGGAAGAATCCTTCGTGGAGCGGCTGAACGCGGCGGCGGCGCGGCTTGAGGCCATGACGCGCGATCTCGCCAATTAAGGCGCATTACATTTCCGGGAGCAAAACGTCCGCTCCGGCTGATGGCTGGCACGCGGCTTTCTGACGGCTGCCGTTACCGTCAAAAGGCAGGCTGTTCTACAGGCTGTTGTAGACCGGGCCGGGGCAGGCGGGGGGTGTTTCGCCGCTGGTGTCGGGGGTGGTGCCGTCGGCCCATTCAAAGACGCGGGGCGCGGCGCCGCAGCCCTTGCAGCCGCCGCAGGAGCCGAAGCTGAGTTCGCGCACCTGGCCGGTCTGGATCAGCACCGCCATCATGCCGTCCACTGCCGAGGGCGCGACATCGAGAATGAGCGCCATGTCAAACAGCGACAGGCGTCGGCGTTCACGCAGCAGCTTTCTGGCGTCGCCCAGAATCATTCGGCGGCCTCGGGGCGGCCTTCGGCGGCGGGTGAAGGCTCTGTGGCGCGGCGGTTGCCCTGGCGGCGCAGCAGGGCAAGGGCGGCGGCCAGCGCCAGCGGTATGATGATGAGCCAGACCAGGGCGGTGGCCGGCTGGCGAGAAAAATTGGCGGTCTGATAGATCAGCACGGCAGCGCCATAGGCAAGGCCCATGGACCAGGCCACCACGAACAGCGCCCAGCGGGTGCCGGTTTCACGCTGGATGGCGGACATGGCGGCCGAGCAGGGCACATAGAGCAGAATGAACACGAGATAGGCCAGGGCCCCCATTTTGCCGTCGAAACGGTCCTGCATGGCCGAAAAGGTGGCGCGGGTCACGCCCTGAGCTTCGGCGGCGCTATCGGCGAGGACCGAAAAGCCGAGCGGATCGAGCACCTGACCGGCCAGCGCAGCGGCGTTTTCGGGAATGGTGGCGAAGGCCTGGGTCATGGCGGCGGTAAAGGAAAAGGCCTCATCAGTGCCGCCGCTGTCACCGGCCAGGGTGCTGTAGAGGGTGTCGAGGGTGCCGACCACCGCCTCCTTGGCGAAGATGCCGGTGAACAGCCCCACCGTGGCGGGCCAGTTGTCCTCGCTGATGCCCATGGGGGCCATGACCGGGGTCAGGGTCTTGCTGACGGTGGCGAGCAGCGAGCGGCCATTGGCTTCATTGCCAAGCGAGCCATCGGTGCCGATGGTGTTGAAGACATTGAGCACCGCGACGACGATGACGATGATCTTGCCGGCATCGACAATGAAGCCGCGCAGGCGCTCCCACATGCCAAGCGCCAGACCCTTCAGGGTCGGCAGGTGATAGTGCGGCAGTTCCATGATGAAGGACACGGGTTCACTGCGCAGCAGGGTGGATTTGAGGGCAAGGCCGGTGAGCACCGCCACCGTGATGCCGAGGAGGTAAAGGCCGAAGACGACATTCTGCCCGCCGGTGCTGAAAAAGGCGGCGGCAAACAGGGCATAGACCGGCAGGCGCGCACCGCAGGACATGAAGGGTGCCATGGCGGTGGCCAGCAGCCGGTCGTCACGGGTCTCCAGGGTGCGGGTGGACATGACGGCGGGCACCGTGCAGCCAAAGCCCAGGATCAGCGGCAGGAAGGCCTTGCCCGGCAGACCGAGGGTGCGCATGGACCGGTCCATGACAAAGGCGGCGCGCGCCATATAGCCCGAATCCTCAAGGGCGGTGAGACAGAGAAAGAGAATGCCGACGATGGGGATGAAGGTGGACACGGTTTGCAGGCCAGCCCCCACAGCGCGGATCAGCATGGTGACCACAGCGGGGAGGCCAAGGCCCGCGAGCAGATGGGCCGGACCGTCGACAAAGAGGGCGCCGGTGGCCTGATCGAAGAAGTCAACAAAAACCCCGGCGACGTTGATGGACAGCAGGAAGACCACATAGAGAATGGCCAGAAAGATGGGCAGGCCGAGCCAGCGGTTGAGCACCACGCGGTCGGTGCGGTCGGTGAGGGTGGCGGAGGCGCGGCGATCATGGCTGACGGCCTGGCGCACCAGTTCATGGGCAAAACCGAAACGGGCATCGGCGGCCAGCATGGCGGCGTCTTCGCTGGTTTCAGCCAGAATGGCGGCGCGCGCCTCGGCGGCTGCCGCCCGGGCTGCCGGCGGCAGGCCACGGCTGCTGCTGGTGTCACCCTCAAGCAGCCGGGTGGCCAGCCAGCGCGGGTCCAGCGCCTGGGTTTGGGCGCTGTCCTCGATGAGCGGATGAAGGCGGCGCAGGGCCGCCTCAAACAGTGGCGGAAAGGATGGCCTGGCGCAGGGGCGCACGCCTTCGGCCAGGGCGCGCTCGATGATGGAGCGCAGCGCCACCACCCCTTCGGCCCGGCGCGCCACCAGCGGCACCACCGGGCAGCCCAGACTGGCGCGCAGTCTTTCCACATCAATGGTGAGGCCGTCGTCCTTGGCCGCATCCATCATGTTCAGCACCACCACCATGGGCAGGCCCATCTCGGCCAACTGGGCGGTGAGGTAGAGATTGCGCTCAAGGTTTGAGGCGTCGACAATATTGATGATGAGGCGGGCCTCACGGTCCAGAATGAAGCGGCGCGCCACGGTTTCATCCAGCGGGGCGTTGGCGGGCGTGGCCAGCGAATAGATGCCGGGCAGGTCAATGACGGTGACGGAGCGGTCGGCGTGGATATAGCTGCCCTGCTTTTTTTCCACCGTGACACCGGGCCAGTTGCCAACCTTCTGGCGGGCCCCGGTCAGGGCGTTGAACAGGGTGGTCTTGCCGCAATTGGGATTACCGGCAAGGGCAATGACATCCGGTCCCGGAAAGGTGGCCAGCAGCTCCTCGCCCGGTTCGCAGCAGGCGCTCATGCGCCATGGCCGGTGATGGCGCGGGCGATGGACCGGCACAGGCCGATGCGCGTGCCGCCCGCCGCCACCAGCAGCGGACCCTTGCCGGCATTGCGCAGCACGGTGAGTTGAATGCCCTTGCGAATGCCAAGGCCAGTGAGGCGGTGGCCGGTGTCGGGGGCAACTGCAATGTGGGTAACCTTCAGGCTTTGGCCCTTGCGCAGGTCGGCGAGGGCAATATCGCCCCGGGCCAGTGTAAACGGCCCTTCCGGGGCGGCAGCCGGGGCCGGGCCATGGCCGCCATCAACCCAATGGTCGGCCTGTTCCATCAGGGCCTGGCGCAGGGATTTGGCGGGGACTTCAGACATGGCACACAAATCTCAGGATGACGCCGTCTCGCTATCATGCGGCCGGGGAGGCGTCAAGGAAAACCGACTATTATTATCGGGATTTAATCCGGGCGTGTGGACAAGCCGCCGCACTCTCCCTACATAGGCAGGTGGCGGGCTGCCCGGTGCGTGAAGGAACCTTTATTCCCTGGGGCCTATAAACGATACCTTGGGAGCTGTCCCTGCGCCGGGCCGTGGCCTGGCATACACGGCGCCCACCTACGCAAGTAGGGACCCGGGATCGTACGTTCCCACGGCCCATGGTGGCTCGCCCCTTCGCTTTCCGGAGTGCTGGGCCTCAGAGCAGGCCGAAGGCCATGGCCTTGGCCTTGGCCACGGCTTCCATGGTGTTGGCGGCCTTCATCGCCTTGCGGGCGCGCTCCATGGTGTTGAACACCGTCTTGATCTTGATCCGCAGTTCGTGGCTGATTTCCTTGGCGCTCAAGCCACCGGCAAACAGGGCCAGCACCTCGCGCTCGCGTGGCGTAAGCTGGAAGCGGTTGGCAATCACCCGTGGCCGCATATGGGCATCGAAGGCGCGCACCATGCGGGCGATCTCGGCCCCGTGCTCGCGCCAGACGGCGGCAAATTCCTCAGCAGTGGAATTGGCTGCCGCCATGCCCATGCCCACGATGCCGGTGTCGTTGAAGAAGCGGAAGCCCAGCGAAACGCCAACGCCCATGCCGATGTCGCGGTAGAAGGCTTCCTTGCGGCGCTGCGCCGGGGTGGCATGCGGCCAGGCTGCCGCTTCCGCCCACAGGCAGTGATCCTCACCGCTGATGAGCCGCGAGCAGGTGATGTCGTTGTTGAAAAACGACTGCGGCTCAAAGGAGGAGAAATAGACATCGGGGTGGCTGTGAAAAAGCACCGCCGCGCGCATCACATCAAGATGGGTGAGGGAAAAGCGGGAGTGCGAGAAGCAATAGAGGCAACTGGTGATGCCGTAGCGCCGTCCAGCCACCTCATGCACCTTGCGCCACAGGTCAGCTTCGCTGTCCTCGGGTAGAAACGGGAACTCGCCCGTTTCTTCGGATCCCTTCACCTCATGGACTTTATCACGCATAAGACATCAAATCTGCAGCCATTCCGCTCCGGTGGTATGCCGGATCCTGCGGCATTGTGGGGATTTTGCTGAAAGGCTGTAAATGGGGGAAATTTCCCTGTCGCTCGAGAAGTGGGCTAAAGGCTAACAATTTTTGGGATTTTGTCCCGCCCTAGGATAGTGAAGGCAAGTGAGCGCTGAAATGTCACAGATGAAACGCCGGGCCCGGGAGCAGGCCATGGCGGTGCGCGCCGCAGCCCATGCGGCCGAAGGTGCCACGGCGGGCGCGGTGCTGGCCCGGCGCGGCCTGCCGGTGGCTCTGGGTTGCGGGACGAAGGTGGTGTCGGGCTTTCACGCCTTTGGCGATGAAATCACAGTGCTGCCGCTGATGGCCAGGCTGGCCGAGGCGGGCTGGATCACCGCCCTGCCGGTGGTGGTGGGCAAGGGCAGGCCGCTGGAATTCCGGGCCTGGGCACCGGGCGAGGCGCTGGTGCCGGGGCGCTGGGACATTCCCCAGCCGCCGGAGGGGGTGCGCGTGGTCGAGCCCGATGTGGTGCTGGTGCCGCTTCTGGCCTTCGACCGGCAGGGTTATCGGCTGGGCTATGGCGGCGGCTTCTATGACCGCACGCTGGCCGCCCTGCGGGCGCAGAAGGCCATCACCGCCATTGGGGTTGCCTTTGCCGGGCAGGAGGTTCAAGCCGTGCCGCGCGAGAGCTTTGATGCGCGCCTCGATTATGTGATGACGGAACGGGAGTGTTTCCGGTGCGGCTGATTTTTCTCGGTGATGTGGTGGGCAAGGCCGGGCGCGAGGCAGTGTATGATGCGCTGCCGCGGCTCAGGGCGCGCTATCAGCCCGACCTGGTGGTGGTAAACGGCGAGAACGCCTCGCATGGCTTCGGCATTTCCGGCGACATCTACATGAAGCTGCGCGAGGCCGGGGCCGATGTGGTGAGCCTTGGCAACCACGCCTTCGACAACCGCGAAATCCTGGTCACCATCACGCGCGAGACCAATCTCATCCGGCCCATCAACTGGCCGGGCGATTGCCCGGGCCGGGGCAGTGCGCTGGTGGAAACGGCGCAGGGCCGCCGGGTGCTGGTCATCAATGCCATGGGCCGGGTGATGATCGAGCCGCAACTGGATGATCCGTTTCCGGCGGTGGCGGCGGCGCTTGCCGCCTGCCCGCTGGGCGAGGGCTGCGATGCCGTGCTCATCGACATGCATGCCGAGACGACATCGGAGAAAATGGCCATGGGCCACTTCGTCGATGGCCGGGCCTCGCTGGTGGTGGGCACCCACACCCACATTCCCACCGCCGATCACATGATCCTGCCGGGCGGCACGGCCTATATGAGCGATGCCGGCATGTGCGGGGCCTATGACTCGGTCATCGGCATGGACAAGGCCGAACCGCTGAACCGCTTCCTGCGCAAGCTGCCGGTGGAACGCTACCGCCCCGCCGAAGGCGCTGTGACGGTGTGCGGCGTGGCGGTGGAGACCGATGATGCCACCGGCCTGGCAACGGCCATTGCCCCCATCCGGCTGGGGGGGCGGCTGGCCGCAGCGGACGTTCCCTTCTGGACATGAAAGGGCCGGGAAAACCCGGCCCCGAGACGATGGCGGGAAGGCCTGGCGGGCCGTCCTACATCTTGCGGCGCAGATAGAAGGGGGTGGCCTGATCGGTGGACTTGAGACCGGCGCTGATGAGGCGGGCCTGGGCGGCGGCGGCAGCGGCCGCCCGGAGATCGTTGCGGGCCAGCGCGGCCGAGGCCATTTCAAGCTGCTGGGCGGTTGCCACCGACAGTTCCGACAGGGTGGCGATGGCGTCAAACAGCCGGCCGATGGGCGCGGTATCGATGAGCGACTGGACCTTGGCCAGAGCCTGTCCACCGCTGGCGCCCACCTCTTCACCGGTAAAGGAAAACTCTTCCACGAGATGGGCCTTGGCACTCATGCGACATACTCCACTAACCTTAACACCGTGCGATCCACAGTGCCGGAACAGGTTTAACGGCGGGTTAAGCGGCTTGCCGGGTGCCGCTCGGCTTGGCTATATGACGGCCAAATTCATGTGATCCCCCGTTTTTGAGGATGTTATGGCCGGCCATTCCCAGTTCAAGAACATCATGCACCGCAAGGGCAAGCAGGATGCGGTGCGCTCCAAGGTGTTTTCCAAACTTGCCCGCGAAATCACCGTGGCGGCCAAGTCCGGCCTGCCTGACCCCACGGCCAATGCGGCCCTGCGCCTGGCCATCCAGAATGCCCGCGCTGAAAACATGCCCAAGGACAATATCGAGCGCGCCATCAAGAAGGCCATGGGCGGCGACGCCGAGAACTATGACACTGTGCGCTATGAGGGCTATGGGCCGGGTGGCGTGGCGGTGATTGTCGAGGCCCTGACCGACAACCGCAACCGCACCGCCTCGGTGGTGCGGTCGCTGTTCACCAAATACGGCGGCAACATGGGGGAAACGGGTTCCGTCGCCTTCATGTTCACGCGGGTTGGCGAAATTGCCTATCCCGCCGCCAAGGGCTCGGCCGACCAGATGCTGGAGGCGGCCATTGAGGCCGGGGCCGATGATGCGGCCTCCGACGAGACGGGCCATGTCATCACCTGCACCTTCGAGGCGATCGGCGAGGTATCACAGGCGCTGGCCGCCAGGCTGGGTGATGCCGACAGCGTCAAGGTGGTGTGGAAGCCCGGCACGCTGACGCCCCTCGACGAGGACAAGGCGGCCAGCCTGCTCAAGCTGGTTGATGCGCTGGATGAGGACGACGACGTGCAGAACGTCTTTTCCAATGCCGACATCGCCGAGGACATTCTGGCGAAACTGGACGCCTGATCTGCTAGTCATGGGCCATGGCTGAGACGGTGCGAATCATCGGGCTGGATCCGGGCCTGCGGAACACCGGCTGGGGCGTCATCGAGGCCTCTGGCAACCGGCTGTCATGGGTGGCGGACGGCGCGGTTCATTCCGACGTCGATGCGCCGCTGGCCGAGCGGCTTCTGCAACTGCACCGGCAACTGGTGGAGGTGCTGGAGCGCTATCAGCCGGATGAGGCGGCGGTTGAGGAAACCTTTGTCAACAAGGATGCGCGCGCCACCCTGAAGCTCGGTCAGGCGCGCGGCGTGGTCATGCTGGCGCCGGCCCAGCGCGGCCTTGCGGTGGCGGAATATGCCCCCAACATGGTGAAGAAGGCCGTGGTGGGGGCGGGGCATGCGGAAAAGGATCAGGTGAAGCACATGGTGAAGCTGCTTCTGCCACGCGCGGCCCTGACCACGGCAGATGCCACCGACGCGCTGGCCATTGCCATATGCCATGCCCATCACCGCGGGGCGCAGAACCTTGAACGCCTGCTGGCGCGCGGTTGACGGGGCAACGGGCGGGGATTAGAGCGGATGGCGTTCCGATGGCTCAAAATCACCGCTCCAACGGATTGTTGCCGAGGCGCTTTTCTGAATTTTTCCGCCAGCGTGAAAAATCAGGCTGCGGTGGCGCGGACGTAAGGGGTTTTCATGATCGGCAGGCTCAGGGGCAGGATTGACGACAGCGGCGAAGACTGGCTGCTGCTTGACGTCAATGGCGTGGGCTATCACGTGCATTGCTCGGCCAAGACGCTGGCCGCCCTGCCGGGGCGCGGCGAGTTTGCCGAAGTGCATACGGAAATGCTGGTGAGTCAGGACATGATCCGGCTGGTGGGCTTTGCCACGCTGCTGGAGCGCGAATGGTTCCGCCTTCTGCAGACGGTGCAGGGGGTGGGCACCAGGGTGGCGCTGGCCATTCTCTCCACCCTGTCGGCGGCCGATGTGGCCAATGCCATTGCGGTGCAGGACAGGGCCATGATCGGCCGCGCTCCTGGCGTGGGCAAGAAACTGGCTGAACGCATCGTGCTGGAACTGAAGGACAAGGCTCCGGCCTTTGTCGGCGGCGACATGGGCCTGGCGCGGGTGGGGGCGGGGCTTGGCGCGCAGCCCACCGGGGCGGCGGCCGAGGCGGTATCGGCGCTGACCAATCTGGGCTATGGCCAGGTGCAGGCGGCGCAGGGGGTGGCGGCGGCGCTGCGCACGCTGGGCGATGATCAGCCCACGGAGAAATTGATCCGCCAGGCCCTGAGGGAGCTGGCACAGCCATGACGGACAGGCCCAACGAACCGTGGATGCTCTATGGCCTGCTCATTCCGCCGGCGACAGCGGTGCTGACCCTGCTGTTTGCCAAGCTGGGGGCGGGCAGTCTGGCCGGATTTCTGAGCGAACTCGCGCAACTGACGACGCCGCAGGCGGGCGGCGGCATGTTTGTGTTCTTCGGGCTGCAGGGGCTGGCGGCGGCGCTGGCGGTGTTGTTCTGGAATGTTAAGGTGGGGCGGCGCGCCCCCCTGTGGCTGCCGGTGATCAAGGCCCTGACGGTGGGCATCGTGCTGCTTCTCATTCCCGAAAAGGTGCAAACCGGCCTGCTCGACGGCTTCTATTTCCGCGGCCTGCTGGACCAGTTCTACGGCGTGAAGCCCTATCTGCTGGCGCAGCTTCTGTCGCCCGCGCTGGTGTGGGCCGGGATCAGGCTGGCGCAGCGCCGGGCAGATGCACAGGTGCCGTCATGAACCGGGGCCTGGTGGACCGCGCCAAGCGCGAGGAGGATTCCGACCTTGCCCACATCAGGCCGCAGCGGCTTGATGATTTTGTGGGCCAGGGCAAGGCCAAGCAGAATCTCAAAGTGTTTATTGAGGCGGCGCGGGCGCGCGGCGAGGCTTTGGACCACACGCTGTTTGCCGGGCCGCCGGGCCTGGGCAAGACCACGCTGGCGCAGATCGTGGCGCGTGAACTGGGGGTCAATTTCCGCGCCACCTCCGGGCCGGTCATTGCCAAGGCGGGCGACCTTGCGGCCCTGCTTACCAATCTTGAAGAACGCGATGTGCTGTTCATCGATGAAATTCACCGCCTCAACCCGGCGGTGGAGGAAATTCTCTATCCCGCCATGGAGGATTTCCAGCTTGACCTGATCATCGGCGAGGGACCGGCGGCGCGCTCGGTCAGGCTTGATCTGGCCAAATTCACCCTGATCGGCGCCACCACCCGCACCGGCCTTCTCACCACGCCGCTGCGTGACCGTTTCGGCATTCCGGTGCGGCTAGATTTTTACACGGAAGATGAACTGCTCGACATTGTGAAGCGCGGGGCGCGCGTCATGCAGATGGCCATTGCCGAGGACGGGGCGCGCGAAATTGCCCGCCGGGCGCGGGGTACGCCGCGCATAGCCGGGCGGCTGCTGCGCCGGGTGCGCGACTTTGCGGCGGTGGCGGGCGAGGCCGAGGTGACGGCCAAGGCGGCCGACCGGGCGCTTCGCCTGCTCGATGTGGACCAGCGCGGCCTTGATGGGCTGGACCACCGCTACCTCACCTGCATTGCCATGAATTTCGGCGGCGGGCCGGTGGGCATTGACACCATTGCGGCTTCGCTGTCGGAGGCGCGGGATGCGCTGGAGGATGTGGTGGAGCCCTATCTGCTGCAACTGGGCTTTCTCAACCGCACACCGCGCGGCCGGCTGCTGACGCCCCATGCCTTCAGGCATCTGGGACTGGCGGTGCCGCAGCGTCCGGAAATCACCCAGGGGGTGCTGCCGCTGGAGGGCACGGAATGACGGCGATGACGTGGCCCGATGTGGCGGGCCGGATTGTAAACGGGGTGCATTATCTGCCGCTGCGCATCTATTACGCCGATACCGACATATCCGGGGCGGTGTATCACGCCAATTATCTGAGCTATTGCGAGCGAGCGCGCTCGGACTGCCTGCGCCTGCTGGGGGTGCAGCAGAGCGAAACCAACTGGAGCACGTCTGGTGGCCAGATGGGTTTTGTGGTCAGGCGGGCACTGTGTGATTTTCACCGCCCGGCGCGCATGGATGATCTTCTCACCATTGAAACCCGCTTCAAGGCCATGTCCGGGGCCAGGGTGGAGATTGCCCAGCGCATCATGCGCGGGGCGGAATTGCTGTTCGAGGCCGAGGTGCTGGTGGCGGTGGTGGACGGACGCGGCGTGCCCAAGCGCATTCCGGACAGCCTGAAACAGGCCATGGCCGCCTTTCTGCCCCGGCCGCTCTAACCCTTCATTAACCACAGCCGATTCATGCACGCTGCAGGACGGGATGTGCGAACCTCCCGGCGGTGGCAGTGATTCGGGGAAAACCCGGATAAATGCCGCAGTTTCGACAGATTTGGGCGGTTAAGGCCCAAGGTTTCAATGGGGCGGGGACGGCATGGCGCAAGTGGGCGGCGCGTGAACCCTCGCGGGGAATGAGGTTTCTATGGATCCGATTGCGGTAGCGCCTGTGGTTCAGACCGGGCACATTTCACTGTGGCATCTCGTCATGCAGGCATCGTGGCCGGTTTTTCTGGTCATGGTGGGGCTGGCGCTGGCGTCCATCTGGTGCTGGGCCATCATCATCGAGAAGTTCTTTGCGGTGCGGCGCATGAATGCCGCCAATGACCGGTTCGAGCAGATGTTCTGGTCGGGCCAGTCGCTGGAAGATCTCTATGTTTCGCTGGGCTCGCGCAACACCATCGGCATGGGGTCGATCTTCCTGTCGGCCATGCGCGAATGGAAGCGCAGCCAGGACGCCACCCTGCGCGCTGGCTTTCAGGGGGTGCAGAAGCGCATTGAGAAGGTGATGGACGTGCAGATCCAGAAGGAGATGGGCGAGATCGAGGCCCGGCTGCTGTTTCTGGCCACCATCGGCTCGGCGGCTCCCTTCATCGGCCTGTTCGGCACGGTGTGGGGCATCATGACCTCGTTCCAGGCCATCGCCAATTCGCAGAACACCAATCTGGCCGTGGTGGCGCCGGGCATCGCCGAGTCGCTGTTTGCCACCGCCATCGGCCTTGTTGCGGCCATACCGGCGACAATCTTCTATAATATGTATTCCTCCGACGCCGCCAAGATCGGCACCCGCCTGGAGAACTATGCCGACGAATTTTCCGCCATCATCTCGCGGCAGCTGGACGAGAGGGCCTGAGCCATGGGCATGACCGCCGGTGGTGCCAAACCCTATTCGCGGCGCAGCTCGCGCCGCCAGTCGCGCCATGCGGCGATGAGCGAGATCAACGTGACGCCGCTGGTTGACGTCATGCTGGTGCTGCTCATCGTGTTCATGGTGGCGGCCCCGCTGATGACCGTGGGTGTTCCGGTGGAACTGCCCAAGACCCAGGCCAAGCAGATGGACTCCAACACCGAGCCCATCACCATCACGGTGCAGTCGGACCGCACCATTTTCCTGCAGGAAAGCAAGATTGCGCTGGATGATCTTGCCGCCAAGCTCGTGGCCATTGCCAAGAACGGCTATGAGGAACAGCTGTTCGTGCGCGCCGACACTTCGGTGCCCTATGGTGCTGTTATGGAGGTGATGGGCCTTCTGAACAGCGCCGGCTATCGCAAGATCGGTCTGGTGACGGGTTCGCCCGACGCCATGAAGCCGCCGGGCCAATAGGCATGATGCGCCGGGGCCTCATCATCTCGCTTGCCCTGCACGCCGCCGTGCTGCTGGCAGCATTGGTGGTGCTGCCCAATCCGGATGCCTTCAAGGTGGCGCCGCAGCAAACCGTGATGGTGGACATCAGCAAGATTGGCGATGTGGCCAAGATGAAGGCGCAGGCGCCGGAAGCCCAGAAGGCCGAAAAGCCCGCCCCCAAGGAAGCGCCGCCCACCCCCAAGGCTGATCCGCAGCCCAAGGTGGCGGAAAAGGAAGTGAAGGCGGCGCGTGAACCGGCGCCCGCACCCGAGCCCGAGCCGCCCAAGAAGGAGCCGCCAAAAAAAGAGCCGCCCAAGCCGGAGGAGCCGAAGCCGCTGGATCCCGATCCGCTGAAGGATCTGATCAAGAAGACCGAGGACAAGCCGAAGCCGCCGGAAAAGCCCGCCGAGAAGCCGGTGGAAAAGAAACTGGCCGAGAAGCCGCCGGAAAAGAAGAAGCCGAAGCTGAACCCCGGCGAGATTCAGGATCTGCTCAACAAGATCAATGATGAGAGTGCCGCCCCGCAGCAGCAGGCGAGCCTGACCGGCCAGCCTGCCCAGGGCGAACAGCAGACCCAGGGCACCGACAATGAGATGGTGGCAACGCTGATCGACCTGCTCGCCTCCAATCTGGAAAAGTGCTGGGACAAGCCGCCGGGCTCGGAGGAAAGCAATGTCCATGTGGTGGTGCGCTTTGCCCTGACGCCCGAGGGCATGGTGGAAGGCCAGCCCCAGGTGATGAATGCCAGCGACCACCCGCTGTTTGCCGCCATGGCGCGTGCGGCGGTGGATGCCGTCTACACCTGCCAGCCCTTCAGTTTTTTGCCGCGCGACAAGTATGATCTGTGGCGCGAGAACACCAGTGATTTCGATCCCAAGCACAAGGCTGGGAGTGTGATGTGAGGACCGGATGACCGTGAAGCCCCATGCCGTTGCGCGGCTTTTGAATGCCCTGTTGGTGTTGTTCACCCTGTGCTGGCTGATGCCGGCCGCCCAGGCGCTTGACGTCAATGTGTCGGGCGGCAAGATCAACCCCATGCCCATCGCCATTGCGCCCTTCATGGCCAGCGGCGGGGCCGAGGACACGGCCGCCACCATTTCCGGCGTCATTGCCAATGATCTGACGCACTCGGGCTATTTCAACGCCCTGCCGCCCAATTCCTTCATCGAGCAGATCAGCGATTTCAACGCGACCCCGCGCTTTGCCGACTGGCGGCAGATCATGGCCAAGGCGCTGGTGACCGGCCAGACCTATGCCGATTCCGGCGGCCGGGTGCGGGTTGAGTTCAAGCTCTTTGACGTCAACAGCGGCCAGCTTCTGGCAGGCCAGCAGTTCACCGCCTCCAAGGCCAATGTGCGCCGGGTGGCCCACCGCATCGCCGACATGGTCTACAAGGCGCTGCTCGGCATTGACGGCTATTTCGACACGCGCATTGTCTATGTGTCGGAGAGCGGCCCCAAGGACAACCGCGCCAAGAAGCTTGCCATCATGGATCAGGACGGCTTCAATCCGCGGGTGCTGCTGGACACGGGCGAGATCATTCTGACGCCGCGCTTTTCGCCCAGTTCACAGGAAATCACCTTCATGGCCATCGGCAAGGATGAGCCGCGCGTCTATATCTACAATGTCGATACACGGCAGCGCGAGATTGTGGGGTCATTCCCCAACATGAGCTTTGCGCCGCGCTTCTCGCCGGATGGCCAGCGCGTCATCATGAGTCTGCAGAGCGACGACGGCCAGAACGCCAATGTCTTTGAGATGGATCTGCGCTCGCGCCAGATGCGGCAACTCACCAATGAGGCGTCGATCAATACCGCGCCTTCCTATGCGCCGGATGGCGGCCGCATCACCTTTGAGTCCGACCGGTCCGGGTCGCAGCAGGTCTATGTCATGAATGCCGACGGTTCGGGCCAGAAGCGCATCAGCTTCGGCAAGGGGCGCTATTCCACCCCGGTGTGGTCGCCGGACGGGCAGTATATTGCCTTCACCAAGCAGGCCGAGGGCCGCTTTGCCATTGGCGTGATGAAGCCCGACGGCTCGGGTGAGCGCATTTTGACCGAGGGCTATCACAATGAGGGGCCGACCTGGGCACCCAATGGCCGGGTGCTGATGTTTTTCCGCGACAGCCAGGGCGATGGCGGCGGGCCGCAATTGTGGTCGGTGGACATCACGGGCTATAATGAGCAGCAGGTGCAGACCGATGGGTTCGCTTCCGATCCATCCTGGTCACCGCGCCTTAACTAAACCGGGGGGTGCCGGACAAAGGGGCCGGAAAAGCCCGGTTTGGCCACAAATTCGCCGCGCTCGCCCGGTTATCAGCCGGACCAGCGCCGGTGTGGCGGAACCTTTGCCAGGCGGCCGGTCAGGGTTTGTTAACCCGAAACCGGCAAAAGGGTTAAGGCGTGTAAAGGTTTGCCCGGCTATGGGTGGATCAATTGGCCCCATGGGGGCCTGAATGAGGAACCGGCACTGGGGCAGGGGACGCCGCAGCCGGAACCGCAAAAGGAGTGGGATCAATGATGAGCCGTATGGCAGGTTTCAAGTTTGCCACCGTGTGCTGCTGTTTTCTGGCGCTGGCCGCCTGTTCCAAGAAGAACACACCGAGCCTTGACGGCGGTGCGGGCGGGGCCGGCGGGCTGAACGGCGGGGCCGGCGGCGTGGCCCAGCCTGGCTCAAAGCGCGATTTCTCGGAAAATGTCGGTGACCGGGTGTTCTTCATCGTTGACCAGTCCAATCTGACGCCGGAAGCCCAGGACACGCTGAGCAAGCAGGCCCAGTGGCTGCAGCAATATGGCAATGTGACCGTGCAGGTGGAGGGCCACTCGGACGAGCGCGGCACCCGCGAATACAACATCGCCCTGTCGGCCCGGCGCGCCACCGCGGCGCGCAACTTCCTGATCGAACATGGCGTTCCGGGCAAGCGGATTTCGTCCATTGCCTATGGCAAGGAACGCCCGGCCTCGCTGTGCGACGCCGAGGAATGCTGGTCGCAGAACCGCCGCGCGGTGACGGTGATCACCGGCGGGGCCAACTGACCCTGCTGTGATGTGGCAGCCCGGCAACAATGCCGGGCTTTCCATGTGCCGCCCAGGGCAAGCCTCAATTTTACCGCGATTGCGGTTCATCTGGCGGGCGGGGCTTCGAGCAGATCCGGATGGTTTGAGATATGCGCATCTTCAGGCGTGGTGTTGTGGCGGCAGTATTGCTGGCGGGCTGTTCATTTGCCGTGCCGGTCATGGCCCAGGACCAGACCAGCCGGCTTGATCTTCTGGAGCAGCAGGTCAAACAGCTCACCGGCCAGGTGGAGGTGCTGAACCATGAGCTGGAGCTCATGAAGGCGGCCCAGAAGCAGGGTGCAGCCGACCCGGTGGCGGTTCCGGCCCTTCGGCCCAGCGCCACAGCGGCGGTTTTGCCCCCGGAAGCGGGTGAGACCATCAGCGATCCCGCCCCGGTGGCGGCGCGCGCGGCCACCCGCGTTGTGGTGGGCGCGGACGGTGCGGAGATGGCGGTTCCGGCGCCTGAAGCCCCGGAAGCAGCAACCGCATCCACCCCGCAGGTTCTTGGCACGCTGGGCACAGGTGCCGCACGCCCCGGTGATGGCGGCTTTCAGGGCCAGGTTCTGGTGGCGCCCGGCAGCGAGGAGGCCGCCAGCGTGCAGGGCGGCATGACCACGCCGGAAGCAGCGGTGGAGCAGGTGGCGCTGGCGTCGCCCGCCGATACGCCGGAAAGCCTCTATGAACGGTCCAACGAGCGCCTGCTGCGCCGCCAGTTTGATGGGGCGGCCCAGGGTTTTCGCGATTTCCTGACGAAATATCCCGACCATGCGCTGGCCGGCAGCGCCCAGTTCTGGCTGGGCGAGACCTATTATCAGCAGGGCGACTATGCCCAGGCGGCGCAGAACTTTCTCAACGGCTACCGCAGCTATGGCAAGAGCCGCCGGGCGGCGGACAGTCTGGTGAAGCTCGGCATGTCGCTCAACCGTTTGGGCCAGAAGGGCCAGGCCTGCGCCGCCTTCGGCTCGGTGGCGGGTGATTATCCGACGGCGGTGGAGGCCAAGCAGCGCGCCGCCGCGGAAGCCAAGCGTGCCGGCTGCTGAGGCCACAGGCCTGATGGCCGGGCACAGACCGCCCGGTGATGATTTTGCCTTTCTTGATGATGTGAATGCGGTGGCTGTGGCGGTGTCCGGCGGCTCGGATTCGCTGGCTTTGCTGCATCTGGTGGCGGAGGCGCGGTTGCGGCGGCGGCCGGCGCTGCGGCTTTGGGCGCTGACGGTGGATCATGGCCTGCGGCCGGAAGCGGCGGCGGAGGCCGAACAGGTGGCGGCGTGGTGTGCGGCCCTGGCTGTGCCCCATGTCATTCTGCGCTGGGAGGGCGAAAAGCCCCGGAGCGCCATTCAGGCCCGGGCGCGGGTGGCGCGCTACCGCCTGCTGGCCGACTGGTGCCGGGGGCATGATGTGCCGGTGCTGCTCACCGGCCACACGCGCGAGGATCAGGCGGAGACGGTTCTGATGCGCCAGCGCCGCACCACGTCAGCACTCAGTCTCGCCGGTATCTGGGGTGAGCGGACGGTGGAGGGGGTGCGGCTGCTGCGGCCGCTGCTGCACCGGCGGCGGGCCGAGTTGCGCCAGATGCTGGCGGCGCGGGGGCAGGGCTGGATTGATGATCCCGCCAATGAGCAGGTGCGCTTCGAGCGGGTGCGGCTGCGCCGCGAACTGGCGGCAGTCTCTGTCGATCCGCTGCTGGCCCAGGCGGCGGCCGCCCAGCGGCAGACGCTTGCCGCCGCGGCGCGGGCCAATGAGGTTCTGAAGCGGCACGGGCAGATTTCGGTACTGGGTTATGCTCAGATGGCCCGGCAGGGGCTGGCGGAGCTGGACGGGCTGGCGGCGGAAATGCTGGTGGAGGCGCTGCTGCGCGGCCTGGGCGGGGGCCGGGGGGCGGAAGCCGCCCGCCGGCGGGCACTGCTGGCCTGGCTCGGCACCGGGGGGGCGGGGCGGCGGACCCTGGCCGGGGCGCTGGTGGTGAAACGGCAGCGCACCATTGTGGTGCTGCGGGAGCCGGGCCGGTTGGCACCCTTCCCCGAAGCCCTGCCTGCCGGTGGCAGAATGGACTGGGACGGGCGCTTCCGGCTCACCGGCGCACCCGGCACAGAAGTGGCGGTGGCGCGGCAGGGGCATCGCCCGGCGCGGGTTCCGGCCGCACTTCACCAGACCCTGCCGGAGCTGCGGGGGGATGGCCAGCGGGTCTTTGTCGGCCTGCAGCGGCTGGAAGATACAATTTACGAAAGAGTGATGCTTGGAATTGCTCTTTCCCCCTCCTATCTTTAGACCACTTTTACGGCAATGCCGCGCCAGACCCCGGCGCGGCCTGAGGACAGAGGATTCACGGTGAACAATTTCCGCACCTTTGCAGTCTGGATCATCATTGGCATGTTGCTGATCTCGCTGTTCAGCCTGTTTCAGGGCCAGGCCAGCCGCATCAACGCCGCCGATGTGTCGTATTCGCAATTGCTCGACAAGGTGAATGCCGGCGAGATCAAGAGCGTCAGCTATTCTTCGGACGGCGCCATCGGCACCATCACCTCCACCGCCAGCGATGGCAAAAGCTTTTCCACCATTGGCCCGATCACCGAGGCCGACCTGAAGACCCTGCGCGACAAGGGCGTGGATGTGACCTTCAAGTCGTCATCGGGCGAGTCCACCCTGTCCAATGCGCTGATCTACTGGCTGCCCATGCTGCTCATTGCCGGGGTGTGGATCTTCTTCATCCGCCAGATGCAGGCCGGATCCGGCAAGGCCATGGGCTTCGGCAAGTCCAAGGCCAAGCTTTTGACCGAGAAGCATGGCCGCGTCACCTTTGCCGATGTGGCGGGGGTGGACGAGGCCAAGGATGATCTGGTGGAAATTGTCGACTTCCTGAAGGATCCCGGCAAGTTCCAGCGTCTGGGCGGCAAGATTCCCAAGGGCGCCCTGCTGGTTGGCCCCCCCGGCACCGGCAAGACGCTGCTGGCGCGCGCCATTGCGGGCGAGGCCAATGTGCCGTTCTTCACCATTTCCGGTTCGGACTTCGTGGAAATGTTCGTGGGTGTTGGCGCCTCGCGGGTGCGCGACATGTTCGAGCAGGCCAAGAAGAATGCGCCGTGCATCATCTTCATTGACGAAATTGATGCGGTGGGCCGCCACCGCGGCGCCGGTCTGGGCGGCGGCAATGACGAGCGTGAGCAGACGCTGAACCAGCTGCTGGTGGAGATGGACGGTTTCGAGGCCAATGAGGGCGTCATTCTCATTGCCGCCACCAACCGGCCCGACGTGCTCGATCCGGCGCTGTTGCGGCCCGGCCGCTTTGACCGCCAGATCGTGGTGGGCAATCCGGATGTGAAGGGCCGTGAGCAGATCCTGAGGGTGCACATGAAGAATGTGCCGCTGGCGCCCGATGTGGACCCCAAGGTGATTGCCCGCGGCACGCCGGGCTTCTCCGGTGCTGACCTGGCCAATCTGGTGAATGAGGCCGCCCTTCTGGCCGCCCGGCGCAACAAGCGCATTGTCACCCAGGCGGAGTTTGAAGACGCCAAGGACAAGGTGATGATGGGGGCGGAGCGCAAGTCCATGGTGATGAGCGACGAGGAAAAGCGCAACACCGCCTATCACGAGGCGGGCCATGCGCTGGTCGGCCTCACCGTGCCCTATGACCCCCTGCACAAGGTCACCATCATTCCGCGCGGGCGGGCGCTGGGGGTGACCATGAACCTGCCGGAGGGCGACCGCTATTCGCGCACCCGCGAGTGGTGTGAATCGCGCATGGCGGTGCTGTTCGGCGGGCGCGAGGCGGAACTCATTCTCGGCGGCGACAAGAATGTGACCAATGGCGCCACCGGCGACATTCAGATGGCCACGCAACTGGCGCGCGCCATGGTGACGGAATGGGGCATGTCGGAGAAGCTGGGCCGGGTGCGCTACAACGGCAATGAGCAGGAGGTGTTCCTCGGCCATTCCGTGACCCAGACCAAGAATGTCTCGGATGATACCGCCAAGATCATCGACGAAGAGGTGCGCCGTCTGGTGCAGCAGGGCGAGGCCACGGCCCGCAAGATTCTGGCCAAGCGCCGCGCCGACCTGCACAAGGTGGCCAAGGCGCTGCTGGAATACGAAACGCTGTCGGGCGAGGAAATCCAGCTGGTGCTGAAGGGCGAAAGCCTGGACCGCGACGACAAGGGCAACGGCAAGAAGGCCGAGAAGTCGTCATCGTCGGTGCCGAAGGCGGGCCGCCGCCGGCCCCCGGCGGGCGACATGGAACCGCAGCCGCAAACCTGACGGGGCGCCATGGGCCGCAGCTACCTTCGCCCCACGGGACTGGTCTTCGGACCCGACGCCGCCCGGCTGATCAAGGCCGGGCTGGCGGCGTCTCTGGGGGGCATGGCGCATGTGGGCTTCACCGGGGCCTGCCGCATCAGGCGCGGCAAAAAGGGCATTGAGCGCAAGGATGTGAGCCTGGACAAGGCGCTGGCCAAGGAACCGGCGCTGATGGCGGCCATTGCCGCGCCGCGGCCGCGCTTTGCCGGGGTGGATCTGTCGCGGGTCCGGCTCATGGGCATTGTCAATGTAACCCCCGATTCCTTCTCTGACGGCGGCCAGCATGGCGAAGCGCCCGCCGCCGTGGCCCATGGCCAGCAGCTGGCGGCGGAGGGGGCGGCCATTCTTGATGTGGGCGGGGAATCGACCCGGCCCGGATCGGATGCGGTGGATGCGGACGAGGAGCTGCGCCGGGTCATTCCGGTGGTGCGGGGGCTGTCGTCGCAGGGCTTCACCGTGTCCATTGACACGCGCAAGGCACGGGTGATGACCGAAGCGGCCTATGCCGGGGCCGCGCTCATCAATGATGTATCGGGCCTTGGCCATGACCCGGAGGCGCTGGCCACGGCGGCCCGGCTGCAATTGCCGGTCATTCTCATGCATGCCCAGGGCGATCCGCGCACCATGCAGCTTAACCCCACTTACGAAGACGTGGCGCTCGACGTTTACGATGGTCTGGCGGACCGCATCGTCGCCTGCCAGAAGGCGGGCATTGACCGGGCGCTTTTGTGCGTCGATCCGGGCATCGGCTTCGGCAAGAGCTTTGCCCACAACCTCGACCTGCTGCAGCAACTGCCCCTGTTCCATGGCCTCGGTGTGCCTGTTCTGGTGGGCCTGTCGCGCAAGGGTTTTGTCGGCGCGGTGACGGGCGAGGCGGTGGCGGCACGCCGGTTGCATGGCTCGGTGGCCGGTGCTTTACAGGCGGCCATGAACGGCTGCCATATTCTCCGGGTGCATGATGTGGCGCCCACCCGCCAGGCGCTGGCGCTGTTTGCTGCGGCGGGCGGCGTGCCGGTGGAAACGCGTTAACATTTTTCGGGCAGGGTGCCGGAAAAAGGGGTTTGGGCATGATACGCAAATATTTCGGCACCGACGGGGTGCGCGGCCGCGCCAATGCGGGGGCCATGACGGCCGACATGGTGCTGAAGATCGGCATGGCGGCGGGCCAGGTCTATCGCCGCGGCACCCACCGCCACCGCGTGGTGATCGGCAAGGATACCCGGCTTTCCGGCTATATGATCGAACAGGCGCTGACGGCGGGCCTGCTGGCGGCGGGCATGGATGTGTTTCTGCTCGGCCCGGTGCCGACACCGGCCGTGTCCATGCTGACGCGCTCCATGCGCGCTGACCTGGGGGTGATGATATCGGCTTCGCACAATGCCTATCCGGATAATGGCATCAAGCTGTTTTCGCCCGATGGCTACAAGCTGTCAGATGAACAGGAACTGGCGATTGAGGCGCTGGTGGACAATCCGGGCAAATTCGTGCCCGCTGCCTCCGACCTGATCGGGCGGGCCAAGCGCATCGACGATGCCGGCGCGCGCTACATCGAATTTGCCAAGCGCACCTTCCCCGGCGAACGCGGGCTTGACGGGTTGCGGGTGGTGATCGACACCGCCAATGGTGCGGCCTACAAGACGGCACCCACGGCGCTGTGGGAACTGGGGGCCGAGATCGTGCAGATCGGCGAAGACCCCAACGGCTTCAACATCAATGACAAGGTGGGCTCCACCGCGCCGCAGGCCATGTGCGCGCGGGTGCGCGAAGTGCGGGCCGACATCGGCATTGCGCTCGACGGTGACGCCGACCGGGTGATCATTGCCGACGAAAAGGGCCGGGTGATCGACGGCGACCAGCTGATGGCGCTGATTGCCACCTCCTGGGCCGAGCGCGGCGAGTTGTCGGGTGGCGGCCTGGTGGCCACCATCATGTCCAATCTGGGCCTTGAACGCTATCTCACCGGCAAGGGGCTGAAGCTGGCCCGCACCAAGGTGGGCGACCGCTATGTTGTGGAGCACATGCGCGCCCATGGCTTCAATGTGGGCGGCGAACAGTCTGGCCATATTGTGCTGTCGGATTTTGCCACCACGGGAGACGGCCTGCTGGCGGCCCTTCAGGTGCTGGCCGAAGTGGTGCGGCGCGGGCGGCCGGTGTCGGAGGTGCTCAATCAGTTCACTGCCCTGCCGCAGGTGCTGAAGAATGTGAAGTTCAAGAGCGGCAAGCCGCTGGACGCCAAAGAGGTGAAGGACGCCATTGCCGATGCCGAGGCCATGCTGGCCAACAGGGGGCGTCTGGTGATCCGGCCGTCGGGCACCGAGCCGGTGATCCGGGTGATGGCCGAGGGTGATGACGCACCGCTGGTCAA